>Ga0310342_100003160_pt1 | contig 10771 bp, 5 predicted proteins | sample S15DNA20500_MG_FD_206155 | JGI IMG/M metagenome (GOLD analysis project Ga0310342, IMG submission 206155) | Marine microbial communities from station ALOHA, North Pacific Subtropical Gyre - S1503-DNA-20-500_MG | ecosystem: Environmental > Aquatic > Marine > Oceanic | place: Pacific Ocean: North... | reverse complement strand
TTCACCCGGTTCAAAGGCCACGGGAATCGACCGGTCCACCATGTAGAAGCCGCGGTGGCGACGGATTTCACCCCGATCCCAGCCCAGTTCCGCTCCGACAGCATATCCATCGGGGTAGACTTGCGGATTGTTCCAGTTGGGGTAGATCGTGGGATCGTTTGCAACACGGTCCACTTCAAAGTAACCGACCGTGATCCAGATCGCGTAGACGTTCGATCGCGTTGTGGTCAAGTTGCTGAGCCGTTGCAGCGACTGGTAACGGGCATTGGGTTGCCAACGCTGCTGAGCGTAATAATCTTGTACAACAACATTTTTTACGTTTGACCTGAGACCGGGGAAAAACGGTAGTTTGTTAGATCCTCCATCACTACGCAAAACTGTCGATTCAGTGCTGCCTGTGCCACTGGACGAAACTGCTCGGAACGGGTTACTGAAATAACTTCGTGCTTTGTTGGCAACGTCAGGGGTTACTATCACGTTCGAAGAGGAAACATAACCGCGCCGACTGGCAACAAAACGATCCCAGGGAACCGGGGATCCGGTGAACTTTCGGCTCTCGGCAACAGGGGGATCACTGTTGTTCAGCACGGTCAACTTATTGTTCAGATCGTTATTCCAAAGGCCATCCCAAACGCGCTTGTCAAAGATCGTATTCAAGTTTATTTTTCCAGGATTACGAAAACTGGAGATTTGGTTGTTTGGAGGATACAGTACCAGGTCACTGGCATCTCTTTTGTTCGTACCAATGAAGTATTCTGGGTGGAATATTGATTCCGTTCGAGCAAAAAGTGATGGAGTTTGCAGGAGATCAAAGATACGGTAGAGGCCCCCTGCAGGATTGAAGAAGTTTAACAGGTGGCCAAATTCACCGTTTAGACCATATGGTGTGCCGGGTTGTCGTCCGAAGTCACGCGTTAAACGGAACTGGCTAGTGGCCGGTACCAACATCAGTTCATGTGGACTGATGAACGATCGATTGTTCCAACTGAGTGTTGAAAATGTAATATGAGGGTTGCGATCCTGGTCAAGAAGTCTAGTAGGGTGAGGAGCAGGTGCACCGAGATAATAATTGTTCAGCTTTCCTGGGGGTGCTGGCGGCAGGTTGTTGACAGTAAACGACAGCCCATACGTCGTATTCAAGGCTCCCAGCGAATCTCCCAAATCAGTTGGAACAACGTGCGTATCTTCTTGGGTTGTGGTGGCCGCCTTCGCCTTATCGTAGTCACTTCTCCAAAGGCTGCGGTAATGAAGTGAATCTTTTTTTTGTACACCGCGTTCGATCGTTTGTAATTTAGGCAGGGGTACCCCAGGCTCAGAGGTTTTGCTTACACCGTTGAAGACTTCCAGATTGACGCGCATACTGTCAATCGTGCGGTAAGGATTCGTTTGTTGATTCCATGGTTTTAACGGGTTCGCTAAACGTTGTAAGTAAATATGACGGAAGTTAGGGTTGTTGCCTTTACCAGGTCGTTCCCCGTCGACCCTTTCGTCATCCAAGGGAATATCTCTTACTTTACTGTACGCTCCCTCGCCGCCAGCTTGTGTAGCTTCGTCGTCGGTGAAAGCAGGATAGTTGTCAGTCGGTTCAGAGATATTCAGCGAATTAATAGGAATAGCGACCACTGGTTGCGCTCGCGTGGCAAGCGGCGATACTCCGGAATTATTACGGACTTGAAACTGATTGCGGTTGAGATTGGGATCCATGTGGATGCGCCGCGTGGTGTCGTATTTAAAGTCATCTTCAGTCGCGTCCATATGTCGGCCGATCGTAGTGATATAGGAATCGGTTTCTTTCTGGTAACGCCCCGAAGAACCGACAACCGCATAACGCCCCGGTTGTAGCGGGGACATGCTCAGCTCCTTGCCTTCTGGCGGGTCTTTCGGCTGGTAGGGCTGACCATCAACATCTCCTGGTAAGGCTGCTTTACCGGGTTTGGTAAAATAGATACTGCGCTCGACGTTGTTATTAGTATCGGCTAGTTTCCAGCTGTCAGGATCGGTTCCCTTAAGGTTGCCTTTGACGATCAGCATCCGCCAGGTGGGAGAACCCTTGATGGCTGCATGGAGGACCACGCCACTGGAATTACCGTAAAGTTCTGGTGGCCGTGGCGATGAACCGGTCCAGGGGTTGTAGAGTTCAATGAACAGCGATCCCCGCGGACGCAGTCGCTGGTCAAAGTCCTCGTCCGGGTTGTCAGTATCGTCAGTCTTCTTCTTACTGGGGTCCGTATCCAGGTCTTCCGTCCGTCGATCATGGAAGGCAAGTGTTTCGGTGATTAGCAGTTCAGGTCGTTCGCAGCCCCAAACGATTGGACTGGCGGGATCCAGTTTCCAGCCATCGAGTGGGTTTGGGTCGTACTGAAAGGGTGTCATGATGGAATCAGCATCCCGAAAATCGACCGCATTGGCCGTCCACTGCGCGAGTTGTTGGGCGGTCGTTACGTTGTGAGGCTTCCACATTACCTGGCCGGTATCATCGATCCCGTTGTATCTCGCCATGGCCGTTATCAACGTGTAAAGTGACTTCGTGTATGCCTTTCGGCGTTGTATATTCCGAGGAGATTTCTCGCCAAAGGGTTGGTTGATGTTCCAGCGAATCCCCATTTGCAATTCTGGAGGCAGCGAAATTTCCAGGGCCAGAAGGTGTTTACGGATGGCGGCTAAATCAGTGCCGTTTGCGACCGGGAGATCGTAACTGTCAGTCGTCACGACTTGATTGCTTTGATAACCAGGAAGTGGATATATGATAGGCTGTCCGGTCAGAGGGTTGAGCAGGCGATGAAGTCGATTGCTTGACGAAATACCACCTGGCAAAGATTGTTGGTCTGCATCATGCGAGCGCAGGACCCGTTCCAGTTCAGCAACGGAATAGGGTGTGTCGGTAGCAATATTCGAGGGACCACGTTGATGAGGTTGGGATAGATTTATCTCGTAAGGCGTATCATCCAGCACCTTAAGAGTCTCAAAGACTGGTTGCCCATAGGGATCAACTCCCAAAGCAATTTTTTGTCCATATTGATCAAATCCTGCCCGCGCTAGTTTATTTAATGGAACGTGTGGCGGGAAGAAATACTGAGACAACTTGGCCTGTGTCAGAAAGTCTGGTCCTTGTTTCCCTGGAGAACGATCGCTTCCGTAGCGATTAATCAGCAAATCCTGATAGAAGCTGCGATTTTTACAAACACCTTGGAAACTGATTTCGCTGGGTCCGAAACCTTGTCCCGGTTGCACATAGCGAGAAACGATTTTCCCCGCCAGCCGGACTTCTTGCTGGTGCTTCGTCTGAACATGCGACAAGTTTCCATGCGCATTCAAGTTCAGCTTGCCATCCATGTCGACGCACAACACTGCGAACAGCGGTTTGTATTTGCGCCCGCTGGCGTCGGTTTGGACTGGCATTCCTAGATCAGTCCAAATGCTGTCCAGGGTACCATCATTGTCGTTATCCACATCCCAGGCATTGTCTGGTGAATTGGGGTTGTCGTCCCATTTCCCCGTCATTGCCCATTTAAGGGGATTTGTCGTTAGCAGCGGAGCCGCGTTACTGCCGGTGAAATTTGGATGGTCCGCTATCATGGGGCGAAGGATTGTTTGCCGTTGCAAGGCCGGGCCCCAACCTCCCTGCGCCTGCCAGTATCGAACTAGTGCTGGGCGATGAAAAGAAGGAATCACTCTTGCTGGAGTCACCGAAGGAGGGGGTGGTTGCGGAATGACAGCGGCCAGCGCCATGTTCTGAGGATCAACAGCGTCATAGCTTTCATTGCGATTGGTTCCGTTAAAGGGGGCGCCATTGATGATAAAGTAGTCTGTGGCTTTGGGCAGACTGTTGTTCTTTGGGCGCATTACCCGAAAGGTGGTGTTTTGGGATCGGATGATTCGCGTACTGGTCCCTTTCAATACGCCACTGGTGAATGTCAGGACGCAACCGGCGTACTCGTTGAGTTGAGTACTCCAAGTTGTTTTTGGATCTGCGGGGGTTGCTTGGAAGCTAAGAAACTGGCCATTGGCTAAATGTTTTGGATCAGTGATAAGCTTGCCGGGGCGACTGCTGCCGTACATGTCTCGCAACAGACTGTGTCCGCGAATTCTTGACGAAGTACCGCGTGTGTCACGCAAGACCTGGTAGAGGGCACTATCCAGCTGTTGTTCTGGATCGACTCCCAGTTGTTTTGTCCGAGAGACAATACGGGCTCCACGTCGATACTGGCTGCTGACAATGGCGTAGGTGACACCAATCAGGACAAACAACACCAGCATGCTGACCACGACCAGTAATACAACACCTCGTTGTTTGCGTCGATGAATTCTCATCTTTGAGGTTCCTTTCGCCATACTGCGGGCCTGTCCGACATCGCACAGGACCAGCGGGCTACACTTGTTTCCACTTACTTGCCCCAGTAAAGCGGAATGGATTGTCTTGTCACCAAGGTGTTCTTGTTTTGATTCACTTTGTTGTCATGCTTTGATTCATTGTCCGCACGCTGGTATCTGTCATTACCAAAGAGAACTGGTCTCCAGGCGGATTCGTTTTTCAAACACACCTACCACACCTTCCATAATCGTTGCCTTCGTGTTGGGTTTGGTCAGTAAGTGGGTCTTGGCCAGTTCCCAGTCAGCGCCTTGGAGCGTCACAGGGCGACTTGCGGTACCAGGAACAATAGAACCTGCATTCAAAACACGGTACCAACGGAAGAATTTAGGGCCTCCGCTGGTTCCGGAGAGCATCACCCAACTGTTTGTCTGTAGTTTCAAGACGTTTTCCGCGAATAGTTGCTTTTGCTCCAGCGTGGTGAACTTGCCCGGAATCCGATGGCTTAGCACAACTTCACCACCCGTGTAGCCACCACTGAGAAATTCTATGTTACAGGTCCGTTCAGGAACATTAGCGACTTCCGCATCGACCTCATTCCATTTATCGACTGAGTTCACGTTTCGTGATGAGAAGACAATGATAGAGAGTACATATTCATCATTACCTTGATCGTTTGACGGAACAGGTACCACGGTTGCCATCCAGGAAAGCTCGCCGCGATATGGTCTTTTTCGTTTGGCTGATCCAAAGAAGGATTTTTTAGGTGGAGGAGTCAGCAGTGTCCGATCTTCGTGGAATTCCAGGATCAGGTCATCGCGTGCCATGAAGAACTGATCGGCCGTCTCTTTGGTGAGTGGCCGACACGTTTTGGGATCCAGTTTGGGAAGTCTGCTGTTGAGCGAGATTCGACGCATGCCAAACTTGACATTAGCGGAGTAAGGGAACAGTTTGTCTCCGTTGCGCGCCACAAATCTTGGATCGATCGCATAGGCTTGCGGCTTGGCACTGGAGTAGAAGTAAAGTTTTCCGTCTTTATCACACCACTGCTTCGGGTCACGCATGCCTCGGATATCGAATTCCTTCACCGCGTTACGCCCCAGGGAAGCCATGCGGTCCGTTTGGAGTCCAATACGCACTTCGTTCCCGGCCAGCGGGATCAAGGCCACCACGACCAGCAGACCAAAGAGCGCAATTCCCGAGGCGAACATCACTTCGATGAGCGTGATGCCGCTGGGGTGTCGATGGCGGAAATAGTAGTGATTCTTCATAGCTGTTAGCGTCCTCCCACGCTGATGCCTTCGATGGCATCGGTGCGTGCCTGCCCGATTTTGTTCGTGAGATTAGCAGCTTCGGCTACCATGTCTGGTCGATTGATAGAATTGCGAAGATAGCCGTTCCTGGGATTGATGGTAAACCAGTAGTTAACCGGATCCATTGCATTGGACCGGTAAAGCGAACCTTTTTTCTTTCCACCCAGGTCGGTCTTGGGGTCTTCCAGGAATAGGTTTGCCGAGTTGGTTTCGATTTGGTTCACTCGGCCGAGGAGCAGGTAGATTTTGCTAAGGCTATAAGATGGCGTGTCATCAATGAAAACACTGTCGATGCTACCGTTAGGACTGAACATGATCGTGATGTTTTTCCGGCTGTTAGGGGGACTGAATGCCCTTACCTTGTCGCCAAAACCTGAGACGGACAAATCGATTGCAGTTCCACTGGGCAACTGCAGGGACGCGGCGCTAGATCGTGTTGGCGTGCGATAAATCTGAAAGGGGACACCGGTTAGCCGTTTTTGGTAGTGCGATGGATTAGCGAGATCGAAAGATCGAAATATTGCTGTATTAGCTCCAGTACATTTACATAGGTATAAGGGATCTTTGTGGTCGAGTCGCAACGAGAAAAGGTCACCGTTTTTTAGTAAGGTGCTAAAAAATAAGCTATGCGTGAAGGTTATTCCCGATGGTTTGACGATAGCGCGAGAGTCTACCAGGTCACCGGCATAGGGTTGCGGTACTTCGGCCGTGAAAATCTCGGTGCATTGATACGGGTCTCTGTCATTGGGTACGACCCCAAGTGCTAACTTGCCGCTGTTACCACGAACCAGGACGATACCGACTGGGCGCCCCAGCTCCGTTGCCCGTGCCTGCACCCCGGCCACGTAGGCATTGAGCAGCCGAGCTGATTCTCGTAGCTTGCGATCCTTCAAGGCCGGCCGGATGACTGGAATTGCCACGGAGAGTAGAATTGCCAGCACGCTTATCACGGCCAGCAATTCGATCAAAGTCAGACCGGATCGGCGCGGTAGGGGAGCGGTTGAGATTCTGGAAGCAATCAAGCGACGCATGCGTTATCGTGCCTCCAGCATATGATTGGTTATATTGTCAACAGCCTCGTTGGGATCATCGATCTCACCGTGGGGGCCGTGGGGCGGGGCACCGGTATCATAGGGATCGTTAATATCTACTTTGTTGCCAGATTGATTCACCCCACCGTATCCATCGGGGCCCATTGAGTAGATTAAAGGAAAGAGTGCGAAGGGGTCATTGTCGGGAACGCCATCGCTCCAGCGCGGATTGACTTTCAAGGGATCGAAAGGACCGCCATTTGCTTCACCCGCATCACCATCTACACCCTTGGCAAAGTCACCGAATTGCAGCGTGGAAAAGTTGTCACCGAGGTAAGCTGGTGCCCAACGCAAAAAAGCAATGGGTTGCCCCCAACCGTCGAGGATCTCTGGCATACCGTCACCATCGACATCTCCTTTTTCACGTTCTCGGAAAAAATCCAGTCCGTTGGTATCCCCATCCTGGATGCTTGCCAGGATCATGTAGAGACATTCCGCTGATTGAAAACTGTTCTTCTTCAAGCAAGCTGCGGTAAGTCGCGAGTTGTGGGCGCGCGAAAGTGAACTGCCCTTCTCCCAGATTAATTTTCCCAAAAGGTCTTTTTCTATTGGCGGAGCGGTAACATCTTTTATGCGATCGGGCATTTCCAGCCGCATCAACTCTTGCAGAGCCTTCAGTCGCAGCCGAGCAGCGGTTCTCGGATTGGTCCTGGGCGGAATCTTTATCGGCATAGGGCGTGTGCGGTAAGATTCCCAGCGTCCACTGATTAACTCATGGATCTTGGCGATTTGCGCCTTGGTCCGTTGTTTCCGGGCATTTTCCGCCACCGAAAAGAGAGCGAACAGTACCATGCTCGACAGCACTCCGATGATGGAGATGACGGTCAGCAATTCGATCAGCGTGAAAGCCGATCGTTGCGAGCGGAACCGCTTGTTTACGGCAGTACGGTCATTTTTCCGAGGGTTCATTGCGTTGAATCTCCCAATTGGCCCCCGCTGAAATTGGCGATATTTTTCCTGTCCCCCTTGTCGAAATTCGCTCCACTGGGATAGGACCTCAATTTGCCAGCTGACCCCCCCAAATCATCGCCTATGCCAGCGGCCAGAATCTGGAATGTCTTCTCATTGGTCCACACCTCATTTGGCACCGACGACATGTAGGGCCGGAGTCTCCCTGTCATTTGGCGATGGTAAGAAGAGGAGGCAACCTTTTGTTTTTTCTTTCCTGGTGGAGGATATTGCGGGTTTCCACCAGGCCCCAGGTAGCCATAGGTTCGTGCGTCGAAAAAGACGTAGGGAAGCTCGAAACTCCGAGGCCAGTAGACCGGATATGGATCTCCGTCGTCGTTTTTGACAAGTCGTGTTCCGTCGAAGTCGTAATGTCCGGTGTTACGTTGTCCTGCGCCGAATGGCCCACCTTGTCCGAAAAAGGGGCGCGTGGCTTCCTCGCTGAATCCGCTCAACCAGAAGACAAGTGCCTCGGCCGGGTCGATGTTCCATTCCGCTATTTTAGCTGGCGGAAGTGTCTTGATATTCGAGAGTTTCAGATTCCCATAGACCTTCAGCAGTAAGCGATTGATCTCTCCATCGGAAACTCGGGGGAACGCTTTTCGGGCATGACGCACGACCAGCATTGGATTGGAAAAGTCAGGTGGGTAATCGTCAAACTTCTTTTTGTAGGCTTCCAACCCACTTTCTAGTTGCTTGATTTCCATCACAACACGCGTGACTTGAGCACGCATCATGACGCCCCGAATGGTTGGGATGAGCAAACCGGTCAAGATCCCGATAATGGCCATGACGACCAGTAACTCGACCAGGGTAAAGGCAGTTTTGTGATGTTGATGAGACCTGCTCATAACAGATGATCCTCGTCAATTAAGTATTGATTGTCCCGGGCAACGGGTTGTTACCCGGGACAGTCTGAATTTGAAAAGCTGCTTACCCAGAGAGTTTCGTAATCAACTCAACCAGGGGCATGAAAAGTGATACAACAATGAACCCGACGGCGAACCCCAGGAAAACGATCAACATCGGTTCCAGCAGGGCCATCAATCCATCGGTTAACGTCTTGACTTCTTCGTCGTACTGATCGGCGACCTTGTAGAGCATCGTGTCCAGTTCACCTGTTTCTTCGCCGACGTCTACCATGTTGACGACCAGGTCATCGACCACTGGCTGATTCATCCGTGCCAGGTAAAAAACACTTAGCAAGACACCTCCGGTGACTGTGAGGTAGCCACCGATCATCAACAGGCCGGATTCCGGTGAAGCCCCGTGAAGCCCGGTGATAACGATTCCTGGAAAAGCACCAAAGAAGGCATAAAAGAAGAGTGCCATGGGGTGAAAACCTGGCTTCGAATGCGCTTTGAGCGGCTGGGCAATCGGTTCACCTTCGCGAATGGCGTCGGAAACCTTGCCGTACAACTGTTCGAACATGGCATTTCCGGAAGTGTCGCGGGTAATGGTCAATCCTTCTAGAATTGGCACGCCACTGGCGACCAGGGTTCCCAGCGTCCGCGTTGTACGGGCCAGGCAGTTCTTTTCCACGAGTTTGCCAACGACGGGCGTTTTTAACATGAATAAATCCCACCCCATGCGACCGTATTTAAATTTCCTCAAGAGCTTTATAAAGAGGAATAACACCAGTGGGATAGCTGGAATCAAGAACCAGAAACGCACTACGTTTTCCGAAACCGCCATCAACAATAACGTTGGTGGCGGTAACGTGAGCTCAAACTCTTCGAACATTTCCTGGAAAACGGGTACGATCTTCAGCATGATGAAGGTCAAGATACCGACAGCCACCAGGATCACGACGATCGGATAGATCATGGCACCCTTGACTTTGCGTTTGAGCGATTCAGAGCGCTCCTTGAACTCGGCCAGCCGTTGCAGGATGATTTCCAGGGCCCCGCCGGCCTCACCCGCTTTGATCATGTTGACATACAACCGGTCAAAAACTTTCGGTTGCTTGCTCATCGCTTCTGACAGGGTAGCTCCCGATTCGATATCATCACAGACATCCATCAGGGCGTTTTTCAGGGCACCGCCTTTGCACTGTCCTTCGAGAATTTTCAGGCTGCGCAAAATGGGCAACCCCGCATCCTGCAGGATGGAGAGCTGACGAGTAAAAGTCGTCAGGACTTTCGTTGATGCTCCGCCCATGACAAAACGACTGCGACGGCTTTTACCGCCCAGGCGGGCATTATCAGCGCCGGCGCGTTTGACGGAAATCTTGGTGACGTAGTAGCCCATCTGACGTATTGTCGTTTGAGCTTCTTCCTCCGTTGCGGCATCGATGACGTCCTTGATTTCCTGTCCCGTGGCGTCCATCGCTTCAAATTGAAAAGTGGGCATGACGGTTATCCCTTGGAAGAAATAAATACTGGAGATAAATTTTGAATTACAATTTGACTAGTTAAGTGTGTAGAAAATTAGGATTCCACGACGGTCTCTCGGATGACTTCTTCCGGCGAAGTCAGGCCATCAAAAATGAACTGGTAGCCCCCTTCACGCAGAGGCAGCATGCCATTCGATTTGGCGACTTTTCGCAAATCGTCATTGGACGCATTGTTCATGACCAGTTCTCGCAACTCATCGTTCATGATCATTAGCTCAAAAATCCCCACGCGTCCTTTGTAACCGGTGTTATTGCAAGTATCGCAGCCTCGTCCTCGAAACATGGCTCGCTCTCCCAACTCTTCCTTGGTTAGGTCGAGTTGAAATAGCAGTTCTTCAGTTGGTTCGATCTCTTCCCGACACTGACTGCAGATGCGGCGTACGAGCCGTTGCGCAAGAATGGCTTCTACCGTGGCTGTCACCAGGAACGGTGGAACTCCCATGTCTTTGAGTCGCGTGATGCTGCTAGGTGCATCGTTGGTATGCAGCGTACTGAAGACGAGATGTCCGGTTAGAGACGCTTGTACGGCAATTTGTGCAGTCTCCAGGTCACGGATTTCCCCCACCAGGATCTTGTCAGGGTCCTGACGTAAAATCGATCGCAAGCAAGATGCAAAGGTAACACCGATTTCTGGATCGACCGGTATTTGAATGATCCCGTCAATGTCGTACTCCACCGGGTCTTCCGTCGTGATCAACTTGTCTTCAATCGTATT
>Ga0310342_100003159_pt1 | contig 10772 bp, 9 predicted proteins | sample S15DNA20500_MG_FD_206155 | JGI IMG/M metagenome (GOLD analysis project Ga0310342, IMG submission 206155) | Marine microbial communities from station ALOHA, North Pacific Subtropical Gyre - S1503-DNA-20-500_MG | ecosystem: Environmental > Aquatic > Marine > Oceanic | place: Pacific Ocean: North... | reverse complement strand
GTTTCCACGGTGTCCCGGTTCAGGTCGTCGCGGTCGGCGAAGGCGATCGAGTGGAGCAGGAAATCGATTTTGCCGAACTCTTCGGCCGCCTTGGCCATCACGGCCTGGATGTCCTCATCGTTCTGGACGTTCATGGGAACCAGGAAGCGGGCGTTTTCATAGTCATCGGTACACTTGGTGACTCGTCGACGGTTCTTTCGCCGCTCGTCATCCGGTCGATCGGGCAGGTGACTGAATCCACATTCACCCCCTTCTTCCAGGATTTGTTTGGCAATGGCCCAGGCGATGGAACGGTCGTTGGCCACACCGAGAATCACCCCTTTTTTCCCGTCAAAGAGACCCATGGTTGTTTCTTTCCTTTTATGGTTTGGCAAGGATTGCTGCAGTCGTCTGTTTCAGAACGTACCAGAATACCGGTTTTAGGGCATTTTTACCACGGCATACGGTTGGACAGTTGTCTTGGGGGGGGCCGGCCGCGATGTTGCAATTTGGATCCGGGTTTCGCTCAAAGTGACTACAGGGTGGGGTGGTTTTCGAGTAAAATCGACCACAGGTGACATTGTTCAGGGCAATGATTGGTGGGGTACGGGTAGCATGGGGCGAGCAGTTGATTCATGGGAGGCGGTGATTTTGCGTTGGGCTGCCCAGGCAGAGTCGCCTGACGGAGCGTCGCTGGCGGAGTTATTGAGGCCGCTGGCCAACTCCTGGGGAGTTTCCTGGCTGGCGGTTGTTTCGGCCCAGCGGGGGAAATGGTCGCTGGTGGCCGAGTCCGGTTCTTCCGACGCTTTACCGCTCGATTTATTGGCCGAGGTATTAGACCAGGGGAAAATGGTGCAAGCGGCCGAGACGGTGGCTGCACCCTTATCCAGTGGAGGGACTCGCAGCGACCTGTTGGTGGTGACTGGTTTAGATTTGAAGGAGGCCGCTCGCCGGGACGAGTTTAACTTGTTACTGGAGTTGTTGCAGTCGGGGCGGGAGGCAGCTCGCGGCCGCCTGGCTGCTTTGCGGCGGTCGGAGCGACTGGAAGCGTTGCTGGAGATTGCCGGACACTGGCGCCAGATTAAGCGGATGGATCTTTTGCTGGTCCAGATCGCGGAGGCGGCGACACGGCTGCTGGATGCCGAGCGGGCGAGCATTTTCTTATGGGATCGTTCGCAGAAAGTACTGGTTGGCCATCCTGCCCTGGGTACTCCTGATCGGCAGTTGCGGATTGCGGATGATGCGGGGATTGTTGGCCACGTGGTGCAGACCGGTGATTTGGGCCGCCTGGACCTGGAGGATGATACGGGAGAGGTTGATCGTCGTGTCGATCAGCAGCTGGGTTTTGAGACGCGGACCTTGTTATGCTGCGCGTTGACTGGCAGCAACGACCAGCGGCTGGGTGCTTTTGAGATGATTAACAAGCGGGAGGGTAATTTTACTGATGAGGATGAAATGGCCCTGCTGGAACTGGCAGAGCAGGCTGCCCTGGCACTGGAAGGAACGCACGAAGTTGACCGCCTGTTGAAACAGCGGGCCCGAATGTCGGAGGAGGCAGCCGAGGGGATTCAACTGATTGGTGAGAGTACGGCGATCCAGGCTTTGCAGACGACGGTGGAGCGGGTCGCAGCGACTGACTTGGCGGTCTTGATCCTGGGTGAAAATGGTACGGGTAAGGAGATCATCAGCCAGCTGGTCCATTACTTGAGTCATCGTCGCCAAGAACCGCTGGTGGCGGTCAATTGTGCGGCACTGACTGAAACGCTGCTGGAGAGCGAGTTGTTTGGTCACGTGGCGGGTGCTTTTACGGATGCGCGCGAATCGCGGGCCGGCAAGTTTGAGCTGGCTTCCGGTGGCACGCTCTTTTTGGACGAGATTGGCGAGATGAGTCTCAGTGGCCAGGCCAAGCTGTTGCGGGTCCTGGAAGAGAAAGTAGTGGTTCGGGTCGGCGGGTCGTCGACGATTACAACCGATACCCGGGTGATTGCAGCGACCAACCAGAACCTGGCAGAGATGGTTCAGCAGAAGCGTTTTCGTGAGGATCTTTTCTTCCGTTTGAACGTCGTGAGCCTGGAGTTGCCACCGTTGCGTGAGCGGGACCAGGACGTGTTGCTGCTGGCGGAATTCTTCCTGGAGACTTTTTCGCCGCAGGCCCGTCGCAACGTGCCGCGGCTGATGGCCTCGGCCAAGAAGCGGTTGTTGAGTCATTCCTGGCCGGGGAACGTTCGCGAGTTGCGGAACCTGATGGAGCGGGTGGTTTACCTGGTGACCGAGGAGAAGATCGAGGCGGAGCACTTGGATTTTGTTTTAACCCCGGACCGCGAGGGGTCTGCCGTGCTGCTCGACTTGCCACTCAATGATGCGACCCGCGAGTTCCAGGTGCAGTACATTGGCAGCCAGATTGATCGGGTGCAGGGGAACATGACAGCGGCGGCTGAGCGGCTGGGCCTGCACCGGTCGAATTTATATCGCAAGATGCGTCAGTTGGGGATGGAGACGGGAGAGGCTGAAGGAGGGTAGGGGGGCTCCCCTTGTGATCTTCGGGGGGCGCGTTACGATACGAGAGTGGCACGACGGTTGTTGTTAACGGCCAAAGCGTGTCGGGCCCCTGTAGCTCAACTGGCAGAGCATCTGACTCTTAATCAGAGGGTTCTAGGTTCAAGTCCTAGTGGGGGCACTTTTTCAAGACAGGGCCATTTGCATGGGATTGCACTGAGGTGCAGGAAGCGGCAAGTGGCTTTTTTTCGTGGTTCTTCTGACCTGGTGCGACTGCGTGCAGCCTCTGCTGCTCGGTTCTGCACACTTTCCGGCGGCTGACTTTAGGTGTTAGAATTAGCCCGGTAGCTGATTTCCCAAAACCACTTCTATTTTCTCTTATTGCGATTGGCTAAATCATGAAAAGATTAATGATCTGTTTACTCCTGTTAGGGATTGCCGGGTGTGGAAAGAGCGAGCAGGCTAAAGACCAGCCCAATGGCGAGACTACACAGAACCAACAGCAACAAAGTGAAGAGCAGCCGAGTATTGCTGATTGCACTGAGGCGATTCGAACAAACCCCGACGATGCCGAGGCCTACGTCAACCGGGGTATCGCTTACGACGAAATGGGAGAGCATGACAAGGCGATTGCTGACTACAGCGAGGCGATTCGAATAAAGCCCGACTATGCCAAGGCCTACAACAACCGGGGCATCGCTTACGACGAAAAGAAAGAGCATGACAAGGCGATTGGTGACTATAACAAGACGCTTGAGCTCGACCCTAACTATGGCGACGCCTACTTCAACCGGGGCTCCACTTATGGTGAGAAGGGCGAGTACGACAAGGCGATTGCCGACTTAACCAAGGGCATTGAAATAGATCCGAAAGACGCTGATTCCTATTACTTTCGCGGTGATGCTTATCTGGAAAAAGGTGAGTTTGATAAGGCCATAGCAGACTATACCAAGGCCATTGAAATAGATCCGAAAGACGCTGATTCCTACAACAACCGGGGCATCGCTTATGGTGAGAAGGGCGAGTACGACAAGGCGATTGCTGATTTCGCCAAGACGATAGAGCTCGACCCGACCGATGGCGACGCCTACTTCTACCGGGGCATTGTTTACGACGAAAAGGGAGAGCATGACAAGGCGATTGCTGACTACACCGAGGCGATTCGAATAAACCCCGACGATGCTGAGGTCTACTTCTACCGGGGCTCCACTTATGGTGATAAGGGCGACAAGGCCAAAGCCGAGGCTGATCTCGCCAAGGCCAAAGAGCTTGGCTATGAGCCTGACCAATAAAGCAGCTTTTCTTCCGCTTGCCGCTCTTGATCGATCCGGGCTGTCTTGAGGTGTTAGAATTGGCCTAGTAGCTGATTTCCCAACACGTCTTCTATTGGCACTTATTGCGATTGATTAAATCATGAAAACAACATTAGCGTTGTGTACGGCATTGTTTCTTAGTCTTTTGGTTGGGTGTGAGGATTATATAAAAAGGACCGCGCTAAAAGAACGGGAACGGGTGGCAAGAATCGATGACCAGCGGCGAACCCCATATGACGAAAGCAAGTCAAGAATGATGTACTCTTTGGAGGAATATAGATCTGAGTATGAAGTGAGACTACGCGAGGAGCGCGCTGACTACAGCGAGGCGATTCGAATAAATCCCGACGATGCCGAAGCCTACTTCAACCGGGGCGTCGTTTACGACAAAATGGGAGAGATCGATTTCGAAGACTTTGATGACAAAGCAATTGCGGATTACACCGAGGCGATTCGGATAAACCCCGACTATGCCAAGGCCTACCTCAACCGGGGCGTCGATTACGCTAAGAATTTCGGGGGTTACAAGGCGATCGCTGATTTCACCGAAGCGATTCGAATCAAGCCTGACTTTGCCGAGGCCTACCACAACCGGGGCATCGCATACCGCAAGACGGGCGTCAGAGGATGGGACAAAGCGGAGGCTGATTTCGCCAAGGCGAAGGAGCTAGGCTATAAGCCCTAGCCTTTAAAGTAGCTTTTCTTCCGCTTGCCGCTCTTGATTGATCCGGGCTGTCTTTAGGTGTTAGAATTAGCCACGTGATGAAGCAATAAGCAGACAAAAGTGGTTTGTTTCGCGAAAGTAGCCTTATCAGGAGAGCGATTCATGGCCTTAATTAAATGCAAGGACTGTGGTGCTCAAATATCAGATACAGCGGCCTTCTGTCCACAATGTGGCTACATTCCTGAACCGGGCCCTGAGATGTGCCCAAACGCTGGCCCGCCAAACGACTGTGGATTAGAGATCTTTCAGGGTCTTCCCCAGCAGAACGGAGGCAAGGACGAAAACGGTAATTTCCTTACCGACAAGTATTGCGGCTGCTGGGGCCCAAGACCCGGCGAGGATGAGGAGACATGGAGAGCTTGGATAAACGAACAGTTCCCCCAACCTCCAAAAGAGGGATGTTTGGCAATAGCATTGGCCTTCTTAGGTGCAATACTCGTTTTCGTGTCAACCGTTACTTTTATAGTTCTTTTCCCTGAATGAAAGTGCCAATCTGTACCGAAGTAGGTTCACTTGCTAACGGGTCAAAAAACTCCAGCAAGGCAATAAGTAAAATTACTTGCAACGGCCATTCAAAATGTAGTTGGCGAGCATGCGAACTGATGCTTAGAGACAATTCCCCTACATTATCTCCCTGAAGAGAGCCTTGATTATGTCAGCATCAAGAGAGCCCAGAAGTGCCTTAAGTTGATCCAGTTGCAACGTATTTGCAACGGTTGCAGTCGGTTCGTTGCTGTTTCCGCTGGAAGAAGGCGATTGTTCGAGTCCTAGTGGGGGCACTTTTTCAAGACAGGCCATTTGCGTTGGATTGCACCCAGTTGCACCAGGCGGCAAGTGGCTTTTTTCGTGTTGATTTACGGGCCTTTTGCGGGACCAAACTTTTCTTTCAAACGACTGCCCGCGCAATAAACTCTTTCATTGTGGTAGCAAATCAGACAGAATGGAGGACGGTATTGGTAAGTAATTCCATTCTGCTAAGAGTGACAGGTAATTTCTAATGGCGAAAGCAAAAAAGAGCTTAACTCGTGTCTTGTTTCGAATTGCACTGTGTCTGTTTGCCCTTGGTGTAATTGGAAGTTTCTTTGCTTCTGACAAGAATCCAACTACGGAGTCCGAAACTGCTGGCGAATTACAGCCTGTTAAACCTGAAGAGCCAGTAGTAGAAGCGAAGGAAAATACATCAGCTGAGATTGATAATACATCGGTGCTGGTTGAGGAAAAGAAAGAACCATCGAAAGATAAGATCGTTCACACTCAAGCTGACATCGAACGAATCGAACGAAGCCACAAGAGGATAATGGATCTATATCAAGCAATAGAACGAAAGAAAACTCTTGGGTTTAATGCTCCAAACTCTTCAAGTGCGGCGACACGACAAAAAGCTTGGTTGACGTTTGTGAAGCCTTGGAATGAAGAGGTTGGGGATCTTGTTAATGAAATTGGTACTATCAACGGAAATGATCCTATACCGGAAAACACCTTGCGGTCTGCGGCGGGAAATCTTGTAACGTTGTCACATCCGATTTCATTTAATAAGCCTCAACAATATGCTCAAAGGAGAGAGTACTTTTTAGAGTTAATGGAAGAATTTAATTCGGATTTACAAGAGTTTAAGAGCACGATACCAACGGTTTCGCAAGCTGCGAAAACGCAGAACTCCGAAGCACTGACATTGAGTGTTGATGCACCGAGAATCTGGAAAGATATAACAGGAGAATTTGAGGTTAAGGCAGTATTCAAAGGATTCACTAGCGATGAAGAGATTAAGCTACTCAAGGAAGATGGAACTGAAATTGTCGTTCCGTTTGCTAGCCTTGGAGCCGATGAACAAGAAGTTGCAGTAGCTCTGCAAAAATTAATCGAGCGAAAAAACAATTCAGCTCAAGCCCTGCCTCCCCAATCCAATCCCGACAATACTCGTCCTCAAAAACAAATAACGCCTACTGATTTACCGATCACTGAAAACAACGCGGAATTATCTGTTGTCGTTGAAAAACTAGCTAATAGTCAGGTGCGCCTAACTGGAATTACAAACTTACCAGTGGGTACAAGCCTTTTTTGCGACGTACGTTCTACGACGAGTAAATTTATTGGCCAAAGCAAGACGGTTGTGAAGGAAAATGGAATTTACCAAACAGAGATTTTTGGCCCCACGACAGGATTGAAACCTGGAAAATATACAGCCTCTGTAACTTGCCCTTATCGTCAGCCTAAGAAGGTTAGGGATGTTATTGGGGACAAAGGAGAGAACTTGAAAGGCCCATTAGTACGCCAAGATACTATGTTTGGAGCAACAGTCTCAAATAAAACAGGCTTTTCTATTCCATAACGACGTTTGTTCATAACAAACCTTCTTCTTTCATTCACTTCTGTACGTATAACTTCGCTTTTATCTTGGTGGGCCCCTTGGCGTAATACAGAGCCTGCCAAAAGACTTGCAGAGGCCGTCCCAGCGGGCGAAGATGAAAGCACTGCCTCAGACCGCTGCATCTCGGCAAAAGGCCGCAACACGTTCGGAACGTCGAACTACTGCCCCGCGACGCCGCCTGCCACATACACCAACGTGGAGGATGCCATGTTCGACGATCCGTATCCTTTTGCCAGCTCCAAGCTGCGACACAATGATCTGCCGGATCATCCGGGTCCGCCGTTTGCTTCCGGACACCACTTGCCATCAGTGCTCATGCCGCGCGGCTTTACAGGCTTACCACTGGCCAGAGCGATCGCGTCGTCCTGCCTGTTAGCATGTCGGTGTTTTCGATATGCGCCGGTCAGTTTTAGAATCGCGGTCGGTTTTCTGGGGCGTCCTGCTGTCATTTGCACCTCGGGAATTACGGTTTAAAATACGTGCGCTATAGTCGATGGTCTACTAAAATAATCCCGGCCAGAACAATACCCCCCTGACGGAGCCTGTCATGGCAAAGAGAACAAAAATGGCCGATCTCATACGGCAAGGTCAAAAAAAGGAGGCTAGAAAAACACGAAAGTTCTACAAGGCGGAGAAAGAAAGGCAACAGAGCCTCGGTGAAGCCCGTAAAGAGAGGCCCAGAATAAACTTTGCTGAGTACGGTGAGGGCTGCGCGTATATATTGTTGCTTCTTCTTATGATCTTAGTGGTAGGCAGTATATTCTACTTTTTTGCTGCCTACTCCTAATAAGGATGAGACAAGGCCAGTCTAGGGGTCCCTTCCAGGTTGCCAACCAGGATGAGCCGCAGAGGGCGGCTCACCTCCTTCTCCAAAAGAGTGACCTGCCCCGTTTTCACCTGCCTCTGACCTGCCTTTGATGCTATTATTTAGTCAAGTGCAGCGGAGGTCGACCAGCAGAAAATGTCGCCAAGATCACTTGAGGATTAGCATGAGCCGCAATTCGTATCTCATCCCACGGCGCCAGTTGTTGAAAGGTGCCGGCTTCTCGATGGCGCTTCCTCTGCTGGACATCATGTCCCCCGCATTAACCCGGGCAAAGCCCACCAGCCAGTCTCCGGTGAGATTGTGCGTGTTGTATAAAGGGTGCGGCGTTAATCCCCACTCATGGGATATTGTCGGGGGAACCGAAACCAGCTTCGAATTGTCGCGAATTCTTAAACCGCTGGCCCCCGTTCAAGACGATATCCTGGTGCTAGGGAATCTTGATAACCAGGGCTCATCCGACCATATGGATGCACCTGGCACCTTCATGAGTGCCACAAAGCATAAGAACAGTAATCGATATTCATTTGATCAACGGGTCGCCGATCGCATTGGAAGCGACACGCCGATCAAGTCCATGCAACTGACGGCCGACAACGTCTGGAAGCAACATCCCTGGTTGAACGTTTTGTCTTACGACAAGAACCATCAACCGCTGCGCGGACACCATGATCCGCAGCTTGCTTTTGACATGTTGTTTCGAGATTCATCCAGGGCCGGCCGACAGAAACAATTGTTGAGTGTGCTGGATGGAGTCAAAGAAGCGTCGTCGTCCTTGTCGAAGAAAGTTAGCCTGCGAGACAAGCGGGTCTTGGAGCAGTACTTTGATTCGATACGAGACGTGGAAAACAGCATCCAGCAGGCCCGGCAGAACAGCCGTGGCACGGGCCTGGACCAGAAACTTTCCAACATCGACCCGAGCCTGAAAGTGGGGAACCTGGGTGAGCGAATCAAGGCGATGCTTGACTTGATCGCGCTTGCCTTCTGGACCGATTCGACACGAGTGGTCTCCTGCATGCTCGCCAATACCAACAGTCGTGTGCATTATGATTTCATGGGTGTGAATGCAGAATTCCATTACGTATCGCACCACGTTCGAAACAAAAAGGTCCTGCCGCAATACGACAAGATAAACATCTGGCACACGGCGCAATTGCGTTATTTGATCGACAGGATGAAAACAATCAAAGAAGGCAATGGCAGCTTGTTCGACAACTCCCTGATTCTCTGGGGCTCAGGCATCAAGCATGGCGATTATCATTCGCTGACAGACCTTCCGCTCGTGCTGGCTGGTGGCGGCGGCGGACAAGTGAACCTGGGCCGGCACGTTCGTTATCCCAAATCCCAGCCTTACGCCAATCTGTTGTTGACGCTCATGACAATGATGGGGACCCCACCAGCGAGTATTGGGGATTCCACGGGAACCTTGCCTGGCATTGGCGAAAAAGCAAATTTTGCACCTGTGAATCCGGACGATGGGAGTTGGCAGGTTGTCACGACGGACGACAACACGCTAACAGCGAAGGGGTTGTTGCGAATCAGTATCGAAGGCGAGCTGGAATATTACCAGTTGCGACTTTCGGACAAGAGCGACCTTGAAATTCGAATTCCCTACATGAACAACCACAAGTTGCGATTTGATCGATGTGTTGGCAAGGTGGTGACCGTGACTGGAAAATACAAAACGGTTGCGGGAAAGAAAACGCTTGTCTCGCTGACCAAGGTTACGTTGGAATCACCGTGATGAAGAGACCGCGTTTCAAGGCTTCTGCTGTCGTCGCGATGCTGCTGGTTTTTGCCATTGAATCCTCGCCTCGCCTGAGCTCAGCCAGTCAATTGACAGATGCGACCCGGGTAATCTCTGGCCGCTGCATGTCTTGCCATGACACGGAGACCCGAGAAGGCGGAATTGATCTCACGCCGCTGCTGCAGAAACGCAACGTGCCAGAGGAAAAGAACACCAAGCTCTGGATCCGGGTTGAACGGATGGTCTCCCGCGGCGAAATGCCACCCAAAGACGAGGGGCCGCTTGCGCCCAAGGAAAAGGAAGCCATTCAACAATGGTTTCACGAGTCGTTTGTTTTGCGCCAGGGAAAGCCCCATATCGGGCCAACGCCGTTACGACGTTTAACGCGTTATGAACTGGAAAATACGCTGCAGGATGTCTTGTCGATCAAGCTCAAAACTCCTTATCGCGATACGATCACCGGCCGCCTCGAGTTTTCCAGGATCGAGACCACGGTACCTTCTGATATTCCCGGCCCATCCGGGTTTGACAACGATGCGCAGCGCATGGAATCACTCAAGCCGCCGCTCAAGGAGATCGCCGATGCTGTGCATTATGCATTGGCGAAATTCAACGGCGATGCGACTGCTCTGAAAACGGTATTGGGTCGAGCGGAGATACCGAAAAATGCCACCGCCACGGAAGCCAGGCAATTGATTGCCCGGTTCCAGTTGCGAGCCTGCCGGGGCAATCAGCAAAGGGTGCAAGATTCCGCGAACGCCTTTTATGATTTGTACGACAAGCACCATCGTGTTTCAAAAGACAGTCGTGAAAGCCTGCAGCATGTATTTGAAATGATCTTGGTCTCACCAGGATTCTTGTATCGGCTGGAAGAAAGCAAGAACCTGGACATGCCTTACCCGGTGACGGGCTTTGAACTGGCAACGCGGCTGTCGTATTTCTTATGGTCAACCAGCCCGGATGCAGAATTGCTGCGGCTTGCCCAGGATGGCAGTCTGCTTCAAGACGATGTCCTGAAATCCCAGGTTGCCAGGATGCTCAATTCTCCGCAGCGAATTGCACTTTCCGAACGGTTTGCCGGTCAATGGCTCGGGTTCGACGATCTTTTGTCGAACCCCGAGTACTTCCTGGACGAACGATGGAACCGGGAAACTTACGATGAGGCTCTTTTCTTCTTTGACGAACTGATCAAGTCGGACAGGAGCTTCTTGGAGTTGGTCCAGAGTGATTGGATCTACAAGCGATCCTCTGTCCTCAAGGCACGCCGGCATGGCTACGTCGTAATCGATCCGGCATCCGTGAAGAATGTCTACACCGACATT
>Ga0310342_100003158_pt1 | contig 10777 bp, 8 predicted proteins | sample S15DNA20500_MG_FD_206155 | JGI IMG/M metagenome (GOLD analysis project Ga0310342, IMG submission 206155) | Marine microbial communities from station ALOHA, North Pacific Subtropical Gyre - S1503-DNA-20-500_MG | ecosystem: Environmental > Aquatic > Marine > Oceanic | place: Pacific Ocean: North... | reverse complement strand
TGCACCTAGCTCTGCAAAAATACTCTATTCTATGGCTCGCTCGACCGTCTCCGGTGACGATCAGCACCCGCGGCCATTGTCGAAAAACTTCTTTTGCAAACAAGTGTCACAAGGGGCCGATAATCACACTGCTGAAAGCTATCTACTACTTGGCCTCGACTCACACGGCGAACAGGTACTATGCGTGTAAGTGAGCTGATCGCGAACCTGCCGCTTCGTGTAGTCCGCGGCGAGACCACCCTTGATGTTACTGACCTGACCGACGATTCTCGCCAGAAAGATATCCTAGGCCCACATAGCGTCTTCGTAGACCGTGCCGGAACAACCAAAAACGCCAACCATCACATCGAAGACGCAGTCAATCACGGCACTGCGGTGATAATCTCCGATCGCGCCCCCTCGCCCACACCTACGTCACCCAATCGAAGTTTGCCTGTCTGGATTCTTGCCGACAACGTTGACCAGGCCCTTGCAGGCACTCTGGCTGAACGCCTGTTCGATTATCCCGGCCGCAAGCTTAAACTGCTCGGCGTTACCGGGACCAACGGCAAGACCACCACCTGCCTCATTATCGCGCACCTGCTCAATCATGCCGCCATGCCCTGCGGTGTCATCGGCACAGTGGCCATAGACGATGGGCGACAACGGCAACCCGCACAGTTGACCACCCCCGGAGCGATCGAACTATCCCGCATACTCGCCGCAATGGTCAACAATGGCTGCCAAGCCGCCGCCATCGAGGTCTCCAGCCACGCACTGCACCAGGGACGAACTGCTGCACTCGATTTCGATGCTGCCATATTCACCAATCTCACCGGCGACCATCTCGATTATCACAAGAATATGAACAACTACGCTGCAACCAAGTCAATACTCTTCAGCCAACTGGACGAAAACGCCTGGGCCATCATCAACGCGGATGACCGATACGCAAAAGAAATAACGCATAACTGCAGCGCCCATCGCCTTAATTGCTCGCTCAACAGTTGCCCGACGCAGGATCACGATTGCCAAGCCGACGTGATCGATCTCGCTGGCGATCGCTGCAGAGCGTGCTTCACCGGCCCATGGGGTAGCGTCGAGTTGGTGATTCCCATGGTTGGCCGCCATAACATCTCCAACACTCTCCAGGCGCTCGCCTGCGCCAATGCCATCACCCCCTTGTCACGCAACACCTGCCGCTCACTGCAACACATGGCCCCAGTGCCCGGGCGTCTGGAACCGGTTAGCCTTGAAAACATCCACGCCCCAACCGTCCTTGTCGATTACGCCCACACACATGATGCATTAATAAACGTACTCAATGCGCTACGTCCCTTGACCCAAGGACGCCTCATTGTCGTGTTCGGCTGTGGCGGCGACCGAGATAAGACCAAGCGACCTAAAATGGCCGCCGCCGCCTGTAACCTGGCCGATCACGTAATCATTACCAGCGATAACCCGCGCACGGAAGAACCCCTCGCCATTATTGATGACATTCGTCAAGGCGTGCCTGAAGGCGCCTCTGTCCAAATTGAACCCAATCGGGCAAAGGCCATTGGCGCCGCCATAGCACAAGCAGAGCCCCAGGACACCATTTTGCTGGCCGGCAAGGGACATGAACCATATCAAGAAATCGGCAATACCCGCCACCCATTCGATGACCGTACTGAGGCCGAACAGGCACTACGCCAACGACTCTTTTGGACGCCACAAAACCTCCAACAAATTACAAACGGCCACTGGTATGCGCCGATTGAACAGCCGCAACCGCCTCTCCATGGCATCAGTATTGATTCGCGGGCCATCCGGCCGGCTCAGGTATTCGTCGCTGTCAAAGGCGAACATTTCGACGGGCACGACTTTATTAACCAGGCAGCTGACGCCGGCGCTGCCATGGCAATCACCAGTGACAAACGCCCCTCTTCTTTGCCCACACTGCTTGTTGATGACACCGTCGTCGCCCTCCAACAGATCGCCCACGCTTACCGTGACGTACTCAAAATTGCTGGCACAAAAGTTATCGCAGTAACTGGCTCTAACGGCAAGACAACCACGCGTCATCTCATCCATGCCGTGCTCTCAGGCCGTTACCGCGGCACACAAAGTCCCCAGAACTTCAACAATCACATTGGCGTCCCACTCACTTTGCTTGCAGCGTCACCTGGCGACAGCTTCGTTGTCGTCGAAATCGGCACCAATCACCCTGGCGAGGTCGCGCAACTAGGTCGGATCGTTCAACCCAACCATGTTGTCATCACCAGCATCGGCCAAGAACACCTTGCTTACTTCGGCTCCATCGAAAACGTTGCGATCGAAGAATTGTCCATACTCAGCTTCGTCGAACCACAAGGAACCGCGGCAATTGAGGAGGATGCGCTTGGCCTGCTCGAATCGATGGCTGATGACCCCCAATGCTTTATGCACGACCCGGTTACAAAAACTCGCCTGACCTTTGGTGCGTATTACAACTCCCTGCACGAACTCAACATAGCAGGTTACGGCCCCGGCCAATCGCCAAGACAACTGGCTGTCCAGTGGGATCAACCGCAAATTGAACCCTGTCCAGGTGGATTCGGCTGCCGATTTCAAATCAATGGCATGCCGTACGAGGTGCCCTTGCTCGGCCAAGCCAATGCCGTCAACGCCACCGCCGCCATCATCGTCGGCCAAGTCATGCAATTAACCGCTGCCCAGATTGCCCTTGCCCTAAAGGGCGTCAAACCCATGCCGATGCGTATGCAACCAATCGTATGGGGGCGCAATGCCCAAGATTCCGACAGTCTCGTCCTTATCAACGATGCCTACAACGCCAACCCGTCATCTACACGCATCGCCATTTTCGAGCTACACCGGCTGACCAGATCGCTGGGAAATCGAAGAACCGTGGTGATCCTCGGTGACATGCTTGAACTAGGCGACCGGTCGCCTCAACTTCACCGCGAGTTGGCACATATTCCTGCTGCTGGCGGCATCCAAGTATGGATCACCATCGGCTCGCTGGCCCAGCACTTCGCCGACGAAATAAGGCCTCATCCCCAGGTCCATGCCTTTACCCAATGGGCTGACACCCTGCCCGGGAAAATCGCTCAACTACTTCACCCCGGCGACGTTGTTCTTCTCAAAGCATCGCGTAGCATGAAGTTGGAACGGCTCCTCCCTGCAATTGAAAAAAAAATGCAATAAACTGATGGCAGGATGATCTATTACCTATACGAACTGATGAAAGACTGGCTAGAAGCCCATGGCATGGGCTTCTTTCGCGTCTTCGGTTACGTCTCCTTTCGCGCCATCCTCGCCATCCTCTTCAGTTTCATCTTTGTCATCCTAGCCGCCCGGCCAACCATTCGCTGGCTGATCAAAATGAAAATTGGGGACAACCCTGAGTTTCATCACAGAGATCTGAATGAGATCATGCAGCAAAAGGCCAACACCCCCACCATGGGTGGCATCCTGATCAGTGTCGCGATCCTGCTGTCCACCGTACTGCTGGCAAATCTGCAAAGCTTTTACGTCTACATGGCAATTCTATGCCTCCTGTGGCTGAGTATTCTTGGTGGATTTGACGATTGGTTGAAACTAACCAGTTCTAGGCGATCACCGGATTCCCGCGAAGGACTCAAGTTCTGGGAAAAGGCTGTATTCCAGACGGGACTCGCCGTGCTACTGGGAATTTTTATTCACCTGCATGGGCATACCAAGTTCACTGACTTTCCCTCAGAGTTGCGAGACATGAGCCACAGCCTCACCCTACCCTTCAGCAAAAGTTGGATTTTCGATGCCGAGCAGCAGCGTTACATCACAAATGTCATCGTGCTCAGCGCTTGGCCCTTCATCTTGCTGAGTATCCTAGTAATCACCGGCGCTTCCAATGCGGTAAATCTGACCGATGGCTTGGACGGGCTCGCCAGCGGCATCATGGCCGTGTGCGCTTTTGCATTTATGGTTCTGGCCTACATCGCCGGCTACGAACCCCTGGCAAAATTCCTGCTCGTGCCTTACATTCCCTTGAGCGACGAATTGGCTATCGTCGCCGGCGCCATGGTTGGCAGCTGTCTAGGCTTTCTGTGGTTCAATTGTCTGCCAGCACAAGTCTTTATGGGCGACACCGGGTCGCTACCGCTGGGAGGGCTGCTCGGCTACATTGCCGTGGTCATCCGCCAGGAGTTTCTACTGCTGATCATCGGTGGCGTGTTCGTCCTCGAAGCCCTTTCTGTCATCATACAGGTCGGCTGTTTTAAATTCTGCGGTGGACGTCGCTTCTTCAAATGCGCACCCATCCACCATCATTTTCATATCCTCGGCTGGACCGAGCCGCAGGTTGTCGTACGCTTCTGGCTGCTTAGCGCCTTGCTGGCCGCCCTTGCGCTGGCCACGCTCAAGCTACGCTGATCCCGCCGGTCAATCTCGAAGCACCACTACATCAGACGTCTCAAACGCGATGCAAACATCGTGCTGCCCGCCAGTTTCTTGACGCGGATTCAACTCAAAAACTTTTAGCGACAGGCCGTTTCCCACCGTCACACGATGCTGGGCAATTTCGCCAAGATAAACCGTTTCTTGCCACCGGGCATTAAATTGATTGATTTCTGCCCTGGGAGTCAGGTTGTCGCTGGCAATCAATCGGATAGCTTCAGGGCGAATCGAGCACGTGACCTTGCCCGATGCCGGAATATCCTCACCCGACATGCTCGATCGCAGCAGTCCGCCTGCACACTCCATCACCACCTGGTCGCCTTGCCTGTCGATAATCTCCGCCGATATGAAGTTCGTTTCTCCCAGAAAGTCGGCGACAAATCTGCTGTTCGGTCGATTATAAAGTTCCCGCGGAGCGCCAACTTGCATGACCCTTCCTCGATCCAGAACCGCCACGGTATCCGCCATCGACAACGCTTCCTTCTGATCATGTGTCACGTAAACTGCCGTAATACCCGCATCTTTGCATATCTCCTTTATCTGGCTACGCATCTCCAATCGCAATTTCGCGTCCAGGTTGCTCAACGGTTCATCCAACAACAGCACGGTAGGCTCAATCACCAGTGCCCGTGCCAACGCTACCCGCTGCTGCTGACCGCCCGATAGCTCATTGGGCTTGCGGTGCCCATACTCATCCATCCGTACTGTTTGCAGAGCTGTATCGATACGACGTGCCTTTTCCTCTGACGGCACCTTTCGCACCTCCAGGCCAAACGCCAGGTTCTGGCGAACCGACATGTGCGGCCAAAGCGCATAATTTTGAAACACCAAGCCGCACTGCCGCTGATTGGCCGCCAAAAGTGTCACATCCTGCGGTCCAAAATATATCGATCCCCGCGTTGGTTCTGTAAAACCCGCCACCATTCGCAGCAATGTCGTCTTCCCACACCCACTTGGCCCCAACAGGAAATACAGCTCTCCGGCCGCCACATCCAGATTGACATCATCGACGGCAACCGTCTGGCCAAACACCTTACACAAGCCTCGCAATGCAATTGATTTCATAACCATCTAATAGAACGCCACGCTCATCATTCATTCAACTGTCTGGTGATGGCAATCTCCGCCAGACGCACCGTGGATTTGTCCATCTTGTCCAGCGCAATTCGAAACTCGGTCGCGCCCGGCCGTTCCGCTTCCAAGAACACCTTGACCGCAAGAATGTTCACCTCGATTTTCTTGCGATAAGCTGAATCCAACTCATCTCCAACCTTTTCAAGCTGCCTTTCAATAGCACGGATATCCAGCCTTGCCTGGTTGCGCAGATCGATCAACTGGTGAACGGCCATGTCCTCTTGGGCATGAGCAACGCTCTCAGCTTCCATCCGCTCGACCTCTTGGCGCGTCAGTCCATGATTGGGCACGATCTGAACCCGCGAGGCCTTCCCACTGCGCTGCTCCACCGCCTGCACGCTTAATATCCCGTTGGCATCTACTAGAAACGTCACGTTTATCTTCGGCAGGCTCGCCGGCATTGCGGGTATCCCCTGCAACTCAAACTGCCCTAACGACCGGCATTCCTCAACAATTTCCCGCTCACCCTGCAATACATGAATCTTCACGGAGCTTTGGCCATCGACAGAGGTGGAAAACATCTCCGTGCCCCGTGCGGGAATTGTTGTGTTGGCCATGATCAACTTCGCTACTGCACCGCCCATCGTCTCGATACCCAGCGAAAGCGGGATCACGTCCAGCAACAGCATTTGCCGGTTCAACCCGGACAAAATTGACGCCTGTGCCGCCGCCCCCAGCGCCACTACCTGATCCGGATCAAGAGCTGTGTATGGCTCTGTTCCGAAAAATTCCGCCACACGTTTACGAACTGCCGGAATTCGAGTTGATCCGCCCACGAGTATGACTCGATCAATATCCCCTGGAGCTAATCTCGCCGACCTAAAAGCGCGCCGGCAACATTCAATAGCCCGCTCCAGCCAAGGCGCGATCATCTGCTCCAACTCACCACGCTCCAGTGTTCGGCGATACACCCTATTGCTGTCCAACGAAACCTCTAGCACGGTCCGCTCCTCACTGGACAACCGCACCTTGGCTGCCTGAGCAAAGCTGCGAAATGCTTGCCGGGTACGGGGTTCAAACTCGATCGACTCACCGAATTGCTTGCGGATTTCAGATTGCATCAACTCGACGATCATTCGATCCACGTCGTCGCCACCCAAGCGGGTGTCACCATCCGTCGCCAGCACCTGGTCCACCGCACCTGCGTCCGTCTGATGCAACCGTAAAATTGAAATGTCAAATGTGCCCCCACCCAGATCAAAGACCGCAACAGTGGCGTCTGCGTGATGCTGCCCGAGGTTGTATGCCAACGCTGCCGCCGTTGGCTCATTAAGGATGCGCACCACCTCCAAGCCAGCGATCCGGCCTGCATCCCGCGTTGCTTGACGCTGGGCGTCATCAAAATAGGCAGGTACCGTTACAACCGCCTTACGCACCACAGTGCCCATCCGCTGCTGGGCCACACTCCGCAGTTTTGCCAAAATGATGGCACTGACCTCTTGCGGCGAAACCACCTGTTTACCGACCCTGACCCGTGCCGTGTTTTGATCGCCTTCAACCACCTCGTAAGGCAAATACGTCAATTCATCCTGGATATCCTCGATGCCCCGGCCCATCAACCGCTTGATGCTGAAAATCGTGTTGCTTGCAAACTCCACCGCCCGGTCTTGGGCCTCGTGACCAACCGCCTCCGCTCGACCATTTTCACTGAAACGTACCGTGCTGGGCAATATCGCACGATCCTGAGCATCTGCAAGCACCCGCGGCCCATGCTCATCACAATAGGCCACAAGGCTGTTTGTCGTGCCCAGATCGATGCCGATGATCGGTTCTTGTCCCTGCCCTGCTTGATTGTCAGGTCCCATCAGGCGAAAGTATAGACAATGTACGAAGTCACCGTCTCACGCGTATTCGCTGCCGCCCACGCCATTCGCCTTTACGACGGTTCACTTGAACCCCTACACGGCCATAACTGGACTGTTGATGTGACTGTCGAGGCCGATCAACTTGATGATATTCAGGTCGTGATGGACTTCCACCAATTACAACAATCCCTTGATGCCCTGATCGAAATACTGGACAACAACAACCTTAATCAGATACCACCGTTCGACCCCTCTGGCCAACCCAAGACTACGTTAAACCCTACCGCCGAAAGCGTGGCCTGGTGGTTTGCAGATCAACTTAGCCCTGCGCTGCCTAAGAATGTCCGCCTGCAAGTCGTTAAAGTTGGTGAAGCCCCGGACTGTACTGCTGCCTACCGACCAAATTGAGCCTGCTGTGAACGACGTTCATGACATGTCCCTTAATCGCGCATGGCGCACTATGAACATCGTTCATGGGGGTGCTTCTGCCCTTCATCTCTCTTTCCTTTCATCTATCTCGCTTCACCTCACGCTGGCAAGGTAAAAGTCGTCGAGAACTTTCAGATGGGAGCTGTGACATGTCAATGACCGTTGAAAGAATGAATGAATTGATGGTTGCGATTGCAATGAATCACCCTGCTATCGCAGAGGTTGCGGCCGTAGGAGTACCCGATGAAAGGGCCGGAGAGCGAGTGAAAGTTTGTATTGCATTAAGGCATGAAACAACAGTAACTGAAAGTGAACTCAAATCTTTTTGTCGAAAAAGTCTCCCAGCATTCATGGTTCCCGATTACTTCCAAGTTATGGAAGAACTACCCAAAAATGCAACAGAAAAAATATTAAAAACTGAACTGAAGAGAAAACAAACACGACCTTTTGTGCCCGAAGATAGCAAATAAGTTCTCGACGAAAAAAAATTAATAATGAATAAAAATACTCCAAATGAACGAGGTACATATCAATCGCTTTGTAACCCAGAATATTCTGGCTCTAGAGAACTTTTAATAGATGAAAAATATCTAAATAACTATAAGAATTCTATTGTAATAAAAATCCTAAAATATCTTAGGAGCGCAGATAAAGTCCTTGAGTTTGGTGCCGGGGTGGGAACACTTGCTCAAAACTGGGAAATAAAAACAGGTGTGAAACCCGAGTGTCTAGAGATAGATAATAGTTTGCGGAACATACTTATTGATAGGGGCTTTAAATGTTATGACAAACCCGGATCAATCACAAAAACTTATAATGGTATATACACCTCCAATGTTTTAGAGCATATAGATGATGACGTTGAGGCATTAATAAATATTCACGCAATGCTCAAGCCTGGTTGTAATTTGGTTATATATGTACCTGCTTTTATGTGCCTGTATTCTAAGCTTGATTCTTCTATTGGACACTATCGTCGTTATCACAAGAAAGAACTATTCGAAAAACTGAGAAAAAGTAGATTCGAAGTAGTAGATTCGTTCTATGTTGATTCAATTGGATTTTTTGCTTCTTTGGCAATTAAGTTTTTTGGATACAAAGGTCGTTTAAGATTGGGCGGCAAGGCAAGTCTTTTAATTTACGACAAACTCATCTATCCTATAAGTGAAATTTTAGATGCTTTAGGGTTAAAATATTTTTTCGGGAAAAATATTCTTGTTGCATGCAGAAAAATAGATTGAAAAATAAGGAGTTCTTGTCTTACATATCCTTAGCACATCGAAAACCGAGATTCTCAAACCGGTAATTTCTGAAGAAAGCCTTACGCCATGAACGTCACCTCCAAGAAGATAGCACGCTCGACCTACGAGACGACGAGCGATGGGCGGACGTACATCAAGACACTTATCAATTAATGCTTACATTTATATTCCCAAAAAGTTGCATCTTTACAGCTAATCCAATGGGCCCGGGGTATTCCATCAAGTCACGGATTTAACATCCTCAATCATCTCCAAATCCGTGTCGAAACAAGTGAAACCCAACTGATCGGCGGGCAGTCCCGGTCGCGCGCCTCGTCGTTCAACTTGGCAAGCAACGTTGGCCTAGAAAGTGGCGGTGGCGAATCAGTCATTGTATATGCTAGTTGGCGGTCGGCTGAGTCTTAATTCTACATGAGAGTCTCAAGCGTATGAAGATCAACCGTATTGAAGTAATTCCGTTGCGCGTCCCCTACGAGCAGCGCATCCGCATGCGGTATCACTACTTCGGAATGGACGAACGATTAACGGTGTACAAGTTTCACACCGACACGGGGCTGATTGGTCTCGGCGAGAACGTCGGGCCACCGTTTGATCAGGACGTGCTTAACACGTATCTGGACACCAGTCCGTTCGATCACGTGATGAGCCGAGGTCGGTACGAACTCGATATGGCGTGTTACGACCTGATGGGCAAGCACATAGGTGTTCCCGCATGGAACCTAATGGGGCAGCAGATGCGAGACTGGGTTGCGATGAGTTGGTGGATGCCGTCCATGTCGCCGGAGGATACTGCGGAGGAAGTGAAGGAGGCGGTGGCAAGGGGATACCGCAGCCTCAAATGCAAGGGCCGGGCTTTTGTCGATGTCGTTGAGCAGGCGCGCGCGATTCAGGAAGTGGCGCCGCCTGACTTCCGGGTCGAGTTTGATTTCAACGGGGCACTGATATGTGTGGAAAACGCATTGCCCATCCTGCGGGAACTGGAGAAGTATCCGGTCGTCAAGGGCATTGAAGAGCCGATCTTCGCCCATGACATCGAGGGATGGCGGCGTCTGCACAACCAGATCAGGATTCCGTTCTACCTGCACGGGGTTTCGGTGCTCACCGAGGGTGCGTCACGGCAACCGTCCGGACCATGGATTGCGCTACGCGCCGGAGACATTGACGGGGCCCTCTGCAGCCATGAGGCGATTCGCAGTGCACTATCGGCCGGCTGGACCTTTGCTGCCGCCAATACCCCCATCCTCCTGCAATACGTCGGCACCGGCATTACCACCGCCTTTGCCTGTCAGTTGGGGGCCGTGATGCCGACCGCGACGCTGCCGAGTGTGACGGCCAGTCACGCCTACGAGGACGATCTGATCGTTCATGAACATCCGATTCAGCGCGGTTTCATGAAGGTGCCCGAAGGTCCAGGGCTTGGCGTGGAACTTGATGAGGAGGTGGTCGAACGGTATCGAAACGAAACCGAAGCGAAGTGGCCGCGCCACATTACGGTCGTCACACTCACCGGGGGTGTCAAGCACTACTATCGCAATTTGCAGCAGGCTGAGGGCCTCATGAAGTTAGGCGTTGACGAAACGTTTGCGCCGGGTGTGCGGCTCGATGAATGGGAAGACGACGACAGCGATGAGTTTGACCGGTTGTGGCATCGGCTTCAGCAAAGTGACTGGCCGATCTGGGTATAAGATTCTAGATACCACTTGCATCAATGTGCTTGGACGGCTCGAGGCGCTTACGATAACGACTTGAACG
>Ga0310342_100003157_pt1 | contig 10777 bp, 9 predicted proteins | sample S15DNA20500_MG_FD_206155 | JGI IMG/M metagenome (GOLD analysis project Ga0310342, IMG submission 206155) | Marine microbial communities from station ALOHA, North Pacific Subtropical Gyre - S1503-DNA-20-500_MG | ecosystem: Environmental > Aquatic > Marine > Oceanic | place: Pacific Ocean: North... | reverse complement strand
AACCCCAAGGGGTTCACGATGTGGCTCGCAGGCGCCGGCGTGCGCCCGGGCTCCGTGGGTGAGACCGACGAGCTCGGGATGGAGGCCGCCTCTGATCGTCACCACGTGAGGGACCTCCACGCGACGGTCCTCCATCTCATGGGCCTCGATCACCACGAGCTGACCTTCCACTTCGGCGGCCTGGATCGAAAGCTGACCGGGGTCATCGAACCTGAGTTGATCCACGGCGTGATCGCCTGAGCCCTTCAGGGGGTCTTACAAGGCGCTCACAAGAGGGAGCCATGAACGTAGATCCCTTGAAGAACCTGTGCGCTGCTATCGTGTTGACACAACAGGTTCTATGACCGATAGGCCCTGTAGCCCCTCTCCTGACCTCTCCGCGAGGCCCGCCCCATCTACGGGCAGTCATATCGCGGCGAAACGCCATGAAGCTCATCACGACCTGCGCCCTCCTCTCTTTTCTTGCGCTCTTCGGAGCAGAGGAATCCGAGCGCCCTGACGCCATACCCGAGGCCGCTGCGCGCGTTGATGAGCTCATAGACGCCCACCTCGCCAAGACTGGAATCACAGCGCCACCCGCAGCGGATGATGAGATCTTCGTCCGTCGCGCCTACCTCGACATCGTCGGCCGCATCCCGACCAATCGCGAAGCAGAGTCCTTCTTCGACTCGGACGATGCAGGCAAGCGAGACGCGCTCGTTCATGACCTCCTGAACTCACCCGGGCATGTCAGCCACTCCTTCAACTACTGGGCGAATCTCCTGCGCATCAAGTCGGTGCTCGCGCGCCGCACCTCCGGGGAGCCCTTCATCCACTGGATGAAGGAGACCCTGACAGAGAACACGCCCTACGACGTGTGGGTCGCCGAGCTCCTCGCAGCCGGCGGTCCGGGACATGCGCCGGACAACGGCTCAACTGGGCTCCTCCTCCGCGACAGCAACATGCCCGAGGACAGCATGTCGAACACGGTGCGAGTGTTCCTCGGGACGCGGTTGGAGTGCGCGCAGTGCCACAACCACCCGTTCGACAAATGGACCCAGCGCCAGTACTTCGAGATGGTCGCCTTCATGGGCGATGTCGACTACAGATTCCGGAGAGATGACTTCCCGGAGGTGGAACACTACGAGCCGATCATCAAGGACAAGATCGAAGAGCACGGCCGCGCGGCCACGGGCGCCTTCAGGAAGTTCTTCGAGTCGGTCTCGACTGGCGTCAAGGGTTCGGGCACCGGCTTGGCTAAGCTCCCTGATGACTACCAGTATGACGACGCGGAGCCGGGTGACATCGTCACCGCGAAGACGATCTTCGGTGTAGACCCCGGCCTCGACCCGCTGATCCCGCCGACGGACAAGAGGCTCCGGCGCCGCATGCGAAAGTTCGCGGGACGAGACCCTGACGTCCATAAGGAGATCGACTCCAGGTCCACATTCGCCCAGTGGCTGACGGACGAGGAGACACCCCGATTCACCACGGTCATCGCGAACCGCATGTGGAAGCGTGCCTTCGGCGTCGCGCTGATCGATCCAGTGGACGACATCAGGGACGACACGGTCGCGGTGCTCCCGGAGCTCTTGACGCTCCTCGAGAAGCTGATGAGAGAGGTCGACTACGACCTGCGCGCCTTCCTGGAGATCCTCTACTCAACGGACGCCTACCAAAGGGAGTGCGTGACCGACCAAGAGGGGTACGCCTTCCAAGCACCCAAGCTGCGGCGCATGACATCCGAGCAATGCTGGGATTCCATGCTCACCCTGGTCCTGCCGGACATCGACGGCACCCTGGCCGAGCCCGACGCGATGGCCGTGGATATCTACGGGTCTTTCGAGGAAATGCTCTCCATGAGCGCGAAGGAGTTCGAGAAAGAGTTCGACACCATGATCCTCCGCTACTCGGACCCGACGGCCTACCGCGAGGCGCGCAGAGCGGATCGAGACAACCAAGATGCCATGCGCTCACCCAGGGTCCGCATGCTCTTGAACCAGCTGAAGGATGCACGCAAGCGCGGTGACACCGTCACCACCGAGCGCATCATCCTGTCGTTGAGAGACCTCGGAGTTGAGGGTGTTCGGGGCCGTAATCGTCTCCGCGCCACCTACATCGCGCGCGCCTCGGACCTGCCCTCTCCGGCTCCCGACGGTCACTTCCTGCGGCAGTTCGGCCAGAGCAACCGAAACCTGATCTCCGCCTCCCATGACGACGCCAACGTCCCGCAGCTCCTGAACCTCTTGAACGGCTTCGTCGAGGAGCGCCTCCTCACTCAGACCCAGGCGGTCCTCCGGCGGGAGATGATCCGCGCTCGCATCCCCGCGAAGCAGATCTCCGCGGCTTACATAGGGATCCTCTCCCGAAAGCCCAACTTCGAAGAGATGGACATGTGGCTGCGATTGATGCGGGCCGACCCGCGCCAGGGAACGAGCGACCTGATCTGGACGCTCCTGAACACCCACGAGTTCCTGTTCGTGCGGTAGGTGGATACACGATGAACCTCAAGGATCACTTCCACCGTCAGGACGAGCCCTCGCGCCGCACCTTCGTCTCCGGACTGGCAGCCAGCCTCTTCGGCGTAGGAGCCATGCCGCTCGTGTCGCCGTTGTCTGCCGCAGCGCGCTTGGACGACACGATCCCGCTGCACCACGCGACGGCCAAGCGCGTGATCTACCTGTTCCTCTCTGGCGGCATGTCCCAGCTCGACACGTTCAGCCCCAAGCCAGGAGCGGTGACCCAGGGCCCGACCGAGTCGATCCAGAGCAACGCCGAGGACGTCCTCGTCTCAGAGCACTTCCCGCTCATGGCGCGACACATGGACAAGGTCTGCGTGGTCGAGTCCATGAACTCCAACCAGGGGGCGCACGCGCAAGGTCAGTACTACATGCACACGAGCTACGAGCTGCGCGGGACGATCCGTCACCCCAGCCTCGGCGCGTGGCTCAACTACATGGCGGGCTCGGTGAATGAGACCCTCCCCGGACACGTCGCCATCAACAGCGGCCTGTACCACGCCTCCGGCGGCTTCCTGGAGTCGAAGTTCATGCCGCTGCCCATCGGGAGCGCCGAAGATGGCCTCCAGAACAGCCGCCGCGCCGAGCACGTCACCCCGCGCACCTTCGACCGGCGCATGGCGCGACTGCGTGAGATGAATGACGCCTTCCGTGGTCGATACGACACGAAGGAAGTGCGCGCCTATGGCGACATGTACGACCAGGCGCTCGCCCTGATGGACTCGCAAGACCTCGCGGCCTTCGACATCAGTAAGGAACCCCAAGCCATCCGGGACGCCTATGGGACGGAGCCCTTCGGGCAGGGGTGCCTCCTCGCACGCCGTCTCATCGAGCACGACGTGCGCTTCGTGGAGGTCGTCAACGACGGCTGGGACACGCACGCTGAGAACTTCGATCGGATGGGAGAGAACTGCCCGCCCGTGGACCGCGCCCTCTCTGCCCTCCTCGCAGACCTCGACGCTCGTGGGCTCCTCGAGGACACCCTCGTCGTGCTCGCGACCGAGTTCGGACGGACCCCAAAGATCAACACCCAACGCGACGGTCGAGACCACTACCCCAAGGCCTTCACTTGCCTGCTCGCGGGTGGCGGGATCCAGGGTGGCTTCAAGTACGGCAAGACCGACGCAGAGGGACACGAGATCATCGAGGACAAGGTGACGGTGCAGGACTTCAACGCGACGATCGCGTACGCGCTGGGTCTGCCCGCGGACCATGAGATGTACTCCCCCTCAGGGCGCCCGTTCCAGGTGGCCCACAAGGGCGTCCCCGTGAAGGGTTTGTTCGCGTGAGGTGCTCGTGATGTGGCTCGCACAAGCGCTCCTGTCCTTGCCTGTCGGCGCCGACGCGCCCGCGGTGGACTTCCGCACCGAGGTGCTCCCGATCCTCGAGGCCCGCTGCGTCGAGTGTCACCGTGACCCCGCAGCCAACTCGGGCAAGCGCCCGAAGGGCGGTCTACGTCTCGACGGCAAGCACTGGATTCTCGAGGGGACAAAGTCAGGACCCGTCGTCGTTCCGGGAGATCCTGCGGAGAGCGTCCTCTACGAGCTGATCTCCCTCGACGCAGACGACCTGGACCGGATGCCCCCGAAGGGTGACGCGCTCTCAGACGTCCAGGTCGCGACCCTGCGCACATGGATCGCTGAAGGCGCCATGTTCGGCGACTGGGTCGGCGCGCCAGGTCCCGAAGCCGGAGTGAAACCCACGCCCAAGCCCCCGACGGGCAAACTCCCGCGAATCATCCTCCTCTACATGGAGCTCGGAGAGGGGTTGAGCCCCCACACGGAAGAGCAGATCAAGCTCGCTGAGGGGGAGCGCGGGACGATTCAGCCTGTGTTCCCCGGTAGTCCGCTGCTCTCGGTGGGGTTTCCATCCAACCAAGGTCGCACAGGGACAGCAGATGTCCGCGGCCTCTTGTGCTGCGCTGAGAATTTGGTGACGCTCGATCTCGGACGCACCCGCATCACGAACCAGGCCCTCTCGGCGGTGTCGAACATGCCGCGCCTCGTGAAGCTGGACCTCAGGCAGACCAACATCACGGACGAAGCGATCTCCCACCTCGCCGGCCTCGACAACCTCCGCTCGCTGAATCTCTTCAGCACCGGGGTGACAGACGGGATCGTCGAGACCATCGCTGGTCTCGAGAAGCTGGAGACGATCTACCTCTGGCAGTCCAAGCTCACCGCAGCAGGGGTCACCCAGCTCCGCAAGCTCAGGCCCGACCTACGCGTCGTGTACCAAGCCGACCTACCCGCTCCTGAGAGAGGCGTGCCGGATGACGAGGACATCGACGGTGGACGCCGACGTCGTCGTTGAGCCCTAGGTGGGGCAGCGGTCGCAGGCGCAACCGCAGCCACCCGCACAGTCATTACCCTTGTCCGTGCAGCAGCAGGAGACACCCCCGTCGTCCGCGGAGTACCCGAAGGGGCAGCTCTCGCAGGAGGTGAAGGACAGGCCAGCGAGCAGGGCGACGCTGACAGTGAAGATGAGGCGCTTGATCATGACGATGTCTCCGAGGTTCTTGGCGTAGGTGACGCGCGGTGGTGACCCGCCACGCGGGGGCTGATTCTCCATCAGGATAGTGAGCCCCGCAACCCGTGAAGCCGAAGGAGCTTAGAATCTGGTGCTCACCCCCCCCAGCCGGAGAATCTCCATGAACAGGCTCCTGATCACGCTCTCTCTCACCGCTTTTGTCCTCACGCCCACGACGAATGCACAGGAGCCCGAGGGTGAGACTCCGGCCCCGACCTACGCGGGCTTGTGGGAGACCTCCTACGGAAGGATGCGGCTCTCCCAGGAGGGCTCGACGGTGAGCGGGGAGTACTCCTACACCTCCACCTCCACCATCGCGGGCGAGGTCGAAGGAGATCGACTGACGTTCGAGTACAGCGAAGGGGAGACTCAAGGCGAGGGCTGGTACGAGCTCGCCGAAGACGGGGAGTCCTTTCTGGGTCGCTGGAGAGAGAAAGGCAGCGAGCGCTGGCTCCGATGGAGAGGTACGCGAGTGCATCCCGAGAAGGGGATCATCTGGCTGGTGATCCTCGAGGCCCACTGGGAGACCAGCCTCGCAGAGAAGGAGTACGCCTTCGGCGACATGCTGCGCAGTTACTTCACGATGGAGTCCGCTCGCCATGTGCGCGTGCGATACCGGACCTTCCACGACGAGAAGGACCTTCGTCGATGGAGCAGAGAGGTTCGCTACCTCGCCGAGCCAGTCGTGCTCTTGATCTCAACCCACGGCACGCCTCGAGGTGTCCAAGTCTCGAACGAGGTGATCGGAGCCGAAGCTCTCGCAGACTGCGTCCGCGGCAGCCACAACCTCGAGGTCCTGCACCTCTCCGGCTGCAGCATGATGGCCGGCGACATCCCTGCGGCCATTCAGAAGTCGATCGGCCCTGCGCAGAAGCTACCCATCACTGGATACACGACAGCTGTCGCGTGGGACGCGAGCGCGCTCGCTGATTTCGTGTACCTCTCGATGCTCTTGATCCACCGAATGGACCCGACCGAGGCCGTCACGCAGACTCACCTCCTCGCTCCGTTCACTCGTGAGGACCGTCTCCCGGGTGCGAGGTTCCAGGCGCTTGGTCTGCGTGTCTTGGACGCCGACGGTAAATCGAATGCCACGGAACCTGACAACGCTTCGGGGGTTGGTAGACGTTCGCGCCCAGGGCAAGGACGACCCAGAAGGGATCGTCAACAAACCGAAGAAGCCACCGAAGGTACTGAACAATGAAGAACACCCTCCTCCTCACCCTAGCGCTCCTGTTGGGTGCAGGCTGCGCCGGGCCTCGTGCACCTCGCCACGGGCGCGCCGTGGTCATCAAGGCAGGACACAAGCACACAGCTCACTGCGGACACTTCCAACACAAGGGAGCCTGGTTCCACTCAACAGGGCACAAACATGGACCCGGCTGCGGCCACCACCTCCGCGGCAACATCTGGATCCGCCTCTAGATCCCTAGCGCTCGCGGATGCCTTATCCTCTCGCGCATGAGCACCCTCACGCGCGATGAGGCATGGGATCACCTCACCTCCTGGACGGAGACGGACAGCCTCCGTCGTCACGCGCGGGCCGTCGAGGTCGCGATGCGTGCCGCGGCTCAGCACTATGGCCCTGGCGAAGACGCCGTAGAGGCCTGGGGTGTCGCTGGGATGCTCCACGACGCGGACTACGAGAAGTGGCCCGAGGATCACCCGAACAAGATCGTGGAGTGGCTTCGTGAGCGCGGTGAAGAGGAGCTCGCTCATGCGATCTCAGCGCACTACACCCGATGGAACGTCCCTTACGAGTCTGACCTGGATCGCGCCTTGCTCGCGTGCGATGAGCTCACCGGCTTCATCATGGCCTGCTGCTACCTGCGGCCTGACGGCGTCGCCTCGATCAAGCCGAAGAGCGTGAAGAAGAAGCTCAAAGACAAGAAGTTCGCTGCCGGGGTCGAGCGGCATGAGGTCCAAGAGGGTGCCCGCCTGCTCGAGGTCGAACTCTCGGACCACATCCAGTTCCTCATCGACGCCCTCAGGCCGCACGCCGCGGAGCTTGGGATCGAGGGCAAGGGTCAATAACAGAGCCCAGGGCTCACCGGAAGCGCTTGCACCACTCGTCCTCCGGGTCTTCCTCGTAATAGGGTCCTTCGCCATCTCTCCCATCCGTCGTGTATCCGAGGGCTGCGATGGCCTCCAGGAGCTCCACTGACTTTTGGTCTCGAACCACCGCGAGGCCGGCGCGCTTCCCAGCAGCGAGCCAGTCGATCAAGCCCCTCCTCATCACCTTGGCGCGCTCGAACTCCCCTTCGACAAGATCGTGTTCGCACGCTGGGTCGCGCTCGAGGTCATAGAGTTCGATCTTGTGCGGCACAGCGTCGGGGAAGTCGATCGTCGCCTGGATCGTCAACACACAGAGCCAACCGTCCTGCTCCACAGAGGCGCGGTGTCCGTGGCTACCGATCATGAAACGCGGTGCGCTCTCGGCGCCTGGTTCCAGCTTCGCCAGGAGGCTCTCGCCTGCGAACTCCACTGCCCCCAGCCCTGCGAGGTCTAGGAGCGTTCGCCCGAGGTCGCTGTTCTGCACAGGAGCCTTAACCCTCACGCCCTTCGGACACCCAGGCCACCGCATGAGGAGGGGTACGTCGATCGTGCTCTTATAGAGGCCACGGTGCTTGAAGAAGATCCCGTGACCTCCGAGTGACTCTCCATGGTCCGCGGTGAAGGCGATGATGGAGTTCGCGAAGCGCGGCGTGTCGAACAGCTCCGCGAGCAGCGCGTCTAGATAGGTGATCTCGGACTTGTACTGGCTGAGGATGAACTCCAGATCCCTGATCCGCTGGTCCCACATCGCGCGATTTCCGTCTGTTATCCCAACCCCTTGCGTGTACGGATCCCTGTCTCTCGGGTAGTACTCGTGTCTGTACTCGTCCGGGGGCAGATATGGAGCGTGTGCGTCGAAGAGGTGGAGCCAGAGGAAGATCTGTTGGTCTCCCTCTGAACGGAGGATCTCCATCACCTTCTCGAGCGAGATCTGCCCGACCTGCTTGGTGTCCTTCGAGGTCATCATGCGATCGAACCCCTGCCCGAGGCCGCTGTTGTCGTGTCCGAGGTGCCTCGTGCTCAGGACAGCGGCGGTGTAGTAGCCGGCGTCCCGGAAAGCCTCTGCCAAGGTGCTCGCGTCGTTTGAGAGCGCCGTAATGTTGTCGATGATGCCTACCTCCTTCGGTGAGAGGCCGGTCATGACCGCAGTGTGTGAGGGAACCGTGATGTTGGAGGTGGAGAAGCAGTCCTCGAAATAGACGCCGTCCGCAGCGAGGCTGTCCAAGAAGGGCGTGCGAATATCGACCCCGCCACCCGCGACACCCAAGTGATCACCTCTGTGTGTGTCGGAGGTGATGAGGACGACGTGCTTCGGATCAGGCGAAGGTCTGACAAGGCGCGGCGTCGACAAGGCCAACAGCCCATCAACGGGCCCGACCGCTGAGTACTCGAACTCAAACTCCACCTCCTCCCCTGCCAGCGGAGTGAGGTCCAAGCTCTGCTCAAACCAGTTGAAGGCGCTCCTTCCTGCGGTCTCAATCGTGTAGTTGTTGACGATGGGAGCTCTCCCCGCTGCGCGAGCGGTGACGCTCAACCTTGGACGCACCCCGGCGAACCGGGCCTGCTTGGGTATGCCGAAGGCGTAGCGCAGCTCCGAGCCTGGTGAGACCGTCGCTCTACCCATCACGGAGAGGCCCCTTTTAAGGCAGAGGGCGGACCGATACTCCCCTGCGAGAGACACGGGCTCGCCGAAACTTGGTCTCTCGGATGGCATCGGAAGAAAGGACTCTGGCGGCACCCAGAGGAGGTCGACCCCATAGACCGTCACTGAGTTGCTCCGATTGCCGCAGAGGATCTTGATGCTGTCGGCCCCTTTACTCAAAGAGAGCGCCTTGGACAGGTCTAAGACGACTGGCGTTGACGTCCACGTCGTGGGTTGTCGGATCTTCTTCGTCCTGAGTTGGATCTTCCCGTCCCTCTTGAGGACGGCCGCCAGCTCCGTCACCCCTTTGTTCTTCAGATGAACGACCACCTGGTTCACGGTCCCTGGCTCGATCTCGACTGGGATCTGGAACGCAGCAGAGGTGCTCGACTGCGTGATCAAGAGTGAGCCTCCATTTGCGCTCTCTACGTAAGACACCTCTGCGCCGAAGAAGCTCCACTGCCCCAGTAGCTCGGGCGAGGCCTGATAAGAGGCGATGACCTTTGGTTCCGCCGCCGGTCCACTTGTCGAGGTCAGTGAGAGCGCGACATGACCGAGGTCTCCCGACAGCTCAAAAGGCTCCTCTCCACACGCGGAGAGCGCGAGCGCGAGCACGAGGAGGTGGGGTGGGCGCGAGTGGAGGTGCAAGGCTTGGTCGAGAGAGTGCAGGTCAACGAGAGGCTCCGTGTGAGCCTGGACATCAGGGGACTACTACGCGCTCACTGCGGTGAGAGCCGACCAGAGTTAGGACACCCAGGAGCGCCTGATGAACTCGAGGCCTTCTCTCCAGATCTCATCGGCAGGGGCGAAGTCCCTCCACACATGAATGGCGTTGGCAAAGTCAGGATCTTGTCGTGAGAAAGCCTCAATCACGAGCCACCCGTCGTAGCCGATCTCCTTGAGCGCTTCGAAGGAAGCCTGCCACGCGACCTGCCCGCGGCCCGGCACGCCCCTGTCACTCTCGCTGATGTGGACGTGTCCGATCGCATCTGCTGCAGAGCGTATCGCTGCACCGGGGTCCTGCTCTTCGATGTGAGCGTGGTGCGTGTCGTAGTGGATCTTGAACCTCGGGTGCCCCACGCGCGCCACCATGTCGAGCCCGTCCTCGACCGTGTTGAGCAGATAGCACTCGAAGCGATTCAGGATCTCGGTCGTGAGGGTGACCCCAGAGCGCTCTCCCTCCTCCGCTCCCGCTCGCATCACTTCGGCACACCACGACCGCTCGTCCTCGGTCGCAGGCTCGCCGCTGAAGACGGGATACGCTGTGTGGAAGGGACCGGCGAGGATCGAACTGCCGACCTCCGCCGTCGCGCGAACTGCCCAGACGAGCTTCTCGATGGCAGCCTCTCGTACTGCCGGGTCGGGGCTGATCGGGTTGGCGGACTCGTCCGGCGCGAAGACCACCGTGCGCTCGAGCCCTAAGCGATCCAGCTCGGCCGAGAGCGCCTCTCTATGCAGGGCGTCACGATCCGCCGTGAGCATCAGCTCGACGCCGTCGAAGCCGCCGGCCTTGAGCTCGGCCATGAGGGGGTAGTGCTCCTCTGTGACGTCCGCCGTCCAGAGGAGCAAGTTCATGCCGACCTTCACTCGACTTCGACCCCTGTCTCGACCCAACCCCTCGACGCCGCGGAGGCCAAGACTGCGTCGCAGACCCGCTGGGTCTGGAGCGCGTTCCGGAAGTCGGGCTGCGTGGGCTCCCCCTTCTCGACGCCTTCGAGGAAGTCCGCGAGAGCGTGGATGAAGGTGTGCTCGTAGCCGACCGTGCAGCCCGGCACCCACCACTTGTCCATGTAGGGGTGCTCGGAGTTGGTCACGTGAACCCGGCGCCAGCCCGTCAAGTGGTCCTCGACCTTCTTGCCGGACTGCATCTGGGTGTACTCGAAGTAGTCGAGGTACTGCGGGTCTTCCAAGTCGAACTTGACCGAGCCGTCGGCGCCGTTCATCTCGAAGGTGTTGTAGTTCTTGCGGCCGCGCGCATAGCGCGTGGACTCGAACGTCCCCATCGATCCGTTGGCGAAGCGCGCGAGGAACATGCACGCGTCATCGATCCCGA
>Ga0310342_100003153_pt1 | contig 10784 bp, 11 predicted proteins | sample S15DNA20500_MG_FD_206155 | JGI IMG/M metagenome (GOLD analysis project Ga0310342, IMG submission 206155) | Marine microbial communities from station ALOHA, North Pacific Subtropical Gyre - S1503-DNA-20-500_MG | ecosystem: Environmental > Aquatic > Marine > Oceanic | place: Pacific Ocean: North... | reverse complement strand
GTACAAGTATGGGAAGAAAATCTGGGACAAACTCAATGATAAGATGAATCCTCAATTTGAAGATGAGACTCCAGTTAATCCCTTTGATTTATGGGAAGGTGCGAATTTCAAAATAAAGATTCGTAAGATTGATGGGTTCTCAAATTATGATAAGAGTGAATTTGAAAATCCTTCTCCTCTTGATGCAGATGATGCTAAGATGGAAGAAGTTTGGAAAACAGAACATTCATTGGAAGACTTTACTGATCCAAAGAACTTTAAGACTTATGCAGAGTTGAAAGAGAAATTGGATAGAGTACTTGGTCTTGGAACTGGTGTGGAAACAGCTTCACCAAAGTCTAATACTTTCGATGCGCCGTTTGATGGTGGCAAACCTATGATTACTCCACATGTAGAACCTGTTGTTGAAAATGTTACAACAGCGGAGTCAGCTGGTTCAGCTGGTGATACAGAAGAGTATTCATACTTTGCAAAATTAGCTGAGCAAGAATAATGTCTAATGATAATAATGCTATGTATGGATTTTTCTTTTGTGTGATTTTAGTGGTATGGTGTGCATCAACTTGGGGCGATCCCGATTTGATGGATGCCCTTATCTATTATCTTTCAGATGGTTATTATAAAAACTAAGTTACTATACGAACATTCATTATATCACCATTAGATGGATTAACTCCAGAGGCGGGTAAAACTACAGGCTGAGAAGAATTTACTTGGTTAGTTGAAGTATTTTGAATTATTGTAGTTGTCCCGCCTCCAGCTTTATTACTATCTACTTGTAATTGAGCTAACATTTGTCCTGTCATTAATCCCTCTGTAGCCTGTGAAAAAGCCTTCAATTTATCCATATCGGTTGCACCCAAAAACTTATCAAGTCCATTACCGATTCTTTCTAAATTATCAGTATTGAAAGCATCAAAAGATGCTGCAAGAGCCGAGACTCCATCTCCTGCATCTTTCAGTCCAGGTCCAATCTCAGCGAAAGCTCTAAACTTATCAACAGGATCTTTACCTCCCCCAATCCAACTAGAGAAGGCATCACCAAGAGCCGATACCGCTCCACCACCACCAAAAGCCGCTAGACCAATACCCAATTTTTTAATTCCATCTCCAACTACTGCGAAGTTTGATCCATCGATTGTTCCAAACATCTGTACTGATTTAGCAACAGCTTCCATTCCTGCACTATTCGTTGGCATAAGAAGGTCGGCTATTGCACCACCAGCACCAAATGCTAGTAAGCCTATACCTACTTTTTTCATTCCATCACCAACCAATGCAAGATTACCAGCTTCAATATCCCCAAACGTTTTAACTGAACCTGCTATTTTGTCAAGGTCTTCTGCAGAGGGCATGACTCCACCTGCGATAGCTGCACCAACAGAAAAGCCAACAAGAGCGATGGCCAATACTCCTAATGCACCCGCAACCGCTAACATATTTCCTGCAGGAAGTACTGCTAATCGTTCTATTCCCTCAACTATCTTATCTATTATACCTGTTATTGCATCACCTATAGTTTTAATAACCAGTGAAATCCCATTAAATATTGAATTGAGAATTCCTTCAGTTTTCGTTAGTACAGTTACTATAACATTACCAACAGTCTCAACTATCGTGCCAATTGTTTGTAGTGCAACTTGAACAGTTGCTAATACTGTTTGTATGGTTACGTTGAGTACAGGATCAGTAATAATATCTTTTATTACTGTGAATAGTGCTGTAAGAATGGGAGTTAAAGCTTTAACAACTGTTGCGATTCCTGTGAAAAAATCTTTGATGAACGGCCCCATGTTTTTTATCATGTTTCCAAAACCCGTTAAAACTTTATGAAGAATAGTTCCAATTGCTTCACCAAGTGATAAGATGATACCAGTAATCATTTTCAATGCTTTACCTTCACCTATAATCAGTTCAAATACTTTGAATGCTGCAGCAAGACCAGCCGCAAATATTGGAAGTGAAACGGCTATAGCCGCTACACCCAAAACTACCATTGGATTAGCAAATGCGGCGAGCCCACTCGCTAAGCCTTTTAGAAAACCACCAATACCTTTTCCTGCTGACTTCATACCTTTTCCCAATTTGCCAATAGGATTCATTACAGCCTTACCCATTCTAGAGAAAAATCCACCAGCTTTTGCTTCTTCCGCTTTTGCATCAGGGACACCTCCCCCTTCATCTTTTCCTCCTCTTGCAGCTTCTCTTGCCGCTTCAGCCATGGAAGCAGAATCCTTCATTTGTAAATCAAACATACTTCCTAATAATGAAGTAGTCTCGTTTTGTGAAGATAACATTTCATTAAAAGAGGTCTTCAAGGATTCTGTTTCTCCAGCTAAATCACCTAAAAATCCTCCTGTGTCTTCTGTATCCTTTGATAGTTTAGCTAAATCCTCATTCCCCGATTCAACAAGATCAATGTGGTGGAGTTGATTTCCAACTTGATCCTCGGCGTGACCTTTAATTTTATCAAGATTTTCGGTTTGGCGTGTCATTTCACCATGCAGCATCTCCGTTGAACCTTCTTGATTTGCTGTTACCTCATCCAGCTGGTCTGTCTGTTTTCCAATTTGTTCCGCTTGTTTTTCAAAGTCATCGTGTCGTGTTTCTGTCTCTTTAAACTCTGATATTGTCGCAGATTGCAATGCGGCCAAATCTTTCCCTCTTTTGACATCTCGTTTCTTTGCACCGCGTCTATGAAAGAAAGCTAACACACCTCTAAGTTTTCCAGACTTAACAACTTGAGCACCAGATCTCCTTGCGTTCTCACCTTGCTGGTCTAGTTCAGCATTAAGCGTTTCTAACTGGTCTACAACATCAGTTAAAGTTTTTCCAGTTGGTGTACCTTCTTCAGCCATTTTTATTGTCCTTTAGTGTTTGGCGTTTTGAGCTCTTATTCTTTCGTTTTCTTCTTTAATCCAATTTTGTAATAAGATTACATATATTTGTCTTTCAAATGGTAACATATTATCAAGTTCGGTTAGACTCCAATTATGGTGCTGAATCATAGCGAAGTTTGTTTGATAATGGTTCGCCAAGGAATCGTGACTCAGCGCTATCCGAAAAAAGAATCAATCCCCTCGATAATCATGGGTGTAGATTTTTTACATTTTCCACATTCCCAATCTATTGTATGGCTTAGTCTTGGCATAGATTCAAAAAATTCTCTTACGTTAACGAATTGTGAAGAACTAAGAGATTCAATAAAATCATTTAGTTCTTTTTTAGTAGAATCTTTTGCCTTGTATATTTCATCTCCATCCCAAATGTATTCAATACAATCTATAATCAGTTTAAATACATTTTCTGCTTCTATATCTTCACCCGCAGTAGCATATTTTTGTACAGTTTCAATTTGTGGAAATTTTAATTTTAGTCCAATCTTATCAGTAATTTTTATTTCTGAAGATGTAATTTTTGAAGTATCCATAGTAATATCATCGATATTAATATGAACTTCACAACTATCTTCTTCAGTTGCTTCTTCACAACATTTAAAGTTTTCAGGTCTATGTGGGTTAATTGTTAAAACTTCCCCAATTGATCTTCCTCTAAGCTGAAGGAAAAAATATTCAATATCAAATGATGCAAGTGATTTAAGATCTACTTCTCCGTCTGTACAGGAAGTTATAATGTCTTGCATGGCTTTGGTCATTGCTTGGTTGTCCCTAGCTTCCATTGCCATTAATAATGTCTTTTCTTCTTTTACAAGAAAAGGTCTGTAACTGACTTTTTCACCTGAAGAAGGAATTGTCAATTCATAAGTGGGTGATGCCACTCTTGGTAATGCCATAATATTCTCCTATAATAATTATAAAATTTTTATTCTTGTGTCCACCAGCTATAGTTTATATCTATTGTAAAATCTACTAGTTCTCCGCTTTCCCATCCTAGTTCTATAGCACTTATCGTTTTTGGCCAACATTCATGTAATGTTACTTTATGGGTAGGGGATGTCGCTTCTTTGGATTCTTCACTATAAACTGAAATTGTAACTGTTCCTATAAAATCTTTATAGTATTCCATATTATACGAAGAGTTACTTTGTATATGTTCATGCCAATCATACCAAAATTTTCTAGCTTTCCAATCATTTGTGCCTAAGAAAGTAATTGATACATTCTCTTCTGTCACTTCATAAGGAACTTCCAATCCAAATTTACCACCCCTTCTGTAAGTGGTTGATCCAAAAGATCTACTTGGAAATGATACAGCTTTAATAAGAAATTCTATTTGTGAAGCCGGAACATCAGTATCTAATGAGAGTGGTGGTATAATTTCAACAGTAAATCTATTTCTTTTTGCATAACTTCCTAGATTGTCCACTTTGGACATGAAATCACTTATTGCAAAATCTGCCGGTCCCCCGCCTGGTGCTGGTGCTGCCATTAAAACATCCCTCCGCTATGTGCCCAAACTTTCTTTTTACTTGCTTTTCTAAATCTTTCTACTGGTAGAAAAAGTGCTACTTCCCATTCATCTGCATTAACAAGAACGAACTTAGATTTAACCTTACTTGTAAGATATCTATGTACTGTTGGTCTTGCTCTTTTAATCTTGGTGAAACCTTTTAGCATATCATACGTTAATTTTAATTTGGTTGTTTCATCGTACTTTTTATTATTTGCAAACATCTTAAGTTGATCCATTAATATAGCTCTATGTTTTGGTGCAAGATAATGAAAGTTCAATCCAAGAAATCCATTCTCATATTTCTCTATAGGAAAAACCAAAGGAAAGGTATCATACCAGGGAAGATCATTTTTCCATTTAGGATCATAAGAATAGAAATACATTTTTCCTAATACACTTTTAGACACCAAACTTTCTGAACGTTGAAGTATTGTCTTTGGCGTTTCATCAGAAAACTTTCCCTTTGTTCTATTGACAATTGAGCGAAACCAATCACCCGCTGCTTTTGCTCTAGCAGTCACTTGGTTTGTTTTTATTGCGTCTTTTAATTTATCCAAATAGGATTCTTCTACTGTAGCCATATTACTATTTAGTTGTCAGAGTGTCCTCTGTTATTATTTGCCATTTCCATCCTTTGACTTCACAAAACTCTTCTGCTGCCTTCCATTTAGCCTCATTAATTCCCCATGCTTTTACTTCTTTGAGGTATCTTCTTTTGTGTTTGGGGTTGGGTTTAGGGGGTTTTGTTTGTTTCTTAGGTTTGATTTCAATTAGAGATTCACCTTGATCAGTTTTAACCCAAAAATCCGGATAATATCTATGTACTCTATTGTCAATGGGTGAACGATAGGGTATAATAATCTCTTCACTTGACCATCGCAAGACTTCAGGTTGCCTATCTAGGTATTTCATGAAGGTTAATTCCCACCCAGAACGATAAATAATTTTAGTATGATCGCCCTTATATTTTTTGTAATTTTGAGGGCGAAATTTTCCTTTGTATGCCATATAAATATATAGATAGTTTAATAATACCAATCACAAAAGGAGAATAATAATGGCCGGCGGCTCACCACACGATAATACAGCACCATCACCAACAGCACCAGCACAACCACCGATACAATATCTTGAATACCCCTCTGATATTGGATATACAGGAAAGAACGGACAGATAGCCGGAGGTGGTACTGACAATTGGATCTCCTTTGAAGCGACTAGTTTTCTAACTCAACAACCAACGCTTGATATAGCGTTATATATTCCCGGTGACGCTCTAAACACATCATATAAATCAGAATATGAATCAGTTGCGTTAGGTGGACTAGGAGCTGCAGCGGACAAAGCTGTTAAAGCAATGCAAAACGAAGGACAGAAAGGTGGAATGACTCTTGACAATTTGAAAAGTGTTATGAGTGCACAAGCATCAGCCGCGGGAAGTGAATCTGGAAAAGTAGGAATACTTAAGGCGGGAGAGAAAGCGAACCTTCTGATAGAAGGAACAAAAACTATAATGGAACGATCACAGGGCGCGGTACTCAATCCTTATATTGTTGCCGCATATAAAGGTCCTACTGATATGAGAACACATGAATTTAGTTTTCAAATGTTACCACAAGATGTAAATGAATCTAAGGCTTGTATAAAAATTGTGAATGCATTTAAAAGAGCCATGTTACCTTCTCATGGAGGAGGAGATGCTAAAACATCACCTTCAATGATGTTTGGGTATCCTGATCAATTCACAATTAATTATTATATTAATGGTGAGGCATTACCGAATAATGGTTCAAATCCTATGTTTAATATAGGAAAATCAGTATTGACTGGTTGTGATTTAGACTTTAATACAGAAAGCGTACCTTTATTTTTTAATGGTACACAATATCCAGTAACGGTATCAATGAAACTTTCGTTTATGGAGCTCGAAGTAATGTATCGAGAACGAATAGAACAAGGAGCGTAACAAATGTCTGAATTTTTTCAACATTATCCACAAGTTAGTTATGATATTACTGGGATAAAACCCATAAAAACTAAGACTGCGATTAACATTATGGTTAAAGCAAAAATAAAAAACATTATTCAAAATGATATTGTTAATTATTTTTCTTATACAATACCAGAATCAGAGCGTCCTGATATAACCGCATTTAAGGTATATGGTGATGTAAAGTTTACATGGTTAATTTTTTTAATTAACGATATACATGATCCAATTTTTGAATGGCCATTGAATAGTAGAGAATTTGGAGGCTATGTTAAAAACAAATATGGTTCTCTCAGTTCCGCAAAAAATACTATACATCATTATGAACAAATTGTTAGGCAGAGAATAGAAGCAACAGGTACTACTGAAGCAATTCCTTTAGCATGTTTGGAAGTTGATGTAACAACCTATGATGCTCTTGATCCTGCAGATCGAAATATTGTATATTGTTATGATTGGGAAATAGTTAGAAATGATGATAAACGGGAGATTAAATTAATTGATAGAAACTATGTTGCAGACATTCTATCTGAACATTCGGAGAAACTTGAATAATGTCAACAAGTGACCAACGCCGAGGTACGGTTCTTGAAAGACGAAAAACGGAGACTGGCATTAATCCACAATCTGCTGATCACGGGACTAAATCGGATTTCTTAAAAAACCCAAAAGCAGAAAAACTCCCCTCATTTCCTGGTGATTTTGAGCTCCAAAAACTTCAGCTGAGCTCACCTAATAGAAAGGGATTTATTGATCTAAAGGCCGCCTGGTCAGATTTTAATATCTATGAAGATCTTTTTGGAAGTTATCTTACTGGAAATATACAGATAGTAGATGGTGTGGGCTTAATGGAAAGTGTTCCTATTATTGGTGAAGAAACTATACAGATTCAAGTGAAAACAAAAGGCCTTGAAAAACAAAGAAAATTAAATACAATACCAGGGCCGTTTGAAGGAAGTCTAAATGAAGGTATAATTAATTTAAAATTTAGAGTAATTAAAGTTCTTAATGTTATGAAACTTAATGAAGGAATAATGTCTTATAAATTATCTTTCGTTTCTGAAGAGGCCATTTTAAATCTAAAACAAAAGGTTAAAAAATCCGCACTTGATCCAGTTTCACTTGAACCACGAAAAATATCTGATGTAGTAAAATCTCTTTATAGACAATTTTTTCAACGAGGTAGGCAGGGTAGAGCTAAACGTATTTTTGTTGAACCCACTAAGAATCTTACAGATTTAATTATACCAAATCAAACACCATTCAAGGCTTTTAATTTCTTAGCATCAAGAGCAGTATCTACGGGTAAACATGCAATTGGATCTAGCTTTGTTTTTTATGAAAGTATAAGGGGCTTCTTTTTTATTTCTATGGAAACTCTTATGGCCGGTGGTGGTATGGGGTATAGTACAGTAGCAGGCGCGCCGGGATCGCCTACTGAATTAGTATATACCGTACCAGAAGAACCAGTTAAAGAAGTATACGTGGTACAGCCAAAACGAATGGGTACAAATAAAGATGAAGCTTCAAATATTGCTATAGAAATGACGGCCGTTGATGCATATTCATTTTCTTCTAATTTTGATGTTCTTGAAAACTTATCCGCTGGAATGTATGCAAATAGATTACTTACTCATGATTTGGTTAGAATGAAATATGATACATTAGATTTTAATATGCATGATCCTACTTCAATAGGTGGTGAAACTAGGATAGATCCAGATACCGGTGCAGTTGAAATAATAGAGACTCAACAACAAGCGGCTGATGTTAAAAACTTTAGTGATTCTTTTACTCATCTAGGACAAGGAAAATTAGCTACTGAAAAGCAAGATGCATTAGGTTCACCTGAATCGGTGATGAGTTTTTATCCCTCTAATTTTGCACATGATGTTCGATTTAAAACAGATCTAGGATCAAGAGGTGTAAAGGGAGAAGTAAAATCCAATCTAAACATTATTCCAAATAGAGTAGAACAATGGATGCAATCACGATTAGTACAAAGTCAGCAAGCTACTAATATTAAATTAAATATTAGAGCTCCTGGATTATCTACTAGAGCAGTAGGAGATTTAATAGAATTTAAATTACCTACAACATATCTTGAAGATAGGGATGGATATACACAATCGCAGGGTCATACGTATTTAAGTGGTTATTATTTAATTACTAAATTGCGTCATCATTTCACTAAAGAAAAATATGAAATAGAATTTGAAGCAATAAAAGATTCATTAAAAGTTCCACCTGGGAAAGATAGATCAACACCAGAAGCTGATGATACAACTACCACTACTAGACCACCAGCAGCAGTAAACCCAATAACCGGCAGAACAGGCCCAAAATAATAGGATAATACTATGGCATACTTTATGGGAAAAGGGGGGTTCGTTTGGTGGCAAGGAGTTGTCGAAGACCGCCATGATCCGCTTTATCTTGGAAGATGTAAGATTAGAGTTTTGGGTTGGCATTCAGAAAACAAGAACGATCAACCAACTGCGGGATTACCGTGGGCGTATCCTGTTGCACCGATTACTTCAGCAAGTCAAACGGGGGTCGGTTCTTCACCATTAGGTCCAGTTGAAGGTACATGGGTAATTGGTTTTTATCGCGATGGGGAAGACGGACAAGAACCGATGTTTTTTGGGACAATTGGTGGTATTCCAGAATTAGATGCAAAAGGAATTAATAATGATGGAACCGCTATAGGTGGTCAAGGATTTCTTGATCCAAGAATAGAAGGTGGAGATGTTGGTCATCCAATGTTTCCAGATGAGGGGGGAAAGAGAGATCTTTTTTATAATCCTATTGCTGATTTAGTTCCCAGAGAACCAGCAACCATTATTCATAATGCAAATCCTGATCCTTCTGAAGATGTACAAACTGTTGTAATTTCATCTGATGTTACCCTTGAGAAAAAAAGTGAAGTAAGATCTATGATTGGAACAACCGGCCCTAATACAACGGCTCCCCCATTTACTGTTAAGGTTGTAGAACAGTCACTTAGATCAACATATCCTGATACAGGTTTAGCAAACACATCACTATCAACAACTAGAAATTTAGATTATTTAAAAGAACCAACTACAAATAGATTAGCAAGAGGTATTCGTGGAAATACTGATACGAGTGATCCAAGAGTTTCGGGAATTGTTTTCGAAAAAATGGAAAATCGTAAGGCCGGCCAGATGCAAATTCCTACATCAGATGGTAAATCTTGGAATGAACCACCAATCCCCTGGCAAGCAATCTATCCATACAATCATGTTCATCAAACAGAGAGTGGACACATTATTGAAATGGATGATACACCCAATTTCGAAAGATTACATTGGTATCATCGAACAGGAACTTTTACTGAAATTCACCCAGTAGGTATCAAGGTTGATAAAATAGTAAACAATTATTATAATATTATTTTAGGAGCAAAATATACACATATTGAAGCGGGTGACTATACTACTGTTGATGGTTCACAAGAAAATTATATTCTTGGTAATAGAGTAGATAGAGTTGATGGCGATTATTCTGTTGCAATAAAAAGAGGAAGATTTAATGTTAATAATACATTAGGGTCAATTAATTTAATAGCCGGTAAAATGACATTAAAGGCATCAGAGACACTTACTCTATCGGCTAATAATGTGATCATTGAAAAGAAATCGGCTTCTTCATCAGAAACAACAACAGGCGATGAGAAGAAAACAGTAGGTGGAAAACTAACTCATCAAACTGGTTCGTATAGTTTAAATGCTCAAGGTTCTATTGGTATGCAAACTGGTGGAGGAATGACACTCAATATTACTGATTCAATAAACGAATCTGTATTTGGAGTGTTACCATCAATGACAATGGGTTATGCTAAAAAGACTACTGCCACTTTAGGTAAGATTGGAATGGAATGTACTGATAATATTGTTTCAGGTGGAATTGAAATGAACTTAGGGCTCGCCGGTTTAGGAGCATCTATAGCAATAAAACCTATTGGTGATATAGAATTAAATTCTAATTTGGGAACGACTGGTATTTCAGCTACTGCTTTATTAGGAAATATAGATCTTTCTAGTGTGGTAGGAAGTGTTCAAATGAGTAGTTTATTATCGACACTCAAATTGGGTAGTGGGGGTGATGCTTCCTTACAAGGATTATTAGGTGAGGTAACTGTAAGTTCTTCAGGTAAAGTAAAAGTTGCTGGAATAATTGCTACATTGAAAGAGATATTAGATGAGATAATAGATATTGTATTAGAGCATACACATCCAACAGGAACAGGGCCATCAGGACCACCAATGCCTCCAGCAACTGCTAAACTGTCTTTATTAAAATCACTAAAAGTTGGTGGGAGTTTTGAATAATGGCACTAGTTAAAGCAACATTGTTT
>Ga0310342_100003152_pt1 | contig 10785 bp, 7 predicted proteins | sample S15DNA20500_MG_FD_206155 | JGI IMG/M metagenome (GOLD analysis project Ga0310342, IMG submission 206155) | Marine microbial communities from station ALOHA, North Pacific Subtropical Gyre - S1503-DNA-20-500_MG | ecosystem: Environmental > Aquatic > Marine > Oceanic | place: Pacific Ocean: North... | reverse complement strand
TCCATTACGTTGGACGACCTACCGCCAGAACGCATCTGGGGAGAACTCGAAAAACTTCTGTTGGGATCACCTCGACCATCTGTCGGTTTAACACTTGCTCTGGAACTCGGCGTGATCGAACGGCTTTTCCCTGAACTTGCAGCACTGATTGGATGCGAACAAGAACCAGAGTGGCATCCCGAAGGCGATGTGTGGACTCACAGTCTTCTAGTGGTTGATCAAGCAGCCTCTAGCCTCAGAGAGCTCTCGTATCCTAAACAGGCGGCACTGATGCTCGCCGCAGTCAGCCACGACTTTGGTAAACCGATTACAACAGCATTTATCGATGGTCGGATTCGTTCGCGTAACCATGAAGAAGCAGGAATTAAACCAACGGAGACTTTTCTTGATCGCATCAACATTCACTCCCTCCGTGGATACAACGTGCGTCGACAGGTCGTCGAACTCGTCGCTCATCATCTAACGCCAGGAATGTGGCATAAAGCTCCGGAGGGCGTCACTGATGGAGCATTTCGACGTCTGGCTCGAAGGGTGGACCTTGAACTACTGGCACTGCTGGCCAAGGCCGACTGTCGAGGACGAACAGGAAGGTTCGACTGTTCCGCCATGGATTGGTTCCTAGAACGTGCGCAGTCGCTAGGTATAGAACACGAAGCGCCTGCGCCGCTTCTTTTAGGACGTCACCTACTTCAGCTTGGACTGCTTCCCGGACCTGAGGTTGGCAAGATTCTGAAGCACATCTACGAACGCCAACTGGACGGCACGGTGCGATCAGTTGATCAAGCGATCTCTGAAGCAAAATCGTTGATCAAGAAAAAGACAACAACACAGTTGGAGAATTCAGACAAAACTAGTGAAGTGTGATCTTTTAGAGTCCATAAGCTTAAGATTTGTCCGCCTTAACATCTAAGGAATCGCCGGTCTGGTCTTGAGAAAAATTGGAAGCTTCGCTGCTTTCGTTTTTGTTCAGTATCTTACTCAGTGCAGAACCTGAAATATTTCCTCCGCTGACGACCGCAACGCAAGTTTCGTAGTTACTCGACGAAGCCGCAGTAAGGGCGGCGGCCACACTTGCCGCACCACTCGGCTCAACCACAAGTTTCGCAGACCGAAATAGCCAAGCTACTGCACGTTCGATCACATCGTCTTTTACCGTAACTACTGTGTCAACAAACTCTTGGACGTGTAAAAAAGTAAGGTCACCTGGTCGCACGGGTAGAAGGCCGTCGGCCACGCTATTCACAGACCTTAGCGTTTTAGGCCGTCCTGCTTGAAGTGAAGCTAACATCTTCGCCGCCCCGGCTGGTTCGACGCCAATAACACGTGCACGTGGACATGCCTGCTTCACTGCCGCCGAGACACCGGCGATAAGCCCACCACCACCAATTGGTACATATATGCAGTCGACGTCTGGACAATCTTGGACGATTTCCCATCCAACCGTAGCCTGTCCTGCAATGATCTTGGGATGGTCAAAAGGTGGCACAACCGTCAGCCCTCGAACGCCAGCTTCGTACTCCGCTCTCGCTTTTCGTTCCGCCGAAGTCGTCCCTTCCATAACCACTTCTGCACCGAAGGCTTTAGCCCCGAGAACTTTCACGGCCGGTGCCGTAACCGGCATTACAACCAGAGCCGTAATACCCAGTCGCCGTGCCGAGTAGGCGACCGCCTGAGCGTGGTTACCAGATGAATAGGTGACCACACCACACTGCCGTTCCTCAGGGGAAAGTTCAAGCATCATGTTTGACGCACCCCTCAACTTGAACGAACCTGCCATTTGGAGATTCTCAGCTTTGAGTCGAAATGAGCGATCCACGTGCCGTGACACGTCGACGAGAGGCGTCCGAACCACCGTCCCACGGATCCGATTGGCGGCTCGTTCAATGTCCCTGAGATTCGTAAGAGGCAAAGCGACAGAAGTCACCCTGTACCAAAGCATATACTGATGGCTATGGTTAACCGGAATAGGTTTGCTCGAACCATCTGCACCGCTGTTCTAATAGGAACGTGGTTCTTAAGTTCGAAACCGGTTCTGGCCCAAGAAGAAATCGAATTACCGATCGACCGGTTTGTAACTGACATCCGAGGATCACTTACGTTGTTTGGTCAAAATCGACAATTTGCGAGTGCTCGAGGTCTCAACACGTCTATGACCCCTCGGATAGGGCTTGGATTTGAAGTTGGGGCGCACGCTTATCTATATCGCTGGCGAGTTGTAACAATCGGCGTAGGAGGAACTGTCCACAGATCACTTGGAACTAAGGGGGCGACCCAAGCTGAATCCCAGAGCAAAGCACCTGCCATTGAGGCCAAGTTTTTTGCGATTTCACCACAGTTGTCACTGAATTTCGGTGCCCGTGACGGGTGGAGCTACTTAAGCGGTGGTCTCGGTAGCTCGGCTCTAGGTTTATACTCAGCAGGAACTACATCCAAATCTCGTTATACACGTACACTAAATTACGGCGGCGGCGCACGCTGGTTTACTAGTGACCATATCGCCTTCACCCTAGACCTAAGATTCTACGCACTTACTCCGCTACCCCCAACGAACTTACAACCCGGTTTTCCGCGTATGACATTGGCAGTGTTGAACATCGGTGCATCCTTCCGATGAATGGAGTCACGAACATTGCTTGAGATACTGTGATGAAACGGGAGAACTTACTTGATTTCTTTGATGACCGTATTCGGTCAGAACACAACTTCTTCGTCTATGACGACGGCTACCGGTCGTATACATACAGCTACGAAACAATTCGCCAAGCCGCTTACGACTTTTCACACCGCCTCGCGGACGCTGGTTTCGACCAACAAGACAAAGTGATCATATGGAGTGAAAACCGACCAGAATGGGTCGTGGCTCTGTGGGGCTCTTGGCTCGCGCAGTGTGTGGTTGTTCCGGTCGATTACCGTGCTTCCAAAGACTTATTGTTGAAAATTGTTTCAATCGTTGAAAGTGATGTTGTACTCGTTGGCGATGAGGTCCCATCGCCGAACAGCAATGTTAGAACATGGCCACTCAAAGACCTCTTGGCAACAAACCGAATCAACGCCGGGTCATCACTGCCAGTCACCGGCGCCGAAAGCTCTATTGCCCTCGCCGAAATCATTTTTACTTCGGGAGCCACCGCAGACCCGAAAGGTGTTCAGTTAACTCATCAAAACATCCTCGCCAACACTGTACCGGTAGAACGAGAAATCCTGAAATACAGAAAATACGCCAAGCCATTCTCGCCAATTCGGTTCCTCAACCTCCTTCCCCTCAGCCATATGTTCGGACAAGCCATGGCGACCTTTATCCCTCCGATGCTTTCCGGTGTCACAGTATTCATGCATGGCTACAACCCTTCTGAAATTGTCAATCAGATCAGGAAACGTCGCGTGTCAGTTTTGGTCTGTGTCCCGAAGATGCTGGAGGTTCTCCGAGAACACATAGAACATCTTGCTCCGGAAGTTCGTGAACCGATCGAGCAGAAGACTCCGGTCGCCCTACGATGGTGGCGCTACCGTAGAGTCCATCGATTGTTCGGAATGAAATTTTGGGCATTTGTCGTTGGAGCCGCACCCCTCGACACACGCCTAGAAGCCTTCTGGTCAAATCTTGGTTTCTTAGTAATTCAAGGATACGGTCTCACAGAAACCGCGCCTATCGTGACACTCAATCATCCTTTTCGTACACGCCACGGAAGTGTCGGTAAACCCATTGGCGGTGTTGAAGTAAAAATTGCGCCGGATGGCGAAATCCTAGTGCGGGGCAAGAATGTAACCTCCGGCTATTTCAAATCTCCGACGGCCACCACAGCGGCGTTTCAAGATGGATGGTTTCACACTGGTGACATCGGCTCCCTCGACACCAGTGGCCGGCTCACGGTGCGAGGTCGAAAAAAGGAAACCATCGTTACCTCGGACGGATTAAACGTTTTCCCTGACGACGTCGAACAAGTGCTTCGGAGTATCGCAGGTGTTCGGGACGCGGCCGTTGTTGGAGCGACCGTTGAAGGAGCTGAGAAAGTCCATGCTGTCCTCATACTACAACCCGGTACCGCCCCGTCACCGGTATTGAAATATGCCAATGCAAAGCTCGAGGAGCATCAAATGGTGAAGGGCTACAGTCTGTGGCCTAGTGATGAGTTCCCAAGGACAGAAGGCACACAAAAATTGAAACGGAACGAGATACGTCGATGGATCGAGAATGACGGAACTTTCGAGAGTCAGGCACCGCGCACAACTCGAACAACACGGTCGATCATCCAGAACATTTCCGGTCAACGGCAAATCGACGCAAATACCACCATTGAAGAACTCGGTTTCAGTTCAATCGAACGAATCGAATTAATGATGGCCATCGAACAACAACTTGATCGCTCGCTTGATGAGCAAACCCTAAAAGACGCTAGGACCGTCGCCGGTCTTGAAGCAATCTTGAACTCAGACGATCCGTCTCAACAAACTAGAAAAGACCGAGTCTCAGCCACATCACCTTTACCGTTTCCAAAATGGAACAGAAGTTTAGCGGCCAAGGTCATTCGACGAGTTAGCCTCAGCGCTTTTCTTTTGCCACTGACGCGGGTTTTCGCATGGATCAAAGTCGAAGGCCTCGAACATCTCCACTCTACGTCAGACCCAGTTGTGTACGCAGCCAATCACCAGAGTCACATGGATGGCCCGGTTATCTTGGCGGCGCTGCCAGCAAATCGAAGAACACAGGTGGCTACGGCAGCTGCAAAAGAGTTCTTCTCGGCTCACTTTCATCCTGAACAGCATTCCTGGCGAGAGCAACTGACAAGTTCGTTGAATTACTATCTAGGAAGTCTCCTATTTAACATTTTTCCTCTGCCCCAACGTGAAGCCGGTACTCGTGAAGCTATTCGGTATCTAGGTGAACTACTCGGCGAAGGAAATTCAGTCCTCATTTTTCCAGAGGGACGTCGAACCAACACTGGTAAAATCGATCGCTTTCAACCAGGAATCGGTATGATTGCCAGCCGCCTGAATATACCGATCGTTCCCGTTCGTATAGAAGGCCTCGATCGAATTCTCCATCAATCCTGGCGTATGGCTCGGCCTGGTCCAGCGAGCGTTACGTTTGGTAAACCACTGAATCTGACAGGTGACGATTATCGTAACTTAGCAAAACAAGTCGAAGATGCAGTGCGTAAACTTTGAGTGATGACCTCGTGGTTAAGCTCGTAACCAACAGATGTTTAAGCTGCTATACTTCCGGGCTCAGGAGCTAGATGGCAAAAGACGATCTCATTGACGTTCAAGGAACCGTAGTGGCCGTTCACAGCGGCGGACTCTACCGGGTCGAATGTGACCCTGGCCACGAAGTGTTGGCACAATTAAGTGGTCGAATGAGACGTTTTCGGATCAAAGTGGTACCTGGAGATCGCGTTACAGTTGGAGTCTCACCCTACGATCCGGCCCGCGGGATCATCACGTTCCGAGCTCGCTAACAACTGGGCTTTTGAGAATCGGTTTTTTGCTCTGTGAGGCATTGCACTCAGGATTCGATAACACACCCGCTGCAAACGTCGAGTCCAGGCTACCAAAAACCCCTTTCTTTTAGATTCCGTGGAAATCACAAAGCCAGAAATCGCTGAAGAATCCGCTTCTGACCGCAAGGAAAAGGCGCAGCAAGAAAACACCGCTTTAAAGAGGTTCAAAGAGTGCCGATGGCACAAAACTCAGAACGTTGGAGCCTCCTATTGTTCCCATGGGGAAGTCGTTCCTTTCACCGGTAAGAACGGTTTTAAATCCGAGGCATGGTGTCTCGAATGCTCATTCTTCAAAACCAAAAGAACTATCCCGCAACAACAAGTCGACCATCACTGAGAAGCACCTCTGGATCCTAAGACAAGTTTCGAAGTTTACTCGCTAAATTCCTTGGCGAGATCAAACCACTCGCCATCGGGTGCCAGTTCTTGGTACAAACGCCAGTGCTCCTTGGCTTCTTCCGACCGTCCCATCTTCTCCAGTGTGACCGCCACATAAAAATGGCCGTCAGCATATTTCGGATTGAGCTGCAACGCTCCATCATAGTAAGTCATTGCTTCCTGAAGACGGCCAAGATCATGATGAATGTTTCCAAGGTTGAAATGAGCTTCGAAACAAGAAGAGTCGAGTAACAACGCCCGGCTGTAGAGAGACTGCGCTTCAACAAGATCATCGTGTGCGTAATGAAGATTCGCTAGATTCACAATCGCAGGCACAAGAGTTGGGTCTAAAAGGAGTGCCTTGCGATAGGCTATCAACGCCCGCTCACGGTCTTGCTCGCTTCCTTCATCAAGCTCTGAACCTTCAAGAAAGAAACGCGCGGCCAGTGCCATCTTCTCTCCACCCTGTTCCGGAACTGAGGGTAACGAAATCGTTACTTTCGTCGCTTCCCTTCGTCTCAAAGCCACAATTTTTGCTGCTGGTACTGCACCGCGCGCAGCACTGAAATTCAGCGCCAACTGACCTTCTCTAGCAGCCAACCTACGCCGCACCGAACCATGAAATGAGCCGTTCTGCTCAAGTTCATCATGAATTTTCTTCAGCACCGAAACATCACTAAAACTGTAGTAAGTGTCGGTGTGAGTTCGTGCCACTGGCTGCAACAAACCGCATTTTTCAAGGTAGCGCAACTGGGCCTCTCGAATGCGAGGATATCGACTTCGGATCTGACTGAGACTATGATAAAGCTGATTCAACAACTCGCTGGACTGAAGTGCTGCGAGGCGGCAAAATTCATCTTCACTCAGAATCTGAATACTGCCAGGAGAGCGGGTATTAACCACTTCTGCTTTTCTAAGCTTGTTACTCTTTCCACGAGCCGCACCCGCAACACCAGCACCAATCACGAGAATGGTCGTCCGGGATGTGACCTGATCACACGCCAAGCCGCCCTGTTTTTCAACAACAGCATATGCTTCACGACGCCCAATCGAAGCCAGTTTTCCGGTGAAGACAACAATCTGATCGAGAAACGGGGACCGTGCTGATAGTTTGTGGCCGAGCGCAGACGCCTGCGTCATGATCGTGGTAACTGTAAGTGTACGAAATACAGGACGCTGGAAAGATGATTGAGAATGATAATAAAGTCAAGTCGTTCGGGACTGTAATTGTATGGCGATTCTATTAGCTGGCGACCTCGGTGGAACCAAGACTCTCTTAGGTCTATTCGATTCAGCACACTCACCACCATTGCGCCTGAAAGTTTCTCGATTCAGGACGCTAGACTTCGACGGACTCCACACGATGATAAAAGTTTTTTTGACTGGCCATCATGGATCCATTGAGAGCGCATGCCTGGGTGTCTCTGGACCAGTTCAACACAATGCTTCTCATTTGACGAATATACCTTGGCTTGTGGATGCCGAAGATATTTCTGCCAGTTTTTCGATTCCGTGTGTTCGCTTACTGAACGACGTCACTGCAGCGGCATATGCCATCCCCCAGTTAACTGAACGACAACTGGAATTTCTCCAGACCGGCCACCGTGACGCTAAAGGTAACGCTGCGTTGATCGCTTCTGGTACTGGCTTAGGCGAATCCATACTTCAGAACCTTCACGGAACACTTATACCCACACCTTCGGAAGGAGGTCACGCAGATTTCGCAGCACGTACGCCGGACGAACAAGAATTAGTGAAAACTTTAACCTCGCCGAACGGTCGAGTCTCATGCGAAGAAATCCTCTCTGGTCCGGGACTAGTTCATCTCCATCGATTTGTACACGGCTCTGAGCATTGCGTTGGATTACCCGTCGGCGTTCCTAGACTCGAACAGCCATTCCATATTACGAGAGCAGGAATCCGTAAAGAATGCGAGGGCTGCACAAAAACGGTGAATCTATTCGTAGAAGCTCTTGGTTCTGAAGCCGGAAACCTTGGGCTCCGATCCATGGCAACAGCGGGAGTCTACGTAGGAGGTGGAATACCTCCACAGGTCCTTCCTGCACTCCGGAGTCCACTTTTCATCCAAGCGTTCACATCAAAATTTCCGATGAATAATCTTCTCAAGAAGATGCCCGTAGCTGTAATTCTAGACACAGACACTGCGCTTATTGGAGCAGCCATAGCAGCTCAAGAATTAAACACTAGGCACTCCGGACATTCGGCTTAAACTTTTCGCTTCTGGATTCCAGTCGACACTTGGTAGAAGGTCAAAATCCGCAATCAAACTGCCGACCAAGTAGATTTAAACAAACTCTGTCAACGTTCATTCCAATAGATTCGGCATAACTACATTTGAAGGTTTCCGGTGACGATTTCTTGGTCTCGCCAAACTATTTCAGATTCGATGATAGAGTGTTGTATCGCGATAACTCAACTAAGGAAGCCCTACATTGACCGTCAGACACCTAGTCTTTTTTACACTCGTCTGGGCAGCGACTAACCCTCTTGTTGTCAAGGCTCAATCCCTCGAACCTATTTCTTATATTCTCAGATTCCCAGAGCCGCACAGTCACTACATGGAGGTCGAGGCAATAATTCCATCTACAGATCAGGCCACGATTGACCTCATGATGCCGGTATGGACACCCGGATCATATTTTGTTCGAGAATTCGCCAGGAACTTGGAAAACATCACGGCACGTACCCCGAGCGGCTCTGAACTAATCATCGAAAACACTCGCAAAAATCGCTGGGTAGTTGAGGTCAGTGGATCCGAACCAATTATCCTTTCGTACCGGGTCTACAGCCGCGAAATGTCAGTTCGTACCAACTGGGTAGACAGCGACTTTGCCTTGGTCAACGGAGCACCGACATTCATCACTAGTGCCGATTTGAAGCCACGACCCCACGACGTCACAGTGGAACTACCACCAGGGTGGAGTCAGAGTGTGACGGCATTGCCTCCGGCCCCTAGCGGCCAGCCGCATAGCTACCGTGCCGTCGATTTTGACACTCTGATAGATTCACCGATCGTGGTAGGGAATCCTAAAATTTATGAATTCACCGTCGATGAAACGCCACATTATCTAGTTAATGTCGGCGAAAATGGAATATGGGACGGAGCACGTTCTGCTCATGACGTGGAACTCATCGTCCGCCAACAACACCAATTATGGGGATCAATTCCATACGATCGTTACGTTATTTTAAATCTCATCACCGAATCAGGTGGAGGACTCGAACACAAGGATTCGACGGTCGTCATGACCAGTCGCTGGCAAATGCGCGACCGAGAAAATTATCTGGATTGGTTAACGCTCGTTAGTCATGAAATCTTTCATGCGTGGAACGTGAAACGTCTGAGACCAATTGAACTTGGTCCCTTCGACTACGAAAAAGAGGTGCACACTAGAAGTCTATGGGCGGTCGAGGGTTTGGCCGTCTATTATGGAGCGCTCCTGGTCCATCGCGCAGGTTTGTCATCACGTGACGAGTACTTCACTTCACTCTCAAACGAAATACGTCGTCTTCAGACCACTCCTGGTCGATTGGTCCAAACGCTCGCACAAGCATCGTACGATGCCTGGATCAAGTTTTATAGACCAAACGAGAACAGTCGTAACACAACGGTGAGCTACTACACGAAAGGGGCTGTGGTCAGCTTCCTCCTCGACGCTAAAATACGGCGAATGACAGGCGGAGCTCGGACTCTTGACGATGTCATGCAGCTAGCTTACGGGCGCTATTCTGGAACCTACGGGTACACGCCTGAGCAACTACTTACAACTATTGAAGACGCCCTTGAAACCGACGTTGATCTAAATCCTTGGTTCGATCAGGTATTAGATAGTGTCGACGAACTAGATTACTCCGAGGCACTCGATTGGTTCGGACTGAACCTAACTATGTCCGATTCGGTGGACACTCCAACGGCCGAAGAAAGAATTCCAGGATGGATCGGCCTCTCCCCACGTATGAGCGACGACGACATAATCGTCACACAGGTAACACGAGGAACTCCAGGATTCGAAGCGGGCTTCAACGTTGGGGATGAAATTTTAGCGATCGACGGCTACCGAGTCCGGGCGAGCAGTTGGAATAGCCGCTTACAGCAGTATGGGGTAGGTGAAGAAGCTTCAATTCTCGTCGCCCGAAGAGAACGCCTGCTTCCTCTCCGTGTGGTCTTTGGCGAGAAGCCCGACACGCGGTGGAAACTTGAACCACGGACCGCTCAGACAAACTCGCAAAACTTCCGAGTTGATTCATGGCTTGGAGAAAGACCTTAGTGACGCCCCAACTACTCAACGCCGAGTGGAGACAACGACAAAATGGAAGGGCCCGTCTTTTTTATGACCAATTACGCTCCAACCGAAGGAAGCTCTCACTCGCTCTATCGATCTGGTTCTTGTTAACGTCGATGCCCAGCTCGCTACCTCCCTCGATATCGCTTGAAATAAGAGCTCAAGCAAATTCGAATGATCGGTCCGCTGAAAGGCACGATATGGTTGCGCAGCAAATTCGGCGGCGTGACGTTACGAATCCACTCGTTCTTTCCGCCATGGAGACGGTTCCCCGTCATAGATTTGTACCGAACGATGCCTCGCTTCAAATCCGTGCGTACGCTGATACACCGTTACCAATTGACCAGGGTCAGACGATCTCGCAACCATATATCGTCGCCTACATGACCGAAGCCCTCCAACTGCCACCGAACGCAAGAGTGCTAGAGATCGGGACGGGCTCCGGGTATCAAGCTGCAGTCCTCGCAGAAATCGCGAACGAGGTTTACTCAATCGAGATCGTCCCTGAGCTTGCAACCAAGTCGAGCCAACTGCTAAATGAGCTAGGCTACGACAACGTACACGTTAGGATGGGAGATGGCTACGGAGGTTGGCCAGAGGAAGCT
>Ga0310342_100003151_pt1 | contig 10788 bp, 10 predicted proteins | sample S15DNA20500_MG_FD_206155 | JGI IMG/M metagenome (GOLD analysis project Ga0310342, IMG submission 206155) | Marine microbial communities from station ALOHA, North Pacific Subtropical Gyre - S1503-DNA-20-500_MG | ecosystem: Environmental > Aquatic > Marine > Oceanic | place: Pacific Ocean: North... | reverse complement strand
CCAGACCTGCGAGAGCCCGTACCTCTTCCACGGCTTGATCCAATTCATCGTTGATCACGACATGATCGTACTTCACTCGCTCCCTGTACTCGTCCTCGGCTTTCTTGAGGCGCCGCTCTAGGACCTCAGGGGCCTCTGTCCCCCGCCCGACCAGCCGCCGCTTGAGCTCCTCGGTGGAGGGCGGCGCGATGAAGACATAGACTCCGGGCTCGCCGAGAGCGCGAAGTTGCAGCGCCCCCTGCACATCGATCTCGACGAGGAAGACGTGCCCGGCAGCGATGGCGGCATCCATTGGAGCCCGCAAGGTCCCGTACAGATTCCCGTAGACCTCTGCGTACTCGATGAAGTCACCAGACTCTACTTTTGCTCGAAACTCTCCAGCGGTAAGGAAGTGGTAGTCCTCGCCATCGACCTCACCCTCACGAATCGGTCGCGTAGTCGCAGAGACGGAGAACTCTACGCGCTCGTCAGCGAGCAGGCGCTGGATGATCGTGCTCTTGCCGCACCCCGAGGGTCCAGAGATCAGCACCATACGGCCGGGAGTGAGCGCCTCTTGACCGTCCACGCTCACTCGACGTTCTGCACCTGCTCGCGCATGCGCTCGATGTGGGTCTTGAGGTCCACGACCATGTGGGCGACCTCCGCATCGTTGCACTTGGAGCCGATCGTGTTGCCCTCTCTGAACATCTCCTGCACGAGGAAGTCGAGCTGGCGCCCGAGCTCTCCGCCCTTGTCGAGCTGAGCGCTCATGCGCTCCACATGGCTTTCGAGGCGCACGACCTCTTCGCTGACATCGAGCTTGTCCGCGAGGATTGAGACCTCACGGGCGAGATCGCCGTCAAAGGAGCCCCGCTGCTCCAAGAGCAGGCCGACTCGCTTCAAGAGCTCAGCATGACGCGCCTTGACGACGCCGGGCATCCGCTTCGAAATACGCACCCTGAGCCTCTCCACCGCGGTGAGGTTTTTTCGGAGATCTCTCTCCAGGCTCCCTCCCTCAGCCTCTCTGGAGGCTATGAGCTCAGCGAGAGCCCCCTTCACGGCTCCGAGAACCGCCTTTGATTCCTTCCCCCGTGATCCCTGATGGGAGGAAGTGTTGATCACGCCAGGCAGTTGTGCGAGGTCCCCTGCAGAGAGCTCTGCGCCACCGGCGAGCTCCTTCTCGAGCGAACGGAACTCTCGCGCATAGCGCCTGGCGACCTCTCTATTCACGGTCACGTCACTCGCAGCGAGGTCGCGCTCCACGCGCACCGTCACGGTCACGGAGCCCCGGACCAGCGCCTTCTTGACCTGTCCCTCGATCTTGGACTCGAACTCGGTGAGCTCAGCGGGTACGCGGAGCTTCGTTTGGAGGAAGCGGTGGTTGACCGATCGCAACTCGACCCGCGCCCGGAAGGCCCCCACGGAAACCTCGGCCAAGCCGAACCCCGTCATCGACCGGATCACCCCGCGCCTCCCCCCGTTTCCATGAGGCTCTTGCTGCCAGGTTTGGTGACCGCAGAGCCTCCGGCGCAGAGCGGACACTCGCCCTGCTCCCAAGTCTCGACCATGACCTCAGCGAGAGCGGTGAGCTCCATCCCGAGTTCATCGTAAGGGTTGCCTCCGGAGCGGTTCACGAGAGCTCCGACTCCGCAGACATCGACGCCCATACCTCGCAACAGGTCAACGACCTCACGTGCACTCCCACCTGTCGTGATGACATCTTCGACGACGAGCACCTTGGTGCCCGGCTCGATCGAGAAGCCACGGCGAAGGAGCATCTGGCCATCCTTGCGCTCCGTGAAGTAAGCCGGAGTCCCGAGCGCGCGCGCCATCTCCTGAGCCCAGACGACTGCGCCGAGGGCGGGGCCTACGACGAGGTCGACCTCGTAAGGGAGCTTGGCTGCGAGGGCGCTGGCGAGGACCTCTGCGCGCTTCGGCTCGCACAAGCCCAGCGCGCACTGGAAGTAGCGGTCGGAGTGCAGCCCGCTCGAGAGCTCGAAGTGCCCCTCGAGCAGCGCACTGGACTCCCTCAGGAGGTCGAGGACCTCGTTGGTCTCCACGGCTCAGTTCCCCGCGTCGCCGTCCCCGGCGGGAGCCTCGATCACGCTCTCAGTGTCACCGATCACCGAGCTCGACACGTCAGCCTTGTTTCTCATGTGGATCGCCACGGCGCTTATCAAAAAGACTGCGGCAGTGACGCCTGTGAATTTCTGGATACCGCCTGCTGCGACACCGAACGTCTGCTGACCATGACCGCCCAGGGAGTCGCCCCCGAAACCACCGCCCTTGCCCTCTTGGAGCAGGATCACCACGACGAGGACGATCGCCGAGAGGATGAAGATGAGGTAGCAGAGGATGGAGATGAGGTCCATGAGGCTAGGAGTGGTCGAATTCGACGATCGGGATGAAATTCTCGGCGCTCAGTGAGGCGCCACCGACGAGCGCTCCGTCCACGTCTGGGACGGACATCAACTCGGCGACATTTCTAGGATTGACACTCCCACCGTACTGAATACGGAGTGAGTGAGCGATATGTGCGCCGTGAAGACTCTCCACTATTCCGCGCAGGAAGGAGTGTACTTCTCCGACCTGAAGAGGGCTCGCCGTATGTCCGGTGCCGATCGCCCAGACCGGCTCGTAGGCAATGACGAGCCGGGCCATCTCTGCCTCTGAGACCGGGTCGAGCCCTTTGGATAGCTGGCGACGGACGACCTCCTCGGTCTGGCCTGCCTCACGCTCCTCTAACAACTCACCCACGCAGAGGATCACATCTAGGCCGGCGTCGAGAGCCTGGCGCACCTTCAAGGCCACCTTTTCATCTGTCTCACCGTAGATGTGCCGACGCTCGGAGTGGCCGATGATCACGAGCTCGGCACCGGAGTCAGCGAGCATCGGGGCTGAGACCTCTCCTGTGAAGGCACCCGATGTCTCTTCGCAGCAGTCTTGGCCGCCGACGCGGATCGGTGAGCCAGCGAGAGCCCTCGAGAGCTCCTCGATGTAGACCGCGGGTGGAAAGAGCGCAACCTCCACATCTGTGCGTTCGCCGAGGCGATCTCGCAGGTCGGACGCGAGCTCAAGCCCGCTCTTGCGGTCGAGGTTCATCTTCCAATTCCCGGCGAGGAAGGGCGTGCGCTCGCTCTCAATCATTGGATGGACTCTTTAGCGTTGGACGCGTGGGGGGAGGAGCTACCCGAGTGAAGGGAGAGCTGGCGTCCATCGAGAGAGACGAGGCCCTCCGCGTCGAGGACGAGCTCTCGGAGGTCCTCGAGGGAGATCGCTTGCTCGCCGTCGCTCAGCGCGGTCGCGGGGTCGTCGTGGACCTCGATGATCAAGCCATCCGCGCCCGCAACCAAGCCTGCGCGCGCCAAGGGGCGGACGAGGTCTCGCCGACCTGCGGCGTGAGAGGGGTCCACGATGACCGGCAAGTGCGTCTCCGAAGCGAGGTGGGCGACCGCGCCGACGTCGAGGATGTTCCGTGTCGTGGAGTCGAAGCTGCGGACGCCGCGCTCACAGAGAACGACCTCCTCGTTCCCGGCGTTGAGCACGTACTCAGCAGAGAGCAGGAACTCCCGAACCGTCGCGCCGAAGCCGCGCTTCAAGAGCACAGGCTTGCCGGCACGGCCGACCTCTGTGAGCAGCGGGAAGTTGGTCGCGCTGCGGGTCCCTATCTGGAGACAATCTGCGACCTCTGTCACACGCTCAACGTCGCGCGGGTCGATCACCTCCGTGACCACAGCGATCCCCGTCTCGGCGCGCACCGCAGCGAGCATCTCGAGGCCGACCACACCGAGCCCCTGGAAGGAGTAAGGCGAAGTGCGAGGTTTGTAGGCGCCTCCGCGCAAGACAGAGACTCCGCAGTCTTGGACGCCGCGGGCGAGGTGGAGCAGGCGCTCATAGTCCTCGACCGAGCAAGGCCCTGCCGCGATCGCGACGTTGCCTCCGCCGAAGGAGGCTTCGCCGATTTGGACTACGGTGTCAGGGCGACCTGCGCCGCGGGTGTGGAGCTCGAGGGAGTCGCCCGCATCCACGACCTCGACCACGTCTGGGTGGTCTTCCAGGCGCGTCCTGTGAGTCCGATCACCTACACCGGAGAGCTCGAGCAAGCGGCGCCCTTCGTCGAGGAAGCGGGTGCCGTAGCCGAGGTCCCGGCAGAGAGCGAGGAGCGGATCGAGCTCGTCGGAGGCGAGCCCATGTCGTAAGCGGACCAACATGATTCAGAGGATGTGTGGAGAAGGCTCGAAAAAGCTCAATGAGACTGAGATCGAGTTCTCGAGTCGGGAGTATAGGATCGCGCCACCACAAGCATCAATCACTGACCCCATCTTGGACACCCTCTCAGCCCTAACCTCCCTCCTCGCCCTAGACAGGATCCCCCGCACAGGGTGGCTCCTCAACGGGGTTGAAGACCCAGAGACCGTCGCTGGACACGTCGTCTCGACGGCGCACCTCATCCTCGCCCTCGGGCCCGAGGTGGACCCTCCCTTGGACGTTGACAGGGCCCTGGCTCTCGCCATCGTCCACGACTCACCGGAGGCTTGGACCGGAGACCTACCCAAGCAGGTCTCGGATTGCCTACCTGACGGGCTAAAGCAGGGCCTCGAGGCCCGGGTTGCGGATGAGCTGCTCGCTGGGCTCTCGGCGACGGCTCGCGAGCGACACGCCGAGTATGCGGCCGGCGAGTCTCGCGAGTCCCAGTTCGTGAGGGTCTGCGACAAGCTTCAGTTGGGTGTTCAACTCCTCGCATACCGACGGGCTAAGCTGGGCGAGCTCGAGGAGTTCATAGAGACTCTCCGCAGCCTGGATTGCGGAGAGTTCGCTCCAGCCCGTGGGCTCAAAGACAACCTGCTCACCAGCTTGGCCGAGTGTGAATAGGTAAGAGCGTTCCTTGCGAGTCGACCCAACATTGGACTGAATGTCCCTATGGAGACGGACCCCGAACCTACCCCCCAAGAGCCCTCCCCGGAGTCCGGGAAGAAAATCTCACGCAAGTCTCTCCTCGGGTTCATCGTCCTCGTCATTTTTGTGGTGATCGCCTCTGCCCCCTCGGACGAAGAGGTGCCCGCCTGGGCGCGAGAGCTCCCTAGACGAATCGACCCGCCCCTTGAGGTCCCGCTCACCCCGGCAGGTCCAGCAACCCTGACTGGAGTCGTCCAAAGCAGTGAAGGGCACATCGTTCGCGACGCGCTCGTCTCTACTGGAACGGGACCGCTCCCCACCTGGGACTACTCGGACGCAGACGGTCGCTTCTCCCTCGAAGGTCTCCCTCTCGGTGAGGTCATCGTGCGCGTTATCGGTGATGGACACGAGCCCGAAGAATTCACCGTCTTGAGTTCAGGGGACGAAGCGATCCTGGCTCTCTCCACCCCGTTCCCGAAAGCGCCTTCACTCCCCAAGCTCACGCGCGTCGATCTGACATGGGTCGTCACTGCACCCAGGTCGCGCTGGGGAATCGAAGGATACGAGCTCTGGCTGGATCCGCTCAACCCTGCACACGAGTTCGGAGCTCCCGTCGCGAGGCGGGCCACGGTCCAGGCAGATCGCTCGGCAACTTTCGAGGGACTCCTCAGCGGCCGCTATAGAGTCGCGCTCCTCCCCCCTTGGGCGCAGGCAGGGACATGGCCCAACCTCCTCAGCCCTGACACCCCAATCATCAACGTCGGACTGTCTGAGGAGGCACACCTCAAGCTCAAGATGGTCGCTGGCGAGATCGAGGGCACTGTCATCGACGACGACGGGAAGCTGGTCGCTATGGCCATCGTTGCGGTTTATCCCAAGGACCGACCCAACCAGGTCTGGCCCCAGGCGCGGACAGACAGGCACGGCCACTTCGCCCTGAGGGACCTCCCCGTTGGGGATTACGTCCTTCATGCCCACGCAGGGGTGCTCTCCATCAAGCACGTCATCCAGATGCCAGGATCATCGACGCTCAAGGTCGACCTCTCGCTTCGTCGGTAGGCGAGCGCGAGAGGGGGTATCCTCTCCGGCTTGGAACACGTCCATTTTGACCACGCCGCATCCACCCCCGTCGATGAGCGGGTCTTGGATGCTATGAGAGGTTGGTGGCAGGAGAACTACGCCAACCCCTCCTCGCGCCATGCTGCGGGCGTCGCCGCATCTGAGGCCCTCGATGAGGCCCGGCGCCGTGTCGCATGGGCTACAGGAGCGCAACCCGATCACGTCGTCTTCACATCTGGAGCCACCGAGGCAAACAACCTCGCAGTCCTCGGGCACGCGCGCGCACGCAAGGCGCGTGGGAAGCACGTGCTCGTAGGTCCTCTCGACCACCCCAGCTCAAGGGAGCCCGCGCTCTGGCTCCGGGAGGAGGGTTTTGACGTCGAGGAGCTACAGCTCGATTCAGACGGCGCGCTAGACCTAGCGGACGCAGAACAGCGAGTCAGGCCAGATACAGTCCTCGTGACGCAGATGTTCGCAAACAACGAGTTCGGCTGCATCTTCCCAATCAAGGCGCTCACTCAGATCATCCGTCGAGCCGCACCGCATGCTGCGATCCACGTGGACGCTGTGCAGGCCATGGGTAAAATCGAGGTGGACCTCGAATCCCTCGGTGTCGACTCTCTCTCAATCACCGCCCACAAGATCAACGGGCCCAAGGGTGCAGGAGCCTTCATCCGGGCGAACGACACAGCGATCCAGCCCCTCGTCCAAGGTGGCGGCCAGGAGAGCGGGCTGCGAGCCGGCACACAGGACGTCCCTGCCATCTGCGGCCTGGGCTTGGCTGCGAAGCTCGCAGAGTCTGAGCGTGAGGACGCTGCCGCCAACATGGCAGAGCTGCTCGAAGTCATGAAAGCGGCCATCACTGACCGCGGGCTAGGGCGCGTCATCGAGCCCGGCACGCCTACTCAAGCTCTCTTGCCCAACATCCTCAGCTTCATCGTCGACGGCCCGCCCGCAGAGATCTTTCTGCACCACCTGGACGCTCGCGGAGTCGCAGCGAGCGCGGGGAGCGCATGCCAGGCCAGCAAGCAGTCCATGAGCCCTGCCCTTTTCGCCATCAACCTCGATGAAGACGAGGCTCGCCGTGTGTTGCGTTTGTCCATCGGAAAGAAGACCAGCCTCGATGAGGTCAACAGGGGCCTCAAACTCCTCGAAGAGGTGAGAAGTGAACTCGCACGCCACGCCTGAGATGTCGTCCCCTAGCGCTGCTCGGGACTCGTACCCCTCACTGATCCTCGTCCGCTATGGAGAGATCGCGCTCAAGGGCAACAACCGACCCTTCTTCGAGCGATCCCTCGCACGAAACATCAAGTCCGCCTGCGAGGACATCTCGAAGCTGACCGTTGAGCTACACCGAGGCCGCATCCTGGTCTGGCCGGAGCGGCGGGCAGAGCGAGTCGCGAGGAGGATGCAAGATGTGATGGGGATCCAAAACGTCTCGCTCGCTCGCGGGGTCTCACACGACCCCGACGAGATCGCCGCCGCAGGAAGAGCGGTGGTCCTCGAAGCGCTTGAAGAGTTCCCGCGCGAGAAGACCATCACCTTCCGCGTCAAGACGAAGCGCGGAAACAAGGGCTACCCGATGACCTCGACAGAGCTTGACCGCTACGTCGCAGATCGCGTCCTGCCAGATTTTGAGGGCTTGAAGGTGAAGCTCAAGGGCGCCGACCTGGTCTTGGGCATAGAGGTCCGCGAGAAGAGCGCCTTCGTCTACACGAAGCGTCTCCAAGGCCCTGGCGGGCTCCCTGTTGGGACTCTCGGGCACGTCCTGTGCTTGCTCTCCGGGGGGATCGACTCTCCCGTGGCGGCGTGGATGGCCATGAAGAGAGGCTGCCGCGTGAGTTTTATCTCTTTCCACTCAGCCCCTTACATAGGGGACGGATCCCGGAAGAAGGTCGCTGACCTCGTCCGCATCCTCGCTCACTATCAACCCACCAGCCAACTCTTCGTCGTCCCCTTCACCAAATGCCAGGAGGCCGTACGTGACCACGCACCCGAGGCCTACCGCACGGTCCTCTATCGGCGGATGATGCAACGCATCGCCTCGCGGGTGGCGAAGCGAAACCGATGTGGCGCGCTGGTGACTGGCGAGAGCCTCGGACAGGTCGCGAGCCAGACCCTGGAGAACATTACCTGCATCGAAGATGCCAGCCATCTGCCCGTCCTCAGGCCCCTGGTAGCCATGGACAAGCAGGAGGCCGTGGACCTCGCCATACGCATCGGGACCTTCGAGACCTCGATCCGCCCTGAGCCAGACTGCTGTACCGTGTTTCAGCCCGAAAAACCCATAATCCACGGACGGATTCACGATTGTGAAGAGGCAGAGGCAGGCTTTGACCTCGAGGGGTTGATCGAAGAGGCCGTAAGGGGGATAGAGCGGTTCAAGATCGGCGCGCTCGACACCTGAGTCGTGACGAGGGAAGAACTGCCGGCGAGTGCGGGCTAGATTGGTCCCTAGATGAACCGCTCTGTCACGCTGTTTGTCGCCATGGCCCTGTTGATCGCCCACGCACTCGCGATCCACACCACGGCCTCAGGTGACCTCGCCCCTCCCCATGATGTGGCCTTTGCTGCCTTCCGTGTGGGGCACTCCCTCGTACACGCAGGTGACTTCGCTTGGGGTCCGGAGGCAGGCGGCCTCGACAGCTACCCCTCCTTCTTATGGGTGCTCATCTCCTACGCGATCGAGCGGTCTTATCTCTCTATTAACTTCTGGTCGCAGGCCGTTGGTGGGGCCTGCGCGCTGGCCACGATCCTCCTCTGCTCACGCTTCCACTCCGATCGCGTGGCGAGCCTAATCGCGCCGCTCTTGCTGGCGATCTCAGGCTCTTACGCCGCCGCATCCCTCAGCGGGACAGAGACCACACTCCTGGCGCTCTTGTTCACGGCGGCGTTCTTAGCTAGCGAGCGCGGCTGGTCGTGGACCTTCGGGGTCAGCCTCGCGCTCGCGGGGCTCGCCCGACCTGAGGCCTGGCTCCTCACCCCGCTCTTCTTCACCCTGCGCCTGTCGCCTTGGCTGAAGTACGCCCCTGGGAAGGGCCCGCACCTCAAGGCGTATCTCCTCCCGCTCATCGCCTTCGGCGCCCTCGCTATCTTGAGGCGCTGGCTAGGAGGTGATTTCGTCTCGAGCTTCACCGCAGGGCTTTTGACCTTCGAGGTTGGATCTCTACAGGGAGTCGGTTCAGCCTTGCGCGACTTCCTCTTCTCAAGCGTCAGCCCGGTCTTGCTGGTCTACACGATCTGGTACCTCTTCCGTCGGAGGCTCTCCAGCACAGGTCGTCGTGCGCTCCTCTTGGGAGCGTGCTGGACCCTCTTCGCCGCGACGCGAGAGGCAGAGTCCCTTCCATTCAACGAGTCGGTGGTGCCCGCCCTCCCCCTGCTGCTCATCGCAGTCCAAGAGGGGCTGATCAACGCGTTGAACTCCACCCGGACCTGGGTGCGACAGCTCGCGTGGTGTTCCTTCTTCGTAGCGGGCTTGCTCACGATCCTCGCTAGCCGCGCGCCGGAAAACCTCGGCCCCATTCCCTTGGCGCGCTTCCAGTACAAATGGCTTGAGCCTTCACAGGAGCCACAGCTAGACACCCGCGGTTGGCTTGGGAGGAGGGGACTGGTGGACGAAATTGAGAAGACGCAGTACTTGAGAGCGACTGGCCTCTTCTTTCGAGAGAACGTCGACGCGAACGTCACCGTCCTCACCCCCTGGCCAGGTGCGGTCGGATACCTGTCCCGTATGGACGTCAGAGACCTCCGCGGTCGCGCCACCGTCCTCCCTGGAGAGGACCAACTACGCTCCTGGCGTCGTCCAGGCCGGATTGACCTCGTCGAGTCCCTCAAGATGAATGCGGGCTACATCATCCCGACCTGCCGACCCACGCACATTTCGCCCTCCCCTATCTCCCTCGCCACCAGCTGGAGGCTTCACCTCGACAACCCTGAAGAGACCAACCCCAACCGGCTCTCTGAGATCTTTGCTGCCTTGGTGGACTATGAGCTCATCACTGTCCCGCTGCCCTCTCCATCTCGCACCTCAAGCAATAACCTCCACGGGAAGGGCTACATCCTCCGACACAAGGGTCTCTCGCAGGCTCCGAAGCTCCACCTTGAGAGAGATAGGCAGAGCGTCGTCGTCACTTGTACGCACGAGGGACACGCGCAGCTTGCTGACCTGCGCCTCTCCCTATTCGATCCAAATGAGGGCACCCTTACGATCTCACCAACAGGGGCACTCTCGGACGATCTTGCAGTGCTCGCGCGTCGAGAGCTCCTGCTGACTCGCACCGGAGGGCAACCGATGGAGCTGATGCGCTTGGATCCCCCTAAAGACGGCTGGCGTGGGAAGAGTATCCGCGCGACCCTCATCAATCCGGGCGCTCAAGGTCAGCACCCGTTCATTCGTGTCTCCACCACAGAGACCCTAGAGCTCCCCTAGCGAGCGCTACTTGATCCCGAAGCGCTTGAGCTTCCGGTAGAGGGTGCTCTTGCCGACCTTCAAGAGGCGCGCCGCTGCGAGCTTGTCTCCTTCCACGTCGTCTAGCGCCCGCAAGAGACACTTCATCTCGTAGTGGTCGAGGCTGATCGGATCCTCGAGGGAGATGTCCCACGCGTGCTGGCGCGGGTAGCGCAGCGACGCGCTCGGCGAGCCTACAGCCGCCCCCGGCAGGATCGAGTGGGCAGGCGGCGACTCGCGTCGCGCCATCGGGGTCAGGTCGTGTACGGGCAACTCCCCCGCCGCCTCGCGGACGACCTGCGGGAGCGCCTCGACTCCGAGCGTCCCCTCGGTCGCGCTGAGACAAGACGCGCGCATCGTGGACTCGAGCTCACTCACGTTTCCAGGCCACGAATAGCAATCCAGAT
>Ga0310342_100003150_pt1 | contig 10789 bp, 18 predicted proteins | sample S15DNA20500_MG_FD_206155 | JGI IMG/M metagenome (GOLD analysis project Ga0310342, IMG submission 206155) | Marine microbial communities from station ALOHA, North Pacific Subtropical Gyre - S1503-DNA-20-500_MG | ecosystem: Environmental > Aquatic > Marine > Oceanic | place: Pacific Ocean: North... | reverse complement strand
AACAAATGTTTCCTAATTGGAAAAAATACGGTAAGTTACGATGAAAGGTAAAAAGGGAATAATCAGACATCAGCAGAATAAATCTAGTAGAAATTCTGACGATGATAAGTTAGACCAAATAGGCATGGCACTTGTAGATGTAGGAATCAATTATGCTAGGAATGTATTTTTGGTCTTTGAAAAATCGACAGGCAAATTGGTCAGTGAGGGCATTTTTGTCAAAAAGGAATATGTGAATAACATCGACTATCAGATCAATAACTGTGATATTGTGGCAACCGTTGCAGGTAAGAAGTTCTACATAGAACTTGATGGTGAAGCAATACATGGAACTTGTGACAGTGCAGAAACAATTACAAAAAAGACTAGGGAAAGAAACAGACGTTATACCCAAGCAGGTTTAATGTGGTTTGCAATCAATGAATCTATTGTCAAATTTACAGGGTTCAAGAAGTGCTATGGCGATCTGTCGGCTTTCCTGTGCTTATCTTTCATACAAAAGTTTGTTTCAATAAGTGATTTAAGCACAGATTGAATCAAAAAAATGTGAAGTTGGGCGTAACATGGCTACATAGAGCTGGAAAGATACTTGACAATGACGTTGCAATCATGCAAGAGATTGACTTTATTGCTTCTATTTTCAGATATTATTCTAGTGAACAGGTGGAACAGTAATGATATGTAAGGACAGATGTGTATTGTTAAAGGCAAAAGGCACAAATTCTAGTTTTCAAAAATACAAAAACGGTTACAAGTTCTGTTCAATTTGTAGTCAATGGTTTGTGGATTATCTAAGATGTCCATGCTGTAACAACAAACTAAGAACTAGACCACGTTCACACGATTCAAAGAAAAGATTTAGGGGGTTAAAAATTGGAATTTAACAAATGGGTAGTTGAGTTAGAAAAGAAAGACGATGATATGATTTACAGACCTGTGGGCGATGTTCATGCAGGTAACATGGGATTTGACAAAGATGAATTTGAAAAAACAATTATGGGAATAGCAAAAAATACACATTGTTACACTATGGGCATGGGTGATTACATTGATAACATTCAGGCTTGGGCAAATGGTGGTGTTGATAAGAGATGGAATCCTGAAACTGTGGAAAGAAATCGCATGACCACTGAAGAACAGGTTGAATACTTTATTGAATGGTGGGCAAAAGTTGCCCATAAATCAGGGGGTATGCACAGTGGAAACCATGAATGGAAAACCATTAACCAAAAAAGATTCATCAAAGATTTCTGCCACCCTAACAATCCAAAAGATATGTCCAAAGTTCTGTATAATCAAAAGTATCTTGGCAGACTTTCCCTAACATTATTGACCATAAAATACAAGAAAAAAATGCTAAGGGAATTTCAGATACTATCGCTTCATGGTGGATTTGCAGGTATGCGTCAGGGTGGAACTCTTAACAGACTTGAAGATATTGCTTCATCATTTGAGGGATTAGATGTGGCACTTATGGGACATACTCACCGAACTTGGGTGGCAACAACTACGGTATTGGGCTATTCCAAATTCCACAATTCAATGTATGAAAGAAAAATCATCTTGGGAAATACAGGCACATTTTTGAAATCATATACAAAGGGCATTGATTCCTACATTGAAGCTAATCCTAGAAGAGCTACAAGGGTTGGAACAATATCCATAACATTCAATGCAGAAACAGGAAAGATGTATGGGCATGATTAGCACCAAGTATAAGGCTATTAAAAAAATCAAAGTTCCCAAATGGGCAGAATGGGAAACACATACAAAAACAACCGTCAAAGACGCTGTTCAAACCTTGATTGAAGAACTGCCAAAAGGCTACAAATTTTATGCAAAACTTATCCATGAGAAATTAATCACTGTCAAAGGTTTTGAAATGACACGCATTAGAAGAACTAGGGAAGCCTTACAGCAGATGATTGAACTTGAAATTATATCACATGAGTCAACAAATAGGGATAATTTTATCTCGATTGACGGAAACAAAGTAAAATTATATGAAGTAATGTAAGGCTTGACATGGATCAACTTCATGTGGATTTCAGAACACACAGCAGAACACTAAGCGATGATCGTGGTGTGTTTTACGAAGCAACAAATCGTGCCATAATAATACTGCAAAACCATGAATGTCTTGAAGATATTTTTGCAACCATTGAGCATGAAAGCATACACTTCTGTCTAAGGGAAGATTCAGAAAGCCTTGACGATGAACAAGAGGAAGAAATCACATTCCGTATGGCATGGGCTTGTGAATCATTATGACCTCAATGATACCTTTGATACCTTTGTGACTAAAATTACAGTTTAGGTTCACAATTTTCGAGTTAAACTCGTAATCGCTTTAAGTATTATTCTGACGTATTATTTTGATGACAAAAGAAAAAAACGAAATAAGAGAAATAAGAGAATGGATAGAATCACATGAAAAACGCATAGAAAGAATTGAAAGGCTATTATGCCATGTCTTACAAAAAAAGGGGGTGATCGAATGAATATAGAATACTTACTTCTAAATATGGATATTGAAAAAATGGAAATGTTATTGGCAAAATACAAAAAGTGTGCATGGGAACGCAACTGTATTAATTGTCTAACTTTAGCCATGAAATTACAAGAACGTCTGGAAACACTCGAAAATGAGGGATAATAGTTCCCTTAAACCCTACGAATCTCGTTAATTTGTATGTCAACAGTGGTTTATGTGCCACACACGAAGCAGGAAGTAATCTGTCCACGTTGCGACAGTGCTATGGTAAATATTCAACCATGCCATGAAAAATGCTTTCAATGTGGTGCAGAAATAGATTGTAGCGATTGAAAAATTTTTTTCGATGGGTATTTTAGATTAATTTTCCAGATTACACTATGCAAGATACTGAATTGAGAAAGCAACACGATGTCGTTATTCAGAAACTTATTGAAGTTGATGAAAATGATTTCAAGACAAAGACAGGTTTAGTGCGTGAACTCGTTGAAGTGTCCAGACCATTGTTGAAAAGCAACTTGGTGAGTGGTTTAAAAATTTCTGATCTTGCTACTTATATCAATGGGAAACTATTGGAATTTGGAATCAGATACCCACGCAACGAAAAATTCTACAACCTTTTTACTGATTCTGAAAAACGATCTTCTGGATATGGAAGTATATCTCAATCTACCAATGGTAGATTCGACCACGAACATAATTTCGTAGGCGATTTTGATCAAAAAAGATGTGAGTGTGGCGACATGATAGTTAGTGGTCAGCACTACACAATGGCAGAAGCACAAGAAGAAAAATCAATCGGAATTTCAGAAGTCACAATAAAGCCAAAACAAGACAAGTCACCAAAAAGACCATACTCAAATCCTATTATAGATTACCTGCAAAGACTAGCATATCTGAATGAAGATTACGCAAGTCTGTTGCATGATCAAGTTAAAAAATATTACAAGTATGAACCTGTTGCAAAGGCTATCGATGAATTTTACAAGGATAAGGACATGGAAAAATTAATGAATGAAGTAAAATCATTTGAAGCACAGTTAATTCATGCAGATAAAAATTCTGACGCAAGACAGAAAGTAGGCGAATTTGAAAAAATCAAAGCGTTTGTTTTACAACACACCACACACACAGTAGCCCACGTTGCAAAGTTGTTAAGCATAACACCAAAGCACATGACCAACAGCGTAATCAGAAGTGAACCACAATACACAAAAATATTGAAATGGTTTAAGTCAGTTTATTTGATATGTCCACACTGCACGAAGCAGGTAGAATGGTTGGCTTATGATTGGTTTAACGAGATGTGTGAACGCAGGGAACTAGACATGGACATGACACAACCGATAGTTCCTAATAACAAGTAATTTCAAGTGGTTAGTTATGGTATGGACAACACGATACATTGGCGTAATTTCTTATGCACTTGTATCTGCATTACTAATTTACAAAGACGTTGTAAGTGATGTGCAAGGTGCATTAGTATTACTAGCACCAATCGCAGTTTTCATTGGTGCAGATCAGTTTAAGCATAGAAACGATGAATCCTTTGATGAATAAATAAAAAAAAGAAAAGATTGAGATTAGTTAACAATCTCGAATCTGTATATTTGGTTTTTTTCTTCGTCATAGAAGAAATCGTCAAAGTTGTAATTATCTGTTTCAACGTCATATTGCGTTTCAAACATTTCACCACCTTTGAGTTTGCCTTTGGCAGAAACTATTGTGTCGTATGCTATGGCACATGACACAGTTCTGATGTAATCTCTTAACTTACACCATTCGTCAGAACCAACTTCACCACATGAAGATACACCCAATGTTGACATGAAGTTCAATCTAGTTTTTGACATAGCTTCCATAACACCACGACCTGTGAAAAGAATACCCTCTCTAAATCCGAAAGGATTGTTCACTTTTGTGATGTATTTCTTTCTAGGTGCTACACCAAAATTTTCTGCTTTCTCTTGCATTTCTGCGTCTATTTGATAATAGACTTTTTTGGATTGAGTTTCCATAAAGAATCAGTATTAACAGGTGTTAATATAGATACCTGCACTGCTTAGGCACAAATTAAATGTAAATACATATTAACACACAGGCATAAGATTTTACAATAACATGAATACAGAAAATGGAAACGAGTTGAACCCCAACCTATACACCCCCGAAGAATTTAGTGACAAGGTTGCTGACATCACATTCGAGCAAGTTCCTGAAAACACTTTCAGACGATGGGGAATTATGACCAAGCGTGTTCTTTGTAATGGTAAAAGAACAGGCGTTGTTCTAATTCGTGATCTTCTAAATGGTGGCTTTTGGAAAGCAACAGAACGTTATCAAGTAATTCCACATCAAATGCTTATGGGAATAGTTAGAACCATAGCAGACGAACTTGGAATTAATTTGACAGTGTTACCACAACCTGCTTTGTCACGAACTAGAAAATACAAAGAATATAGAGATGGCATGGAAGATGGTGCAACAATCACAAGAGATGGCAGATATATGCTAGCTTCAATGATTTCAGACAAGTCAGTTAACGTAAGTGCAGACGATAAAGTAATGGCAGGAATTACTGTGGTCAATACAATGGACAGTTCCACAGCAGTTCATATTGTGCCAATGATCTATACTTTGAATTGCACAAACCAATTCCCTGCATTTAATACAGCAGTGAAAGGTTGGCAAGGAAATACAGAACTTAAAGGCTATAAAACGCAACTTGAACAAATCAAAGACGCATGGTCACACAACCGTAGATTGCAAGAAACATACCCACTCATTGAGGACTTTGTTAAAGCAATCACAAAAAGACACACCCATGTAAAAACACTTGACGAACAAGTAATCGCAGAAAAGTTTGCCCTTTGTATAGAACTTGCAGTTGGATATGCAGACGACTACAAAGACTTGGCAAAGACACCACTTACGAAAGATGAAGCACAGAAAATTGTAGATGGTATGCCTGTTAATGTGAACAAACATCTAAGTTGCATTAGCTACACACGCAACAGAAAGGAACACACCAACGAAATTATTATTCCTGTTGGCGTGACATTATACGATCTGTTCAATGACTACACAGACATCTTAACACACAATGAAGATGTTGCTTCAGCGTCTATGATGGCACAACTCAACAACTATCGAAAGATATTTCGTTTGTTTAACTTCGGAAACAGACGACCAATAGAAGCAATCGCATAGCGATTCTTCACCCCATTTTTTTTTTATTTATCACTTTTATTCTTCTTAATTTACAAACAGTTTTCCATATTGTATGGAATCTATCTGTTTTGTCAAACATGACCACAATGGTAATCTAGCCTTTTCAGAAGAAACGCAGACACATTGGAAACACAGATGGTCAAAAGAGATAGTGACCTATCAGTTGCAAAAAGATTCAGACGACATACATGGATCATCAACTGAAAAACGTGCTGTGAACTTAGCATTTACAACATGGGGTGTGGAAATTCCTTTGAAGTTACGAAGTGTTCGTGGAAAACAAAAGCCTGACATTTACATAAATTTCTGTCATAGTAAAGATGATGAATATCTGAAAGGAAAAAAAGGCGTGTTGGCATACGCATATTATCCAAAGACTAGCCATCAGGGAAAGATTGTTTTCAACGAAGATTATTTATGGTCAATAAATGGAAAGCCTGTTCTTGCAAGAAAGATATATCCTGATTATTCACACCCCAATACAAAATTAAGAACTTACAGCATTGTTCATGTATTAGTGCATGAGTTAGGTCACTCACTAGGTCTGACACATGATGTTTCTGACAGAAAGTCTGTGATGTGGTGGCAGTATAATGGGCAGATGAATTTATCAAGTTATGACATTAATCGAATTACAGAAAAATATGGCAGAAGAAAATGGCGTGGAAGAATTTACAGCAGGGTTAAGCATTTTCTAAGAAACAAGAAAGCAAGACTATGACCTGCACCTGTGATTGCCATGAAGTGAATCATCTGATGTGCAGTGATTGCGTATTGGAACATATATCAAAACAGGCAGACTAGATGAAATTTATAATTTTAATTTGGTTTGTCATTTGGCTAATTGTCACATTCGCAGTAATTGGATTATTCACAGCAGAAGCGTTTGGCGATTATTACAGAACAATGGGCGTTCAACATAGATACAATCCACAAGTCTGCATAATGTTGCCTGAAGAAAGGGCAGAAGAAATATCATTATTGACAAATTCTGCAATTAAGGAATGGCAGGACAAGCTCGAAGCAAGGGGTGGAAATTGGACTATGAATATTACAGAATATGAGTGGATAGAACATGACAAATTAACAGTAGATGATTATCCACGTTGCACAATATTTGTGAATTTTACTGATGGTGAACCAAATCATACGGTAGGCAGAACAGGCTTTGATTTTAGCAAGTCGTGGCGATATTATTTTTGGGTTGAAATTGATCTCTACACAATAGAAAAAAGAATTGGCATAGTTTTAGGCAGTTCAATGACAGAATCAACGTCAGGAATAGAAACAGTATGGAAGCAGATACCTGATGGTGATCTTTACAATATCGCACTACATGAATTTGGTCATGGGTTGGGCTTGGAACATTATTACGTCACATCAGATTGTAGAGTTCAAGAATGTGATTATGATCCGATTATGTATAAAAGTATCACAGTATTTGAAGAACAGGAAAAACAAGTCACTGAAAAGGACATAGATATGATGGTAAAACTATACGGTTCAGATGGCTTTGGTGGTCACAAACCCTATGTGCCAAGAAACGTGCAGTTACCATAAGCATATTAACAAGCATTAACAGAATAAATCAATGGAAAAACAAGAGAATATGATTGTCGAAAAGACAACATTAGTGAAGAACGCAGAACCACTAACCCTAAAAGCAGTTCCATTTGCTAAGGGTTACAAAGTGGAAGTGAAACTCACCCTAAATCCAGACAACACATTGGATATGGACAAAGTTTTGCTACCACTTGAAAGTTCAGTGCTTAGACAGGCAGTAGCAGGTTTCATACAATTCATCGAAGATGAAACTGACAAAGGTGGTCTAGGTGGCAAGTTACTCACTGATGAAGATAAGGCAATCAAAGACGCAACCAAAGGTGTTCAGAAATGAGTGAACAAAAACAAGTTCGACATAGTTGTCCAATACCCCTCAAAGATCAGACAGGCAAAGAACCTGCGTGTCCTTTCTGCACTACAACTAAAGAAGAAACTATCAGCACAACAGGTGTATGCAAAGGTAACGGTGGTAATGGAATTGTTGAAACAATCACTAGAACTGAAGTATGTGACAACTCATTTGTCAGGGAAGTAAAACTTCCTACTGCATGGTATGAAGAATGGAATAAAGTTGCTGACTTTATGGCAAAGGCAGAACTATACTTGTGCATGAATTGTGGCAAAATGTTTGGTGCAGAAGATGGAATTTGCATAGAACAATTTGCAGAACTCACCCAACACCGAGAAACAGGTTATCCAAAAACGGATTAACCACCCCCCTTTTTTTTTAATAATATGCAGATTTGCACACCAATAGGCACTTATATTAACACCTGTTAATATCAAATCTTATGGCAAAACAAATAATTGTTCATGGCAAAGAACGTTCCGAAGAAAGCGTAATTGCAGAACTTCGTGAAAACAATGTCAGGACAACTACCATACCACACTATGTAACCCTCTATCATTTGAGTGATAATGGAACATATATTGTGGGTAGCACACAGATTTGGGCAGTGTTTCCAGACAGGCAAATTGCTGTTTGGCAAGGCGAAATGGAATACGAAACCAACATCAACGCTTGGAATCCAGACCGAGTATTATACAATGGCGATATTGTTCAATATCTCTATCGTATGGGTGCAACATCAGTGCATGACGCAGAACTAAATGCAAAACATTGTATTGGGTTCAGTAAAGTCACAACTGAAACTGTGATAGAAACATTATGTTCACATAGTGTTCGAAGTCAACCAACCAAAACCTGTGTGACCTGTGGTGTAAAATCTGCTTTCCTACCCACCCGTGACCATAAAGGTCATAGAAGATAATATCTTCCCTTTCTTTTTTTTTAAATTAGTTCTATTTTGTCAGTAATACTGACATCTTAGGTATAGAAATTGACACTAAATGACAGTGAGGTATTGGTATTGCAAACCATAGTTATGAGATTTAATGAACATGACAGCTTGGAATGGATAAGGTCACATCAGACTAACAGACAAAAGCCTATGGAAGTAAGACAGTTTTACAGAATCAAGGGCAAGTTAAAGGGTTCAACACAGAAGCGTAAGTTTGAATTACAAAAGAAAGGGTTATGGGATCAACACATAGAACGCATAGACCAACTAGAAACCATACTAAAACTATCGTGGGAAAATTATCACAGGGAACAGAACCCTACTAGACGACAACACATACTAGATTCGATTGCAGGTATTCAACCGTTACTTAGTGCATATTATTCTGCTAGTCAGGAAGTGATAGAAAATGACACTGAAAAAGGTGTATCAGACAAAGGACATATACCCAAACTTCCAATCTGAACATGATTCAGTTGAAAGTGATATTACAGCAGACCTAGCGAAGCTGAAGTTTTTTTGTGGTAATGCAAACAGTAAGAAGAATTGCTGTTTTAGCCACTTGGTAGGATTACCACAACACCCTGCTACAATGCAACCAATGCAGTTTATGCCACACCAACTAGACCTGATTAAGCAATCACTAACAGACAAGCAGGTAAAATTCCACATTAACAAAAGTAGGCAGATAGGGCTAACAGAAATAGTAATGAGAATAGTGCAGTATCACTGCTTCCACAAATACAAGGGTGGCAAGATATTGGTTATCGCAGGAACTAGGGAAAAAACAACAAAGACGGTAATGAACAGATTGAAAATGCTATTTGATAACATACGTTCCACTGTGCAAGACGACAAGCATGACCTGCATATCTTGCTAAAAAATGGCACAGAAATTGAGGGCAAACCAAGTAACAGTGAAGCCATCAGGGGTGAAACAAAGATCAAGGCAATAGTAGTAGATGAAGCAGGACACTTTGCATTGGTAGATGATAGCGTTGTGCTAGACGCAATAGAACCAATCCTGCATACAAACAAGTCAGACATATTCCTAGTATCTACACCAAGAGGGCAAAAGGGATTTTTCTATGAACTAGCCATGAGTGAGAATGATTACAAAAAGATACAGTATGATTATACTTGTGCAGTAGGTTGGATTTACACTAACAAAGAAATGCAGGAAGAACTGAAACGCATAGACATTGACGTTGATCAAGAGTATCGCTGTCAATATACTTCTGCAAGAACATCAATATTTGGTGTTATAGGTGACGGTGCAACAGAAGATTTTGAGGTAGAAGAATATGGAAATTAAAGACTTACCAACGCTGTTCCAAATAGCAAACGCACAGGAATCAAACGCACAACATCTTGAAGTGATAGACCATATAGTAGAAGTTCAGCAGACAGAAATTGAAAAGATAAAAAAATTAGTTATGGCACAACAAGACTTGCTTGATGATATTGTTCACAACTTAAAGGCGTTAATAAAATGAGGATTGCAGGGATAGATAGTGGAAAACTTAGAGATAGTTTTGCATTTGTTGGCATTGAAGTCAAAGACAACAACATCTATGTTTTAGGCGTTAAGACTTGGTTGGGTAGAAATTATCTTGATGTGGAAAACTTAATCGCAAACATACATGATACAAAGCCATTCAATTTTTACAGCGTAGAAATTAACAACACAGGCGAACACGTTTATGAAGAACTGAAATACCGACATCACATTCCAAATGTTATACCAATATTCACCACAAGGGAAGTCAAAGACCAATCAAAGATCAACACAGGTCGTGTCATGCCAAAGAATCAGATGGTATTGTGGTTGGCTAGAATGTTCCAGAACAACCGTATCAAATTTCCACAGAATAGCAACAAGCACATTGAAGAATTAAAAAGACAGATTTCAAACTTTTCAGAACATATCACAGAAGCAGGTCAGGTAAGTTATCGTGCAGATGGCAGTGAACATGATGATACTGTAATGGCATTAATGTTAGCCTGTTTTATCGCTAGGAATTTCATCAAAGAAACTGATGGTATGGCACAACCGTTGCAGGTGGTCAGCAGACAATACAATATAGGCAAATCACAAGACGACATCTATGGCAGTGGAATACCTGTAACAACAGAACAAAAAGACATTCATGTGTTGCAACCTTGAGTATGGAAATTGAGCTAAGTATTAGCGATTATC
>Ga0310342_100003149_pt1 | contig 10790 bp, 10 predicted proteins | sample S15DNA20500_MG_FD_206155 | JGI IMG/M metagenome (GOLD analysis project Ga0310342, IMG submission 206155) | Marine microbial communities from station ALOHA, North Pacific Subtropical Gyre - S1503-DNA-20-500_MG | ecosystem: Environmental > Aquatic > Marine > Oceanic | place: Pacific Ocean: North... | reverse complement strand
CAAGCATTTTTGTCGACCTTACAGTGAGTCTTCTACCCCTAATAAGACGCAGGATTCAAATCAACGATTCATACCGAGAATTCGTCACAGGTCTGAACGTCGCACGTCCCCTGTCCTCCGAAGGTGCCGCCAACGGGTGAACTACCAGCGTTACGAAGCCAAGTCCGACAGAGCCGCGAACGACTTGAGCCGTTAGCAAAATGAGCCCAGGTTCCGAGGAGAGAGCCGGACAACAGCACAATCTCCCCAATAGCGGGAAGTTTCTTTCTCGAATGATCCGGTGCAGCCGGTGGCGGGGCTAAGTCGCCGCCTTCCTCTCACAGGTAGCGCATCACAACCGCCCAGGCAGAGACTGCGGCCATAAACGAAATGACGGCGGCGGCGGCGATTCCGGCCCAACGGACCGGTTTCGCCGTTCGCTGCTCGGGCGGCAGTTGCCCGTCTAGCCAGACGGCCGCGATACAGGTCAATCCAACGCCGATATTGGTGCTGAATAGCGCCACCAGATCGATCATGACGATAGGCGTTGTTTCGGTCCAGATAAAGACCCAGGTCAGGAGTAGCAGAGTGAATCCGAAGACTTTCATCACCAGCGAATATCGGAGCTTCTTACCCTGCGGAAGCAACTGCTGTAGAAAACTGTGGGCTCCCCTTCCATAAATCTCTGGAAGCGCGTTGAGAGTGCCCCAGAGGGCCGCCAGAATGATCACATAGTAGAGCGGAATCATGAGCGGGGAGATCTGGGCAAAGATACTCGCCTGTTCGGTGAGCAGATCATATCCGCTGGGGATCTTCTGGCTGGGTGCAAGGATTGCCGCTCCGGCGATCATGAAGGCAGCAGTGACAAGCAGAATCAGGGAGGCGGTAAAGAAGACGTCCCACTTGAGGGGCTTAAGGGCATGCTTGCGATCCGATCCGGACCGACCAACCGTCCACCCTTTGATCAAGATCCAATTGGAATAGACGATGTAGTTCATCGCGATGCTCCCGGCATAGCCGAACACCGAAGCCAGCTCCAACACCCTGCTTCTTGACTTGATTTCCAACGGCAACCACTCCGGATAGGCAGGGAAATACCCGAAACGGAAGAACCCTTTGAATATCGACCCGATTTCCGGTCGGACCAGGATAGAGGCCAGCAAGGTGCAGGCCAATAGCACGAGGCAAACCACTGCCTGCGATCTCTCCAGAGTCTCGTAGCGCTGAAAAATTCCTGCCAGGATGGCCAGAGTGACGAACGTGAGCGCAAACCACTTGTAGGAGAGAACAAGTCCGACCGAAGCCACGATCTCTGTCATCAGACGGCCGCTGGGGACGGCGATGACAACGAAAACGAAGGGAGCTACGACTGCTTCAAGGCCCAGTATCAGCCACAACAGCCAGCCTCTGGGGCCGGGAAAGTCGACCAACTTCTCGGCCACGGTCTGGCCCGAGACCGCCGCGTAACGTCCCAGCAAATAGAGGGTCAGAAACGACTTGGTAATAGTTGCGATAAGAATCAACCAGAGGAGGTCATAGCCACCCCAGGCACCCGCGCGCACCGCCAGAACGGTTTCACCGGCACCAATACTTGCTGACGCCACGATTGCGCCGGGACCAACCTGGCGAAGCTGCGACAGCCACTGGCTCCCCTTTGGGGACGCTTCCCTCATCGTCGGCAAGGTCCCTTACGGTAACAACATCCATTCTCGATAGCGATCTCTCTTCCGCGCCTCCCTACGTGAGAATACGTGCCAATTTTCCCACTGCGATGACATATACTTCGGAGGGAGTTACGCATGAATGACATCAGAGAAGACCTCCGCCGCATCCTGATCACCCGATCGCTGCAAATCGGCAACTTCACTCTAACTTCGGGGATGACCAGTAAGCACTATATCGATGCTAAGAAGACGACGCTAGATCCTGAGGGAGCCTACCTTTGCGCCCGTCTGATCCTGGATGAGTTGGCACGGCATCAAGTCGAGGCCGAGGCGATTGGAGGCCTCACTTTGGGAGCAGATCCAGTGGTAGCGGCCGTAGCCGCCGTCAGCTTCGCCGAACGAGACCGTTATACCCCTCTGCCTGCATTCATTGTGCGGAAAGAGCCCAAAAAGCACGGAACCCAACTGTATATCGAGGGTTTCGAAGGCAAAAAGGGATCTCGGATCGTCATCTTCGACGATGTGTGCACCACGGGTACATCCGCCCTGAAGTCTATAGAAAGGGCCGAGACTCACGGCTACGAGGTGGTCGCGGTAATCTGTCTGGTCGATCGAGAGCAGGGAGCGGAAGAAAACTTCAGCGGTTATTCTTTTCTCCGACTTTTCCGCGTGCAGGAGCTCCTTTCGGATCCCAGCGTTCAAGAACAACTGGCCCTGCTTTAGCCTGCATTCGTGATCTGGCCTGTTAGAATGGTGTTGCTATGGCTGAGTCGAAGAACGTAAAAGTCGAGTGTCCCTGCTGTCAAGCCAGTCTGTTGGTGAATACCCAGACAGGTCTGGTCCTTCATTCCGAGAAAAAGAAGTTGGACTATTCATTCGAGAATGCGGTGCAAGATGTCAAAGACCGCAAGCAGAAGGCTGCAAAGTTATTCGACAAGGCCTTCGTTGATGAAAAGGAACGTCAGGAAGGTCTCGAAGAGAAGTTCCGAGAGGCCTTGAAGTCCAAGGACGAGTTGGACGATCCGATCCGCCCTTGGGATCTGGACTGAAGTGGCTGGGGCTGAGCGTCGTCGGCTTTCGATCCTGACTAAACGGCTTTCCTTCCTCGCCTTGATTTCACTCTTTTCCTGCCAGGCTTCGAGCCAGGAAGATGCCGAAGTACCTGCCAGACGGCGCCCCTCGGTTGATCACCGGCCGGTCTTCGGTTCCTGGAGCGCTCCTCGTAACCTGGATGTGGAGTATTTCCAGTTTCTGGTCGATCTAGGCTTCACACACACGCTGTATTGGCGCAGCCCGAGACTGAAGCCCGAACAGTGGCGCAAGGACTTGGATCGGGCTGCTGAGCTGGGCGTTCGACTAGTTTTTGACAGTTGGCAGCCAGCCGCGATTCCCGAGGATTGGCTGGACGCCGTCCTCGAGACCGGCTGTACTCACCCTGCATTCGCGGGCGTCTATGCTCCGGATGAACCTGGATACCGATTTCCCCTCGAGGGGCCTACGCGACAGCCCTCAGTTGAGCGATTTCAGTCGGCTTATAATCGTCTCAAGGAATGCGGAAGCGAAGGCATCTTTCACGTGGATGCTGCCTCCGCTGAAACCAGATGGATTCGCCAGTTCCTTCCCTTCGCGTCCGTATTTGGACTGGACATCTACCCTTATAAGGAAGGTGTTGACTGGAAACGTTACGTCGAGCGAGCTACATCAAAGGCCACGAGGTTGGCGGGAAACCGTCCGGTCTGGATGGTGCTTCAAGGCCACGGACGCCGTGATTGGTACGAATACGCGACCGAAAACCTTCGGCAGAAGATTCCGCTCGAGGCGGATCCACGCCCAACCAAAGAGGCCCTTTTGGAGATGGCGTGGACTGCTCTCACCGGAGGAGCCGAAGGCGTATGGTGGTGGTCCTTCGAGCTGTACGACTGGCAGGATAGCGAGCATCGTCGCTTCATTCTCCAATTTACAGATATCCACAAGGAAGTCAGAAGGCGGCTTACAGCCGATGGACTGGGTGCCCGATAGGCGTTTCCCAGCGCATACAGTCGAGAGCATCGGCGACTAACCCGCATTTCTCATCGCTGGTCTACTGCGTCGCCGCAAACATCCGTCCTGGCTGGGAGCGACGGGACTTTTACGAGATCTGCAAAGACCGCTATGACAGTCGATCTACGATCCTCACCTCTCAGCTCCCCGTCACCCATTGGCATGAGCAGATCGGAGATCCGACCACCGCTGATTCCATCCTGGATCGTCTAGTCCACAATGCCTACCGCATCGACCTCGAAGGGGCTTCCATGCGCCGGCACGACCGAAACCGCGCCCAGGACTTCGCCGATTCTCTGCTGGATTTGTTCTTCCCTCGTCAGCCGTCGGCTGCGCTCTCCGTTGTTCGATCCAGTCAACCAGTCCCACACTGCTGCGCACCCTGCCGCTTCCTGTCTTGACTCGCTTTGGCGATCCAGGCCGGCTGCCAGGGCCAGGCGCCGGGCAAGATTGTGGCTGGTGAGGTGCTCTATCTGGGTATTCAGATAACCTCGGTACTGTGAGGCGGCCGAGCTTCGCTCAAAGTCCTGGTAGGGAAGGACGTTGGCCAACTCAGGTTTGATCTCCACCCTGGTGGTAGCTCGATAAAGTGGGGGCTGTCGAAACGTGTAGACGGTCGAGATGGCGAGAGCCGTCACAACCAAGGTCAGTATCACCCCCTTGCGTCGGGCCACGACACGCCAATGATCGCTCAGGTGCTTTCTGGGGCCGAACTCATATGCGAATTCAGGATATGCTTCTCGGGGCGCCAGAGCGCCACCGTCGTCATCGAGGAGAGGCAATCTTTCGTCACGCATCGGCACCTGTGGCCGGTCTGATCCCTTCGAAATCGGTATCCGTGGTGGCCGGCACACCTTTTGAATGAAGCTTCATACTGGCCGATTCCCGAACTATGGAGGAGGGCTAGCGCAGAACCATGTTGCCACAGGAGATCCTATGATCGAAACAGAACTCTTCCTGGCGATCTGGGCCGTAGATTGGGCGCGTCGGCTCAGAGCAGAAGGAGAGAAGAACCCATGCGTTGGGACGGCGTGCTGGATTTTGATCCCAGCCCCAACCCTTCATGTTTCCTTCAACGGATTAATCAGTGCAGGTTCTTTCCCTCTGTGAATCAATGCAAAAGATTACAGTTCAGTAGAGTCCAGTATGGGCATTTCTGCCAGCACGCGATGAGAAATGCGGGTTAAGAAACCTCGTGCCGATGGTTATCTCTCAGGTTCTCCTTTTATCACTTCCAAACCTACCGTTCATTCCCGAGCCGGCGATTGCCACTGTACCCTCAAGTTATTACCATAGGCTACCAATCGTACAAGGAGGAATGAGATGTCGAGACTCGCTCTGAATTCGGGGGAACTAGTCTGGTCGGGAGAGCACTGGATCAATGTGATCAAGCCGCCAGGTGCAGAAGCGCCTAGCGCGAGGTTTAGCCTCTACCACACTCGATATAGCGAAGCCGGCGAAGGCAACACTCTCCATCTGGTGATACCGGCGGCAGGGATCAACCTTGTCTGCACCGACAATCCCAGAGTAGGAGAGTGGATCAATAGTCGATTCTTAAAGATGGGGACTGTACCTTCACCCGACGCTCCCATCGTCAAGGCCGACTTTCAGCGACAAGGGTCCACCCACGACTCCCCCCGCTGGGTCGTGGAAACAGAAGGTCACCGAATCGTTGCGGGCTGGAGCGTCAAGGAGCCTCCTGTCATCGCCTATGGACCCTTGAGTGAGGGATTCGAGTTTTTCACCCTACTGCTATTCTCCGACGAAACCACAGTGGAGTTGGATGGATCGCCGATCCCCGGAACTCCCTTCGCGATAGATGCCTGGCGAGACAGTATCGGTGGAGATCGAAGCTCCTGCGTCTTTGCCCTCGCCGAAACCATGATCCAGTCGGACGCTCGGGAGTGAGCTCATGAATCAGACTCGGCTATTTCCTACGACTGTCGTCGGAAGCCTCCCGCGCCCTCAATGGGTCCTGGACCTGTTCCAGCGCCGGTGGGACGGAGGAATAAGCGAAGAAGAGTTCCAGCAGCGGCTGGACAACGCAGTTCTCTTTGCGATTCAGCTCCAGGACATGGCTGGCATAGACATCATCACGGACGGAGAGTATCGACGTGAGAGCTACGTGAAGATATTCGCCCAGAGAGTCTCGGGTTTCGAACGCGACGCCTTGGACGGATCAGCCATCCTCGATGATGGCAACTATTTCAACCCCAGATCCCGGCAGGTGCTGCCGCCATCGGAGGCCAAGTCGCCACTGCGGTATCCGGCGGTGGTCCAGCCTATCCAGTACGACCAACCTCTGGTGCTGAACGACAGTAGATTCCTCCTGGCCAATACTTCTCGCCCGGTCAAGGTGACCCTCCCCTCTCCCTACATCCTGGCTAGACGGCTCTGGCATCCCGATTTTTCGCACGACGCCTATCCCACTCGGGAAGACTTCCTGGAGGCTATCCTGCCTATTTTAAAGGAAGAATGTCGACGGCTTCAGAGCGAAGGAGTCCATTTCATCCAACTGGACGATCCCTGGCTCTCGCTTTTCGTGGATGAGGGCTACCGCGATCACTTCGAGGAAGTAGAGCGTGAGATTCACCTGAGCATGGACTCCATCAATCGGGTGGTAGAGGGACTGAACGTAAAGACGGGGGTCCACTTCTGCCGAGCCCACTACAACCGCCAGACGGGCTTCCGGGGGGATTACTCCTACCTAATGCCTTTCCTCAAGGAGCTCAAGGTTTCCCAGTTGGTGATGGAGTTCGCGTTGCCCAACGCTGGTTCCCTCGAGGTCCTGGAGAATTTTCCGGAGGAAATGGAATTGGGTCTTGGCTGTGTTGACGTTCGTGCCGTAGAGATCCCTGATCCAGATCAGATCGTGGGCATGGTGAAGGAAGCCTGCCGCTATGTCGACAAAGAGCGGATCACGCTGAACCCTGATTGTGGCTTCGCTCCTTCCCACACCAATCCCATACCCCCGGACGAGGCATATCTGAAGCTGCGGGCAATGGCCGAGGCGGCGCAGCGCCTCCGGAACGAGTGACTTCGCGCTGGATCGTTCAGCTGAAGGCTTCAGTTCCGCTTACTTCGCGGAACCGGGTGGGATCTTGCTGACATTCGGCCCCGTGCGCGGCTGTGATTCGCTCCTACATCTATAGATGCTCTTCCTCAGCGACGTTCCGACGAATCGTTCAAGTTTCAGATCAGTACCACCCCCGCTACGCTGCCCCATTCGAGAACGAAAGTTCCGGTTACTGGGAGATTGTGCGTCACTGCGTGGGGAAGAGTCGTTCGCGGCTCTGTCGGACGTGGCTTCGGCACGCTGGTAGTTCACCCGTTGGCGGCACCTTCGGAGGACAGGAGACGTGCGACGAATCGTGCGAGTTTCAGCTGAAATGAATCAATAAAGGCCGCAGGCTCGTTCCTTGGCGGGCATGATTTCCAGGCAGGTGGTCCACCAGCCGCTGCGGGTGGTGGTAATGAAGGGTTCAGGCAGGCCCTCCCTTTTCATCTCCTTGACCAGAACTTCGTGATCGTAATGGAGAGGGCGAAACCCCCACTTTAATTCCCTTCCCTCATACTCCAGGAGCGTGTACCAGACGTTCGTGGCTCCATCATTTTCGGGTCGACCGATGACTCCAACATTGAAGAAGTGCCGCCCTTGAGCCAGAGCGCGATGCCATTTGATACCGGTGTGAGTACAGCAGACGACCTCGGCATTACACTCCTGGGTGAACTTGAACAGGAGATGCTCGGGAGATGCGCTCTTCCACAGGAACTCGTTGGTCTGGCGGGGTGAGCCATGGCACAACTCGACCTGCAGGGGGCCGAGGGCGAAGCGAAGCGAAGGGGGGAGAGTTCCCAGCCAGGATTTGTTTTCCGGCGCCGTGTTTTCGAAGGTGTATTCGTAACTGATCTGGGCGAAGTGATTATCGCGGGGATCCGTATAGCCGCAGCCGCAATCCTCCTTCCCCTGGGCCAGAGAGATGTCGTAGTTCCCTGCCATGCTCCGTATTTGTCCGTTCCGAAGATAGGGGAAAGAACGGTCAGGATGCGGACCAAATCCGCCCATGTCCCCGAGGCAGAAGATGGCATCTACCCCGACTTTCTCGCAGTCTTTCAGCAAGCATTCCAGGGCTAAGTAGTTATTGTAGACGCCGCCAAACAACGCGACCTTGGAATATGTCTCCATGAGCTCCTCGCCACACGAAAGGTCAGTGGTTCTTGCAGGTCATACCGGTGGCATAGCAGGTGTGGCAGGAGCTATGGTAGAGCGAACAGGGTCGCAACGCATCCCCGATAGAGGTGCCCATGCGTGCCCCTTCCTCGCCTACCAGGATGGGGCAAGCGTAGACTCCTTTGTGGGTCACGATTCTGGATGATGAACACTGAAGCAGTCTTGGATCGAAGTGTTCCATCATGTCATGGGTCACGTAGGAAGGACGTTTGGGAGCGTCCAACATGCCCATCTCGAAGACCGGGATGAGCTTGATTCTAGGACGGCCGACACCGATGGACCTGAGCAGATCGGCATACTTGTCGTAGGTTCCCTCTCCGGGCCTTTTCGGTTCCAGGTAGTCTCGGATCTCCGTCACCGTCAGGATCGGAAGCAGCCCCCTGTCGTAGAGTCGCTTATAGGCAGCAAGAACCTTCCGGAATGTCCCTTTTCCCCGGACAGCATCGTTTCTCTCCTGCTCGTAATCGTCGAGGCTGATCCGAATCTCCAAGGAGTACGGAGAAGCCTCAGCTACTCTCTGGAGTTGGTCGGCGCGGTTCTCATCGATGGGTAAGCCGTTGGTCAGAACGGAGGTCGGAAAGTCATTCAGAGTCCGCTCCAGGATGTGGAGGAAATCCCTGTGAATGAAGGGTTCTCCCCCGGTGTAGTAGATCTCCTTGACGCCCAGCCGCTTGGCCTCTTCCAGATTCTGGAAGATCTGTGAGGTCTCCATCATTTCCAAAGTGTGATTCTCGGGAGAGCAGCTGATGAAGCAGTGGGAGCAGCGCAGATTGCAGAGGGTTCCAGAGACTTGAAACCAGAGAGTATCCAGATACTCGAATTCAGCAACCGGGAACGCTGGAGCAGCCATCATCCCTGACCATTTAAGCAGTATTCTCGGGGGTGATCAACTCATCCACTTTTTGGAAAAGGCGCTGGGTCACGGCATCGGAGGTCTCCGAAGGGTCCGGGGAGAAGACCTTGCCGAAGTGGATTTCTACAGGATGTAGCCGAATCTTGTTGGAACCCCTGGACCAGGCTTCATAAGTCCCCTTGATTCCAACTGGGACCACGGGGATATTCAGCTCAGTGGCCAGGATTCCCGGTCCTTTTCGAAACGGTTTGAGACTGCCATCGATGGAACGTGTCCCCTCGGGGAAAACGCAGAGTACCAGGTTGCGGCGAAGCCCTTCTGCGCCTAGACGAAGGGCCTGTCTCAAGTGACGGTCAGAGTCCACCGGGATGACCTTGATCATACCTCCCAGCTTGGACATGTAGCGGCCACCGAAATAATCACTGTATCCCAGAAAGAAGATCTGCTTGATGACGTGATAAGGAAGAACGCCTACTACCAAGAACGAGTCCAGAAAGCTCAAGTGGTTGGGACAGAGCATGAAGGGGTACTTCCGTGGCAGGTTCTCCCGCCCGGTCACTTTGATTCTGAACAGGATCTTGGACAGGAAGTGGACGAGCTTGGCCGTGAGGTAGAAGATTGGCTCCATCACCGGGCGGCGGACCAGGATCTCCCCTATCTTCTGGGCATCGGCCGCGTCGAAGTCCTCGTTCAGGATCTCGGTCCAGGACTGTCGCACGTCCTTCGCTTTGACGTCATTTCCTCCCACTAGGTCTACAACCAAGGCCACCAGATCTTCGACGGTGAAGATTTCTGCGGCAGCACTATCCGAGATTCGCACGCCCAGGGTTTCTTGAACCGTTGAAAAGAACTCCACTCGTCCCAATGAGTCGAAGCCCAGATCCAGCTCCAGGTTCATCTTTCTATGGATCAGGGGAGGGTTCTTGACCTGAAGAAGCAATTCAAAGATCCTCTCCTCGACCGTGCCCTGCGGAGCAGTGGCTTCTTCGAAACGGTCCGCGGAACCGGACGCTGTACCTACCGCCTGTTCCATCACTTCAAAGCGCTTTATTTTTCGAGTCGTGGTTCGGGGTAGGGGCTCGGTCCGTATCTCGAAGCTCAGGACATGCTGGTGAGAGGGCAGTTGGCGGGAAAGAGTCTCGAGCGTATAGAGGATCATATCGTAGGAATTGACCACCCGCTGGCTCTTCAGGTAGTCGAAGTCTGGGACGATGACGGCATGCAGCCTCTCCTGTGTCTCGGCGCCGCTCGGCGCTACCCCGACAATGCACATCTCTTCGATGAAGGGACAGTTGCTTTGATAGAAGTGTTCGAGTTCCTCAGGATAGATGTTCTTGCCGGACGAGAGGACGATGACATCCTTCTGGCGACCAGTGATGTTCAGGAATCCATCGCGTGAAAGGTACCCAAGGTCCCCACTGTCTAGCCATCCATCCCGGATCACCTCTGCAGTAGCCGCGGGGTTCTGCCAATACTCCGACATGACGTTGTCACCCCGGATAAGCACACCACCTATGCCCTGTTCATTGGGTGAATCGATCTTGATCTGCACGTGGGAGAGAGGCTTGCCAACCGATCCCAGGCCGTCAGAGCCCGCGGGACTGACCGTTGCCAAGGCCGCTGTTTCGGTCATTCCGTAGGCTTGTACAAAGGTGAACCCCAGGTCGCGGAGAGCCCTGGCCACTTCAGCGTCGAAGCGAGCGCCTCCCACTCCGAAGATGCGGAACTGTCGGCCGAATTGCTTGTGAATGGGAGAAAAAAACCAGCGGCCAGGATGAAGCCCGAGCCTCTCCTCGCAGAAATGCGAGAGGCTCAAAAGTCTCCTGAAGAGGGATCTCTTCAAGAAGGACTGGGCCTGGACTTCCTGCCGGATTCGGCGGTGCAGCAAATAGTAGAACTGGGGGACACAGACAAAGATTGTGATGCCTTCCTCACGGAATGCCTTCATGATGCGCTGGGCGTCGAGGACATCAAGGTAAGTGACTCGACCTCCCATGTAGAGGGGGATGATGAAATTCACCAT
>Ga0310342_100003148_pt1 | contig 10791 bp, 7 predicted proteins | sample S15DNA20500_MG_FD_206155 | JGI IMG/M metagenome (GOLD analysis project Ga0310342, IMG submission 206155) | Marine microbial communities from station ALOHA, North Pacific Subtropical Gyre - S1503-DNA-20-500_MG | ecosystem: Environmental > Aquatic > Marine > Oceanic | place: Pacific Ocean: North... | reverse complement strand
TCATTCACGTCCGGCCCGGTGATCATGTGCCGCAGCTTGCGGTAGTCACCGGTCGAGGAGTTCTTGACGACGCGGACGGCGAATGCCGGTTCGGCGGCATCGGCCGAGGGAACCAGGCCGATCGTGAGGGTGGACGAGATGAGCAGGAGTCGGGTGAGGACTGGCACGGCTGGTTTCCGGCTTCTGGAGTGGGCCTGCACGGGGGATCGTGGTTCGAATCGCTCGTGGCTGTTTCGGAGGTCAGGTGTCGTTTGGCGAATTCGGTGGTCGAGTATCCGAGTCGACGAAGGCCTTGAGTCCGAAGCCGCAGGCAATGCCGAGAGCGATCAGCCCCAGGAAGGGGTACGGTGACATGTCTTTCTCGAAACCGTGCGTCAGGTTGACGCCGAAGATGGCGCTGAGCGTGGCCATGGGAAAGAAGAAGGCGGCGAGCAGGTTGAGGCGATAGGACGAGCGGGCCATCTGGTACCCCGACGCGGCCTGGGCCTCGGCCTGCAGCGCGGTCGTGAAGCCGAGCGTGTTCTGGGCATCCTGGTAGGCGAGTTCGGCCATTCGCTCGATTTGATATGCCCGGTCACGAAAGAGGATCAGTTCGTCGACGTCCTCGAGCATGTCACGGGCGTGTTGCAATGCGGCGTACAGGTTTCGGCTGGCCCGGACCAACGGCGCCAGCGCGGTGATGTCGGCGTGCAGTTCCACGGCGTTCTCGTCGGCGGGATTCCGCTCGTCGAGCTCCGCCACGACCGCTTCGTACTCGGCCAGGTGCAGGTCAAGCGAACGACAGGGCTTGCCGGTCGAGGCGCCCGACCAGTTTCCATCCGGATCCCGCCAGAAGAACCGTCCGCCGCGTGCGGCATGGTCGTCGGAGGGCGGCACGTGCAGTACCAGCAGCAGATGGCCTTCGTGGACCATGGCCCGTTGGCGTCCGACGGTGATTCCCAGCCGATCACGAAAGATTGACGGGATGTCCCACGCAGCGGGCAGCGGAGAGCGTCCGGTGGACATGGTGGTTTCTCGTCGATGGGGAGGCAGGCATCCGGCTGGAGGGGCCGGAGCCTGTTTCCCGGGTGAGTTGTTCGGTTGAGTTATTCGGGCGATGCGACGTGGTGACGGACATGTGCGGCCACGTCGTTGAAGCACTGGATCATCAGCGTCACGTCGACGCCGTAGCAGATCCAGTCGAGTCCGTAGTCGGCCCAACGGGCGACCGATTCGGGGGCCGAGCCGATCGAGACTCCGGTGGCCACCCCGGCCGCCTTGGCTCGTTCGACCACGTGCCGCACCGCCTCCTCAACTGCCGGGTGGCCCGGCTGGCCACGGTGGCCCAGCGAGGCCGAGAGATCCATTGGTCCGAAGGCCAGGCTGGTCAGGCCCTCGACCGCCACGATCGCGTCGATGTTCTCTACCGCCGCGGCCTGTTCGATCTGTACCACCACCATGATGTTCTCATCTGCGTCGTCGCAGAATTCGACCGCGTTCCGGCGGCCGTACTCCAGCGGTCGCAGCGGTCCGAAGCCTCGCTCTCCGGCAGGCGGGTACCGGCAGGCCGAGACCGCCCGGCGGACATCGTCTTCGGTTCGGACCATGGGGAAGATCACGCCGTGAGCTCCCAGGTCCAGCACCGGCTTGACCAGCACCGGGTCGTTCCATGGCACGCGGACTAACGCCGCGGTGTCGGTTCCCTTCAGAGCCATCATCATCGTCTTGATGCTGTCCAGGGAGATCGAGGTGTGCTCGGTGTCGATCCACAGCACGTCCGTATCCGGTCCGAGCGCCTCGGCGGTCTGCGCGTCGGAGAGGCTGATACAGGTGCCCAGGCACAACTGGCCGTTGCGGATCTTTTCAACAAAGGGATGCATCGTTGGTGGGGCTCCTGGAGAAGGTCGCGAAACCGACAGCATACTCAACCGAACCCGCATGCGTCACTCAGTCGCCTCGCTCGGTTCGAGTCATTAAGATGCCGGGGTCACCAGAGCGATGATGATGTTGCCAGGAGCACAACCAGCCATGCGATCGATCATCCTGTCCGTTTTCGGAATCCTGGCCCTCATCCTCCTCGTCTCATCCACGGCGTGCGCCGCCGAGCCGACCGTCGGCAAGGTCGGACCCAACGACTGGCCGTGGTGGCGTGGTCCGACCCGTGACGGTGTCGCTCGGGATGCGGCGGCGCCGGTCAAGTGGTCGGCCACCAGCAATATTGCATGGAAGGCCGACGTGCCGGGCCGCGGTCATTCGTCACCGACGGTCATTGGTTCACTGGTTGTGATGCAGACCTCCGACGAGACCGCCAAGACACAATCGGTCGTCGCCTTTGCGAGGAAGACCGGAAAGAAGCTCTGGCAAACCACCATCAATTCCGGCGGTTTCCCTGCCCGCATTCATCGCAAGAACACGCACGCTTCTTCCACGGTTGCCGCTGACGGCACGGGGCTGTTCGCCGTTGCCCTGCATCACGACGGCATCCATGTCAGCGGGTTGGACATGGCCGGCAAGATCCTGTGGCAAAAGCACATCGGGCCCTTTCGTCCCGACGAGTACAAGAACGGCTACGCCGCGTCGCCGATCATCCATGGCAAGAACCTGATCGTATTGGCCGAGTGCGACGACGCCAGTTACATGGTGTCGCTGGACCGGGCCACCGGCAAACTGGTCTGGCGGACACCACGACCGTCGCGGATCAGCTACTCGTCTCCGATTCTCGCCCACGTGGCCGGCCGCAAGCAGGTGCTGATTTCCGGCTGCGACCGTGTCGCGGCGTTCGATCCCGACACCGGCAAGGGACTGTGGGAGGTCCCGGCCACCACGATGGCCACCAGCGGCACAATGGTCTGGCACAAGGACCTCGTCTTCGCCAGCGGCGGGTTCCCCAAGGCCCAGACCGTCTGCATCAGGGCCGACGGATCCGGGACGGTCGTCTGGAAGAACACGCAGAAGTGCTACGAGCAGTCGATGATCGTTGATGGTGGCCACGTTTACGCGATGACCGACACGGGGATCGTCTTCTGCTGGGGGGCGGGCGACGGCAAGGTGATGTGGCGCGAACGCCTGCGTGGTCCGATCAGTTCCTCGCCGGTCATCGCCGGTGGAAACATCTACATGAGCAACGAACTGGGCACGACCTTCGTCTTCAAGGCCTCGCCGACGAAGTACATTGAGATGGGCCGCAACACCCTGGGCAACAACGTCTTTGCCACGCCGTCGATTTGTGGTGGCCGCATCTACGCCCGGGTTGGACACCTGGAGGCCGGTCGACCTCGCGACGTGCTTTATTGCATCGCCGACGGGACGACCGCGTCGCGATCCGGGCCGTCGTCACCGTTGGGATCCGACAGCGGCACCGACAGGTAGGTGCCGAACTCGCCGACGAAGTCGATCGCGATGCAGGCGTGGACACGTCCCTGCTTGTCATCAAAGACGACCCGTTCGCCCAGCGGATACAGGGGCTGATGCCAGGTGCCCGGATGCAGGTTGATGCCGAAGGTGCCGTCGCAGTGGTAGGCCCGGAAGTCACCCGGCGTCACGTCGTCACCGGCGGGAGCCAGCAGGGCCACGAAGGCTCCGCCGTCGCGGGGAAAGAAGACCTGGCTGCCGTCGGGGTGGTAGTTCGCTTCGCTGACGAGCACCCGTGACGGATCCTCGGGAACGACCTCCGTTGAGGCCGTCGCGGGATCGCCGAACCAGCCGGTGACGTAGTACCCGTCGACGGCATGGTTGCGACCCAGCACCAGTTGGCCGCTGCGGTAGACTTCGAATTCGCCGCTGGTCACTCCTCCCTCGTCGCCGGTGCCGGCCACGACCGGTCGCCACCCCGGCTGAGGCCAGGTCTCGATCCTGACCTCGGCAGCGTCGAAGGAGTCCTCCAGCGTCGCCAGGCCATCGAGTGTTTCAGCCGTCGCCTGGAGCAGGGGCACGTCGAGGACCGAGACACCAGGCTCGTGAATCGAGCGGATCCGTTCGACCGGGCTGGTCAGCGAGGGGGTGCGTGAATCCACGGGGCGGTCTCCGGGAGATCGGGTCAGTCGAGCAGCACGTCGATTTCGCGTGAGAGATCTTCGTAGGCGTCCCAGGTCAGCCTGACCAGTGCATCTTCCTCGGCCGGCGTGCTTGCCGGAACCGAACCTCCGAAGATCCTGGTCATCCGCTCGTCGTCCTTTCGCTTCGACGTCTCGACGCTCTTGGCCATCGTTTGCTCAACGTCCCGGAGTTCTTGGAGCATTGCGGGGATGTCGGTGCGACCGTCGAGGAGTTGCCTGGCGAGTGTCCAGCCGCGGTCGTCGGGGTCCTCCTGCAGGCAGTCGGCAGCTCCCGGATCGGCGGCCCTGACTCCGGCCATTTCGATTCGCTGCTTGACGCCCCGCAGCGCGTACCAGTTGATGAAGCAGCGATAGGTCTCGAGGGCCTGTTCAAGAGCCGCACGGGTCATGAGATTCTTTCCCAGTCCGGCGATATCGCTGACGGTGTAGACGGCCTGTTCGGGAGCCGCCTCGAGCCGCCCGACCGCAGCCTGCATCAGCTGAACCGTCCGTGGCGAAAACGTATCCAGCTTCAGCACTTCGTGACGAGCCCGGTCGCGTTGCCTGTGCTTCTCGTCGTTGCGACGCACCTGGTACAGGCTGTGCCGCAGCACCCAGGCGGGAGTCAATTCGTTGAGTGCCGGGGAGAGCTTTTCGATTGAATCGGTCGGCGTGTTGATCAGCGAGAAGGGGAACTCGAGGCGTTGTGGCAGGGTGGTGACGCCGGCGGCAATGACCGAGTGGGGTGCGGCGGTGAAATCGGCAGGAAACCTGACCACGCAGCCCAGTCCGAAGAACAGGCCCTCGCCGCAGCGGATCGCCTGGTCGGCGGCACGGCCGGTGTGATTCGAACCGACCTGGGCGCCCGAGCCGACGTTGCCCCGTCCCTCAGTCCAGGTCGCGGCGATCAGCAGCGAACGATGGCGAGCGGCAACAAAGGGACCCAGCAGCGATGCGGTGACCTCGGCCTGCCCGATGTGCGAATTGGCTCCCACGAATGACTCACGCACGACCGCGTTGTGTTCGATCATGGCGTGTTCGCCGATCACCGAGTCACGGACCACTGCCTGAGTTGCCAGTCGACCGCCCCATTGTACGATCGATCCGTACAGGCAGGCTCCGTCGGTGATCGAGGACGGCTGTTGTTCGTCGGAGATCACACAACTGTTGTCGACAACCTGGGCGCCCCGCACCTGGGCAGCTCGTCCGATGTAGGACCCGGCGATCCTCACCGAATCATGGATCACCGCGCCCTCGTCGACGATCGTCCAGCGACCGGTTGCCTCGACAACGTACTGTTCGAGCAGGCTCTCGTAGTCGACCCGGAAGTCCTCGTCGTCGTGGCACTCGAGCAGTTCGACGAGCATCGAGGTGGTCAATTCGGCGAAGACGCCCAGCCGGACGCGGCAGGTTTCGATTCCCGGTGGCAGTGCCAGGTCGCAGCCGTAGAGTGTCTCATCGCCCCCGGTGACACTGTCGGTTCCGACGATCGTGGCGTGGGAGGCGACCAGGGTACCCGAGATCAACCCGACCCGGTGGATCAGTACCTCGTCCCCGACCTCACAGTTCTGGAGCGTCGAGTCATACACCCCGGTGGGCAGGGCGGCTTCGGCATCGTATTCGGCCTCGGAACCGGTGAAGTGGCCCAGGACCACCTTGCCCAGGAAGTGGTTGCCCGAGACGTGGCGAGTCGTGAAGTCGGGGCTGACCGTGACCGTCGACCAGTCCTCGGCGCGGTTTCCCTGGGAGACGAGTTGTTCGATTTCGTCTTCGGTCAGTGCTCTCGGGGCGACACCCAGTACGAGGCTGACCTGTTCCTTGGCCCACTCGCCGATCGTCGCCAGCGTGTTGAGCAACTCGGACTGCTCCATTGCCAGCCGGATCGATTCCAGCAGGCGGTGCGATCTGTTACTGGTCATCGGTCACGTGGCTGTCGTGGTGGACTGTGGAACACCGGTTTTCTCTTCATCAGGTTATAATCACCGGCCAAGATGGCTGCACCGGGGAAAACGATGCAAAACGGCAGGACGACTCGAGCGTGGCGGCTGGTGATGCTGGTACTGGTGCTGTTGGGACCCGGTTCGACTGCTGCCGGCGAGAAAGAACTGCCGGAAGTCGATGACGAATTCCAGCCGGGGCTGGTGGGAACCTACGCCGCCGGCGGGCAGACGATCGAGCGGATCGATCCCGACATCGCGTTCGACTGGAAGACAGCCTCGCCGGACAGTCGACTGCCGGCCGGTCCGTTCCGGGCCCGTTGGCAGGGCAATCTGCTGGTCCGGCAGCCGGGTCGCTATCGCTGGCACGCGTACTTCTGTGGGACGATCCGGGTTCGCGTGGACGGCCGCGACGTGCTGGGGGGCAAGTCGGGTCATCCGGAAAAGTCGGGCTGGTTGAGCGGTGGCGAGACCGAATTGACGTTTGGTGAAAAGCCGTTGGAGATCGAGTATTCGCGGACCGGCGACACGGGACGCGTGATGCTGTTCTGGTCGTCGGTGCACTTTCCGCTCGAGCCGCTTCCGGCCCACCTGCTGTTCCTTCCCAAGCCTCGCGGCGATCTGCTGCAGGTCGAACGCGGTCGGCGTTTGGCCCGATCGCATCGTTGCAATCGTTGCCACGTTCGAACTCACGACCCGGCTGCTCCCCCGGCACCGGATCTCTCGACGGTGACAGTCGGCAGCTCGCCCCGCGCGCTGGTCGATCAGATCGTCGACCCCCGCAAGGCCAATGCGTTCCACCGCATGCCGCACGTGGGAATGAACCGCGAGGAGGCCGAGGCGATTGTTGGCTGGTTGACGTCGGCTCGCAGCAAGACCGAACTGCTGGTCCCGGCGAAGCTGAAGAAACCGGATCCCAAGCGAGCCCGTGAGACCGGTCTCGAGTTGTTGATGTCGACGGGATGCCTGTCGTGTCACCGGGTCAACTCGGTGGGCGGCACGTCGATCGAGTCGGGGCCGGAATTGACCCACGTGGGCCGCCGCCGGTCCGCGAGTTGGCTCTGGACCTGGCTGAAGGAGCCGTCGCGTTTGAACCGCGATCACCGGATGCCGGTCTTCCAGTTCAATGACACCGAACGTCTGCAGTTGGTCATGGCATTGTCGGTCCTGGGGGGACCGTGGCAGGGGGCGGCGATCGACGTGACGCCGGAGCAGATCGTGCGGGGAGAGAAGCTGGTGATGTCGGCAGGGTGTGCACGTTGTCACCGGTTACCCGGAAAACCGGGTCGACAACCGACAGCGGGGAAGCATCCGGGTGATCTGTCGCGGCCACCGGCGAACTGGTCGTCGAGTTGCCTGGCCGAGACTCCCGACCGGGGCCGGCAACGGCCCGCCTTTGGAAAGCTGCTGGGCAAGGGACAGGCGGCCGCCGTTCGGGAATTTGTCGAATCGCGTGTCGGGCGGCCCCTGGCAGCGTTGTCTGCCTATGACCGCGGTCGATTGGTGCTCGAACGACGTGGCTGCCTGGCGTGTCACGAACGGGGCACCGGCAAGGGGAACGCCGACCTGGCCGGTGCGGTTGCAGTCGCGTCCAGGCAACTCACCGGCCAGAGTCCGGCCATGGTCCCTCCGGCCCTCTCGGCTGTCGGCGACAAGTTGCTCGACGAGGCACTGGCCCGTTCGGTCGCCGGTGAGCAGAAGTCGGTCCGGATGCCCTGGCTGCGAGTCCGCATGCCACGATTCGTTCACTCGAAGAAGGAACTCGCGGCACTGACACACTACCTCGTCGCACACGATCGCATTCCCGCCGACCCGCCTGCGACGCCGACCGTTCTGTCGCGAAGTGGCAACGACCAGGACCTGCTCGAGTCCCAGGACCTGATCGGTTTCAAGGGCTTTAGTTGCATTGCCTGTCATCGTGTTGGCAATTTCACTCCCAAGAACGTCGCGCTGGGGACCAGGGGCTCGGATCTGCAGGGGCTGGCCGGTCGTATCCGTCGCGAGTATTTCCTGAGATGGTGTCGGGAGCCGTTGAGGATTGTGCCGGGCATGGAGATGCCCTCGTACAAGAAACCGATGAAGTTTGTCTTCGGCGGCGATATCGAACGTCAACTCGCGGCGATGTGGGATGCGCTGAACGACAGGCGGTTCCAGGCACCGGTCAATCCGAATGCGGTCGAGCAGTTCCTGGTGGTCAATCAGGGCGAGCCGCCCCGGGTGGTCCGTGACGTGTTCACGCTGCCCGAGTCGTCCGGCGGAGGGTCGGTGGCCCGTTCGCTGGCGATCGGGTTTTCGAATTCCCACAACCTGTTGCTGGATCTCGATCGAGCCAACCTGGCGATGTGGACCTTTGGCGACTTCGCCAAGCAGCGGACCCAGGGCAAGAGCTGGTTCTGGGACATGGCGGGGCGATCGGTGATCACCGGTGGAGAGCGTCGCAGTGACGTGGTGCTGGTGAGTGTGGATGGTGCCGGGAAGCCGGTCACGGTGCATCGTCCGTTGAAGGACCCGGTGACCGCGGCAAGATTGGTCGGATACCGACAGGACAGGGAGGGTGCGATTCACGTCGTCTACCGCATGCGGTTCGCCGTCTTGAAAGAGACGGCCGAGATCAGTGTCAGCGAAACGCTGCGGCCGATAGCAGCGGGAGAATTGGACAAGGGGACCAGTGGATGGGACCGCGATGTGTCGGTCAGCATGCAGAAACCCGTGCAGGGCGATCCCGGTGGATTTCCCAGGGGAATCGAGTGTTACATCGGGCGACCGACGGCCGGAGAGCGGTTGGGTGGAGCCACCGTGACCGCGTGGCACCACACGGTGCGGCCGCGGCGACCCCGCGGACCGGGGGCGTGGAAAACGTTGCCCGGACAGGGCAAGCAGCAGTTTGCCAGGCTCACGGTCCAGGTTCCCGGTGCAAAGCCGGTGCCGGCCGCTCGCCGGATCGTGTTGCGATACGCCACCGGGGTCGTGCCCAATCGACTGTCGATGGGCCGGATCCCGCTTCGACCGGTGCAGGTCGAACGGGTCACCAGTGTGCCGGGTTACGAGGGAGTCCGGTTGCCGATTCAGCGGACGATCATGCCCACGGCGATGACCTGGACGAAGGACGGGACGCTGGCATTCACGTCACTCAAGGGACATGTCTACCTGGCCCGGGACACCGACGGCGACGGGCTCGAGGACACGCTCAGCGTCTTCGAGGAAGGGCTGGCGGCTCCGTACGGCATCATCGCCGACGGGGACGACCTGATCGTGGCTCACAAGCCCGAAGTGGTGCGACTGCGGGACAGCGACGGCGATGGTCGAGCTGACCTGCGGCAGGTGCTCGCCAGCGGGTGGGGCTACAGCGACGACTATCACGACTGGACATGCGGTATCGTGCGAGACCGGAAGGGGGACCTGTACGTCGGGCTGGGTAGCAACTATTCACAGCAGAACCGGGCCAGGGAGACCAGTCGCTGGCGGGGCAAGGTCCTGAGGATTTCGTCACGCGGTCGGGTCGAGCCGGTGGGACATGCATTCCGTTACCCCACCGGCCTGGCCATCGACGCGGCCGGACGGATCTACGTCAGCGACAACCAGGGCGTGCAGAATACCTTCAACGAGATCAACCACCTGGTGCCGGGACGGAATTATGGGGTGCCGAGTCGTTTCGAGGAGAAACACGAGTCGGCTCCGGTCTCGCCGGCGATCCATGTTCCGCACCCCTGGTCGCGGAGTGTCAACGGCCTGGCATTTCTGCCCGGTGGGTTTGCAGATCGCTCGGTTGCCGGACACGGGATCGGTTGCGAGTACGACAACCGGTTCCTGGTGAGGTTCACGATGCAGGAGGTCGGGGGAGAGATGCAGGGCGCGGTCTTTCACTTCAGTCGACCGGGGGCGGGCGTGGGGGCCGGGAACTTCGTCGGGCCGCTTTCGGTGGCTGTCAGTCCCCGGGGAGACATCTACATCGGCAACATCTATGACAGCGGCTGGCTGGGGGGACGAAACACCGGGACGATCACCCGGCTGAGGCCGGTGCCGGGAGGTCCCAACGGGATGCGGGACCTGAAGGCGGTGCCGAGTGGATTCCGGGTGACGTTCGCGCGACCGGTCGATCGCGTGGCCGCCTCGAAACCTGCGTCCTACACCGTGTCGGGTTACACGCGGACCTGGAAGGGCGGCTACACGACTGCCGATTCGGGACGACACCGCGCGACGATCAGCCGGGCCAGTGTCTCCTCGGACGGCCGTAGTGTCACGCTGGCCATCGACGGGTTGAGAACCGGCAATGTCTACGAGGTGACGTGTGGTAAGATCTCGGGCGAGACCGCCGAGATGTGGCCGGCCACCGGTCACTACAGCCTGCACCGCATGCCGCCGGAGAAGCCGTGACACCGTCGAACCACCCCGCAACGAACGAGGAATTGCTGGCGTTTCTGGACGAGCAGTTGCCGGCCGAGCGGATGGCCGAGCTCGAGCAGGCACTGCGTGTCGACGAGGAACTGCGTCAGCGGTTGGCGTCAGCGGTGCGTCAGCACGACCCGGGAGCACACTCGGTCGGTGCCATCTGGCGTCGTCGTCGGTTGAGTTGTCCGACGCGGACCGAGCTGGGCAGCTTTCTGCTGGGGGCGGCCGATTCGACACGGGCCGAGTACATCGAGTTCCACCTGCGGGTCATTGGATGCCGCTACTGTACGGCGAACCTGGTCGATCTCGAGCAGACCGCCGGTGAACAGGCTGAAGAGGTGACGCGGCGGAGGCAGAAGTTCTTCCAGAGCTCAGCCGGGTATCTCTCGGGTGACGACGAATAGGCTGGTCCCCGGCCTCACTTCTTCTTTTTTGCGGTCAGCAGTTCATAG
>Ga0310342_100003147_pt1 | contig 10791 bp, 6 predicted proteins | sample S15DNA20500_MG_FD_206155 | JGI IMG/M metagenome (GOLD analysis project Ga0310342, IMG submission 206155) | Marine microbial communities from station ALOHA, North Pacific Subtropical Gyre - S1503-DNA-20-500_MG | ecosystem: Environmental > Aquatic > Marine > Oceanic | place: Pacific Ocean: North... | reverse complement strand
GGGCATCGGAAAGCGCCAGGATCCGCTCCACGGCAGCGATCATGCCGTCCAGGGAGCCACCGCTCGCGAGGTCGATGAAGGGATAGCTGCCATTGAAGTAGACATCGCCGGTCGCAATGGCGTTGGCACGCCGAAATTGGACGATGGCGTCGCCGTCGGTGTGGGCCCGGGGTGCGTGATGGACGTGAATCTCCTCGCCGTTGATGTGAAAGCGCATCGCATCGGAGAAGGTGACGACGGGAAGAGCCGCCTCGGGAGAGGCGGGGATCGTGCGTCCGAAGGCCCGCATCTCCTGGTCTCGGCTCATGCGCTCGCGTACGGCATCCTGGGCAAAGAGCAAAGCGCCCGCGCGGGCGAAATTTTCGTTCCCGCCCGTGTGATCACCATGCCAGTGCGTGTTCAGCACGAAGCGAACGGGGCCATCCTGGATTTCCGCGATGGCGGCGCGAATCTTCGGGGTGAGGGGCGCGAACTGATCGTCGACCAGGAGGATGCCGTCCGCTCCCGATGAAACGCTGAGGTTGCCGCCCCGACCCACCAGCATGTCGAGGCCTTTCGCGATCTCGAAGCGTGTGATCCGCACCTCTGCATCGGATTGCGCAAAACAGGGAAACCCCCAGAGCAGCAGTCCCGCAGCCAGCCAAGCAAGGGAAGCTGGACGAGTCCGCCCACGGCCGCAGCCCACTCGCTCGAGGCAGCGGAGCCCGCCACCGAAATGCTCCATCATGCTTCGCTCGCCATGACCGCTCAGTGTATCGCCCTCTGCGCACGTCGCCGCGAGCGCGATGGGGCGATAGGCTTGAAGCCGTGCGGCATTTCCCTGGAGTTTGCAAGCGAAGTCTCGTCGGCACCCTGCTCCTGCTCAGCATCGGCTGCGCGAGGGCCAGCCAGGCCGAGGAGCCCGTTTTCCGCATCAGTGAAATCCCCGTGTCGCACCGGGTCGTACAGGCCGATCTCATCGACCTCGATGGGGACGGCCTTGGCGACCTGCTATGGACAGCGGTCCAGGGAGTTCCCCCCCTCGAGCGTCGCGAGTTGCGCGTCCATTTCCAACGCGAGGATGGCAGCCTTCCCGAGCACCCGGACTGGCAGCAAGCCATGCCCGACGGGGCCGCAGCCTACGACCTGGGAGATGTGGACTCGCGCGCGGGCCAGGAACTCCTGTTGCTGCGACGGGACGACCTGATGCTGCTGTCATTGGCGGGGCGAGAGGCGGACTTCCGCAGTCTCCCTCTGCCGGCTTCACCCACCCTCGCGGTCAGCGTGGACGAGCGGGGTATCGACCGCCTCCGCTTGATCCACCGGGATCTCGACGGCGAGGGCCTGCTCGTGGTGCCGGGTTTCGGGGAAAGCATGATCCTCGGCGTGGACGGATCACTTCGGGGCCGACCTCGGGTGGGAGGACGGTCGAATTACTTCATCCCCGAGCGCCCCGGACCGGTGGTCTCGGAAAGCGATGTGGAAATCTACTACGACCACCCGCGCGTGACCGCGGGCGACGTGGACGGCGATGGACACGTCGACCTGCTCGCCAGTAGCCGCCACGACCTCCGGGTCTTCCTGCAGGGAGAGGACGGACGCTTCCCCGCCAACGCCGACCAGACCCTCGCGCTGGGCCGCCTCAGTGCCGAGGACCACATCCGCAACGTGGGATCGGTGCGCATCGAGATCGGTCATATCAACGGGGACGCAGGAATCGACCTGCTGATCCTGAACTCCAGTGGGAGTTTCTTCGACTCCGAATCCGAACTCGACATCTATCTCAACCAAGGCGGCAGTTGGAACCTCGAAGAGCCCGACCAACGCATCGATCTGGGCGAAGGCCTCAGCATGGTCACGCTTCGCGATCTCGACGGGGACGGCGAGATGGAACTCATCTCCGCCGAGGTCCCTGGCGGAATCCTCGAGATCGTGGAGCTTCTGGTCACCGCCAATATCGACGCCAGCATTTCGATCCGGCGGCAGGGCGAGAAAGTGCCCTTCGAGCCCTCCCCTTGGAAAACGCGGGACATCGAGATCGGCTTCAGTTTCGAGACCTTCCGAACCCGGGGCTTCGTTCCGCAAATTGCCGCCGACATGAATGGCGACCGGCAACTCGACTTCATCAACTCGGGTGACGGTGACGAGATCGAGATCCATCTTGGCAGTCGAGAGCGCGGCTTCGGACAGCGCCACGCCGCGCAATCCCTGGATACGCTGGGGCGCATCCGCTTCGGCGAGCTACAGGGAGACGACCTGGCCGACTTCGTGATCTACGACCCCCGGCGTCCCCGCAGCCCGATCCGCATCGGATGGAACCTCGGAACACTCGCGCCTTCGAGCGGAAACGAGAAGAAGCGCGACACACCCCGACACTTCGGGCCGGGCTTTCGCTTGAAGCAAGAGAAGCGCTGAAGCCGAATCGAGGCGCGGCTTCGATCTCCCGCGTCCTCGGAAGCAATCAGGCCGAGGCAACCCGCTCGTGCACCAGCACCTTTTCGCTCTCGTCGAAACGGACGCGAATCTTGCCATCGCCCGCGAGCCCCTGCACGACGCCCTCACCCAGAACCGGGTGGCTGATGCGATCGCCCGCCAAGTACTGCTCGCTGAACGCGTAGACACGGGCCGGACGGGAGAGATCCGCCTCGACGATCTCCTCGACGGGCGCCACGGATCTCGCTCGCGCCCGGGGCTTGGGCTTGACGCGATCGGCGCCCGGCTCCCAGGCATCCGAAAGGAGGGGCTTTCCCTCGAGCAGCGGTCCCTGCTCGTCGTACGACCAGCCCGGATCTCCCTGCAAACGCAATGCGAGGTATTGGATGGGGATGTGCGTCTCGGTCTCGATCTCCCCGGCAAGCCGAGTCAACTCCTTGATCCACGACGCACCCTTCTGAGCGGAACGTTTGCGACAGAGTTCCCAATAGCGCGGGCTCGCCAGAAAGATCAGCACGGGCGGGTCGGGGGATACCTCGCGTCCGAAACGCTCGGCGACCTCCCGGGCGATATTTTCCCGGCACGCGGATGCAATGGCGGTATGAGCGAGGCCATCGAGAAGCACGTGCAGGGGGGTGTCCCCAACCCCGCAACGCCTGGCCCCAGGTTCCACGAAGCGCATCCGAATCACAGCGAGACGCTGACCATCGATGAGCCCCAGCAAATCGATACGGCCGATCCCCCGCGTGGCCGGATCATCCGCACGGGCCCCCTTGACGCGAACCTGGTAATCGAGCAACTCCAAGGTTCCGCTCTCTTCGGGAAGCGCCAGGCTTTCGCCCTTTTCCCGGCAATAACGAAGCAGCGCAGAGCCCAGGTGCTCGAGGTCCCGCGTCTTGCGGCGCTCGCTCGCCGGCTTGCCCGAGCGCTTGACGAGATACGCGCGACCCGAATCGGCGAGACGGGGGGCGTTCTGCTGCTCGATCTCGAAATCTGCCCGGAGGGACTCGCCGGTCATCGCGGCTGCGGCATCTCGAAAAGCGGCCGCCTGGCGCACTTCCCGGTCAGCGGCTCTGGCGATCAACGGATGGCTCACGTCACCCCCTCGGACGCTCTAACGGGGCTGACCTCCGCGGAGAACCCCATGCGTCTCGCCCCCTCACGTTACCACAACCCCGCCCGGGAGGTTGCGGTGCCGCGGCAGCCTTCCCACGACGCGAGCACGCTGGCGATCCCTCTGCCTGTCAACGGGCGCACCGGCCCCGAACCCCAGGAGGGTCGACGTGAACTGCGCGCGATGATCCGCCGTTGGGACCCGAGTCCTGCGCTCAGTCGACGCTGAGTTCGCTCCGCAGATCGAGGCTGACGCGCAGGTTGCGCAGTTCAGGCTCTCGTCTCAGTCGCTTCAGCGCAGCCGCTTCGATCTGCCGGACCCGTTCGCGCGAGATGCCGAGGCGACTTCCGATCTCACCCAGTGTGAGGGGCTCCCCATTTTCACCCAGTCCGTAGCGCCAGCTCAAGATCCTGCGTTCGCGCGGGGTGAGATCCGCCAGCACGGAACCGAGCACGGATCGAACCCCATCCCAATCGAGCTCATCCACCGGATTGGGCGCAGAATCGTCCGCCAGCGTCTCCTCGAGCAACAGCGCATCCCCTCCAGCCACGGGGGTGTGGATCGATCGCACCGGGATCAGGCTGGTCTCGACGACCTGCACTTGATCCTTGGAAACCCCCAGGGCCTGGGCCATCTCCTGGGCCTCGGGCGCACGTCCCAGCGCGCGAAAGAGATCTTCTTCCAGTTTCCGATACCGGACCTGCAACTCGCAGATGTGACTGGGCACACGCACCGTCCTGCGCTGGTTCTGGATCGCGCGAATCAGGGATTGCTGGATCCACCAGACCCCGTACGTGGAGAACATGAAGCCGCGCTCCCCATCGAATTTCTCGATGGCCCGGATCAGCCCGAGATGACCCTCCTGGATGAGGTCTGCGAGCGGAACCCCCATGTTCTCGAAGCGCCTCGCACACTTCATCACCAGGCGGATGTTGTGGTACGCGATGGTGCGGACCAGATCCCGGTAAGCGGCGTGAGCACGGGCGGCGCGCGCCATCGCGCGCTTCGAATCTTCCCGGTCCAACCCCAGGCGCTGGCGTTCCGCCGCATCTGCAGCAGAGCGCCCCACCCTCATACGAGCAACCAACAAGCCATGAAATTCACGCAACAGTTCAAGAGACAGCTCCGCTTCCGCCAGGCGCTCTACGATCTTCTCCTTCGAACTGTCCGAGCGCTCCAGAAGTCGAGAAACCGCGCCAAGACGCTGGTCGATCTGCTCGTTCCAGTCCGTATCGCTGCCGTCCCGGTAGTGGCGAGACAGAGCGCCCGTCACCAGGCCTGCGCTGCGCCGTCGCTTCCAGGCTTCGACCGCCAACAGGGCGAGCCCCGGGACCTCGAAGATCGCGTGCTCGAATCGCTGCAGCTGACTCGCCATCTTCCGGGCGAGATCGTTGAGTTCCTCTCGACTGAGAAGCGGGATGTTCTGAACGTTTGTCATCGGAATTTTAAAACTCCCCCGGGCCCTGTTCTGTCCCGCTTTTCGCACCAAACACGTGCCGGCTCTGCTGCTGTCAAAAGGCGGCTCCGCACCCCCCCGTTCCAACCGCCGCCCTGTTTGTATGAGTGCCCCCGAGGACCGGGTACGTGACTCTCTTTTTGGCGAGCGCTCTACAGCCGCGTGCAGCACCCGGGCAAAAGAGGTGCAAGGCGGCGGGGAAGTCAGGAAGCGCGCAGCAGAATCAGCGGACGCTCACGCAGGACCTTTCGGGTCGCCGCGCGTGCGGTGAGGACACAAACCATGGGAACGAAGAGGATGGCTCCCAGTACCGGCCACCCGGAGACCACGAAGGCGCTCTCGAAGACTCCCTGGCTGAGCGCCGCCGCCCCCAGCACCGAGCCCACCGAACCCGCAGTAACCGCGCAGCCGGAGAGCAGCGCCACCTCGAGATCCATCACGCGTCGGATGCGGGGAAAGTCGGCGCCGAGCACTTTGAGGAGATTCGTCTCCCAGCGCCGTTCCCGCGCTCGGGCACTCGCGATGGTGTAGACGAGCAGCAGGCCCACCAGCAGCGAAAGGCCCGCGGTGGAAGCGATCGCGAAATGGAGTTGCTCAGCGAGGCCCAGGATCCGGCGCACGGCCCGGCTGACATCCACGACGCTGACGTTGGGGAAGTCGCGAACCAGGGATTCCCGAAGCGCGTCCCGCTCCTGCGTCGACACCCGGGGGAGCGAAGCCAGGAAGACCGCCGGGGCTGCTTCGAGCACACCGGGCTGGAAGATCACGAAGAAGTTCGGCTGGAAGCTGTTCCACTGCACCTCGCGCAGGTTCACCACCTTGCCGAGCACCGGGACGCCCTGGACGTCGAAGCGCAGGGTGTCACCGATGCCGAGCCCCAGCGAATCCGCGAAGTCTGCCTCGAGTGACATCTCCGCCGGCTCTCCGCCCCCGGGCCGGTAACTCCCGTCGAAATCCCGCCCCTCGAGCAGGCGCTCGCCGGAGCCCATCGAGGGGCGATAGCTCAGGTTGTAGCGGCGCACGCGGAGACGCCGCCGTTCTTCCGAGGGATCGCCTGCGACCCCGGCGGGCTCTCCGTCGCCCGGCTTCATCTGCAGGGCCTCTCCCTTCACGGCCAGGAGCCGGGCACGAACCATCGGCGAGACCCGCTCGAGAGGCACACCGCTGCGGGCCACATGGGCGATCAGCGAATCGACTTGATCGGGTTGGATGTCGAAGAGGAAAAGGCTCGGCAACTTGGATTGCTCGGGCATTTCCAGCTGTCGCTCGAGTACACCCTGCAACTGAGCGGGGATGCCCACGAGAAAGCTGCAAAGAGCGATGGCGACGAAAACCGATACGCTGCCCACACGCGCGCGCACCAGTTCGCGCAAGGCGATCCGGAGCGACAGGGAAGCCCGAAGGGATCTCCGGTCGAAGACGCGAAGCATCAGCAACGCGAGAACCACCCACAGCGCGCCCGCGGCCACGAAGAGTGCCGTGAAGAGACCGCCGATCCAAAGACTCTCCGCTCGCCAGACTGCCAGGGAGAGCACGAAGCCCAACGCGGGCAAGGCGGTCAATGCCTCGGCGCGGCCGCGTTCGAGGCCTGGACTCGAATGCTCGACGAAGAGTTCCGCCGGGCGCAGTCCGCGCAGGCGCACGAGCAGCGGCAGGCAGGCGGAGACGCTACCCAGGCTCGCGATCAGAGCCGTCAACGCCAGTGTTTCCAACCCGATCTCCGGCCGGAAACCCGCGGGAGCCAGGTCGCCCGCCATATCCGAGAGCAAGGGGAGCAGCAGTCGGCCCAAGCCGCACGCAAAGAGTGCCGCCAGGCTGGACAGCAGGACGAGTTGCAGCAGGAAGGCCAGTTGCGCGTGGATGCGGCTGGCCCCCAGGCTCAGCAGAATCGCCACCTCTCTCAGGCGGCGCACAAGAAACGTTCTGAAGAGGTGAGCGGCCCCCAGGCAGGCCAGGAAGATCGCCACCAATGAGACCAGTCCCAGGTAGCGACCCACGGCGCCGAAGGTCCGAATCAGGTCCTGCGTGGCCTCCTCGTGGGAGCGCACCTGCAACTGAGGGTCGCCTTGCTCGCGCCTCATCGCCTCCGCCCACTCGTCGACAGGGGGCCCGGCGTCGCTGGCATAGAGACGGCGGTATCGAACCCGACTCCCGAGCGCGATCAGGCCGGTCTCCTCCAGGCGTTCCCAGGCCACATAAGCGCGTGGCGCCATCGAGAAGCCGCTACTCACGCGCCCGCCATCCCGGGCGACCACGCCCTGGACGACGAATTCCGAGCCGCCCAGCGAAACGCTCGCTCCCACCTCCAGGCCGAGTTGGGAACGCAGCGGTGGATCGATCCAGATTCCGGGCTGCTCACTCAGCGCCACCCGCTCCCGTGGGCCCGCAGGGCCCTTGTTCTCCAGCACGACGGCGCCGCGCAGCGGAAAATCCCCATCGATGGCGTGCAACTCGACGAGGCGACTGCGGGGGCCCACCGCCAACATGGAAAACAACTCCGCGACGCGTGCCACGCCTGCATCGGGCGGAACCAACGCGTCGAAGCGATCGACCTCCTCTGCCAGCAGCGGGCGACTCGACGTGACCGCGAGATCCGCTCCCAAGAAGGCGCGGGAGCGCTCGGCGAGTTCACCGGACACCGAGCGCTCAAAGGCATCGAGTGCCACGAAGCCCGAGAAACCCACCGCGAGATTCAGCGCAAAGAAGAGCGAGAAGGAGGCGTGGTTGCGGATCTCCCTCCAAGCGATCCCCAGGCTCGTCCACATGATGACAGCTAGCGGGCGTTCAAACGCCCGTCCTCGAGATGAAGGCGGCGGTCACAGGCTTCCGCCAGCACCTGGCTGTGCGTGACCAGCACCAGCGTCGTGCCTCGTCTCGCGACGAGATCGAAGAGCAGGGCGTTCACCGCGTCGCCGGTCTTGCGGTCGAGGCTGCCGCTGGGCTCATCGGCCAGCAGCAACGCGGGCTCCACCACGATCGCTCGGGCGATCGCCACGCGCTGGCACTCGCCCCCGGAGAGCCGGGCCGGCAAGTGATCGCCTCGCGGGGACAGGCCGACCTGGTCGAGGGCTTCTCGTGCGCGCGCGAGCGCATCCTTAACGCCTTGCAGCTCCAAGGGAAGCGCAATGTTCTCGAGCGCGCTGAGGCCGCCCATCAGGTGGAACTGCTGAAAGACGATCCCCAGCTCGCGGCCACGGAACGCCGCGAGTTCCCGCTCGCTCATGGCGCCCAGGCTGCGCCCGTCGATCTCCACGTCTCCTTGCGTGGGCGCATCCAGGCCCGCGAGCAGCGAGAGCAGGGTGGACTTGCCGCTACCGGATTCCCCGAGGACCGCGAGCGTCTCACCCGGCGCCACATCGAGATCCAGGCCTCGCAGGATCTCGATCCGGCCGGCGGTCGTCTCGAAAGACTTGTAGAGGTTCACGGCGCGCAGGCTCACGGACCCTCCTGCTCGAGGAGAGGCCGCAGCACGGGCAGAATGTTGTCCACCACGAGGAGGTAGCCCCGCACATTGGGGTGGATGCCGTCAGCGAGGTTCAACTCCGGTCGGGCAGCCACGCCTTCGAGCAGGAAGGGGATCAGCGGAACCGCGTACTCCTTGGCCAGGGAAGGGTAGAGGGCCTCGAAGGCCTTCACGTGCTGGGGCCCATAGTTGGGGGGCAGTCGCATGCCCGCCAGCACCACCGGGATCTTCTCGTCGCGCGCCAGTTCGAGGACCTGCGCGAGGTTGTGCCGGGTCGCAGCGGGATCGATCCCACGGAGCCCGTCATTGGCGCCCAGAGCGACCAGCAGCACGTCCGGAGCGGCGCGGAGCTGCCAACGCAGACGCGAGAGACCGCTCGCGGAGGTCGCGCCGCTGATCCCCGCATTCACCACCCGCACCTCGAAGCCCGCCTCGCGAAGACGGCGCTGCAGGACGCTGGGGTATGCGTCCTCGGGCGCGACCCCGTATCCCTCGGTGAGCGAATCCCCCAGGCAGACCACGCTGAGCTCACCCGCCTGGACCGAAGTTGCAAGCAGGACCACGCAGCCCAGGAAAACCCAGGCTCGGAGCACTCGATGCATGGCGAAGCAGGCGGTCAACGGGTATCCCTTGGCGGGTTGCCCCGGCGTTTTGCAAAGACTCCGTCCGGCCGTGTCTTCGGGTACGCCGGCGCGGAACGGCAGGATCTGACGGGGAGGCGCCCATCACCCTAACCCACGGTCGCTCCGATGGAAAACCCTACCCCCCTGCGACCCGACTCTCTGCTGGCTGCGTCCGACCGCTTTCCCGAGCGCCATATCGGGCCGCGGCAGGAGGACGTGGCGATCATGCTCGGCCAGCTGGGCCTGCCTTCGCTGGAAGCACTCGTGGATGCGGTCGTCCCGGGCGCGATCCGAAGGAAGGACACCCTGCAACTCCACGGCCTGCCGCCAGGAGCCCTGGGCGAACGGGAAGCGACCGCACGACTCCGCGAACTGGCCAGCCGAAATCGCGTGCTGCGCTCCTGCATCGGCATGGGCTATTCGGACTGCATCGTGCCACCGGTGATCCAGCGGAACGTGCTGGAGAACCCCGGCTGGTACACCGCGTATACCCCCTACCAAGCAGAGATTTCCCAGGGTCGCCTGGAGGCGCTTCTCAACTTCCAGACACTGGTCGCAGATCTCACCGCGCTGCCCCTCGCCAATGCGTCCCTGCTCGACGAGGCCACCTCGGCGGCCGAGGGCATGGCGATGTGCCACGCCATCGCGCGCGGTCGCCGACCCAGCTTTCTCGTCGCCGACGACTGCCACCCACAGACCATCGGGGTCGTGGGCACGCGCGCCCGCTCCATGGGGATCCGAATGCGCGTGACGGCTCCCGAGAGTTTCGACTTCGAAGCCGAACAGGCCTGCGGCCTGCTCCTCCAGTACCCGGCCACGGATGGGCGGCTGGTGGACCCGCGCGAACTCATCGAGCGCGCGCATCGGGCCGGGACCCAGGTGGTGATGGCCACCGACCTGCTCGCGCTGACGCTCGTCACGCCTCCGGGAGAACTGGGGGCCGATATCGCGGTGGGCTCTTCACAACGCTTCGGCGTACCGCTGGGCTTCGGCGGGCCCCATGCCGGCTTTCTCTCCACCCGCGAAGAACACGCCCGCAAGCTGCCCGGGCGCCTGGTCGGAGTTTCCGTAGACGCTCACGGCGCGCCGTCGCTGCGTCTCGCCATCCAGACCCGCGAACAGCATATCCGCCGCGACCGGGCGACCAGCAACATCTGCACCGCACAGGTCCTGCTGGCCATCATGGCCAGCATGTACGCCGTCTACCACGGACCCGAGGGGTTGAAACGCATTGCGGGACGCGTGAGGGCTTTCACGGCCTGCCTTGCCCGAGGCTTGCGTGCCATGGGCCACGAACTGCCCGACGCGTCCTTCTTCGACGCGCTGCGGGTGATTCCGGAAGGCATCGAATCGAAGCAGGTCATCGCGAACGCGCAGCAACGCGGAATCAACTTGCGCGACTACGGGGAAGGCAGCGTCGGCGTAGCACTGGATGAGACGACCGACCGGCTGGACGTCGAGAACCTGCTGACCTGCTTCAGCCCGCGAGGCGAGGCGCCCCGCATCGACGAACTCCATGATGGCGCGGAACTCCCCCTGCCCCCGGCACTCGCGCGCGCCTCCAACTTCCTCACGCACCCGGTCTTCCGTCGACACCACTCGGAGCACGAGATGCTCCGATACCTGCATCGCCTCGAAGCCAAGGACCTGTCGCTCACCACCTCCATGATCCCACTGGGCTCCTGCACGATGAAACTCAACGCCAGTCACGAGATGGTGCCCG
>Ga0310342_100003146_pt1 | contig 10793 bp, 14 predicted proteins | sample S15DNA20500_MG_FD_206155 | JGI IMG/M metagenome (GOLD analysis project Ga0310342, IMG submission 206155) | Marine microbial communities from station ALOHA, North Pacific Subtropical Gyre - S1503-DNA-20-500_MG | ecosystem: Environmental > Aquatic > Marine > Oceanic | place: Pacific Ocean: North... | reverse complement strand
ACATGTGTTGGCAGGCAAGGTTAAGGAACTTAAGATCAAAGAGGTCAGTGCTATGTATGCATTGGCAACTAGTTTATGTTATGAACTCAAGGATAGTTTCGAACACCTTACAAAGAAGGATAAGCGGCCCACGTGGGACAAGTATGCTGATAACTTCTTTAGGTTCATAATGGACAACTTCGAACCAGAGATGGTTATCATGGCATCAAGGTTAGCAATTAAGAATTACAACCTGCCATTCAATCATCGTAAACTTAAAAACTTTGGAGAATTCTTCGAGCGTTATGGGAAACTCATCCAGAAAGCCTAACTCTTATAGTTCCCAGCTCGAGGATAGGGGTGGGGAGTCTAACTCCCCATTCCGTCTCCAAATGGAATATCTAGAGAAGGAAAAAGCCGAAATTAAAAAGGCTCTCCATCTTCCTACTGCTCCGTTTGTACTAGATAAGGAACAGAGAGAAAGGATTACGCTCGCCAGAGTAAGGATGCTCATGAAGCACCCATTCTGGGGTAACCTTGCTACAAGACTTAAAGTTATTGAAGCAAGTAACTGGTGTCCTACAGCCGCTACTGATGGTCGTTGTCTGTATTACAACCAGGAATTTATTAAGATATTAGATGATGATGAACTTGTATTTCTAGTTGGTCATGAACTGCTCCACTGTATCTATGAGCACATGGATCCGGATGTAAAGGGAGACAGACACAATATTATTTGGAACCTTGCTACAGATTACAATATTAATATGACCCTAGATGAACAGGGTATTGGTAAAGTAATTACTGCAACAGAAGTATTACTAGATTACAAATACAGAGGCATGTCAAGTTTTGAAATCTACGATGATATTTTTGCTAATGTTCCTAAAATGGATTTAGACAAATTAGTAGATAAAATACTTGATGAGCACCTAAACGGAGAAGGTGAAGAAGAAGACGGTGAAGGAGAAGGCTCTGGCAGAGAAGAAGGTGAAGGTGAAAGACCAGGTCGTCCAAAATTTACTAAAGAAGAAAGGAAACAGATTAAAGATGAATTAAAGGATGCTGTACTTCAGGCGGCACAGGCCGCTGGTGCAGACAATTTGCCGGGTGATGTTAAGAGGATGATAAATGATTTAACTAGACCTAAGATGGACTGGAAGGATTTACTCCATGTGCAGATTGAAAGTTCTTTAAGAAGCGACTATTCATTTATGCGTCCAAACCGTAAAGCATGGCACATGGATGCTATCTTACCAGGTATTAGAGACGGTGAAAGATTAGATGTTGCAATAGGTATTGATGCTAGTGGTAGTATTTCAGACAATATGGTTAGAGAAATGCTTACTGAAGTAGATGGCATAATGAATGGATATGATGCTTATAACATCCATATATGGCAGTTCGATACCAAAGTATTTGACTATGAAGTGTTTACCCATGAAGATGGAAAAGACATCCGTGACTACAAAGTAGAAGGTGGCGGCGGAACAGAGTTCATGGTAAATTGGAAGTTCATGAAGGAGCAAGGTATAGAACCAAAACAGTTGATTATATTTACAGATGGTTACCCCTGGGGTAAATGGGGAGAAGAACACTACTGTGATACACTGTTTCTAATCCATGGCTATCCAGACAAGAAATTTAAAGCGCCATTTGGTGTTACTGCTCATTATGAAGAACATACAAAAGGTCGTTGAAAGATTTTCGCAAGATGCGAAAAGGGGTGACTGGACTCTTTCCAGTTTAATAATAGGAGTTTTATATGGCTATTGCCACAAAAACCGATAAGGTGCTAACCGCACTACAGGAAGGTCAGGAAATGACTTCAGCGCAGATCAGTGCTCGTTGGGATGTCCCTAACGTTGGTGCCGTGATCCAGAACCTGCGTTTCAAGGGTCATTCTGTGTACCTTAATACCCATACTGATACGAAGGGTCGCGTTACCCGCAAGTATCGAATGGGTACTCCGTCAAGAGCAGTTGTAGCCGCTGGCTATAAGGCGCTTGCCGAAGCTTCTGCGTAAGCAGAAATTACCGAGTGGGGGACCTTGTGTCCCCCTTAGGTGACTAACATGAGAGACTTTAAAGACACATACACATTTGCACTATTAAACGGAATGTTTTCTGTTGTTGAATTTGTTTTATTTTTAATTATTTGGACTCTTATCATTTTTATACCTGCAAGTTTTATAGTAGGATTAATATCAAAATTATTCTAATAACATAATAATAATAAGATTGAATGAGCCTGCAATGGGCTCATTTTTTTTTGGTAAAAAAAGGTTGACAATACCAATAAGTTCGTACTATAATAATAACTATACGTATATTAGGAGGTCACAAAATGGCTGAAGAAGCAACAAACGAAAATCTGACTATAGCAGATTTACAAACTATTGTAAACATTATCGACACAGCAACTCAGAGAGGTGCGTTTCGTGCTAACGAATTAAAGGTTGTTGGTAGTGTATATGAAAAAACCACTGCATTCCTAGAATCAGTGAGTGAAGCAGAAAAAGAAGCGGCACCAGAAGCAGAAACATTAGAAGCCCCGGCAGCCGAAGAAGGAGATGAAGAATAATGGCCGCATTTACAAGACATATCGGTAGAGTTCCAAATACTGGTGCTCGTATTGTAGTAGTATTTCGTCAATTACCCGACGAACCGGATCAAGCATTAATTGTTTATAGTGATGCACTAACAGATCGTTATCACGATGATTTAATGGCTGCCTTAGAAAGTCCAAATGCACAAACAGGACCAGATTTATTTCCATTTTTACAACGACAAAGATTCTCAGATGGAATACCTATGCTTGATGCATTACATGGTAAGAAATTACTTCATAAAACCCCAACAAGTTTAATTAAGATGACACCGGCCCAAGGCATGGTTATTCAATTAGATAAATTAAATGAAGAAGTGGGAGCTATAGATTGGGGGACATTAGAACAACCAGATACTGGACAGGTAGTTGATACAAATGCCATTCAACCCGGCGATAAGGCTCCTGCTAGTGCTACAGCGGCAGGTGAAACTGCATTATCAGATGCCGATCTGGCTGCCTCAAATTTACAACAAGCAACTTCGTTGGAAGAGGAAGCAAAACGTCTTCGAGACGAAGCATATGAATACGATCCCGATCTAAAACCAAAACGCGGTCGGCCAAAGAAAACTTCATAAATGCTAAAATAAATACAGTAAAGCATTTATGAAATGGCCATATACAAAAAAGATAAGTCTTTTAGTAATATTCTAGAAGATATTCAATTTGACAATATACCAATAGAATATATTCATTGGATTGTATTGCACCTCACCGACGGCCGTAAAATTAAGGTTGTTCCTTCGGATTTAAGTAATGTCGCAGATACTGATAATTTGTTCGATGACCCACGACTAGAATCTATTGGACCAATAGTTGATGACATAGAAATAGTAATGGATAGTGATAAACTAAAAAACAATGTATTGCAATATGTTAATAAAGTATTAGGTAAGCATTTTAAAGAGTAATGATTAAGGCTATAATGGCTTGCGACGAAGAGGGTGGAATAAGTCGTGCTGGTGTTTTACCATGGCCTCATAACAGTCGTGACATGAAATGGTTTAAACAAAACACCATTGAACAGGTTGTTGTGATGGGCAGGAAAACATGGGAAGACGGTTGTGAATACATGCCACTGCTTGATAGAAAGAATGTTGTCGTTAGTAAAACTGTAGGCGCAACTGCACATAAAAGTAAATTAGGTAGAAGCCAATGGAGTAGTTCTAAACATGCTCGACCTAAGACTATGTTATTTTCTGCCGCTCAACATATTATTGTAGATCGTTTAGAACGATCTATTAAAGAATTAGAAAAACAATATTCTAATAGAATTCTTTGGATAATAGGCGGAGGTTCAATTATTGAACAAACACTAGATATGGTAGAAGAGTTTTATTTAACGAGGATAGCAGGAACATATGACTGCGATACATTCCTACCACTCAATGAATTAAATGCATGGCCGGTCAAATGGGAAGAAGTACATGACGAAGAAACATATCAAATATTAAGTAATCCTAACTCATGAAACAATACCTAGATGCATTACAGCATATATTAGATAACGGTGAAGACAAAGACGATCGTACGGGTGTAGGTACAAAAAGTATATTTGGATATCAAATGCGGTTTGATTTGCGTAAAGGATTTCCTGCTGTTACTACCAAAAAGTTGGCATGGAACTCTGTTGTAGGGGAACTGCTATGGATGCTAGAAGGCTCAGGAAATGAGCGCAGATTAGCCGAAATAACCCATGGTACACGCGACGATAATGTTAATACTATATGGACAGCCAACTTAAATGCGCCGTACTGGGCGTCTAAAACGCTCACTACTGGCGATTTAGGTAGGGTATACGGTATACAGTGGCGGTCATGGCGTTACAGTGGCGAGCAAAGCACACAGACGCTGTATAAGGACCAAATAACCGATGTGATCACTAGTATTAACGAAAACCCTTCAAGTCGTAGGCATATTGTTACTGCCTGGAACCCTGCAGAACTAGATCAAATGGCTTTACCACCCTGCCATATGACCTTCCAATTTAATGTTAATAAACGAGAGGAATTAAGTTGCCAATTATACCAACGCTCATGTGATATGTTCCTAGGCGTACCGTTTAATATAGCAAGTTATAGCCTACTTACACAAATCATTGCTCGTGAATGCGATTTATATGTAGGAGACTTTATATGGACGGGAGGTGACTGTCATATATACAATAACCATATAGATGCAGTTACGGAGCAATTAACTCGTACACCAAAAGAGTTACCCGAACTGTTTATATCCGTTGGAAAGAAGTGGGATGACTATAATATAACAGATTTTGTATTGTCTAATTATGATCCAATGCCGAGTATTAAGGCGGAGATGGCAGTATGACAATTGAAGGACTACCCAAACTTAAATATAGTTTTAAAACTTCAGAATTAATAATAGCAATAGTAGTTGGTATTGTTATTGGTATAACTATAGCATTATTATTTTCAATCGGCTGTAGCGAAACTGTTATTACCGATCATGAAGTTCTAATAGGTAACTTTTTAAATCACGAGGAACTAATGGTAGTAAGAAAAATTCAATGAGTTATCTTTTAAAAGATTACAGTGAAGAATTATTCAACGATGTAACTTATATTTGTTCTCTTGCTGAAAAAAATAAAAAAGAACCTGCTAGAGATAATTATACTGTTACGGACTGGCAAGAAAAAAAGAATACACTATTATTTGTTCTTTGTAATACAGATAGATTTAAAGAGGACAACGGATTATTTTCTGTTATATATAATGACAACGAACCAATTGGGTTTGCTGGTGCTTACAAACATGATAATAATTCAAATGTTCTTATATGTTACGTTAGAACATATATGTTAGATGGTTATCGTGGAAAAAATATTCTTGGGTATTATGTTTTACCGCATCAAATAAAATTTGCTAGAGCACAAAATTGTAGATACATTTGGTTTACATTTAATGATTATAATAAAAGTATATATGATATGCTTAAACGATTTACTGAAGGTAAGGGTGTAGTATTTGGAAGTAAAACATCTAACATATATAAACGGGCAATATATTACGATGACTTGGTTTTAATAAAAGGCGTAAAACAATATGTAGTAGAAATAGATTTATCTCTTTTTACCAATTACGAACTTAATAACTTGGATAAAATAGAATGAGTTCATTAGCAAATTCTGATGTTTTTAAGGATCCAGAAGGTGGTTATTGGAAAACTGAAATTATACCAATTGATGTTGAAGATAAAACAATAATGGAAAGACTTCATATGTTTTGTGAAAAATGTGATGAGTTAGGATACAAAAATAATAATTCTATTAAAGCAATGAAATTATATTGGGCCAAACAAACAGAACAAAATGGTATACCTGGAGAATTTTTCTGTGCATTTAGACGACACACAAAAAAACTTGATACGATATTTGCAGTAGCAGGATGTCACCCCTTGCCAAGGGATAAATTTCCTATGGTAAACAATAATGCTTGGAGAATATTTTTTAGACGATGTGAATTGCCTGGGTATAGTCCATATAAAGGATTGTTTAAAGATGCTGGCCAAAAAGGAAGAGAATTCATTGATGCTTTTATAAAACATTGTTCCACAGATGAATTATATATTACAACTAATGTTGTCAATGAAGATAATAAAAATATAATCAGATATCATAGATTAATGGAATTAGTAGAAAAACAAAAAAATAGTTACATTAATAATATAGGCCAAGTAAAAATGGGTAACCATGAACAAATACTTTGGAAACTGGATCTTGACAAATATAATTATTATCAACAAATCAGGGGATTATTATAATGAATGATTTAACAAAGTTAGTAAGAACATTTATATTACCCGAAGTATATGAAGTACTCAAACAAATTAAACCTAAGTTTTATGGAAATGAAAAATATACAACCAATATAAAAGAATGGTTAAGTCCAATAGCAAATTTGGAAGACTTTTATGTATATCCCATTAATGGGATAACAGAAGGACTTAATTGGTGGGCCGGAAACGAAAAAAGAGGAATTTATAAGGATGTAGGAGATTATGAGTGGATAGATAATACAGGTGAACAAATTAAATATGTATCTGTTCCTAGTTCTATAGATGGTAATTTTAAAAGAATTCCTTCAGATGTTCCTGTTGCCTTAGATCTTGCTTATGTTGGTTCTACAAAATTATTTACATGCAACGATGGTGCAACAATAGGACCCAATGTAGAAAAAGTATTTTATAGTTTAAGTAAACCCTTTGGATTGGGTGCTGTAAGAACAGGTTGGTATTTTACAAGAGAACGTGATATAAAATTACACAACTTGCATATAGGTGTAAATTACTATAATTATTTTGCTCATCAATGTGCAGAAGAAATAATTAAAAATTTTCCTATAGATTATGTTTATAATAAACTAAATGCTAAACAAAAAATAATATGTGATCAATTTTCTATATCTCCCAGTGATAGTGTTTGGTTGGGATATTCAGAAGATGATAGATATGAAGAATTCAGACGTAATAATAAAATAGGAAGACTGTGTCTTGCTAATAATTTACAAGGTAAATAATTATATGAGTATAGAATTCCCTGTTACAGTAAGAAATTTAAAACCCGGTGAACGAGTAGATTCTAAATCTCCTGGGATGAATGTACCCATGACTGGTGATCCTAAATTAGATAATATTTCTATACTCGACGATAAGCCACCTATATTTCATAATGCTCCTAATTATGATATAGAACAAAACCCATTTTCATTTTTATATTTTGACACAACATATGAATGTAATATGGAATGTGGATTCTGTTATAATCCTATTAGAAAATATAAAGATATGGACATAGATAAATTTGAAGATATGTGTGCAAGATTACCGCACCCTGTTGCTATGAGATTTGTAGGAGGCGAACCAACACTTTATAAACATCTATTTAAAGCAATAGAAGTAGGGTCCAAATATAACCATCAAATTTGTATTGTAACAAATGGCCTACGTCTTTCTAGTTATAAATTTGCAAAATCACTAAAAGAAGTATGTGATAAACATCCTTCAGTTAATGTTTCTTTATCATTGAATGGTGGACTTTATAATGATGAATGGTATGAAAAAATAGATCATGACATAAGTCATAGAAAGCGTAAAGTTAAAGCATTAAAAAATCTCATTGATTTAAAATTTAAACGTGTATGTATTAATGCAAATATAGTAAGAGGGTTAAACGAAGGTGTTATAAAAGAATTTTATGATTGTGCAATGAACACTGAATCGGGTATAATTACAAATATAAGATTTAGATGTGCGGCAAAACAAGGTCGTTACGTAGAAGATTTAATGGACGAAGATCAAACTTCTTATACAGGAGAAGCATTAAATAATTACATTAAAACTATTATTCCAGAGGCAAATAAACCATTACATTGGATAAGAGATGGTATTAATCCTGCAACAGGATCAGGCAAACATATAAACAATCCAAATTTAAAATGTAATAAATGTTGCTTTATGTATTACATTACACCTAAATTATGGGTTGCTACAGTTGAATTTGGTTCGCATAATTCCACACTTTGCTGGCGTCGTGGTCAATATGTAGAATCAACAAATACAATTCAACCAACACATCATTATATGGATGAGTTAAGTAGGTATATCAATACGTATGTACCTGACGGAATAAGACAATTGTCTAAACATATGGAACAATACGAAACAGAAGATTTTACATAATTTTGTTACTTTCGCTTTCATAATAAATTTTTTCAGATGCCCACATATTATTTAAATAATGTTTACCAAAAGATATTACTTCTGACAATTCCCTTTTAAATTCTATAATTTCTTCATCTGTATATCCAACTGCTATATAGGATCTATTAATTGATCTAAGAATTTCTACTGTAGATGTTTGTTCTATAAAATTATCAATATTAAAATTACGTCGTTTTTCTTGCAACTTAAAAAATTTTTCATCATTTCGAACATCATCTACTAAAAAAAAGAATTTTGAAGGTTGTGGTATTTTATTAAACAACGTTAATAAATTTTCAGTAGATGTAAATTCTACATCAAAAAAAACGTAATCTACTTCCCCTATATCTTCAATAGTTATATTATTAAAATCCTTTTCTATAAAATGACAATGATTTTTAGCACCTACTAAATTAATATGAGCATAAAAAAGTTCTACTGCACTATCTGTACTGCACCCTGCTTCTTCACATGGTCGTTGCCAATTATCTAAGGCAATAACAGTTGTATTTTTAGCCTTTGCTATATTTGCAAGATGTAATGTATTGGCTCCTGTAAAACATCCTACCTCCAATGCATTTTTATTACAAAAAAGTTCATATATGGCAGTACTTACTAATAAGTCAAAAAAAGCAGCTCTCGGCTTTGTTATATGTGAAGTATATATTCTTAAAGACTTTAGTGTTTCTACTAATTTCATTTATATGGACCGGTAATAGTTAAACATATTTTTGGATACAATCCTACATTAGCTGAGCCATGCAATACCTTATCATCCCAACAATATGTGTCTCCTTTTTCCCATTGCAATATTGTATCATCCGTAAATAAAAATTGTCCTTGTTTCCAATCCTCTAAAAATGTAGTAAAACGTAAAATTGTATCTTGTGATACATCTATAGCAGAAGATATAGATTCAAATATATATTTGCTAGAATGCATTTGATCATAGTGTACAGGATATAATGCACCTGGTGGTTGATATGTAGTTTTAATAATAGCATAATCCATATTAAGATAATCCAATATTGGCTGTACCTTATCTGTTAATGCCATATCAAATTTCATAACAGCAGGATAAAACTTGTGTCGCTGTAAATGTGCTTTTTCAAATTCTTCTAAATCAACTTTAAATTCATATCTACTATATACACTATGAATTTCGTGTAGTTCAGTAGAGTATTGGGATACTTCGTCATACCCATGTAGATATTGTTTTACATTTTCCCATTTTTTAAAAGGATGCTTAGACAATCCATGTTTTGGCGTTCCATAAACTACTTGCCATTGAGGTTCTGGATAATTTTTTATAAAATCTGTGAGGTCGGCAGAGATTAAACTGCCTACATTACCTATCTTTTTTAACATTATGCTGTAACTTTTTGTGCTCTATTATGAGTTTTTTGCATATGTGCTTCAATGCCGGCCATATCTATTTTAGCTATTCCTCTTTTAATTTGTGATTCTATTTCGGAATGTCTATAATCATTTTGTCCATATGGTTTGGCACCAGCACTAGTATCGCGTTTACCATATGTATTGTTATCTTCGATATGCTCAAACATATATTCTACTTTAGGTTTTTCTTGGTCGGCTACTATTTGTCCTCTTAACCAACAATGATCACATAAGAAGTCTATCCATGATACAATATGTACATTACCACCTCGCTTTACTTTAAACTTAAAGCAACAATTTTTACCTGCACACTCTTCATGGAATTGTCCACCCATATATGCTGTACCTATTTCTTCAGATGTAACAACGTTTTGCTCACGCATTAATCTTAACCATTCATTAGTTAGATAAGGTCTACCATTACCAATGTAATTACCTATTAAGCCTTGTGACCTAAAGTCAATTTCTCTAATAACTTTTGGATACCTAGCTGCAATTTCAAACATGTCTCCTATAATATGTTCATTAAAATCACGAACAAGTATACAAGATATTGTCATTTTACCTAGGCCGGCTTCTTGTAAGTTTTCTAAAGCCTGTAATTTAAAATCTAGCGAATCTTCATTATGTACTGCTTTGTTTAAGTCGCGATCTAATCCACCGGAAATGTCCATATGAAATCTTAATTTACGTCCTGCAACTGTTTCTTTTATTCTATGACAGAAATCCATATTCTTAGATAACCGTTTACCATTGGTTGACACATATGCATTGTGTCCATACTTATGAATAATTTCTAAGAACTCAAAAAAGTCAGGATGGGTTGTTGGCTCGCCGCCTAACAAAATTATTTCTTGGGGATTAGTATTTCTAGCCTGTACAGGTTTCCCTTGTTTAATTCTACTTGCTGGTACATGGTCTGCTATGTCAAGCTGATAATTTTGTCCTAATTTACTAACAACATCTTCAAAAAATTCTACTGTTACTTTGGGTATATAACCTGCTTTTGAATCTGTTACCTTTGCATTTTTCTTAACGCTATTTGCCATTGCTTCTGCATTATAACAAATGTTACAATCCATATCACAATA
>Ga0310342_100003145_pt1 | contig 10795 bp, 8 predicted proteins | sample S15DNA20500_MG_FD_206155 | JGI IMG/M metagenome (GOLD analysis project Ga0310342, IMG submission 206155) | Marine microbial communities from station ALOHA, North Pacific Subtropical Gyre - S1503-DNA-20-500_MG | ecosystem: Environmental > Aquatic > Marine > Oceanic | place: Pacific Ocean: North... | reverse complement strand
TTCCTATGACAGGCCAGAGGAAACACGCCCCGGGTCTTCGCTGCTCGAAAACTAATTAGACATTCGATCGACATGGAGCCACCCGAGGCGTCCGCGCCGAACCACGGGCATCCGGGTGCTACATGAACACTTTGTAATGTCTCGAACACTATCCAGAAAGCGAGCCAGCGTAGTCTCTCCTTCGAGAAAAAGAAGATTCGAATATCGAATCAAGAATAGCGTCCCAAATGTTCGTGCAGGCGCCCCGACGGTGACAGCGTGTGGAACACTTGCCGTCGAACTCGGAATTCGCATGCGCTACTCGCACTAGAACTCCTAGGGGCTCACCGCGATTCTGAATTTTTCGACGTTGGTGACTTGAATTGCATCAGGCGCTGATCACAATCGCCACGGCGATCGGTGGGGTTATCGGGTTTCTGGCCCTGCTGATCATTGCCCACAAAGCCCGTTTGGATCGCGCTGCCCGCACGCGCGAGATTCGCCGCCGTGTTCTTGCACCGCGGGTCGAGGCGTATCTGAAGGGTCAGCATTCTGGAATCAGCGAAGCCCTCGGCGAACGCATCAGCCGACAGGACCGCTCGGTCGTCGAAGACATCCTTCTGCACCGAATCCTCGATGCCCAGGGGAGCGAAGGCGATCGTCTGGCCCGAGCCCTCGACGAACTGGGTTTCCTAGGCATTTACCTCAAGCGGCTGAAGCGATGGAGATGGTGGCATCGCGCCGAGGGGGCGGAAAATCTCGGCTTGGCTCGCGCCGAGCGGGCGCGCCAGGCACTTCTCCAGTTGCTGGACGATGACAACTCGGAAGTCCGCTTTCGAGCAGCGCGTGCGCTCGGACGGATCGGGAATCCGAGCGACACGCATGCGCTGATCCTGACGCTGAACCACCCCGGCCGTTTTTCGACGATTTCCATCGCCAATGTCCTCGTCTCCATGGGTCCGGGTGTCTGCGAAATCATCATGGCCTACTTCGAAGACTTGACCCCCCGGGCACGCGTGGTCGCTCTGGATGTGCTCTCGGCGGTTGGGACGGTGAAGAACGGGCCATGGCTCCGTGAGCGCCTCAAGGATGCAAATAGCGATGTCCGCTCCCGTGCCGCCAAGGGTCTCGGATCGATCGGAGATCTCATGGCCGGACCCTTGCTGGTCCAGGCCCTTCAGGACCCCGAATGGCCCGTCAGGGCGGTGGCTGCGAAATCGCTGGCGATGCTCCGCTACGCGCCATCGGTACCGGAGTTGTGCAACGCGCTTCGGGATTCCGAATGGTGGGTTCGGGCCAATGCTGCCGAAGCGTTGCGGGAGCTGGGCCAGGCTGGCCTGACCGGGCTCGAAGCAATGCTGGACGATGAGGACACCTACGCGCGGCATCAGGCGGTCTTCATGCTGGAAGAGTCCGGGGTCCTGGATGAGCGCGTTGCCGAGCTATTCGACGCTTCGAACAGGCGAAGGGCGCAGTCGCGAAGTTTCGTCGAGCAGGTGATCGATTCCGGACAGCGCGGAAGGCTATCGGATCTCTCCGAAGGCCATGCTGATGATCAGGTACGAGCCTTCCTCGCCCGGGCGTTGGAACGCGACGTAGCGGTGTCGAGGACCCGACGATGATCGAGGAGCAGTGGGTCGTCGACGGGATTCTCGCCTTCAACAATTTCGTCATCTTCTACTTCCTGTCGCTGAACTCCATTTACCTGATGCTTTTCATTCTCAGCATGGGTGCTGCGATTCGTCTTACGCGACAGAAATTCCCTTCCGACCTCCCGCTGAACCTGGAATCCGGTCTGATCCCTCCGATCTCCGTCATCGTGCCTGCGCGCAACGAAGAGCTCACGATTCTCGAGGCGGTTCGATCGCTCCTTCGGGTCGACTACCGCGAGTTCGAGGTCATCGTCGTCAATGACGGTTCTACGGACGAGACCTTGGAAGTGCTCGGCCGTGAATATGATCTTCGCCAGGTCGATCGGATCGCCAAACGCTCGCTGGATACCCAGGCCATTCGCCGAGTCTACGGCTCGATCTCCCACCCGAATCTGATCGTGGTCGACAAGGAGCCGGGAGGAAAGCCGGACGCGTTGAACGCCGCCGTCAATATCAGCCGCTATCCGCTGATTTGTTCGATCGACGCGGATTCGATCATCGAGCAAGATGCCCTGTTGCGCGTCGTCACTCCGTTCGTCACGCATCCGGAAGAGACCGTGGCTGCCGGGGGAATCGTTCGCATCATCAACGGGTGCAACGTGAAGGACGGCTCGGTCAAGAAGTTTGCGCTCCCCAACGCTGCGCTTCCCATCCTGCAAGCGATCGAATACTTGCGCGGGTTTCTGACCGGACGGCTCGGCTGGAACCGGCTTCAGTCCTTGCTGATCATCTCTGGAGCTTTCGGGGTTTACCGAAAGGAGACCGTCATTCGCGCCGGCGGCTATAGCGGAACGACCGACAGCGAAGACCTGGAACTGGTCGTCCGAATGCAGAGAATGCTTCGAAAGGAAAAGAAGCGTTTTCGGATGGCGTTTGTGCCCGATCCCGTTTGTTGGACCGAGGTGCCGACCAATCTCGGAGACCTCGCGAGACAGCGATCGCGCTGGCACCGAGGGTTGATTCAAACCGTGTGGCGCGAACGCGGGATGCTCTTCAATCCCCGTTACGGCCGGGTCGGTCTTTGTGTCATGCCGTATTTCTTTTTCTTCGAAATGCTCGGGCCCTTCATCGAAATCCTCGGCTATGTCGCGATTTCTCTGTCCTACATCCTCGGCCTGCTCAATCGGGAGTACCTGGTCCTCTTTCTCATCGTCTCGGTTTTCTATGGGATCTTCCTGTCTGCCGCGGCGCTGCTGGTGGAGCAGATCTGGTTTGGTCGTTATCCGAACTGGCTGGATCTGAGCAAGTTGCTGGTCTTCAGCGTCATCGAAAACCTGGGTTACCGGCAGGCATTGTCGTTGTTCAAGATCAAGGCGGTCTGGGATCTCCTTTGGCGCCGTCGCAGCTGGGGCTACATGACGCGAAGTCGTTTCCAGCCCGCCAACGGCAATGGAGTGCCAGTGCGATGAAGCGGATGCTCGCTCTAGTTGTCGCACTCTGCCTATGCTCCGGGATTGCGCTCGCGGGGGACGGAGTGGAGGCGAAACGCTCGACCGCCGATCGCTTCCAGGAGGCGCGGCGGCTGGCCTTCGACGGTCAGCGCGAAGAAGCGATCGCTCTGTGCCGGGAAATCCTGAAGACGAATCCCGATGCCAGGGACGCGAAGATTCTGCTCGGCCGCATCCAGGCTTGGAACAAGAATTACGCTCTAGCGCGAACGTTGCTGGAGGAGGTGCTCGAAGCCCATCCCTCGGACAGCGATGCACGCAGCGCGTTGATCGATGTCGAGCTCTGGTCGGGAAGGCCCGCGGCCGCGTTGGAGTTGGCGGAAGAAGGCCTCGAATTGCGCCCGGGAAATTTGAATCTGCTCACCGCAAAGGCGCGGGCGCTGCACAAGCTCGGGTTGAACGAGGAGGCGCTCGTTGCGGCCGAGCAGGCCCGCGCCGGGGACCCGGACTCATCCGAGATGGTCGACTTCTATCGGATCCTGCTGCAGGGAACCCAGAGGAACAAGATATCAGTGCAATACGGCGGAGAATGGTTCGACGAAGGTACGGAACCCTGGCATACGGCAATGATTTCCTACCGGCGCGAGTTCTACTGGGGCTCGATCACTCCGAGGCTCAACGTGGCTCACAGGTTCGACAAGAACGGAGTCCAGTTCGAAGTCGATTCCTATCCGAGGATCGCCGAGCATACGTATGGCTATGTGAATTTCGGGGTTTCGGGCGACGATCTTTTTCCCAGCATCCGATACGGCGCGGAGGTCTATCACAACTTTCCGAAGGGCTGGGAGGCGTCGCTGGGTTTTCGTCGACTGCACTTCGATTCCGGGGAGGTGACGATCTATACCGGAACCATCGCCCGCTATATCGGAAAATACTGGATCCAGCTCCGGCCCCAATACGTGGCGAAGGGCTCAGGCGACTCGTTTTCCGGCCGGGCGCGGATACGCCGGTTCCTCAACGGGCGTTACGAATACATCGAACTCGCCGGAGGCGCGGGAAGTGACCTGGGCGCGGATATTGTCGACAACCAGTCGGATCTCGATTCGAGCAGTGTGCAGCTGTCATACCACCGGCGCGTTCTGGATAGCCTGGTTCTCAAGGGGAGCATCGGCATAGGGCGTGAGAAACTTCCGAGAAGGGGGAATCGAGACAGCATCTTCTTCCGGGTCGGATTCGATCAATTTTGGTGAGTTGACGCGATGAAGAGATTTACAATCTTCGCAGCCTTTTTGGCCACGGTCGGGTTCACACTGGGAACCTTCACGCTTCTGGGCCCGGTCCGTTGGATGACGGACTCCGTTCGCGCCAAAGGCTGGCCGAAAGAGTCCGAGGACCTCTTGGTCCGCGGCGTGATCATCGTTCTCATGATTTGTTCCGCTCTCCTGGCCGCGTGGCTCTCCGGCATCGTCACGCGGACCCCGGTGCGCGCCGTGCGGTTCGGGTTGCCGAGCCTCGCCGTGCTATTGGCTGCGTCCAGCGTCTGGCTCTGGTTCAGTTCGGCGCGAGTGGACGCGACGGAGGAGAGTTACGTCGGATCGCGTTTCACCTTCGGCTCCTACCCGAGCGGGGAACGTCTCTCAGCGTTGGCCGCAGAGGGCTATTCGGGAGTGATATCCCTGCTTCATCCGGCAGTGGTTCCCTTCGAGACTCGTTTGATCGGAGAAGAACGCAGAGCCGCAGAAAGCGCCGGTATCGAGTTCCTCCATGTTCCGATGCTTCCCTGGGTGAGCGACAACGCGGGTGCCCTGGCCCAGATCGAAGAGATCGTGAACCGGGGCGAGGGCCGCTACTACGTGCATTGCTTTCTCGGCAAGGACCGTGTTCGCATCGTCAAGAATTGGGTCGAGGAACTGGATCCGGAAGCGGGCATTCAATCGACCCCGGAGCTGGCTTCCCACGAAGAAGATCGGCGGATGCGCGACGGGATGCTCTGGGAAAGAGGTGCGGTGGCCTTTGTTGGCGAGGACATCTTCGTCACACCCAACCCGGTCGAGAACGAGTACGTGAGTTACATCCTTCCTGGTGCGAACGGGGAGGTGATATCACTTCTCGATCCTTCCAATGAGGATGATCGGCCGTGGATCGAAAAGGAAAGAGGAATCCTCGAGGGAAACGGGCTGCAGCTGACCCTCCTCCCGATTCCCATTCAACCCTACGAAGGGCAGCGGGCGCTCGACGTCGTCGAGCAGGTCCGCAAGATGGAGGGGCCGAAGATCGTGCACGCTTTCCTGTCGGTTGGATCCGGGCGGTCGCCTGTTTCCGAAGCCTTCGTCCAGGCTCTGCACTCCGGGTTGCCACCGCTTCCCCCCTCGCTCTTCAGTGAGTCGATGGCCGGGGGGCGCGCCGACGTGATCGCACCCAACGTCGCCGTTGGCCCGCGTCCCCGGCCGGGCGAGTTCGCCTACTACCTGCCCCGCCGCGGAGTGCGGGCGTTCGTCTACCTGGGAGATGCCGAGGATGAAGCGGCCGTCGCTGACCGTATGCTTTGCGAAGCCGAGGGTTGCAATTGGCGCACCATTTCCGAACCGTCGGCTCTGTTGGAACTTCTCGCGAGCGGGGGTCCGTGGTACCTCTACGGTCCGAAACTCTCCGCGTTCCAGCCGCTGATCGCCGAGGCGATGGGACCGGCGATTCCGCCGCTGCCCTTGCGAGCGGATCTCGGGTCTCCGTGATCCCGGTTCCTCGAGTCCCCACAGCCTATTCCCCGAGAAGCAACCGGGGGTAGCGGTCGAGGCCCGGCGTCGCGCTTCTGGCCAAGGGTTGCCAACGCGTCGAAGGCCGGGGTTTCAGGGGGGTTTGTGCCCGCGCGTGGATGCTACGGCTGCTGCTCGGCTTCGACCTGCTCGAGTGCGTGGTGCGCGACGTGCCCCACGAAGAGACAGACGATGACCGTTACCAGGAACCCGACGAAAAGACTGATTTCGTGGGTCGTACTGAGGTTGTCGACGCCGGCGCTCTTCTGGGCAACGTGCCTGGCCACGGCGCCGAAGTAGACGGTAGAAAAATTTCCCGGAATGACACCGACCAGAGAGAAGAGGAAGGGCGCCAACCGGACGTCGCTCGCGCCGCTAATGGCGTTGAGGATCGAGAAATTGAACGGGCCGAGCCGCAACAGGACCATCAGCTTGAATCCCTTGGCCGACACGGCCGACTCGACGGCATGCGTCTTGGGATGCCGCTTGAGCATCTGCTCGAACCGGTTTCTGAACAGCAGCCTATAGACGAAGAACGCGGACAAGGCCGCGGTCACATTCGCGACGATGACGACGAGAGAACCCTCCCACAAGCCGAACGCAACGCCCCCCGCGATGGCCAGCAAGAACTCCGGAATCTGGACGATCGTCAGGACGACAAAGGCAGCGAGGAAGACCGCGGGGCCCCACCAGCCGAGGCTCTGGATCCACTGCTCGAAGCGAGGCAATTCGGCGCCGAACCACTTGCCGACTACCGCAACGAGCGCGATTGCCAAACCGGCGGCGAGCAGGACCAGGAAGATTCTCGCCCAACGCCCGGGACTCGTTGCCACTTTCTGGATCGAGTGGCGTATTGAGTGCTCGGGTTGCGCAGGACGGATCAGGTCAGGCCCTACCGCGGACATGGGTGTGAGGATAACTTGAAATCTCTTTTCCGGTTCCGGGGAACTGGCCGCCGAGGCCCGTCTTTTCTTTCGGAAGCGGGCCGGAACGTGGATGCTGTTGAGCGCGAGCCGAGCGTTGTTGGCAGCCCCCGCACCCATCAGGACCCAGAAGAGGGCCCACAGCGCAACGGGTATCGTGTATCCCCAGGCCAGCAGGGGGTAGAGCCCAATTCCCATGCAAGCCAGCGCGCCCCCGCCCCAATTGGCTCTGTGAAACCAGCTCGGAAGCCGGTCCCCGTAGTCGTCTGTGCTCATTGTGCGCCGTTTCCCACGAAGAAGATCGGCTGAGCGGTCCTGATCCGCCCGTGCCCGGCTGGTTACGCTGGATTCTAGTTGGACCAGCCGCACTCGTCGCCGGCTACCTCGGCTACCGGGTCGCGGCTTGCTGAATCGCCCTGATCCCCATCGGGGCCCGATCCCCGCCCCCATTTGACAGAACCGCTACTTCCCGAACCCTGGGAAAATGCAGCGTGAAGTTCCTATGCTCCGGGAATGGTGAACGTCGGAAAGGCGGCGATCGCGGGTGCCGGTGTCGGTGGACTCACCGCCGCAGTCGCACTCCAACGGCTCGGATTCGAGGTCGCGGTCTACGAGAAGCATCGGGGTATGCAAGATCACACGACAGGCTTCACACTCTGGTCGTACGCGATCGCCCGGTTGGCGTCGTTCGGCATCGGCCAGTCGGAGATGGACCGGGTGGGCTCGTCGGTGGAGATCACGGAGATCCGGAACCAGAAGGGCCGACTGATCTCGAAGATGCCGGTGGGCGAGGTATCGCGGAAGTTGGGCTCCGAGAGCTACGACATCCGTCGTCCGCAACTGCTGGAGGCGCTCGAGGCCCACCTTCCAGCGAACACCGTCCGCCGTGGCTGCGAGTGCGTCGCTGCGCACGACGAGGGAGACGCCGCATCGATCGAGTTGGCGGACGGTTCGCGCGTGACGGCGGACCTCGTCATTGGCGCCGACGGGATCCATTCAAAGCTGCGCGAGTCGGTGGCCGGTCGAATTGAACTGCGCAATTCCGGGTACCGCGGCTGCTCCGCAGTCACGGGTTTTTCGAGCGACCGTTTGATGCCGAACCATCACATCGACATCTGGGGCAAAGGAGGGAAGGCTGGCATCGCGGATGTCGGACAAGGACGGGCGCGTTGGTATCTCACCTGGAAGGTCAAACGCGATGCGCAGCTCCAGACGCGCGAGCAACTTCTAGAGGCATATCGAGGCTGGGATCCTCTGGTCACCGAGGTGATCGCGGCGACTGAAGAATCCGAGATCGTTCACCACGGATTCTTCGATATTCCGCCGATCGGGACATGGAGAAAGGGACGGATCGTTCTCATCGGCGACGCGGCTCACGCCACGACCCCCTTTGCGGCGATGGGCGCGAACATCACGATCGAAGACGTGGGCGTGCTCGTGCAGGAGTTGGAGCAGGCGGAACGCATCGAGGATGCCCTGGCCGCGTTCGAGGATTCTCGGAAAAATCGCACCGAGGATGTCGTCGCGAAGGGCCGGACGATGGCACGGCTCACCCAACTGCATAGCTCCTTTGCTGCCTGGCTACGCGATGAGGCATTTGCCCACATGCCGGCGGACCAGACCGAGCGAGTGACACGTGAGATGGCCAGCGGCGAATAGGCCCTCCTGCATTGCTCCTGCGGGAACCGATACCGGGCGAGAAGGATGCTCCATCACCAAACGGGCCCGCGCGGGCAGTTCACGACCCGCTTTCCGCAATAAGCAGCGGCCCAGGCGTCCCGGACCGGATCGAACTAGCGGCCCCGGCGCTGGTCCCCGACCGATCTAGCGATTGAATCTGTTGGGTGGCTATTGTTGGCGCATGAATGACGCCACCGCTCAGAACAACTCGTTTCCGACCCACACGGTTTCCGTCGATGGAGGAGAGATTCCGGTCTTCGCCCAAGGGCCCAGTAACGCAGACGAGGTCCCCGGACTGGTCGTGGTGCCCTCCATTTTCGGCCCCGCCTCCGATTTGCTGGAACGAATGGCGGGGCTCGCGGATGCAGCCCGCGTCGTCGTGCCCGATCCTTTCTGGCGCTCGGGCGGTGGCGTCGTGCCGTACGACGACCCCGAAGCCGCTTTCGCTCGTCTCAAGGGGTTCGATTGGCCGCTGTGTCTCGCTGACACGCAGGCGGTCATCGAGTGGACACGGGCGCGTTGCAATGGCCGGGTCGCGGGGCTCGGCATCTGTTTTGGCGGTCCTTTCGTACTGGTTTCCGCCAGTTATGGAAATCTATCGGGCGTCGTCACTTGGCACGGCACTCGCTTGGAGGATTTTCTCGATCGGGCCAAGGAGATCACCTGCCCACTGCGCTTCCACTTTGGCGAGGCCGACCCGATCACGCCGCCGGAGGTGATCGAGAAGGTTCGTGCTGCCTTCGCCGGTCATCGCGACGCGCGTTTCACCATCTATCCCGGTCTGGAACATGGCTATAGCCACGAAGGACAGAGCTACGACGAAGCCGCCGCGCAGTCGGGAGTGGACGACACGCGCGCGTTGCTGGCGTCTCTCGCCTCCTCCCCCCGCGGTTCGGACTCCCGGCGCGCTGCAGGCAAAGGTACGCCGCAAGCCTGAGTGCGGGGTCAAGAACGCAAGCAACCGCCTTTGTTTTCGGTTGTTCGAGGAGCGTCGTGCCCCTGGGCTACGGAACGGCTGGCCGAGATCCTGCGCCTGCGTCTTCTAGCCCAGGCCCTCAGCCCGCGTAGACGGTGCGCCGATGAAAGAGAATGAACCCCTAGGAGACACCTCATGGGTAGACTCTTCGGCCTCGTCTCGATCCTGATCGCCATGTATCTCGGCATGCAGATCTACACTCAGGGCATCGGAAGCATGTCGAGCAGCGCATTGGACCCGATCGAATCGTCTGAACGCGATTCGTCTTCGTTCGGCGGTCAGCTCACGGGTAGTGACGTCAGCATGCCGACCGAGCGGAAGCGCGGACCGATCACCCAGAGGGTCCGCGACAAGGTCACCGCTGATCTGCAGCACGGCGCGGATCGCCGAGGCTACTGAGATGAGGCGATTCGGACGGCTCGAATTGTGAAACGCCCTACGCCACGATCTGATATGTCTCGCTACGCCAACCCGCGCGGCTCGCGTTGAAAAAACAACGTCTCTGCGCAGGGATTGGGGAGCCGGGTGACCAGACTCCGGACCCAGGGGAAAAGCAGCTTGAACTTCCTATGCTCTTGCCCTGGATCGCTTTATTTGAGCGGTGCGGGCAGAAATATTTTCTGCTGATCTCTCCTCCGGGAATTGCTCGATGATCAACTCTGGCTCTCGGCTGGCTCGAGGACACTGGTACGGTTGGGTGTTCTGGGGCATCGCTGCGCTGTTCTTTCTTTACGAGCAGTTCGTCTGGGTGATGCCCAGCGTCATCCTGATGGATCTCACCCGGGAGGCTGAAGCCTCGCCGGTGCGGCTGGTCTCGGCGCTGTCCGTGTACCTCTGGGTCTATGCCCTGCTGCAACTGGTTGTGGGCGGGCTCTTCGACCGGTTCGGCACGAAGTTCATCCTGGGTGGCGCTGCGGCCATCTGTGGCCTGAGTTGCCTGCTTTTTGGGGCAGCGCACAGCCTGGGCGACATCAGCGTGGCCCGAGGTCTTTCCGGGTTTGGCTCTGCCTTTGCCTTTGTCGGCGCGATCTACGTCGCGACGGTCTGGTTCGCACCGAGCCGATTGGCGCTGATTGTCGGGATCACGACCGCGGTGGGGATGTTGGGGCAGATGGTCGGCCAGACTCCGTTGGTGGCTGCCGTCCAGGCATTCGGCTGGCGAGAGGTCATCCTGGTTTGTAGTTGGCCAGGCTTTGTACTGGCGGGACTTATTCTGCTGATCATCCCGCGGCGACCCGCCTGGTTCGCGGATCGATTCGCCAAGAAGGGTGAGCTCGAGATCGGCATTTTTCGGGGTATCGTGCAGGTGCTCTCCCGCTGGCAGATGTGGGCCATCGGCACCGTGTGTGCCGTGCTCTATTTGCCGCTGAGCGTGCTCGCGGCAATGTGGGGCAACACCTTCATCGAGAACGCCGGCGGATACAGCCCGGAGCAGGCGAGTTTT
>Ga0310342_100003144_pt1 | contig 10796 bp, 8 predicted proteins | sample S15DNA20500_MG_FD_206155 | JGI IMG/M metagenome (GOLD analysis project Ga0310342, IMG submission 206155) | Marine microbial communities from station ALOHA, North Pacific Subtropical Gyre - S1503-DNA-20-500_MG | ecosystem: Environmental > Aquatic > Marine > Oceanic | place: Pacific Ocean: North... | reverse complement strand
GACCAATGTTATTTAGATGTGGCCTAGACTCCGCATCATAGTCAGGATGGTCTGGATGTAATACATCATGTCTATGACCTTTAATAGCTATTAATTTTGCAAGTAGGTCTGCATGAGTCTTAGGATGGTTCTCACCTCCCACCCCATCTGAATATCCTTCGTATATATTTTCAATATCTCTTTTTTCTTCTTTAGCTACATTTACATCTTCTGGCTGTATCTGTCCCTCAATCCTCTCTTTTCCTCTTGCAATTTGTCCTGGTTTAACAGCTTCACTCCTACGCTCTAATGCATCTCTTCTCTCTTCTTCAGTTTTCACCATCTTTTCTCGTTCACGTATTCGCTCCATAGGATTATCAAAATCATGATAATGACGAGAAGTGAAACCCCATTTCCCAGATTTAGCATGTTCATCCATACCTTTTAAATAATCATGATGTTCGGGGTCACCAACAGCATCTTCATCTACTCTAACGGGTTTAGATTCATAAACAGGCTGAGATATTGTTTCCCCAGTTTTTTCATCTGTTACTTCTTCTGTAACAGGATTTCCCGCTTCATCTAATTGTTGTATGGGATTTCCTTCTTCATCTAATTGATATGGGCTTTTTAGATAATTCATTAAAGCATCAGAAAATATTACGTTACTGTTTGCAATAGTATTATCGGGATAAGTGGCATTAAAATTATCCCACATAGTTCCAATTGACTCTGAATTTATTTGGTTTATATTCTGAAATGCTGGGACTCGATTTCTAGAATCTAAGAAGGTATCATCCATACCCATCTTTAAATCTGTTAAATACTGGGGATTTTCTGATATATCAAAATCAGGTGCGTCTATGGCTTCAATACGACTTTTTGTGGTATTCAAAAGTTCTCGGAAATTATTAATCTCATTCTTTTGGGCTTCTGGTAATTCCTGCACATTATATTCATTATACCCATAATGAGTAAGAGCTAAAGCTGTAGACGCAGCAGCATTCAGTTTTATAGAGTCATCATAAGGAAGCTGGAAACCTTCCCACTTATCTGCTAGTGTATTACGAGCTTCTTCTGATAACGCAGGATTATCTCGCATGGCATCCCAATAATTCTTATGATAAGCTGTTCGGGATAATTCACCCTTGCCACCAAAATATTCTCTTCTAATCTGTTGCATTCTTGTTATTAAAGCTCCAGGTTTACCATCAACTGTTTCTACTAATTCCCTTAAACTTGACCCTTTAGGAATCACATTAATTTCTTCTTGAAGAGTTTGCAATAATTTAGAAACTATATCATCTGCATTAGATACAGATTTACTAGCAAAGGGTGTACCTAACTCAGTACTATATTGTTGGGTAGCCATCTTAGTTTCAAAATTATCTTCTAATCTAGTCCTCATGTCTGTAAGTTCTCTATCAACCATCTCATCATCTTCAAAACCAGTTATACCAGCACCGACAATATGAGCTTTTGTAAACTGGCCTATTCTATCAAAAGCTATTTCTGTAAGAGCATGAGTTAAATCATAAAATTGGTCTGACATTACATCTGGTGATGAATCACGGCTACTTAACCGTAGACCAGAATAATTCGGGAGAGCATGAAGATTTGCCCCAAATAAAATATCTGCTAGAACATCTGGATGATAGTTCTTTCCTAACGCCTCTTTTAATAACTCATCCTCTGGAGGAATCTCATCATACGATTCCCATTCCCTATTAGATTGAGGAATAGAAAATACATCTTCTGCTAATTTACTAAACACATCAGGATGTATCTCATTTTTATTATTAAAAATTTTGAAGTTCCAAGGCGTTTCAATACCCCTAGCTTTAGCTTCATTAATCTTATCACTAATATGACTCACAACAGATAAGATTCTCCTATGTCCTGCCCATGTAGTAAACGCATCTCTCCCAAACAAATCTTCCCATTGAGCTATATGGGCTTGATTCTCTGGGTCAGCATACCAAGTATTACGAGCAGTACCTCTCCCCGCAAAAACTTGCTGGTTCAATAACATACCAGCATGAGGTGACACATGCCTAAAATATTGAAGTCCTGACCCAACAGAATTTAATTCTTCTAGAATATGTTTTAGTGCTTCGGGAGGGACGATAGAATCTTCACTAAAATCATGTATCATTATATCAGGAAATAATTCTTTATCCCCATCAAAATTAGGAGACATGAATTGCTTAAATAGGGTCTTACCCCAGTGAGGAAGATATTCATCAATATTTTTTCGTGTTCTATTTCCAGACGTACCTTCAACAAACATCCTTTTTAATTGGCCTTCAAAAATACCATACTCCTCACTATTCGCTATCCAATCATCAATACCATCCTTCCCTTCAAATCCTTCCCATATTTTTTCTTGTTTGTTCCCATCCTTATCTATATAATAAGCCTCATTCTTTAATGAACCTGTGGGTTTACCCTTAACCTTAACAGCATATTTGTTGTCAAAGGCTTCTTGACGCTGAAGTATTGCTGCTTGTATTGCCGTAAATAGAATAGGAGCAATTTCTTCTGCATTTTCTTGGTCATAGAAAATTAAATTGCTTTCCAAACCAATCCTTCTAATCCACTGCATAGCCTTAGACTCGTTAATAGACCTTCCAGCACTGGCTGCTTGTTCCTCAAAAAGTTGTCTGTCTTCAGGTAAAGCGTTTTCAGGTAGAGTAGGTAGCTCATCAAGATATTCATCACCTACCTTATACTTTCCAACAGCACCAGCTGATGCCTCTTCTACAAGAGGCTGCACAACATCCTGTAGAAACTTATTCCCACTCATTGCTTGTTGTTCTGGTAATTGTTTAATAATAGAATTAAGTAATTGTTTATATGTTATATCCATCCCAGGAATTTGTGCTTCTAAAGAAAGCATTTGGTCTTCTTCTAACGTATCTTTCATTATCGTATTTAAAGCCGTTTGAGTTAGCTTTTTAGTTTTACCTTGTTGGAATCCTTTTTCTTTCGCCATACCTGTAAAGTCTATAGCAGTGTTCTCTAACCCTATAGTAGTAAGAAGCTCATTTAATTTCTTTAAGTTTTCTTCACTAGTAATGCGGAAATTATTAGGATGGAATTCCACAACACCATTATCATCTAATGTAAAAACAGCTAGTTTACCAGTACTTTCTCCATCTGGAGTAGTTCCACAAAATTCACTAGCTAATTTAGGGTTTTCTTGAATTGCTTCATACATCCGTTGAAGGTTCTTACGGAGTACTTCATCGTCTGCGACTTCCCCTTCTGATTTTTTATCTTCTTCAGCATCTTTATCTTTAAACTCACCCAGTATATTTTCATCTGTATCCGTATCGTGTTCTCTGTCTACTCCTCTATTATATTCATCAGCATCAAGCTGTTGAGCTTGTTCTTGGTCATCTAATTCTGTAGGTGGCTTAATAATGTGCAACTTTAAATCGTTTTCCCACTGTTGATGCCATTCATCCATAGCATGGATACGTTTGGCAATAGCTCCACCATCAGTAGCACTTACTAAAGGCTTCCACCACTTCTCTAATATATCTTCAACAGAAGCGTATCTATCAGGAGTAAATGGCATATCATAATTAATATCACTTCCACGGTATTCACCACTAGTGCCTACTCTTGGTCTACCCAAATTAAATTTGGGCACAATTGCAGGTAATTGTTCTATCTCTTTCCCATCTTTATCTGTAAGTTTAGGTCTAACAGATGGGTCTAGATGTCTTTGCATAAATCTATATGCGGCCTGTCCTTTTTCAAGTATGTCTTTATCTGCTGGTGATGCTGCTACTAGTTCTTGAAGAGTCTCACTAAAAAGGTCATTATGGGAATCTCCTGATTTTAAGAATTTTTCCATAGCCGTAGATAAATCACTGGTTTTCTCAGTCCATAGTTTATATGGATTAGATTTTGGGATTCTTTCTATTCGATTCATAATCTCAGGTTCTTTTTCAATGACTTGCCAATTTACTCTATCTGGGTCAGATACTTGAGTTAAACGTTCATGTAAAGACCTCCCAGAGAATCTCATTTGATTCATCAACTCATATACAGGATGAAACTCGTCCTCTAAACCATCTTCAATATTTTTAAGGATGTCTGCTTGACGAGCTTCCATATAATTTTCCATCTTTTCTTCATCATCTTTTCCTGGCATTTCTTGAATCGCAGCTTCTATTTCTTCACTTGTAGCCATCCACGCTGAAGGGTAAGCTTCTAGAACAGCTTCAGGAGTATCAATTCCTATTCCTGCGGGGTCATTCGCTTGAACTTTTTTAAGTTTATCAAAGGTTTGCACAAATCTTTGTTTAATTACATCCCCAAGATTACGTTCCTTGGTTTGCCGACTTCTTGCTGTCCTTGCTTCTTTTGCTGTATTAACTTTTTCGTTTACCTTCTTAGTGATAAAAGTTTCTACACCACCGTACCATTTACTTTTATCTATCTTCTGTCTCTGTGGAGGATTAGAATACGTCTTAGTTTTTTTATCGTATACCATTCCATCAAAGGGTGCCCAAGTCTTTATAGGTTTTCTCATATGCGCTTCTAAAAGACTTCCCTGCTTTAATTTATTATTCTCAGGAGTTATATATTCATGCATAATAGTAGTAAATAAGTTTTGGATATTGTCGTCGCTTCCATAATGAACTGAAGCATTCACATCATTATTTGATGTTTTATGCACAGCCTCTAAATCAGCTTGTTGATACTCATCAGCTGGTTCACCATTAACTATAGCTACTTCTTTACCATCTATAGTAGTATAGATGGGTTCATTATTCTCATCTTTATCAGGCATAAATTCATCTGGAGAAAATCTAAATCGAGACATGAAATCAGTAAACGGTGTAATTTCTGTACCGTCTTCATTAAAGAGATTCTGACTTTTAGCATATTGTTGCACATACCATAAACGAGATAGTTGTGCAGACTGCTCAGTTGATAGGGTAGCTTTTCTATAATAATTTCTATCTGATGTAGGAACTTCTAATGCTTCATTCTCTTCATATGATTGTTCTAATCCGTCAAGTGCATCATCATAAATATCTAAAGCTTTAGTTAACTCCTTCTGGTAGGCTTCAAGTTCTTTATCTTTCCCTTCATAATCTCGTCTTGCTTTACTATCAAGATTATTCTTTTGATTGAAGGCTCGCATTGCGCTTTCCATTTTTTCCATAGAACCAGAGACTATTTCATCATATTCATCTCTACTAGTTATATCGTCTATATAAGCACGGAAACCTTGCCATTTATTACCACCAATTTCTCCTGGGCTTGACGCTTGTAAAGACCCAGGTGGTTCCATATTTTGAGGATTACGTATAAACGCATCAAGAGCCATTCGTGTATAAGCAGCATCGGCTTTAAGTTTCTTAATATGTCTATCTAGTCGATGGCGAGAATGCCCAGTGGTTTCTAAAGTATTATAAGCTGGCATATTAAAAACAACTGGAATTTTCTCACCAGTTTTGCTATCTAGTTCAGGGGCATTAGTATCTGGATTAATGTAATAGATAGGTTTGTCATCGGCACCCCTTGCGATACCTTTAGTATATCCTTCAGGTATGTTACCAAGTCTACCCATATTTACAGCTTTACCAGTTTTTGTTAGTGGGTTATGTGGGCCTCTAGCTAATTCAATAACCCTCCTCCCACTGTCAGTGGTTTGTGCGGGGATAATATTTCCCTTTTCATCTTTACCACCTACTTGCATATTCATAGTGGCATTAACTTCTGCTATTCGTTTTTCTGCGGCTGCTGTTTCTGCTCGTTCTTCCTCTGGAGAAATTTTCGTTCCCACTTGAACATCAGGTAAATCTACTTTAGGTGTTGATGGTTTTACAGGTTCCGCTATTTTAGCTTTTTCTTTAAGGGGAACTAATCGGTAATTTTTCCCAGGATTTAAGTTTTGCTGTCTTACCCATTCCAACAAACTCTTTTTTGCTGATGCTGCTTTTTGTGGATTATCGGTATCTTGAGCAGCTTCGTACAATCCTTTCATTTCTGCATATTGTTCATCATCAAGTTCAGCCATACGGCTTTTAGCCTCTGCTGAAAAATCAAGTTCTGTCGCTTTTTGCATAAACGTTAAAAAGGATTTGACTGCTCCAAACTCATCATCTGAAGCAGCCATAGACAACGCTACGTCATTATTATGCGCTTGTCTAGCTCTTTGCTTTGCTTCGTCCCAGACCACTTCTTCTCTTGACCTATTCTTAGTCTTTTGAAAGTAAGGGTCTTTTATTAAGTTGGCAAATATCTGGACAGCTTTATCCCTAGTTGTTGTCATTTAATACCTCTATTAACCGTTATTAGAAATAACATCCTCAGGAGAGGGTGTATCCGCTGATTCGGCTTGTATGCCTTGTCCTTCTATCATTATACTCCTCAGAGCGTCCCTACGCCTGTCTGCACGGCGTTGCATAGCACTGTAGTAGTCATCATTAGAATCATATAGGAACTGCAATTCTTGATGCTCAAAGAACTCATAGAGCCTATCAGGGTGTGTTGAGAATCCCATCCAAGCTTGAACGTCCATACCGAAACCTAGCTGTGTAACTGTTACACGACTTGTGAGTCCTAGTAGGTGTCCAGTTCCACCGTGGAATAGTCCACCACCAGAGTTTCCAAATATGGACGGCGCATTCTGCATTATATATGCTTTCTGTTCAATCATCTCTCTGAGATAAGTTATGGTGCCGAAATTAGGAAACGGGTCATGTAACAATGAACAACCACATACCACAACAGGGTCTGCAATCCTTAGACTATCTATCTCATCTTTTGGGATAACCGTTGAGACATAATCCAACTTCCTGGTATTGTTCATTTTAATCGCCGCCAAATCATGATGCTTATCATAAGCCAATACTTGTCCTGTCATTGAATTAGCAGAAACGATATTAGAGCCATTATAATCAAATAACTCAACGTGGACTTCTTCCATCACATCACGTTTTACGTCACGCTTCAATACAGTATCAAATTCATCTCTGACTTTAATATTCTTATCAACCACGTGTTGACAAGTTAAAGCAATATTTATATATTGCCCATCATGTTTAGGGTCAGGTTCAGAATATATCATTACTCCAGAGCCGCCAGAATCAGAAGCTCTCACTCTGGTTACTGGGTATAGTATCTTTTCATGTACTTGTGTATTATCCATAACTATCCTCCTTATACTCCTGTATCATCAACTATTATAAATCTTCTATTATGCATTATATTATCTTCTATAAAATTAAGAGACTGTTCTTCAGTTTCGTTATGAGAATTCATATGCGCTTCAATCAAAGCTAGATATGTATATACTGGTACTATATCATCATGACTATAGCAAAGCCCAATCAATGCTTCATCATATTCAGTTGGTAGCATTAGCTTAGAATTAGTTTCTATTATATTACGTATCCTTTTTATTTTCATCATTGGTTTTCTTCCTTTTCTTAGCTTCTTTTAAGAATCTGTTTTTAATCTACTAGATTTTCATTTGCATTCAAGTTTACTTTAAACCAGTCTACATAACAATAACCACATATAGGCCCAGAGTTATAGTTTGGGTCATCATCTACAGCTATTATGATTGGAGTAGCTGTAATAAACTGATGTCCTCTTGGACATTCGTAAAGTTTCTTCTCAGTCCCTTCGATATAAGCATTTCCAAATATCCCATCATCCATTATCTTATACATATCTATTCTCCACGATTTAGAATCTTAATATATTATACTAAGGTCTTTCTAATTAATTCACATAGAATAGTAGGTTACTAGCATCAAAAGGAGGCCATAGCATACAATTATTTTTTTCAACCAGCATCCTAACAATATGCATAATAGATGCCGCTAATTGCATAGGAAAGTTATATTCATGTAATAGAATATCTGATGCCTCATCTGCTCTATGAGGATAATAGTCTTTTAATCGAATTATTAAGTCATTCATTTCTTCTTGAGAATGCATTATTTTTATAACCTCTTTTAATTATAAGTTATAGCTTCTATTATTATTTAGTTATTGCGTTTATAGCTTATGTTATTATACTAGATAGTTGGTTATTATCTGCGTAATACTGCTCTATATTGCACGTCCGTGTACCTTAAGGATATAGGCCGTTTTGAAAAAATTTTTTTAGAAATTTTCTGAGGTCATTCTACATTGTTTATTTAGGGCTAGGTACCATCTAGGATTCGCACAACTGGGGGGGGCCACCCCCCTACCCCCTACCTGGAAAAAGTATATCTATTTCCACACACATTTTTATCAAGGCCCGACATGATAAAATTAGAGGTGAGAAAAACTCACCCCTAGTCTTTTCTATATCACCGTAGAGATACTGTTATACATTTTATCACCCATATCGTTATATTCAGTATTGACGATTTTAGGCATTGGTAAATCCTCCGGTCTTAATCCTATTTCAATATCTGAATCCATTGGTACAAGCTCGCCGTTATTGTATTGTTTCAAATCGTCAAACCTGATTTGTAATTCGACCATTTCACGTTGGTGAGTTAATGCATCATTGCGTAATGCTTTAATGCATTCACGTTGCGATGCTATCGTCTCGTTTTGACGGTGCGCATCGCCGTTAGCATTTTCAATCAAGCCATAGACTAATTCGGAAAATTCAGATTCAACTACTGATTCATCAAAGTCTAAGACAAAAGCGGAATTCTCATTGTTAGGATTGAACCATGTAAGCGTAGCCATTGTTAAATCACCGCCTTTGAAAATATGTTTTTGATTAAATGATTCTTGAAATTTGGCATATGATGCTTAAGACATTCGGCACAAAGCCATTCGGCTTCGCCGTCAATCTCAAACTTAAGATATGCGGAATTCGGGCAAACGTCAGTATCTCGATTTATTGGAGTAGAGTGTATTTGGATACCTTGAATCTTAAGTATTGAGCATTCGCAATGTATTTTATCTGGATAGGAATTCGCTATAACTTTGATATCCAATTTATTCACCGCCTATATTTGGAATGACTAGGAAATTATTTGGTACAGCTAATTGAGTCCACGTGGTAAACTTGGAGCGGAATTGACAAAATTCATAGCCTGGAAAAACGTTGACCATGTAATGGGAATTGTCTGATTCGCTTGAATGCGTTTTCATGCACGCATCGCAGCGAATGTCACCAGTGGTAGGTACTGCCGTGTTAACTAAATCTTTTAGGGTAGCCATGGTGTCTCACCGCCTTTTAAGATATATCTATAATAGCATTTAACATCGCTGTTACTGGTAGCACTAGCAATAAGCATAGATAATAGGAATTGGGATTATCCTCTTTTGCGCCACGACCAATAGCGTATAGTATTATCAACTCTAATTATCAACACTAATTATCAACGCTAATTCCAATTCCATTCCGATTCCGGTTCCTATACAAGTCCTGTATTTACACATGATAAAATTAGAGTTGATAGGATGGCGGCTCTCGCCGCCACCCATCCGATTGGCTATTCGTCGTCGTCGTCGTCGGCGAGTACAACGGGCGATTCTTCACCCGCTTTAATTTTGCGCTCGCCGAATGACTCGATGATTAGTTGCCAATTGTTCGACTCCGAATTACTCCAATCAGTCAACTCGGAAACGTGCAATGCGGAACGGTTATTTGTTTTGCCGTTGGCTTTCCGCCACGCATCATCCCTATCTTCAAGGAATGTCATTGACGCAGGCCCGATTATGGCCGATTCGCCATTGGCGAAATGTAGCTTCAAGCGTACATTGACAGTACCGACATTGCCAGAGTCGAAAATTCGATATTTCACGCCGTCAAGCAATTCAACGTGAGTGATACCGGAGATTCTACCGTATGTACCAGTGTATGGGCTACCCTTGGCTTTTGTAGCAGTTACCGCTTTACCTTTGTTTTTCGCCCCTACGGGCCTACCACGCTTGACGGGAGTTTCTTCAGTTTTGGGAGACTCGGAAACCTTTCTAAAACTCTTCAACCTGGACACCTCGTTAATAGTGTTCGTTGTGCTTCAACGACTAGTCTATGATAGCATATAGAATCTCTGTTACTGCTACCACTAGCGCAACACTTGAAAACACGATTCACCTATACACAGCTATAATTAAGTATTTAATTGAGCCTGTATATAATTATCACAGCTAATTATCAAGTCTAATTCGTGCCTATTCCATTCCCATTCCATTCCAGATTCTATCCATAGACTTCTACATGATAAAAACATACCCATTAAAAGTTACTCATGATAAAAATATACCCAGGCACGGATAATACTAGGGTACTTTTATCATGTCACATATTTCCAGGCACAAAAAAATACCCTTAAAGGATATTAAATCCTTAAAGGATATAAGGTATATATAGGATATAAAAAGAATAAAAAAAGGGGAAGGAAAGATTTCTCTCTCCTTCCCCAGTGTTCCTTATATTCTTTAGTTCCTTATAAGGATTTAACTCTCCTTTATTTTCTTCTCTCCTAGTAAGTCTTGTACATTACTTTCCCCATCATTTAATTCGTATCCTTCCAATTCATTAACCTTTAATCCACTCCTATTGTTAGTGGAATCGTTATCTTTACGCCATTGGTCGTCACGTTCTGTAAGGAATGATGCATTACATGGGCCGAATACTAGCCATTCATCTCCCACTTTAACCTTAAATCGTGCATTAGTTAAGCCTACATTACCACTTGCAAACACTCTGAATTTACTACCAGGCATTAACTCAATATCGGAAGTATTAAATCGTCCATATACTCCCATATCTATATGAGTATCTTTTTCCATTGTTACAGTCTTGGGTTTATTCTTAGAACCTACTG
>Ga0310342_100003140_pt1 | contig 10798 bp, 6 predicted proteins | sample S15DNA20500_MG_FD_206155 | JGI IMG/M metagenome (GOLD analysis project Ga0310342, IMG submission 206155) | Marine microbial communities from station ALOHA, North Pacific Subtropical Gyre - S1503-DNA-20-500_MG | ecosystem: Environmental > Aquatic > Marine > Oceanic | place: Pacific Ocean: North... | reverse complement strand
ACCGGGTCACCCGCCGAATGAAATTGAACACCCTGAAATCGACTGGGAAGAAAACCACTGTGCCATTGCCTGGCGGCGATCGGTTGACTTTGAGCACCGCCCACCGACGTCAAGACAACAAATCCCGGTAGCTCATCGGTTTCAGTACCAAGTCCGTAAAGCAGCCAGGACCCCATCGCAGGACGTCCGCTGATCGTGGTACCCGTGTTCATGAAAGTGTGGGCCGGATCATGATTGATGGCCTCGGTCTTCAACGACCGTACAATGCAAAGTTCGTCAGCAACCTTGCCGAGGTGTGGAAAGACAGACGCCATCTCTTGTCCGGATTGGCCATATTTTTCAAACGGTTGTTGAGGAGCAAGGCATTGCAGCTTGGAATTCTGCAGCTGCGCAATCGGTTGGCCTTTCGTATAGGATTCGGGCATCGGCTCGCCATCCATTTCGGCCAGCTTCGGTTTGAAATCAAACGTCTCCAAGTGAGACATTCCACCCGCCATGCACAAAAAGATAACCCGTTTGGCTCGCGGCTGGTGGTGTAACGTTTCGATGACACCTGTCCAGCGATTTTCTGCTGCATGCGTCAAACGTGACCACGACGGATCAAGCAACGAAGCTAACGCCATGGAGCCAACGCCACGTGTCATATGCCCCAAAAATGAGCGTCGCAGAACGCTGTTTTGCACGGTGGCAATCTGGGCCGGGTCGATCGCATTCACGTTATAACCTCGTAATCGATTCATGCAGGTTCAAAAGAATTCGGGTCAGGGAGGTCCAGGCCGCCAGCTCGGCCAGATCGCGACCATCAGCAATGGGCCGCGATCCTATGGTAACAAACTTTTGTGCCGCCTGATGATCCTCTTGATATCCCTTTCGATGTTTTTCAAAGACTTCTCGCATCGCATCAAGTTCGTGTGTTTTCACATCGCGCGAAAGGGCCTTTCGAAAAGCCCAATTCAAACGATCATCAAAACCCTCGCCTCCGTGTTGAAGAACTCGCTCAGCAAAGACACGCGCAGCTTCTACATAAGTCGGATCGTTGAGGAGAACCAATGCCTGTTGTGGCGTATTGGACCGGGGCCGTTCGACCGTACATTCCTCCCGACTGGGCGCATCAAATGCCACCATCGCCGGATGTAGAAACATCCGTTGCCACCACGTGTAAAGACTGCGTCGATAAAGATGTTCACCCTGGTCCTGTTCCCACTGCCGTACCGGAAAATTCATATGTCGCCAATACCCGGCCGGCTGGTAAGGTTTCACACTGCGACCACCAATCTTCCTGACCAACAAGCCACTCACCGCCAGTGCGTTGTCACGCACCATTTCGGCATCCAATCGAAAACGCGATTGCCGTGCATAAAACTCATTGTAGGGATCCAAGTCGCGCAACTCAGCGGTCACCTGAGACGTCTGCCGATAAGTTCCCGACATCACCATCAGCTTGACGATGTGTTTGATGTTCCATCCACTCGCTTGAAATTCCACTGCCAGCCAATCGAGCAGCTCTGGATGGGTGGGCGTTGTGCCCCGGGCACCCAAATCATCCAACGGGTTGGACAAACCTCTTCCGAAAAAGAGCTTCCAGAGTCGGTTGACAAACACGCGCGCGGCCAACGGGTTCTCCGGGTCCACAATCCAATTGGCAAAATCAAGACGTGTTGCCCGTCGCTCGCCAATTTCCAAGCCCTTCAAAATGCCGGGCACACCAGGTACGACTTCCGGACCTGATTCATCCAGCCAGTTCCCACGCGGAAGAATTCGCGTTGTCCGTGGTTCAGTCGAAACCGTCATCAACGTCGTGGGCAATGAATAATAAAAACGATATCTCGCCCGTCTGGCAGCAGCCAACTCACGCCGCACAGATGCCAGTTCCGGTGCAATTGACAAATAGTGATTCCGGATCGAATCACGTTGCTCGTTGGTCCGTTCTGAAGCTGCTGTTGCAAGCGGATCTGCCAAGGTATCTGGAAATGGCTTCGGGGCCACGTGAAAATAGAATCCGGCTTCCTTCTCTACAGCCGCCACCTTGATTAACAATCGGTTTTCACCCTCCTGGAGATGAACAAACAACTTGTGTTCGTCGGCTGCAGGAGGTCCCTGGGAACGGTCTTCGAATACCTGTCCACCGTTGACCCAAACGACAACGGCGTCTTGTGCCCCTAATGACAACTCGGCTGTCATGGACCGGCTGGCGTGAATGCGTCGAAACAAATAATACGCACCCTGACCACCCGGCTGAAAGGAATGAACCTTCCCATCTTCGTACTCATCAGATCGTCGCCAGGAAACGGATGCCACTGGTTTGGAAAGATTGATTTCCTCCTCGGCACTGTAGGGAAATTCGAAGGCCCTGTCAAAATCACCCTCCTTGATCGGCCCCAGCGAATACCACGGCTCCACAACCAACTTTGCCTCCGCAAGCGAAGTGACAGAGGATTCCCACTTCTCCCGTGAGACATTCAATTCCGGAGTTTCGGTTTCCAGCTGTCGTTGAAGTTCCTCAATCTGTTGGTCAAGTTTTGCGAGTTCATCCCCCTGTTGTGACGTCCAGGCCCGATAGGTAGGCGGGTTTCCCACGCCCTTCTGCTTGATGTCGGCAAAAAAGGCACCGAGGCTGTAGAAATCCTTCATTGTAAAAGGATCGAATTTATGGTCATGGCATTCGGCACAACCCATGGTAACGCCGAGAAAAATGGTAGAAGTGTTGCGAACCCGATCCGCCATGTACTTGGCAAGATACTCTTTGGCTTGCGCACCTCCCTCGTTCGTCGTCGGCAAGAGCATGTTAAATCCAGACGCTATCTTTTGTCGCATGGACGCCTCTGGCAACAAATCTCCGGAAAGCTGTTCGATAACAAATTCATCAAACGGTCGGTTAACGTTGAATGATTCAATGACATAATCTCGATACAGCGCCACGCTACGAGGCTCGTCGGAATGATAACCGTTGCTGTCCGCATACCGCACCACGTCAAGCCAGTAGATCGCCATCCGTTCACCGAAATGGGACGATTCCAACAAGCGGTCGACCCAGGACTCGTATGCCTTTGCCTCGGTGAGGTTTGGCAGGTTGGCGATGTCTGTTGGCGGCAGGCCCAATAAATCACTGTGCAGACGCCGTAACAAAGTGGTGCCATCGGCCTGCTTGGCTGGTCGCAGCCCTTGGGCCTCCAGCTTACGCACAACAAAATGATCAATCGGGTTTCTGGCAAACTCTTTGTTTTGGATTTCAGGAATCGCGGGACGTTTGGGAGCCTGGAACGCCCAGTGCTCCTCCCACTTTCCGCCTGCTTGGATCCAGCTCGCAATCTGGTCGACCTGGGCCTTGGTCAACCGCTTGTCGTAGTCAGGCGGCGGCATCTGATAGTCAGGATCGTCAGATGCGACCCGCCGAAACAGTTCACTGGCCTGGGCATCACCAGGAACAATCAACGGGTCGTCACGATCGGCAAAGACAGAAGGCCGCTCGTCCAACCGCAAGTCGCTCTGACGGCTTTCCGCATCCGGCCCGTGACATTCCAAGCAATTTTCAGAAAAGAGAGATCGAATATCTCGATTGAAGTCAACCGGCTGATCGGCAGTCACAATACCTGGGATGGACCATGCAGCCGCAATGGTCAGAAGTACTGTTAATCGTTGCATGTCTGGGAACCAAAAAAAAATTGTAAGTGGGAACCAATGATTCGCAGCTGCCGGAATACACATTCACAGCCAATCTCATCTCATCTCATACGGTGACACCCTCTGTGTGTCTCCTGATTCGAATGACTTCCGACCGTAAAACGTTGGAAAACCGTGGTACTCCGGAACCCTAGTACGATAAATTCCAACGGCCTGAAATGCAATAGCTCCGCCACGGAAACGTGCAAGGTATTCTCATCACACCTTGCTGTAAACCATTTTCCAACGTGGAATACTGGCTGACGTTGCCAGTTCACATATGTTACAATTCTCGGCCATGAACCAGCCACTGATTATCGACTTGCACCTTGACCTCGCCTGGGACTCCCTTTTTTGGAATCGTGACCTCACTTTGTCAGCCCATGAGGTTCGCGACCAGGAAGCGTCCGAAACTCCGACGATGGCAGAGGACTACAACACGGGTATCTGCACAGTAACGTTTCCCGAGATGCGGCGTGGTCACGTGGGGATCATGCTGAGCACGATCATGTCCCGAATCCAACCACGCAATCAAGGCTGGCGCGACGGCATGCGCACCCAGGAACAGACCATGGGTATTGGGCGGGGACACCTGGCCTATTATCAGGCGATGGCACGGCGCGGTGATATTAAGCCCGTTCTTGGTCTCGAAGATTTGGACGAGGCGGTAGCGAGCTGGCAGAACCCCACTGATCAGACTCCCATTTATCACATTCTTTCTATGGAAAGTGCCGACCCCATCATCAATGCGGACGACGTCGGATTTTGGTGGGATGCGGGATTACGCGTCGTCGGGCCGGCCCATTTTGGGGATAACACTTACATCCACGGAACCGGTACCGTTGGTGGCCTCAAGCCACCGGCCCAGGCACTTTACAAGGCCATGCGTGATGCCGGCATGATCTTGGACATCACCCACATGGCAGACCAGGCGGTCAAAGAGTCGTTTGATTTATGGGACGGTCCCATCATGGCATCCCACTGCACATGTCGTTCGCTCGTTCAAGGACAGCGACACCTTGATGATTGGATGATCAAGGAATTGGTTGCCCGCGGCGGTATCATCGGCATGGTTTTCTGTCAATTCTTCATCGATCCCGAAGTGGTTTGGGAAGATTTGTCATTGCGCAACAACTGGGTGCCAAAGTACGGCATGGACGGTTTGATCCCCCACATCGAACACATTGCTGATCTGGCTGGAGGATCCTTTGCCAACATTGCTATCGGAACCGACATGGACGGTGGCTTCGGAGCTGAAGCGACACCGACCGACGTCGATACGATTGCCGACCTGCAAGGTTTCGGGCCGGTTTTGAAAAACGGCGGCCTATCCGAGAATGACGTTAACGGCATTCTGCACGGCAATGCCCTGCATTTTTTCCGCCGCGTCTGGAGTTCCTGACCTGCTTAACACGGGTCCAACATCCATTCACCACTTCCCTGTAAAGCAGCCCTGCCATGCAATATCACCATACGGGCGTCGTTACCGACCAAAAACAGCCCAACGAAATGTACGTCGAAGCGACCAAAGTCTGGATCACTGACCCTGACAAACATCCCTGCCGGATCGAGTATTTAAGATACGAGCCAGACACACCCGTCGAACCGTCTTTGCAGAACCGCTGCCATAACGCCTACACCGTGGACGATCTTAACCAGGCTATTTCCGGCAAACAGGTCGTGATTGGTCCGTTTGATGCGTTTCCCGGAGTTCGCGTCGTTTTTACTGAAGAAAACGGTGCTCTGATTGAATACATTCAATTCATCGAAAAATCAGGGATATCCTGATTCGCACCGATTGCTGCGGTGATCCACAAGGTCCTCTCGTTTGCTCACAAAAGCCAGATTACCAACGATGCTAACATGGTTGGCTCAAACCACTTTTTTCAACTAACAGGAGGACGCCTACTTGATCCTCACTCCCATCCTCATTCATTTCATTGTTTCCACGGCAACGGTTGCCACGCCTCCCGTGGTGTTGGTCAACGGATTGAAATTGGAACAACTGGTTGCCGAACCAAGTATTGTCACCCCCATTGGCATTGATTTCGACAACCGTGGACGAATGCTGGTCGTTGAATCCCACACACACCAGCGTCAAGACAATTACACGGGTCCTTCCACAGATCGAATCCGCCGGTTTGAGGATTCTAACGGCGATGGACAATTCGACCGCGAGAGCACTTTTGCCGATGGCTTTATCTACGCCATGAATGTTGTCGTTGGTCCGGATGACGCTGTTTATGTAGTGACGCGCAGCGATGTGCACTTACTGCGCGACAATGATGGTGATGGTAAAGCCGACCTGAATCAGAAAATCATTCGCCTGGAAACCGAGGCCACCTATCCACACAACGGTCTATCAGGAATTGCTATCGTGCCAGATTTGAACCACCTGTATTTGGGATTAGGAGAAAATTTCGGCATGCCCTTCAAAATCATTGGCACCGATGGACAATCGTTAAGCGGAACCGGCGGAGCTGGAAAAATCTTCCGTTTTAACCTCGCTGGCGAAGAAGTAGAACAAATTGCCACAGGATTGTGGAATCCTTTTTCAATCTGCTACGACCGCGGATCGCTGTTCACCGTTGACAATGACCCCCATGCCCGGCCACCTTGCCGGCTCTTGCACGTGCGGGCTGGTGGTGATTACGGGTTCCGTTGGGAATACAACTCTTCAGGCATGCACCCTCTCCAGGCGTGGAATGGCGAGCTTCCCGGTACACTGCCGATGGTGTGTGGCACTGGAGAGGCCCCTTGCGCCGTGATTCCCCATCGGGATGCGCTTTGGGTAACGAGTTGGGGTGATTACCGAATTTCCCGATACGATCTGCACTCCGCTGGGCCATCGTACCAGGCTCACCGGGAAATCGTGGTGCAAGGAGGTCCCGACTTTCGTCCCACGGGGATGGTTCTGGGGCCAGATGGAAATCTCTATTTCTCCGACTGGGTCGATCGCAGTTACCCGGTACACAGCAAGGGCCGCATCTGGCGGCTGGCGTTCACCCATCCGACTGGAAACACCGAGTCACCCAACCTCCCCGCCCAGGATATCCAGACCACGGCTGCCTGGAAAACTGCCCAAAACAAACATCTTTCATCCGTGAATTGGCAGCAAATCAAAGATCCGGCCCAACGGTTACAACATTTACAGGCTCGCCAATGGCAAGGCGTCGATCAGCCCGTGCCCCTGCTCAAAACGGCCCTGCAAGACCCCGATCCGGAGATTCGCTTATTGGCCGTACGATGGATCAGTGATCAACGCATCGTCGCACTGCGCCAACACGTGTACGACCTGCTTGATCAACCGCAAATCTCCGGCCGGGATTATTTGTGTCTTCTGGGCGCCGTTGACTGGCTGGCGCGAGAGCCCAAGCCACGGGATACCCAAATCGCCGAAGAACTTCTCATGGCAGAATTACAAAATACTCAACGGCCCGACCACGCTCGTGCACTGGCCCTACGGTTACTCAATCCTAACCACCCCGGGGTGTCTCCCCAAAAACTCACCACGTTGATTGGCTCCCAGCACGCTGGCTTGCGCCACGAGGCGGTACGGACTCTAGCACAACAATCTTCACCCGACCGCTTTGACGTACTGGTCCAAGTAGCAACTGACAACGAACAGGATTCAACATTGCGCGCCGACGCACTCGTTGGCCTGTCAGCCGATGCCGGAGCTCACCAGGGTTTATTAGCCGATCTTGCCCAGGGCGGCGATCCCCTTTTAGCCCATGAAGCTCGCCGGATACTGAGGCTTTCCGGACTCGTACAACAACCCAGCGAAAACAAACCGCCAGCTGACAATCAAGTCACTTGGCGACAACTTTTGGCCACTCCGGGTGATGCTGAATCCGGACGTCGATTGTTTTTCAGTCGTGTGGGGGCCAATTGCAGTATTTGCCATCAACACCAGGGCCGTGGCGGTACCATTGGACCTGATCTGAGCTATCTGGCCAAACGTTTTTCAAAAGAACAAATCATCACCTCCATTTTATTGCCAAATCAAGAAATCGCCCCCCACTACCAACCCCAGGTTCTCGTCACTCAACAAGGCAAACAAGTCGTCGGATTACGCATCGCCCAGGGCGGGGATTCGGGCAAAGAACGTTACTACGATGCGGAAGGCAAAATCGTTGAACTCAGTTCCGCCGATATCGAAACCCGCCGAACATCGGCGACCTCACTGATGCCATCAGGATTGGAGAAAACGATCACCGTGGCTGACATGCGTGACCTGGTCACCTTTTTGTCAACAGCGCCCTAATTCAGGTCGTTCGATATTGATCCACATCCCCCTGAAACGACAAGCCCAGCAACTCACGTGTTCGATTGACGTTGCAGGTTTGATCGGCACCGGCACTCCCTACCACGTGCAGGATTTCAAATTCCAGCGATGGATGTTCCACCGCTAAGCGACATGCCTCGGCCAAATCGTGCCGGCAGACCCAGCCGCCATCCGCTTCCCTGGAATCGCAACTCAGCTGTTCACGGAACCTTCCCATGCCAATCCTCGCATCGACAATGTAGTCGGGACGAAAAACAACGATGCTCAATCGATGGGCTTCAAAAAATTGCCGGCACATCTCTTCCTGCAACCGTTTGCATACCGCATACAAATGGCCATCGGGCCGCCTGACCTCCGAGGAAAAGAACGTTCCTTGCGGATGGGCAGCGCGACAGGAGCCCATGTGGACCACCCGCTGAATCCCCAGCCGCCTGCTGGCTTCAAGAACGTTCCAAAGCCCCTTGTGATTCACCAAAAAAGCCCTGTCATCTCGCGCCGCCAATTCTTCATCATCAAAACTGGGAAAGTGGACCGTCAAATGAATCACGGCGTCCATTCCCGAGACCAGCTGAACGACCGTATCGAAATCAGCAATATCACCATTGACCCGCTCAACATCATCGGGAGCCGCACCATCAACGTCCTCCCAGGTTTTCCAGCTGTTGGCATCTAAATCAAACGCTCGCACATCGTGCTGTCCACTGAGATTGGCAAGAACGGCCCGGCCTGTCCAACCGGCTGCACCACAGACGAGAATTTTCATGGTGGTCGTTTCGTGGAAAGAATTTGAATCAGGAAGTCTTTTTAAAAGGTCATCATTTCCGAATCACTGGCTCATCCCAGGCAACCCGAGCGGGGGTAAAACCCAGCATGTTTCCTCCGGGCCGCTGCGCCCGCCACCCATTAGTATCTCAATGCCCGACCGCCCGATGCGATGACGGTTTGGCCAGTGGTAAAACTGGAACGTTCACTCAAAAGGAAACAGGCCATTTCGGCGAGTTCCTCTGGCTGACCGACACGCCGAAGCGGCGTGGTCTGCACTGCCTGCTCAAGCAAATCTGAATCGAGAACTTGCATCATTTCCGTATCAACAAGTCCCGGTGCAATACAATTGACCCGTACGTTTTGTGGTCCGAAGGCCTCAGCACACCAGGCGGTCATGGCAATGACACCCGCCTTGGAGGTTGCATAGTGCAACTGTTGGGGGCGAAATTTAAAAGCTGCGATCGAGGAAAACAATACGATACGACCGAACTGTTGTTCGATCATTTCATCCTTAACAGCAAACAGGATGCGGAACACACCATGGAGATTAACATCAATCGTATCCTGCCACAGCTCCCAGGTCATTTCCGTGTGGTCGGAAAAATCGCTGATCGCTCCACAATTGACCAGCAGCTCGATAGGTCCCAATTCCTTCCGTGTCTTTTCCACGAATCCGTCTACCTGTTCCTGGCTTCGTAAATCGCACGGTGCGCATACCGCACGCCGTCCTTCGGCTTGAATTTCCGCGACCACTTCTTGGGCCGTTTCAACTCGTGACCCATAGCCAATCGCCACATCCGCCCCACCACGGGCAAGCTGCAAGGCAGTCGCTCGCCCCATACCACGTGAACCCCCTGTTACCAACGCTACCCGGCCTGCAAATTCCTGTTCCACGCTTGTTTCTCCCCAGAGTTGGTGTCTTGAATCCGGTCATTTCCCGCCTTTCCAGCGGGACGTATTATACAGAATTGCCCAAGCTGACGAAGCAGGCCAGCCACGTGAAGATCCGTGAAAACCACGACTCACGCTACACCACTTACAAGCTCACCATGCCAGTGGGCTCAAACCGTTGGGCGGCGCTTGATGCTTGTTGGCAAACAGGGAGGGGTCATCCGCATTGTCTTGGGTAATCGGACTGACGGGTATTAAAACAATCGGACCCGCCTTACCCTCCTGCTGAACCACTTCCGCATCCTCGCCAGTACCCTCGGGTCTTGATCGTTTCTGACCAATTTGGGGTAACTCACCTGTTTCGAGATATTTCACACACAAATTGGCCATCATCGGTCCCAGGTCGGCGATGCCAAAATCACTCGTATATTCCATGTATCCATACCGAATCGCATGGACCGCCAGATTGCTGCCATCTTCTGCGGTAATGATCACATGCCGCGGATCTCCCAGCGGGGCCCAGCGATCGATGGCCGATAGGGCTGCCTGGGCCGCTGGCATGTAATTGACATCGGAATGAAAGTAAAGACCATCGGTATCCGTATGAACGGCCATCCAATCTTGAATGATTCGACTTGCCAGCCCCGTATCCCATTCGCCTGATTTAGAAGTCACATTAATCTCGGGGTATTTATCAATCACTTCATGAAATCCTGCACCGCGCAAGATGGCACCGGTAGTCGTCATTTTCCCCTGGACTTCCAACACTTTTCCAATCGGCTTTCCATGTTTCTTGGTCAAGGCGTCCACCATCGCCTCACCGGCCCGCCGCCCGGCTTCACGGTCACTGGACGTGACGGTAAAGATCACCTCGACTCCCGCAGTGTCGATAACAGAATTGAGAAAAATCGCAACCGGAATGCCAGCCTGATTGGCTTGTTCAATGGCGGATATCAGGGAAATTGGATTGAGCGGAAAGACAGCAATCAAATCAACATCTTCGGTGATCAGTTCCAGAACGCGGTCGTTTTGTTTTACGGCGTCAAACTGGGGACTGCGGAACAAAAGTTGAAAGCCGGCTTGCTCCACAATTTCTCGCATCGCATCATCAAAGGCCTTCCAAATTTCATTCTTCGGATTATCCATCGGCACCCAACCGATTACAAACTGCTTCCCGTTTTTAGGTCCTTTCCC
>Ga0310342_100003139_pt1 | contig 10798 bp, 8 predicted proteins | sample S15DNA20500_MG_FD_206155 | JGI IMG/M metagenome (GOLD analysis project Ga0310342, IMG submission 206155) | Marine microbial communities from station ALOHA, North Pacific Subtropical Gyre - S1503-DNA-20-500_MG | ecosystem: Environmental > Aquatic > Marine > Oceanic | place: Pacific Ocean: North... | reverse complement strand
AACCAAAACTGTATGAACGATTCTTTGGTCGCCTCTATCGTTGGTTTTGAAAGGGCTATTGGCTGCGTTATGTCGAGCATAACTGTAGGCCTTTGGGAACCCGGACTCGTTAATAGAGGCGGGGCGATAGGTAGGGACACGGGTCATGATGTCTTCAGAGTGGGAGAATTGCACGGAAGAATAACATCGAGAGCTGAGGAGATTGCGGAAATACTTTCCTGTATAGACGGATCTCGGCCCACCTCCAATATATGGGGTGAGAGATGGTCCAAGCTTGTAACCAATGCTTCTTCAAACCCTATTACCGCGATGACAGGGTTGGGCTCCTCTGGTGCTGCTGAGATTTCAGACGCCCGGAGATTACAGATAGAAATATCTAAAGAATGTTGTCAAGTTGGTCTCGCTCAAAACTTCGACATTGAGGCAATTAAAGGACTGCCCGCAGAGAAGTGGGCTGATGCTGATAAAGGTGACGTTTATGAAGAATTAGATGCCAAATTCCTTCCGGATGGAAGTAGGGGAGATTGGAAGTCTTCAATGTCTCAAGATGTGACGAAAGGAAGGAGGACGGAGATCGAATTTATGAATGGATTTATTGCTCGGGAGGGTAATAGATCAGGAATTCCAACACCGGTGAATTCCGCTATTACCTCGGTGGTTTCCGAGATAGATGCCGGAATTAGAAAGCCTGAAGAGGGAAATATCAGAGAAGTTTTGCTACGGGCAGGTCTTAGTTAACTTTATCCTCGTATGGATTTTTTGGATGGACTAACTACTTGGTTTGCAGGTTTTGCTGGAAGTGAATGGGCTGTTATTGTACTTGCTATAGCTACTTTCTTAGAGTCCATATTCTCTCCCATTCCCCCAGACCCTTTATTGATACCAATGTCGGTGTTACGGCCAGAAATGGCCATTTGGTACGGATTAGTGGCTACGATATCTTCTTTAATGGGAGCCTTAGTTGGTCATTGGTTGGGATCTCGCTTTGGTAGGCCTATTCTTTCTAGGTTTGCTTCGGACTCAAAGATAGATTTAGCCGAGTCACTTTTTAATCGCTATGGAGCTTGGGCGTTACTTGCGGCGGCTATTACACCCATTCCTTATAAAGTTTTCACTGTACTGGCTGGTGTTTTAAAATTTGATACCAAGAGATTTTTAATTGTGTCTCTTATTGGGAGAGGAGCCCGTTTTATAGGGCTCGGTATATTACTGTTTTTGTTCGGCGAACAGATCCAGCATTTTATAGAACAAAATTTTCAAAATCTTTCGTTATTTGGATTGGCTGCAGTTCTTGTCTCTTGCGTAGGTGTGTGGCTATTGTTTAAATTCAGAAGAAGACTTGGTGTTTCATAGGTAGGAACGGGGCTTCTAGAGGTCTAGTCTGGCCTGGAGCTTGTCTCCACCGTTTCTGCCTACGTATTTTATCCCAAGATGCTCATAGGCTTTCCTAGTTGCTATCCGACCTCTTGGTGTTCTGTCGAGGAATCCTAGTTGGAGCAGAAATGGCTCATAAACGTCTTCAATAGTTTCAGATTCTTCATTTATTGAAGCTGCTATAGTGTCCAAACCCACAGGCCCTCCATCGAATTTGTCGATGATGCAAATTAGGACATCTCTATCAACTCCGTCTAGGCCAAGTACGTCTACCCTCAGGTTTTGCAACGCTGTAGAAGCTACCTCCCCTGTTATTACGTTATCAGCAATAACCTGAGCGTAGTCTCTTACCCTTCTCAGTAGCCGATTGGCTACTCTTGGGGTTCCGCGTGCCCTCTTTGCTATCTCACTGATTCCTTCCGCTTCAGCTTTCACTTCCAGTATTCTGGCCGATCTTTCCACGATCTTGGTCATATCCTCTACGTTGTAGAAATCTAGCCGATTGACCGAACCAAAGCGATCTCTTAGAGGTGCACTCAGCATCCCATATCTGGTTGTAGCTCCAATTAATGTGAATGGCTTTAGGGACAAGTTCATGCTGCGGGCCTTCAGACCTTTATCTATGACCCAGGTGACAAAAAAATCTTCCATAGCTGGGTAAAGGACTTCCTCCACTACCCTATTTAATCTATGAATTTCATCAATAAAGAGAATCTCATCTTGTTGGAGTTGACTTAGTATTGCAACCATATCTCCAGGGCGTTCAATGGCCGGGCCTGAAGTGGTTTTAATACGCACTCCCATTTCAGTAGAAATTATGTTGGCCAGCGTAGTTTTGCCCAATCCGGGAGGTCCGTAAAGCAAAAGGTGGTCAAGTGGTTCACCTCTTTGTTGGGCCGCAGTAATACCTATACCGAGGTTGCTCTTGATGCTATCCTGTCCCACGTATGAATCAAGGCTGCGTGGTCTAAGGCTATTGTCAAGAGAATGATCATCCTCTTGATTTGATCCGGAAACTAACCTGTTTTCATTCAAATTATTCGAACCGTCCGGGAGCATTGGTCTACGCATATCGCATTCTAGTTTTCGGTCGTATAAAGTGTCAATTGGTCAGAATGACTTAATATTTGAATTGAGAGGACTTTATGGCAGATAACCTTCTTTCAGAGGAAGAATCCCTACTTCGTAACACCGTGCGTGATTACTCAAATGATGTATTGGCGACAAGGGCGGCGGATTATGATGAGTCGGGGCTTTTCCCGTGGGATAACTTCAAAGAACTTGGTGATATGGGTCTTTTAGGGATAGGGATAGATGAAGAATATGGAGGTAGTGGAGGAAGCACCAGACTCGTTGCTCTCGCCGCTGAGGAGATTGCTAGAGGTTGTGCGGCGACATCTGTCGTTTACATAGCGCATTTGTCATTGTGTACTCAATTCATTAATCGATATGGTACCGAAGATCAAAAAAATAAATATCTACCTGATCTAGCATCGGGGAAGAAGGTTGGAGCGTTTGCTCTTACTGAGCCGGGGGCGGGGAGTGATGCGGCGGCCATAACAACGAATTCTGTTAGGGCAAACGGCCATTTGGTGGTAAATGGTAACAAAACTTATATAAGTAATGCCCCAGAGGCTTCGGTGATAGTTACGTTAGCCACGAGAGATCACTCCCTCAGCCACAAAGGTATCGATGCTTTGATTATTGACGGAGATTTGGAAGGCGTTACTGTTAATAAGTTGGCAGGAAAGATGGGCGTAAGAGCCTCGACTGTTGGGGAGATAATTTTTGACAACTGCCATGTCCCCGTAGTGAATCAAATGGGTGGTGATGGCGTTGGATTCAGGCAAACTATGGAGGTTCTTAACGCAAGTAGAATATCGATTGCTGCTCAGTGCGTTGGGATTGCTCAGGCGGCTCTTGAGGCATCAATTGAATATGCAAGGAATCGTAAAGCTTTTGGGGGCACTTTGAGTGATTTGCAAGCGATTCAATGGATGGTGGCAGATATGGCGACTGAAACGGAAGCGGCAAGGCAACTAGTGATGAATACAGCTTCTCTAAGGGATGCCGGCTTGCCCTTCAACACAGAGGCTTCCATGGCTAAATTGTTTGGGTCAAGAGTTGCAATGGATGCGGCATACAAGGCTGTGCAAATTCATGGCGGCGCTGGCTATTTTTCTCCCACTCCCGTTGAACGTTACTTCCGAGACGCTAGGGTTACAGAAATCTATGAAGGCACTTCAGAAATACAAAAAATGGTCATTGCTCGGAACATACTGACAGACTAATCCCCAATGACCTTTTTTCAATATTTGAAATGCGCTATTTCATCGAATTCATTTAAGTTATTGGGATATTTAACCAACCTGCCAATTTCCTGTAAGTTAATTTTCCAACTTTTGCGGTAGGAATAATTAAATAGAAAAATGTAATTGGTAATTCCTTGGCTTCCTGATGTATGGTTAGGACCCTTTTCTACGTTGTTTAAAAGAAAATGAAAGAGAAATTGTATATTGATTGATGTTAGCTATTATTTAACCTTGGCGGTTGCTAGCCTGGTGAGTTACATATTCGGTGCCCTCCCGTTTGCTCATCGACTTAGTCGTCGCAAGGGAATAGATATTTTTAAGACAGGGACTGGATTAGCCGGGGCTTCTAATGTACTAAAGACAGTGGGCAAAGGTTCCGCGGTGATCGTGCTTGTCTTTGATTTAGCAAAGGGCGCTTTAGCGGTTATTGTTTCAGGAATGATGGGAATAGAGGGAACTGTTATTCTTATACCCGCCGCCTTTGCAGTGCTTGGACACTGGAACTCTGTCTTCACTAGATTCAAAGGAGGGGATGGAATGGCTATAGGTGGAGGGGTTGCGATAGCGCTTTTTGGATATTTTGCAATTTTGGCCGTGGTTGTTACAGCGCTTGTTGCAATTTTTGCCCAGAAGCTTCCCTTTTCTTCTCTCACCAGCATTGTATTTGGGTATATTTCTTTGGTCCTTTCTACATCTATACTGGCAAAAAATGAGCTTGGGACTTTAGCTCTGTCATATGGAGTGCTTGTAGGGTTGATATTTGTTCATGCGGTTTTAGGCCACAGCAAAAGAAATAAAAGAAGTCAGATCTTTGAGGAATCCGAGACCAACAAGATATAAGTTACAGTAGTTTTTAGCCCTCTTGAATTTCAATCAGGCAAGATAATGTTTTCTTTATTCATTAACAAAAACTCTGAAAGATTTGCGTCCACTAAGAATACGGTGGATTGGGAAGGAGTTTTTACAAAGTAGGTTACGTCATCGTTGCGAATAAACTTTAGCCGTGTTGTTGGAGAGTTAGACCCCTCGAATGTGTTTATCCTGATAGCGCCATCTGGAGCTGCAAAATCCAAGGACTCTTGTTCGCTGTCTTCAAGGAATCCCATAGCTGGAACCACCGCAACAGCCTGAAGAATCATGTCAATAACTCTTTCATCGGCCATTCCATATACTAGGCCGGATTGAGAACTTACCTCCCAACCGGACTCTACCTTAGTTACTGAGAAACCCAAACTGCTGTCTGGATATATAAAATCAAAAGACTCTACATCCCCTGGTGAGATAGAAGCCACGATTGGATTCCTCCAGGAATCCGAGTTTGTTGAAAATACGTTATTCCGCGAGCATGGTATTCCGTACACTTCGTCTTTGCCGGCTTTTCTGACATAGCAAAGTTTTACATCGGGAGACCATTTCCCCACTAAGAATTCTTCCTGTACTGCCTGACCTAGGTAGAACGTTAATTCCACTCCGTTCTTTTCATCTACACCGAGGGCTGAGTGGTTTTTTGGATTCCTAGCAACAAGTTGGGCGTCAGGTATGTCAGTTACATGTAACCAAAAATCACTCATGCGAGGGGCGAAAGCCGGGTTTTTTCCAACACGCCAGTTTTCCTCACCCATACGTACCAGCTCTGCTCTCTCACCTGATTTAGAAATCTCAATTCTGTCAATTACATCTTGGGTGATGGGCATTAGGCCTTCCATTGTAAAGTCGTTTCCACCTGATGAAATGACTCTAAAAAGAATTCCGGCTACACCAATGGCTATTAGAGCCATGAGAACGAATCCTACCTGCCTACTTTTCATTCGGAAGACTCCTGATCTGGGGTAGCTACTTGAGATCGTGTTCCCGGAATGCCTCGCCTCCAATTCCCTTTGAATCCCTTTGTTCGTCTACGCCAAAATCTGAGTAAACCAAGGAGTATCAATAGAAGTGGTACTCCTCCTATATTGAGATACTGAACTAAATTTCTGTGCTGGTCAGATGAGAAAACCATATTTCGCTCAGACACAACCTTTGATCTGACAGAGGCTAATTTATCTTCTTGTGCTAACCAGTCAAGAAGATTGAGTCCCAACAATACGTTATTGGAAAATCTCTGGGTTGCAGATTCAGAAATCCAGTCGGCGTCACCTACTATGACCACCCTAGAACCATTGGAACCCTCGGCGGTAACGGCTAGGTCACTGGAAAAGAAATTAGTTTGAAGTGGATCTGTGAAGATTGGAGAGTCTGGCTTGAGATTCCTGAAACTGTCGTCCACGGCAGCATAATTGGTGCTTCGTATCAATGGGGTAATTGAATATTGGGAGTCAGGTAAATCTAATATTCCCAATGTATTTGCCCAAGCTAAAACGACACTATCTACATTACCCGCAACTTTTTTGTCTTCTATGACCGCGCGTATCCAATATGGATAGGGAAGCATGACATTACCCCTCATTCCTGCAGAAAACCCGAGAGTTTCATTAGATTGAAGGTCGTAAACTATATTGTTTTCTAAAACGATTCCAAACTCGTCTTCGATGAACTTTGCAAGACTGTGGCGATTTGGGAGTCCGGCAAGTTGCTGGGTGTCGACTAACACAGATTCAAGGTTGAAAAATACTTTCCCCCCTTTTTGTATATATTCTCTAAGGCTGCCTTCGTGAAATGACCCGAAAGGTTCTTTAGGAGAAGAAATTACGAGTACGTCGACTTCATCAAGTGGCAAGGGTTCGTCTGGGGCTGCTGCTACCGGAACCAGGTTATATTGTTGGCTGGCGACAGAGGCAAAAGTCATCATTTGCTGCGCGGGAGATGCTTCTCCGTGTCCACTTGTGAACCCTATGGTTTTCTTTTCTTGATTATCACTGAGCATTTTGTTTGTGAGGCTGGCTAGTCTGTATTCAAAGCCGTCAATAGTGTCCACAAACGGTATGATTTCCCTTTTATCAATATATGTGAGAATAATGCCTAAATATCCGGTCTTAATCTGTAATTCACCTTGGCTGTGAAGGTTGAATTGGACTGGAGGTACTCCCGCAGTATTTGCTTTTCTTTCCGCTTTCTCGTCATCTTCTGGGTAGTGTCTTACAACCTTTACCTTGTCGTTAGAACCTGCCTCAAAGTCATCTAAAAAATCATTAACATCACGCGAGACTGGTGAAACTTGGACTGGAGGGTCTGCTGACATGAAGATATCTACAGTTAGTAAATCATCTAAACCATTTAGGATTTGTACGGTTGCCGGCGATAATGAAAAAACTTTATCTTCCGTAAGGTCTATTCGACCTTTAATGTCACTACCGAACCATCCTATTAATATACTCAAGACTATTAAACCTGCGACACCAAGTTGAAGGTTTCGATACTGTGAGGTCTCGTGGCTTAATGTTCTGCTGCGTACAATTAAAAAGGTTGCGCTGAGAAACGTAGTAATCAAGGTTATGAAATAGAGGATGTCTCTTAGGTCAATGACGCCCCTACCGATATTGTCAAAATGGGTAATCGGACTAAGCAACTGCAGGAGATTCGCCACGTTGGACGGCATCGTGATTGCGACAATTTCCAAGCCCATAATCATTAGGACCATGCTTAGCGTCAGGCCAAGTATGAAGGCAACAATTTGATTCCTTGTCAAGCTTGATGTGAACAAACCAATGGAAACCAGGCTCCCAGCAAGAAAAACACTTCCTACGTATTGGGAAGCGACTGCTCCCCAATCCATGTTACCGGCTGTACTCACAGCTATTGGGATACCAAGAGTGCAAAGTATTGCTATTGTTACAAAGATCAAACCAGACAGAAACTTAGTGACTAGAACTACCCAGCCACGGATAGGTTGGGTGAGCAGAGTTTCTAAAGTGCCGTCTCTTTGCTCCTCTGATAGGAGGCGCATAGTGGCAGCAGGAATAAAAAGGGTCATAAGCCAGGGCAGCGAAGGTCGGTCTATTGCGAATTCTACTGTGAATAAAGGTCTTAAAGATGCTTCACCCATCAGTAAGGCGGTTTTGAAGAATGCCCATGACAACATTGCGACGAATATTACGATGAGTATGTAGCCTGTGGGTTGATCAAAATATCCCTTGAGATCTTTTCGGATCAGGGCGAAAAATGGAGACCGGATCATGATTTCGATTCGTCCTCTACGGTAAGACTATGAAATACGTCTTCCAGTCTCATTCTTTCCTCATGAAGATCCCATAAGGTCCAAGATTTTTGAGTGGCAAGATGAAATATGTCTGGGCGAGGGTCGTCGGCCCCTGAAAGATTAACTATGTACCTTTTTCTAGCATCAATTGGATCAAGTCGGCTGACGGATTCTACGGATGGCAGCGTCGCCAGTCCGGCTTCAATCTGCTCCCCTTCCACCTCTACGTAAACACGACGCAATCCAGGCGCTAGTTGGAGTATTTCATCAACAGGGCTATCAGCCACTAGCTTCCCTCTGTTAATGACGAGAACTCTTTCACAGGTTGTTTCGACTTCTTGCATTACGTGGGTCGTTACCAACACGGTTCTGTCTTGTCCAAGAGATTTCACGAGATCGCGCATTGAAATTCGTTGGTTCGGATCTAATCCTTCCGTGGGTTCGTCCAGTATGAGTATTGATGGGCGATGCAGTATCGCACCAGCCAGACCTACTCTTTGATGGTAGCCTTTGGAGAGTTCACTTATCGGCCTGTGAAATACCTCACTGAGTCCCGCTTCATCCACGGTCCTATCTAGGTTGGATTTCCTATCACTTCCCCTCATTCCTCGCAGGTCCGCAACAAAATCCAGATATTCGCTGACAAGAAGGTCTTCATAAAGGGGATTGTTCTCAGGTAAATATCCTATGTTTCTGCGTGTTTCAAGGTCCTGTTGAGCGTTGTCCACTCCATTGATGAATATGCTTCCGCTATCAGGTGTGTAATATGAGGTTAGAAGACGCATTGTCGTGGTTTTGCCCGCCCCATTTGGACCAAGAAAACCGACAACTTCCCCTTTATTCACCTTGAACGACAGGTTTTGAACAGCCTTGAAAGGTCCAAAACCTTTGCTTACACCCTGTACGTCAATACTTACGTCTGTTTCGGTGCCCGCCTGTGTTTTAATAGACTCTTCAGTTGCCATCTGTTTCCGTTAACTATTGAGGAAATATATGTTGCTAAAATTTGGAACTTAGTCGTCAAACGGAGCTGGCAACTTGGGAGGATTTAATTCGGTTATTAGAGATTCAGTCGTTAGGATCATTGCGGCTATACTTCCAGCATTTATAAGGGCAGAGCGAGTTACTTTCGTAGGATCTATCACACCGAATTCGTACATGCTCCCATAGCGATTTTTTTCTGCGTCAAATCCATAGTCTCCTTCACCGTTTCTTATGGCGTCCACTACGACAGGACCGCTAAATCCGGCATTTTGAACCAGGAGTTGGAGTGGGGCGGTCACAGAGTCTAGGACTGCTTTTGCTCCTGCATCCTCATCCGTCGTTCCGGAGTATTGTGTTCTTACAGTCTCTGCGGCCCGGACAAGTGAGGTTCCACCCCCGGCTAATATTCCCTCGTCCATCGCTGCTCTGGTGGCAGAGAGAGCATCTTCTAGACGTTGCTTTTTTTCTTTAAGTTCTATCTCAGTGGCGGCTCCTACTTTTATGACTGAAACGCCTCCAGATAACTTTGCAGCTCTCTCGTCAAGTTTTTCCTTATCGTAATCAGACTTAGTCTCGAGCGCCTGAGATCTTATGTTGCTTACCCTTGCTGATATCAGTTCTTGTTCCCCGCTGCCCTCTACGAATGTAGTATCGTCCTTGGTTGACACTACGCGCCTACATCTTCCAAGATCTGAGATCTCTATAGAATCAAAACTCCTACCAGTTTCTCCGCTAATTACGGTTGCTCCAAAGAGAATTGACATATCCTCGAGTATTGCCTTTCTGCGGTCACCGAATGCAGGGGCTTTAATGCCTAAAATATTTAATGTTCCTCTCATCTTATTTACTACTAATGTTGCGAGAGCCTGCCCTTCAATATCTTCTGCAATGATCACCAAATCGCGACCTACTGCGGTGAATTTCTCAAGGAAAGGTATCAGATCGTCTGGACTCTCTATTTTTTCAGACGTGATCAGAACATAAGGCTCATTTAGTTCGGCAAGCATTCTGTCCTGGTCAGTTACGAAATAAGGGGATAAATAGCCACGGTCAACTTCCATGCCTTCAACGTATTCTACTTCGTAGTTCAGGCCTCTTGACTCTTCCACGGAAACAACCCCATCTTTCCCAATCTTGGAAATAATTGATCCGATGAGCTTTCCCATTTCCTCTTCATGTGCTGAAAGAATTGCGACTTGAGCTATCTGTTCATCGTTAGCTACGGGCTTAGAAAGTTCTTTCAGCTCGTCTGCTAGTGATTCTACTGCCTTATCCATGCCCCTTTTTAGGGCCATTGGGTCAGCCCCAGCAGCTACACTTCTGAAACCATTTTTGAGAATGGCTTGAGCCAGAATTGTTGAGGTCGTAGTCCCATCTCCGACAGCGTCATTCGTCTGTGAAGCGGCTTCTTTAATTAATTGTGCTCCCATGTTGTGGAATGGCTCTTCGAGTTCAATTTCTTTTGCGATCGTTACACCATCGCTACAGACTTGTGGGGGTCCAAATTCTTTTTCGAGGATAACGTTACGTCCATTTGGGCCTAAAGTTATCCCGACAGTACGGGCCAGCAGGTCCACACCTTCCATTAATTGTTGACGGGCGTTTTCTCTGAACTGGAATTGTTTCGGCATTTCGTTACCTCTTAATCTAGACCGTTGCCTTCAGTTTCTAAAGGGGAGGTCAATTTTACTATGAATTCTTTTTATTGTTGAGTGCGTTTAGTATCACATTAGGAGACATAGGAAGTTCAGACATTCGAACACCTATCGCATCGTGTATCGCATTTGCAACGGCAGCGAGAGGTGGAACGAGGGGAGATTCACCTACACCCCTGACCCCGAAAGGATGTCCTGGATTGGGGACTTCGATGACTACAGGGTCGATCATAGGAAGATCGAGACTGGTAGGCATTCTGTAGTCTAACAGACTTGCGTTCAAAACCCGTCCATCGTCGCTCATAAAATATTCTTCATTTAGTGCCCATCCTATGCCT
>Ga0310342_100003136_pt1 | contig 10802 bp, 4 predicted proteins | sample S15DNA20500_MG_FD_206155 | JGI IMG/M metagenome (GOLD analysis project Ga0310342, IMG submission 206155) | Marine microbial communities from station ALOHA, North Pacific Subtropical Gyre - S1503-DNA-20-500_MG | ecosystem: Environmental > Aquatic > Marine > Oceanic | place: Pacific Ocean: North... | reverse complement strand
TAAAAAGTCTCCTGGATGGACCGCAGGTTAATCCAGCGAGTGATGTTGACGATCCGTTAGTCAAACCGCTGGTTCATGTGCCGTTCAGCGAAACAAGACAGTCTGGCACGGCTGATGGTGGAACGGTCGATGAACGATGGGAAGGGGAGCCAAAACTGGTGGCGGGTCGGATTGACGAGGCGGGAGAATTCGACGGAACCCGGTTTGTCGAATTGGGTGATCTGGCTGATTTTACTTATACCGATCGGTTTTCGATTGGCGCCTGGATCCAGCCTCATGGTGAAGAGGGAGGGGCGATTGTTTCAAAGATGAAAACGGACTCCGAAAATCGAACGGGATACAGTTTCGAATTGGTTAACGGACATTTACATGTCAATCTGGTTGTTCGTTGGCTTGATGATTGTTTGCGAGTGCGTTCGGTAGACAGGTTGAATCCAGATCGCTGGTATCATGTGCTGATGACCTATGACGGATCCCGTTTGTTTAAAGGTGTGCAGTTATTCGTTGATGGTGCATCCTGTCCATTGGAAATCATTGTTGACGATTTGCAACAGCCTTTCAAAGTTCCGGATCCGCTCCGCGTGGGAGCACGCGGCAAGCATTTTCGCTTTCACGGATTGATTGATGAGGTTCGTGTATTCGATCGTCAACTATCGAGCGAGGAGGCTCGCGTGTTGGCGACCCCCGAGACAATTTATGAAATTGTGAGTTTGCCGGATATCGAGAGGACAGAGAATCAGCGTTTGAAGTTACGCCGATCCTTTGTTAATTTCTTTGGCCCTGAAGCAATTCGCCGTGTACACCAGGAACTGGCTGACCTGCGTTCTCACCGCAGGCTGTTGTATGAAAAGGTCAGTACCGTGATGGTCATGCAGGAGATGGAACAGCCTCGTGACACCTATGTACTTAAACGTGGACGCTACGACGATCCCGAGGCACAGGTGAGTTCGGATGTTCCGGCGTGTCTGCCACCCCTGTCAGAAGGAGTCGCCCGGAATCGTCTTGGTATGGCACAGTGGCTGGTTGATCCGGAAAATCCTTTGACTTCCCGTGTTGCTGTCAATCGCATGTGGCAGTTGTTGTTTGGCCAAGGGTTGGTGCGCTCGGCCGAGGATTTCGGATCCCAAGGGGACAAGCCGAGCCATCCTCTGCTGTTAGATTGGCTGGCAACTGAGTTCGTAAATAGTGGCTGGAGTCTTAAAAAATTGCAACAGATGGTCCTCTCAAGTGCCACCTACCGGCAGTCCTCACGAACAACAGCCGATTTGCAGGAAATGGACCCAGACAACCGGCTGCTTTCCCGAGGTTCGCGATTTCGTATGTCGGCAGAAATGATCCGTGACCACGCTTTAACGGTCAGTGGACTATTGGTTGAACGTTTAGGTGGGCCATCGGTAAAACCGTATCAACCGCCAGGGTTGTGGGTGGAGTTGACTCTGGAAGAATCCCGTTATGTGCAAGATACGGGTGAGGATCTCTACCGCCGCAGTCTTTATACGTATTGGAAGCGAACCGTTGCGCCGCCAGGCATGATGATTCTGGATGCTCCTCAGCGTGAAATATGTTCGGTTCGGGATTCTCGAACCAACACACCCCTTCAAGCATTGACACTGATGAACGACGTCACCTACGTTGAAGCTGCCCGAGCGTTGGCACAACGTGTTTTAAATCTTGTTGAGGCGAATGATAGCGAACGACTTTTACATGCATTTCGCCTGGTCACTTCGCGCCATCCAAGTTCTGAAGAAATCGCAGTGCTGAAATCATCGCTTGAATTCCACCGCCGGCGTTTTGAATCTCAAAATGACGAGGCAAGAAAGCTGACCAGTTTTGGAGACTCAGTGGTAGAATCGGCCGTGACCACAACAGAATTGGCGGCCCATACTGCGGTGATGAACGTGTTGATGAATTTAGATGAAGCAATAACGCGGGAGTGACTATGAATCCTTTTTATTTTCATCATCGAGATGTCATGAACCGTCGCAGTTTTGTATTGGGAGCATCGGCTGGAATTGGGGCGGCTGCCTTGCACACGCTCTTCGCAAAGGATGCTGGAGCAGCCCCATTATTGGACGACGAGAATCATAAAACGGGTGATTCACATTTTACACCGCGTGCAAAGCGAGTGATTTATCTTTTTCAATCGGGCGCTCCATCACAACCAGATCTTTTTGATTACAAACCTAGATTAGCTGATCTTCACGGTACGGACTTACCCGAGTCGGTACGTCAGGGTCAGCGGTTGACGACAATGACCTCGTCACAAGCGAGCTTTCCAATCGCGCCCAGTATTTTTAGATTTGCTCAACACGGGCAAAGTGGCCAATGGATCAGTGAATTAATGCCTCGTACGGCGGAAGTCGTCGATCAGCTCTGTTTCATTCGTTCGATGCATACCGAAGCGATTAACCACGACCCGGCAATCACTTTTTTTCAAACTGGTTCTGAGCTTGCTGGTCGACCCAGTATGGGATCGTGGGTGACCTATGGTCTTGGCAGTGACACTGAAAATCTTCCGGCATTCGTGGTTCTGATTTCGCAAGGGTCAGGTGCCACTGGCCAACCACTCTATGACCGTTTATGGGGAAGTGGGTTTCTTCCGTCGAAATATCAGGGCGTCAAGTTTCGTTCTCTGGGTGATCCCGTTTTGTACCTGTCCAATCCACCTGGAATCGATGGTGTCGCCAGACGGCGAATCCTGGATGACTTGTCCCAATTGAATCATATCAAGCTGACCGACCAGGGAGATCCGGAAATCATGACGCGAATTGCCCAGTACGAGTTGGCATTTCGTATGCAGTCATCGGTTCCGGATTTGACCGACGTATCGGACGAACCGGATCATACGTTTGACCTCTACGGTCCACACTCTCGCAAACCGGGGACATTTGCAGCCAATTGTCTACTTGCCCGGAGGCTCGCCGAACGTGGCGTGCGCTTTGTGCAGTTGTACCACCGAGGTTGGGATCAACATGCCGAGCTTCCGGAAAGAATAAGCAAGCAATGTGACGATACCGATCAGGCGTCCGCGGCACTTATTCAGGACCTGGCTCAACGAGGTCTGCTGGAAGACACACTGGTTGTTTGGGGTGGCGAATTTGGCCGAACGGTTTACTCACAGGGACGCTTGACGCACGACGATTATGGGCGCGATCATCATCCTCGTTGTTTTACTATTTGGCTTGCCGGCGGCGGTATCCGTGCAGGAGTATCATACGGTGAAACGGATGAATTTTCTTACAATATTGTCGATCGTCCCTGTCATGTACATGATTTACAGGCGACCATCTTGCACTGCCTGGGGGTGGATCATAAACGGCTGACCTATAAATATCAGGGTCGGCGACACCGTTTAACCGATGTATCGGGGAACGTAGTTAAGGAAATCCTGGCCTAGGATTGTTTTTGAGACTACAGGTTTTCCTTCAGAATTGTAATTAACCGCCTTTGATAAGGCTGGGGTAGGCGGGCGATCAAGCATTGGCTGGGTGGGTCAATGTAAAACGTACTTCCCGAAGGTAATTTGCTACCAGGAAGCTGTAGTGCCGCACGGATTTGTGAAAGGTGATCCGTTGGAGATGGGTCTGGACCTAGCCATTGCTGTGAAGAATAGACTTCCAGTTCAAGCTTGTTGTGATGTGAATTGATACTAGTAATTTGTAGTCTTGTGGCGTCCACACAACGGTAGGTCAATCCCATTGGAGTGAGTAACTGCTCAAGTGTTCCTCCGAGAGGTTCTTTTAAAGATCGAAATGTCATTTCTGTTGCAAATGCTATGCCTGATTGTGCGAGCTCGGTCCAGTTGACGAAGATTTCGACGCCCGTCTGATTGCCAATTTCCTTCAGAATGTTTTCCAGGCGCGTGGGCGTTGTAAATTTTACCGAGACAGGTATAGCAAGTTTTCCGGACGCTTGTTCAGTTCGAGTCGTCAATGGAACCAGTCCGGAATTCATTTGGCTGCGAGGTTGAAGCCCGCGAGCGCGTCGTAGTTTTTCGCAAAGTACCAACAGTTGGAACTGGTTTTCGTTTGTTTGATCGACCACCCATTGATTGGAAAGTACCAGGAACTTTGCGACCCCACCGGACGTTTCCCAGGATTGCGGTGCCACCAGCTGTTGAAAGTTAACAGCCAACTGGTCCAACGACGATCCTTTTGCAGTTCGCAGGTCTGCCATTGGATATCGTCGACGGTGTAAGCCGTGAGATCGGGATGGAGGTTGGATGATTTCGACACCCGTGTCATTGATCATGTAGCCTAGCTTGAGGCGAGCTAAGCCATCACCAAGCACGATGGCAACCGTTGCATTTTCATGTTGTAGGGAGAATGGTGTTTCCAATTCGACGCCAGTGTACGTTAATAGTTCAGGACTGACCGTGATTGGCAGGTTGGAAAGGTTCGAGATTAAGGCGAGGAAGTCGCGTAGTGACACGGATGTAAAATTGATGTTGGAGATGGGAATGGCAAGATGGCTTTCGACGTCGATCGAAGGAATGGATAGGTGTGGTTCAGGCGGGATGTCCAAGGAATCCACGTCGATCACTTCCGATTGAACAGGTGGAGTGTCCGTGCGAACATCAGTTTCTAAAGGGCGAGTTGTTGTTGACGATGACGACGTGTTTGGCGCAGTGGTTGATGTTGCCGCAATCACGTTGGTTTGTGGATCGATAATATCTTGTGGGGTGTTGGGTTCGGGATCAGGTTCATCAGAATCCGGAAATTCCGGCAGGGTTTCAACGGGGCGTTGCGTTGGATCGGACTCTGTTAACGGGTCGTTGTGTTTCACGTCTTGGGGAGTCTGGTTTTTTATTGTGCTCTCATCAGGTTCCCTTTTCGTTGCTCTGGTGTTTTGTGCTGACTCAGATAAAGCTTGCTGATCAGCAAGATCGTCTACGGGTTTGATTTGTGGCGTATTTCGCGAAACAAGCCAGGTCGAAATTCCGGCAGCCATCACGACGCCCGCGATCAGAGCTGAACCATAAGCTGCCCACTTTTGCCAAATCAGTTCGGCCGGCGATGACCAGTGCGCGTTTGGGATGACTGGACCACTAGGGGCGGATGGGTGTGGAGACGTATCAAACAGTTCAGCTGCTTCATCAAACGTTTCATTACTTAAGGCGGGGCCCGTAGATGCTGCCAATGTATGATGTTTTATTTCTCCCAGGTCATTCGACGTGCGGTTGTTTTCATCAGCTTGTTGAACCCGACTGGATTTGACCGCTGTGTCGTCCGATGGAGCAGGGTCATCATGGGCCATTTGGTTTGCAGGTGATTTAGCTGCTGGTGATAGCGAATTTGTCGATCTCTGCGCAGAGAGTTTTGAAATCGCCGAACTGGATTCTGCTGAACTGGTAGCAGTCGGGCCTGTACTTGATTCAGGTTGGACCAGCACCATGCTCCCGCATTTAGGACAGCTATGAATCTGCCCGATCACTTTAGCGCTACGAACACGCAATCGTGACTTGCATGTTGCACACAGGACAAAAAATGGTTCCATGTAATTATTGTAGTTAAAGCTAAGGTCCCTGGAATGGTTTGGGAAGTTTGTAACGATTTTTCAGTGCAGCCTGGCGAGTCGTGATCAGTATGATGTTCGTGTTGTCGGATGGATCAGGACGTGGGGCGACAACCCAGACCAATTTTTGGTCCTTTTCTTTAGGGCTTTTTACGGTTGTGGTAGGATTGGCTTGCATGACCAGTTGAGTCAGGATGTCCTGTAAAGATTTTTGTCGCACTTGAAAATTTCTGATTTGTTGATTTCTCGTAATTCCTTCAGCCTCTAGTTCCCGTCCGACGAGTTGGATCGCAAATTGAAAGGGCAGGTCAGGATGTAAATTGTGGATCTCTTGGACAAGGTCGCGTACGGCAAACTCCAGTGATTTTTGGGGAAAGTTTTGATCCAATCGTACATGCTTGAGAACATCATGGATGGTGTGAAAGGTATTAGGACTTTTGGTGGTTGGCTCGGGAACGGACGAGCCTGCTGACGAGGCGATTGCCAGTTCACCACCGAGAACCAGATTGTGCGCTGCGTAACCTGGCAGGTAACAGTTCAAGACCACCTGGTGTTCTTCCTGGCCCACTCGTGTGTACTGGCTCAGTTTTTCGATCATGCGAGGATACTCATACCAAAGTTTTTCCCAATAACCAGCGATTGGGATCGATAAAAAGTAATTACGAATCTGTTCATACAGATTATCAATACGCTGACGAAAAAGGTTTGCTCGATCTTGAATTGCGAGATCCAAATGGCTTTTGACGCGAAGCTCGACATAAAATTTTTCACCAACGTGGATACCAGCCAACAGTCCGCGAATTCCATCTCCCAGGAATTCTTCGATTGGCGATAGAAGTTGTTTTCGAGGACCGGTAAATAATCGATCTCCGTCGGAATCGAGAAATTCGGGTGACAACAGCACGGCGATATGCCATTGATCATTGCTAAATGCCAGTAGATCCTTGATCGCCCTGCCAACCAAGGGGGGCCGTCCTCCAGCTTCCACCACTGCCTGAATGTCATCCTGATGACCCACGACGAGAAGTTGATTGTCGTTGTCGGGAACGAAAATAATTTGACCATCCACATTGAATAATTGGCCATTGTTAACCTTCATCGGTTCACCCCAACTGCTCGACAATTGGTCGGTGGTTCCTTGATGTAGTCTGAAAACTGTCGAGACGCGAGGCGGTTTCTCATCGTTGGTATGAAAAGCAATGACCATTTGAGTAACGTCATCTAAAGACATGCCGTAGGATTGTTCCCATGATTCGCGCAAATTTTCAAAGTCGGGTCCTAGTGCCTCGATGACACGACGTCCTTCGGGAGTTGCCATCAATTCAAAGGGTTTGGCTATCAGGTGAAGTTGAGCATCGGGAGGAACAAAATCTAACTTGATCGGTCCTCCGCTCACCGGTGCCACCCAAAGCGTGTGGCCATCGTCCGGGATGGTCTCGAGCTGATTGATCGATTTTGTCGTAGGAGATTGCCGCGGAGCGCTCTTCGTTTTTGGTGCCGGGCGTTGCCCTTGGCGCTTCTGAGTCAAGCGATTATCGCCTGGTCGTGAGTTTGCCAAATCGGTAGACTGAATGGGTCCATCTGAATTGTTGACAGACAACGTCATGGCAAGCAGTACAACGGTTGCCATGAACCCGATACTCGCTCCGCCGATGATCCAATACGATCGCCAATCCTTTCGATTTCGAACGATGATCGATTGCGCATCAGCTGAAACTGCACGTCCATTCTCAAAGGTCGGCAGGGCGAGTTGTGAAACGACTTTTGAAGTATTCGTATTGAAAATGATGGAATCTGTGGCAGTCTTGGTCGCTTGCTGACTTTTCGAATCCAACGTCGATGTTGTTGACGTATGGTCAACGATTCCTTGAAGCGTTGCCAATACCTCTTGAGCAGTGGAAAACCGGGATTCACGCCGCTTGGCCATCATGTGAGTCACGCAATCGGTCGTTGCAGCACTGATGTCAAGAGTATCGAGAGAGGTGACGATTTCGGTCGTGTGGCGAGTCAGCTTGCTGGGAAGATCACCACCGGAAAACGGCACATGGCCTGTTAATAGACGAACAAACAAACATCCCATGGCGTAGACGTCGGTTCGAGTGTCCGGTTGTACTTTCGGCTTGGCCAGTTCGGGGGCTGCGTAATCAGCCCGGTCAAGGGTTTCAGGTGCTTCGGACAGTTCCCAACGGATCGGTGCGATTAACGAGAAGGGATCGCACCACAGTCGAGATTTACCAGATGATTCAATCCACACATTTTGAGGATGGATGTGTCCGTGAATGATTCCAACCCGATGAAGTGCAGCCAATGCGATTGTCACAGAATAAATCACATGGCAAGCTTCCATCTCAGTAAAATGGCGTCCGTTGATCAATTGAATCTCCAAGTTGGCTGCATCAGGCGATTCGATTGCGACGAACTTATAGTGGTCAGTGTTGACCAAATTATAGGCTCGGATGAGATAAGGGCTTTGGATTTTGCACAGAGATGCGGCGCGTTTTAAAGCGGCCGATTGTAAATTAATATTTTGAGCCAACTCGCGACCGAGAAAGTGAAGGATTACTGGGCTGGACGTTGTTTTGTGACGAGCGCGATACAGGCCTTTGAGGGCACCTGATTCGATCTTTTCTCGGACCTGGTAGTTATCAAATAGAAAAGGTCCGCTCTTTCCAGAGAGTAGAATACGGGACTGATATTTGGTGAGAACACGGTGAGAGACCAGCCACTGTGCTAATACAGGTGCGCTAACAGGTGAATTTTGAGTTTCGGTTTGAAACTGATTAGCCAGCGTTTCGCATTGATGAGCTGATACGATTTGGCTCTTGGCGACAAGAGACCAGAATTCTGACAGAGAAGGAGACATGAACCTAGCTTGATGATGACGGGAAGATTATCAATTTGTCAGAAGATTTCACGTGATTTGCCAACGATATCCAGTTTATCACGAATAGCTTTAATTGGGCACACTGGTGGTGTGTTGCGTCCTTATGACGATCGGATTTGAGAAATAACGATATGAAAACAGACCAGTTTTGACCTCAAAAGGCAAAACATAACGGCAAATCTCACTTTTTGAAAAAGCTGGTGATTGTGTTACGATCAGAAGTCAATCCGGTCAATCCAGAACTTCCTTGTCTCGCAGGATTGGTGATCCAATAAACGAGAGAGGTGTCTCAAAAGAATTAAAGCTCTTTGGGACGGATTACCCCGGCCAATTGCCACATGGCAGGATGAATGACCGTCTCAAACCATGGCAAGTCGGGGCCTTCCAACAGCGCCGCGTTTGCTGTTGTCATGGTAATACTCTGGTCCGCGAGCCAGTGAACGACTAGTTCCCAACCTGGGTTGTGTCCCAGGACGAGCGCCGTCGTAAAATCGTCGGCCAATTGTGAAACGGCTGTGCAAAATTCTTGTACTCCAGCGTGGTATAAAGATCGGAGAAAATTGCTTTCTGGTGGCGGATTGAAATACTCGAACATCCGCTGGTAGGTTTCTCTTGTACGCTCAGAATCGCTGCTTAGCACGTAGTCAGGAGTCCACCCCAGTTGAGTTAATTGATTGGCGATGCGTGGTGCGTCTGTGCGGCCCCGGTGGTTCAATGATCGATCGTGATCGCTGATGGTGTCGGAATCCCAGGAACTCTTTGCGTGACGCATAACAATCAATCGGCGATGCATGTGATGCCCTACTTGCTTACGTCATAGAGACGGACGTTGGGGTCAGTGATTTGAGTTGTTTTCGCCGAGGCTTCGTCGGAGTGCATCCGCATGAGTTTTTCCTGACAACGGAATTTGGGAGTGCCTGATTTTACTCGTCGATAACTTCCGTCAGATTGAAGTACCCGAGCTTTCACGTTGTCATTAATAAAGTTTGGAATCAGTTCCGAGAGGATACGTTTTTTGAGATTGGTCGCCTTAATCGGAAACATGACTTCTACCCGACGGTGGAAATTGCGAGGCATCCAATCAGCACTCGACAGAAAAACTTTCGCATGAGAGCCAGATCCGAAGACAAAGATTCGACTGTGTTCCAGATAGCGATCAACGATACTCGTGACACGAATGTTATCTGAAATTCCTTCAATCCCAGGACGAAGGCAACAGATTCCCCGCACTAATAGTTCGATGGGAACTCCTGCCTGGCTGGCGCGATAGAGGCTTTCAATGACATCATAATCCACGAGTGAATTAAGTTTTGCGAATATCCTCGACGGTTTTCCCGCCATCGCCACTTTCATCTGTTCTTCAATCAGGTCGATTGTCTTACGATGGAGTTCATCGGGCGCAACTACGAGTTTGCGCCATTGATGGCCTTGAGAGTATCCCGTCAGCAGGTTGAACAGGGCGGACGCATCTTCGACGATGTCTTCATCGGTTGTGAACAAGCCTAAGTCGGTATAGATTTTGGCAGTCGTGGGATTGTAGTTTCCTGTAGAAAGGTGTGCGTATCTGCGCACGCCCGAATCCTCCTGCCGGACAACCAAGGAAACCTTACAATGAGTTTTTAGATCGAGGAATCCGAATATGACATGGACCCCGGACCGTTCCAACTGGCGGGCCCAGCTGACGTTCGCTTCTTCGTCAAAACGGGCCTTTAATTCCACCAAGGCTGTTACGTGCTTGCCTTCTTCGGCTGCTTGCATGAGCGCTCTGACGACTGGCGAGTCACCGCTTGTGCGATACAGTGTTTGCTTTATAGCAAGTACTTTAGGATCAACGGCCGCACTGTTGACGAAGTCCACGACTGGGGAAAATGAGTCATAGGGATGGTGCAGCAGGATGTCTCGACGGGCAATTGCGTCGAATAGAGCTTCACCTTTCCGTCTCAATCCGCGTGGTTTTGTGGGTTTATAGGGAGGATCCTTTAAATGTTCCAAATTCGGCAGTTGGGCAACTTCCAGCAGGCCCGTCAGGTCGACTGGTCCAGGTACGCGATAAACTTCATGATAATCAGATTCTCCTTCGCGGTCGGAGCAGATATGTTCCTGCTCGACGATCATTTGCACCAGTTCGTCGTCGGCATCGGCGGAGATTTCTAACCGCACGGCATCCGTTCGGTGCCGTGCTTTGAGACGTTTTTCGATCATTTGAAGCATGTCATCAGCTTCTTGTTCGATCAGATCGATATCGCTGTCGCGCGTGATTCGAAATGCGGCCATGGTACGGATTTCAAATCCACCAAACAACTCCGGAAGGCGAGTTGCAACGAGGTCTTCCAGAAAAGCAAAACGATAGCAGCCAGCTTCTGGTGACTTGAGCAGCACCAGGCGAGGCAGGACGCGAGGAATT
>Ga0310342_100003135_pt1 | contig 10804 bp, 6 predicted proteins | sample S15DNA20500_MG_FD_206155 | JGI IMG/M metagenome (GOLD analysis project Ga0310342, IMG submission 206155) | Marine microbial communities from station ALOHA, North Pacific Subtropical Gyre - S1503-DNA-20-500_MG | ecosystem: Environmental > Aquatic > Marine > Oceanic | place: Pacific Ocean: North... | reverse complement strand
GGATGTGCTCCGGCAACCAGATGGCGATGCCTTCCGGGATGCCAAGACCAATGCCCTGGTGTTCGCCCTGGAGTGCTGGTTGGACGAGACACAGAAGAAATATGCCGAGGCCGTCAGCAGGGGCAATGCCTATGTGACCACCATCCGGGGAAACGAATCGAGCGAGTCGGTCTGGTTCAAGCTGAGGTTCCTGGTGGCGCGCGCCAACAAGCTTTATGCCGACGAACTGGTGGCGAAGGATCCCAAGGATGAGCTGGCTGACCAGTCCTACCGGCAGGCAACCCAGATCCTGCGGGCCCTGGTCAAGATACCCAGTACCTACCGTGCCGATGCCCGCACGCTGCTGGCCTCGCTTCCCGGGGGTGCCCGTTTTGCGGAAGGCGAACGCCCCGAACCAACGACATTCAGCGAGACAATGGAGCGGGCCAAGGACAGCCTGGACGAGATGAATACGGCGGAATTGCTGCTCGTGCTACTACCACAGCGGATCAAGGAAGAGACCGATGGGACAATCAAGCAGGAGCTTGTGGCCCAGCTGGAGGAAGCGGGTACGACAGTCAATACCAAGCGTGCCGAGTCGATGAAGTACTACCGCCTGGTACTGGAGATGGTGGAAGCGGATACACCGGTCGAAAAGATCCAGGCTACTTACGGATACCTCTGCTTCCTGCACTACAAGGCCGAGGCCTATTACAACTCCGCCGTGGTTGGCGAGTTCCTGGCCCATCGATACCCGGAGAGTCCCGCCGCCATCCAGGGCGCCAAGATTGCCCTTGCCAGTTACCAGAAACTCTATAGTGGTACGGAAGGTGACAAGCAGTTTGAAATCGATCGCATGGCCGCAATTGCGAAGTACACGGTGGATACCTGGCCGGACGGGCCAGAGGCGGACAGTGCCTGTGTAGTCCTGATTCCGGTATTGATTTCCAGTGGAGAACTGGAGCAGGCCAAGCAGTACGCCACTTCGATGGCCAATGGCACGATCCAGAAACGGTCCATGCAGCGACGCCTGGGACGGGCCTACTGGTTCAAGTACCGGGTTGGGGCCTCGGCTTATCGGAAACTGGAAGAGGCGGGAGCGGAGTCCGCCGAACTTGCCACGCAGCAGGCCGAGTTGGAGAGTTTGCGAGCAGCTGCCTCGGTGCAACTGCAGGCGGGCCTTCAAGATGTGCCCGAAAACGCGGTACCGGACAAGTCTCTGGTGGCCGCCTCACTCTCGCTTTGCCAGTACTACGTGGAGACCGGGGATTCCGCCAAGGCGATAACAATGATGGAAGCACCTGCAATCGGGATTCTCTCGTTGACGCAGAAAAATGACCCGTCCACCAAGCTGGATGACAAGAATGCCTTTGCCCAGGAAGTCTACAAAATGGCTCTTAGGGCTTATATCGGAGACATGCCCGCGGCCGAGGACTCCCAGCAGAGGATGGACCAGGCCAAGGCGGTGATGGAGTTGCTCAACGGCACTGTGGGAACGGATGATGCCGGTAAAAGCCAGTTAGTGGCAATCTATTACGGGATGGCTCAGGACCTGGAGTCCCAGCTTAAACTGAGCGAGTCGAGTGAACAGAGACTGGCACTTGCCCAGGGTTACGAAGCATTCCTTAGCGAGGTCGGTGAAGCGGCGGATGATTTCAATATCAAGAACTGGGTGGCCGAAACGCTCAATGGCTTGGGACAGAGTTTCGACACGGCAGACAAACTCACCCCGGACGCGAGAAAGTACTACGAGAAATCCATGTCCACGCTCACGGGGATCATCACAAAAGCTGAGTCGGACAAGAGCTGGCTGCATGCGGACGAAAAAAAGGCGGCTGGTTACCTGGTCAAGCTGCAGTTACGGTTGGCTCGCATGCAGAGGCAACTGAGGTATTTCGGGAAGGCCGTGGATTCTTTCTCAGCGATCCTGGATGGCAACCAGATGATGTTGGAAGTCCAGGTCGAAGCCGCCCGGACCTACCAGCAGTGGGCAGTCTATGGTCAGGATAAGGATGGGCGGCCGGGGAAGGACAAGGCAGGCAAGCTGATTGATTCACGACGGCTCTACTTGAGCGCCATCCTGGGAACCCGCAAAGGAGAAGATGGCAAGAATATCGTCTGGGGATGGAACCGGATCGCATCGGTCACCTCCCGTTTCCAACCCAAGTACAACGAGACACTTTACGATGCGCGTTTTAATCTGGCCCAGTGCCGTTACAGCTATGCACTCTCCAAGACGGGGAGCGATAAAACGAAGTACCTGAACTATGCCAAGCAGGAGGTACTCAATACCTTCAAAGTTTATCCCTCGATGGGTGGAGAACAATTGAAAGCTCGTTCGAACCTGCTGTTAAAGAAAATCCAGGGGGATTTAAACGAGAAACAGACAGGACTTCCCGCGACCGCCACTGCCTCGGGAACACCGTCCAAATAGCTTTATCAGTGAGACGAGGAGAAAAATGATGACCCGTTTGATGTCCGTGTTTACCGGTTTCATCCTGGTGCTGCTGTTGGCCGGGTCGCTCAGGGCCCAGATCCAGGACCAGATTTATCTGCACGAGAATCCCACACGTCCGACACGGGGTGTGATTGACGACGTGACCGCCACGGTCGTCAAGATCCGGGTCAATTCCGTCGTCAGGGAGGTGAATGTCAATGATATTGCCCGTATCACCTTTGCCGACGACCCTAACCAGCTCCAACAGGTGCGCGGGATGGTTCGCCGCAAGCAGTACGAGGCGGCCAAGGCGGAACTGGACAAGCTCAATATTTCCGAGCAGAACAACGAGTGGGTGCAGGCGGATATCCAGTTCTTTAACGCCCTGCTGGTCTCACGGCTCTCGATTACCGGGAAGGCGGACAAACAGGAGGCGGGACGTCTACTGGCAGCCTTCATTGCCGAACAGAAAACCAGTTTCCATTACTACGAAGCCCAGGAGCTGTTCGGGGACCTGGCGGCCTCGGTGGGCGGTTTTGACAAGGCGGCCGAAAGTTACCGGGAAGTCGGGACTGCCCCCTGGCCAGAGTACAAGAACCGGGCCGCGGTTCTGGAAGCAGGTGCCCTGGTAGGCAGTGGGGATCATGCGGCTGCCCTGGCCAAGTACGAGCAGGTATCCGCGCTCAAGCCCACGACCGAGCAGATGCGGACGTTGCATGCCCAGGCACTGGCCGGCAAGGCACGCTGCCTGGGAGCGACCGGGCGTTTCCAGGAAGGACTCCAGCTGGTCGAACAGATTATCAAGGACAATGACCCCAAGACCCAGCAGAAAGTGATGGCCCAGGCCTACAATGCCCAGGGGGTCTGTTACCTGGCCAACAGCCAGCCCAAGGATGCGCTGATCGCGTACCTGCATACCTCCGAGCTCTTTTACCAGGATCCGGACACGCATGCCGAGGCACTTTACCAGTTATCCAAGCTGTGGGAACTGGTAAAAAAATCCGGTGAAGCGAACCGGGCCCGGGGATTATTGAGAGAACGTTATGGGGACAGCGTCTGGGCCCAAAAACCGTGACCTTATCGATCTCAAGGGTGGTACCCGGTTACCGCGCTTGTTCACTACAATGAATCCGTACCGTGCGGTTATTCGAACCGCGGATTGAGAAACCTGAAACAGAACCGCTTTTCACATTTTTCTACTGTCTGGAGACAACCATGCGTTTGCGTCACATATCCCGGAAACCAGCATTCATCCTTGGTTGGCTATTCCTTTTCGTCGTTTCTTTCACCGTCGTGACGATGATTTCCTTCGGCACCAGCCAGTCGGCAGTTGCCCAGGATATCGTGGATGATGTCCCACCAGACGATGGTGGCGGTGCCGACATTCCAGAGGATGTTCCCGATGATGGAGGTGGGGGTGCAGATGCGGGAGGGAATAATGAAGCAGCAGGCGGTGACGAGGAAGACGGGGGGACGACTTACCTGAGCTGGATGTTCGAGGCGCTGGGGATCTCCTACATGATTATCTTCCTCAGCTTGTCCTTTACATTGGTCGCCCTGTTCGTGATGAATTTCCTCACGGCCCGACAGGAGAATGTCTGTCCACTGGCCCTGATCGAGGATTTCGAATTGCATCTGGATGGAAAACAGTACCAGGAGGCTTACGAGTTGGCCAGGAACGATGATTCGTTCCTGGGGAACGTGCTTTCGGCAGGACTCGAAAAACTCCAGTCCGGGTACTCCCAGGCAATCGAAGCGATGCAGGAAGTTGGAGAAGAAGAGAACATGAAGCTTGAGCACCGTCTCAGTTACATGGCCCTGATCGGTACGATCAGCCCGATGGTCGGTCTCTTCGGAACGGTCCACGGGATGATCAAGGCCTTCAACGTGATTGCCAGTGGGCAAGGGACTCCAAAGCCGACAGATCTGGCCAAGGGAATCTCCACCGCCCTGTTTACCACCCTGGTCGGACTGGCGATCGCCATCCCGGCCATCGCGGTCTACAACATCCTCAAGAACCGGGTTGCCACGCTTGTCCTGCAGGTGGGTATCACCAGCGAGGGGTTGATGGGACGTTTTGAAAATGTTGGTGGGCACGGTGGTTAAGGACAAGCGATGCGACTGACCAAGAAGAAACAAACGGAAGTTACTCAGGGTGACCTGACACCCATGATCGACATGACGTTTCAACTGATCGCTTTTTTCATGGTGCTGATTAATTTCACCCAGAGCGAGCAGGATCAACGCGTCCAGCTTCCCGATAGCAGTCTCGCCAAACCAGCGGAATTACCCCTGGATCATCCGGTGATTATCCACCTGGCGGAGGATGGCGAGGCGATTTACAGCGGCTTGAAAATCCCCATCGGGGGCCTTGGGCCGTACCTGCAAAAAGAGATCCGGGCCCTGGAGTTCTCCGGGGAAGGAGTGGAGGCCGCGACCATCGTGATTCGTGCCCACCGCTTTTGCCAGGCGGGACGGGTCCAGGAATTAATCGAGGAATGCCAGGAAGTCGGTTTCGAGAACTTTGCCCTCCGTGCCCAGGAGAATATCGAGACGCCAAGGTACCTGACCCAGCCCAATTAACCCAGCAGAGAGATCCTAGTGTCATGAAGATCCGTCATACGACCGGTAGCGGTCAGGACAAGATCGAGCTGCAGATGACACCGATGATTGACATCGTCTTTCAGCTGCTGATCTTCTTCATCATGACCTTCAAGATTGTTTCCATGGAAGGGGATTTCAACATCAAGATGCCACAGGCATCTCCCTCGACCGTGCAGACCATTGAGCCGGATTTTCCACCCATGAGCCTGTACCTTTCTGCGGACCAGGACGGTGTGATTTCCGGGATCCGGCTTAATAATGATCCGATGCCATCCTTTCCGGATGTGAACCGGCGGATTATTGAACTGGTCGGAGGCCAGGCTCCCGGGGCCGAAGGAGAAGATACCGCCGAGATGGAACTCGAGTTCGACTTCAACCTGCGTTACGAGTACGTGATCGGCGCGATCACCGCCGTCTCCGGATACAAGGATGGCCAGGGTAACGTTATCAAGCTGGTTGAGAAGATTCGTTTCAAGACACCGGAAGGCCCGGGCCCGGTCGTGAACGAGTAGCCGCTCAGGCCCGCGGATGGAACTGCCCGTGGATCCTCTTGAGCCGGGCAGCGTCCACATGCGTGTAGATCTGCGTGGTGGCAATACTCGCGTGGCCAAGCATCTCCTGGACTTGCCGCAGGTCGGCTCCCCCGGAGAGCACGTGTGTGGCGAAACTGTGCCGCAGCGTGTGCGGGCTGATCGACGGGGCAGCCCCCACGCGGAGGGCGTACTTCTTGACGGTCGCCCAGATGGCCTCGCGGCGGAGACGTCGGCCACTTCGGCTGAGAAAGAGCCATCCTGGCTCGTCCTCCCCGAAAGCAGCCAGCCGTGGACGCTCCTTCTTGAGGTAGCCGGCGACGGCCTTGCAGGCGGGTTCTCCAAGCGGAATCAGGCGTTCCTTGTTTCCCTTGCCCAGGCAACGGCAAAAGCGATCATCGAGGTAGATGTCCAGCAGGCCTAGCTGGGAGATTTCCGACGCCCGGCAACCGGTCGCGTAGAGCATTTCCAGCAGCGCCCGGTCGCGCAGCGAGAAGGGATCGGATGCGTCCGGAGCCATCAGGAATCGGTCCACCATGGTTGGAGAGAGAACTTCCGGGACTCGTTCCCAGAGCTTCTGGCTCCCCAGTAACTCGGCATGGTTGTCTTTCAGTACCCCTTCCAATTGCAAGAACCGGTAGAGCACCCGCAGGGAGACGATATGACGGGCCACGCTACTCGGCGCCAGCTTCGCTTTGCGGAGCCAGGCGACGTAATCGGAGAGGTCCGAAATCGAAAGGTCAGGCAGGGTGCGCCGTCCCAGCCAGCGGTAGAATCGAACAATATCACGACGGTAGGCCGCGACAGTGTTCTCGGCCAGGTGGCATTCGTTTGCCAGGTACTCGCTAAACGCATCCACCCAACGCTGGCTGGCATGTTTCACCGTCCGCCGTGGCCGGCGACGGAGGAGCTGGCGTTTGAGTTTTTTCTTTCCTGTCGATGGCATAACCGCGGTCCCTGGAGAAGAAGCGAGTCCCCTGCTTCATGATTCGGCTTCCCACTTCTCCAAGGACAGGTGTTTGTCCAATGCAGCTTTGCCGTGGATGGACAGCATCGCCGGTTGTGCCGATTGTATGGAGTGGGCGAGAATGCCCGCTTGTCGAAAGAACAGTTCTTCCTGCCGGCAGATGTTACAATCGCTGGAAGGATTTTCCCTTCGGAGCGATGCATGGTAATCCGATCGATAACGACCTGGATGGTGCTTGTGGCAGCCGGACTTGCCACCCTGGACCGTGGCCTGGGAGCCCAGGCGGTGGATTACCTGCGCGATGTGAAACCCCTGCTGGCGCACAAGTGCTACGCATGTCATGGAGCATTGAAACAACAAGCCGGGCTACGACTGGATACAGGCCTGTCCATCCTCAAGGGGGGTGAGTCAGGGCCCGCGGTCATTCCAAAAAATCCCGATGACAGCCTGTTGATCCAGGTTCTCACCGGTGATGCGGGATTCCAGATGCCGCCGGCCAATGAGGGGTCGCCACTTGACGGGCAGGAATTCCAGCTCATACGACAATGGATTGTCGATGGTGCTGTAGTACCGAAAGAGGAAGATTCACAAGCCGACCCACGTGCCTGGTGGTCGTATCGCTCCATTACCAGGCCTCCGCCGCCAGCGTTTAAAAACGACACATGGAGTCGCTCGCCGGTTGACCAGTTCATTGCCGCCAGACGCTGGCAGCATGAACTCGGCCATGCCGCCGAGGCCTCGCCAGGCGAGTGGTTGCGGCGCGTCTACCTGGACTTAATCGGGTTGCCGCCGACACGTATGGAATTGCAGGAATTTCTCGCCGATGACTCCCAGAGTGCCTACCAGTCCGTCGTCGACGATCTGCTTTCCCGTCCGCAATATGGCGAACGCTGGGGACGCCACTGGATGGATATCTGGCGCTACAGTGACTGGTACGGCAGCCGCGGGATTAATGAAATTCGTTACAGCCAGCGACATATCTGGCGATGGCGCGACTGGATCATCGATTCGCTCAATGACGACAAGGGGTATGACCAGATGGTCCGTGAGATGCTGGCTGCCGACGAAATTGCCGGCGACGACCCTCAACTGCTGCCCGCGACCGGTTACCTGGGACGCAACTGGTATAAATTCGATCGCAATGTCTGGATGTTCGAAACAGTCGAACGTACAGGAGAGGCGTTTCTCGGATTGACGCTACGATGTGCACGCTGCCACGATCACAAGTACGATCCCATCAGCCAGGAGGAATACTATCGATTCCGGGCGTTCTTCGAACCTCATAATGTACGTACGGACCCTCTCTCTGTACTGACGACAACAGAAAAAGATGCGACGCTGGGGCAAGTGCTTACCGATGGAATTCCGCTGGTCTACGATAAAGAGCCGGACGCCCCCACTTACCGATTCGAGCGGGGCGACAATCGCTACCCGGACGAAACCAAGCCGTTGACACCCGGCGTGCCGGCAGCCCTTGGTGCAAACGAGATCGTCATCACCCCGGTCCAGTTACCCACCGCGGCCTGGTATCCCGTGCTGCGAAAGGGCGTCCGTGAAACGCTCATTGGCAAGGCCGAATCGGAACTCGTCGCCGCGAAAGAAAAACGAGCTGAATCCATTTCCAACGCCGACCTGCAGCGTGCTAAAGTCGTGGCTGCCGAAAACAAACCGGCCACCGAATCCACAACCGACAGCGTGTTTCTGGAGGATGATTTTTCATCTCAAAAACCGGAGGTCTGGAAATCACTTGGTGGCACCTGGGTTTATGAAGACAAAAAGCTTGTCGAAAAAGAGGTCACCAGTTTTGCGACTTTTGTGACGCAAGAGAACCATCCGCGAGACTTTACCATCCACATACGATACCGCCCACTTCAGCCCGGTACGTACCGATCCGTTGGTTTCAGTTTCGACTTTCTGGATAAAGGGAACTCGCAGGATGTCTACACCAGCACGGGGGATGCCAGTCAAACCGTTCAGGCATTTCATCGCACCGGTGGCTCACAAGTGTACCCGCCCGAGGCCACCGTGAAGACACCACTGAAAGTTGGCGAAGAAGCAACGCTGGACGTGTCCGTGCTTGGGTCGAACTTGACTATCGATCTGAACGGCCAGCGCAAGCTGGAATACGTTCTGCCCATTGAACGACGAGACGGTAAATTCGCCTTATGGGTGCACAAGGGTTCGGCCGAGTTTCTGGAACTGAGAATAACCGCCCAGACCGAAACACTTGAAACGATGCAACAACGATTACGCCAGGCAGAACGCGCCGTCGAAACCGCCGAGTTGAAAGTGAAACTGGCTGCCGCCGAATTGAAATCAGTTCAACTGCGACTGGCAGCAACGCTGGCCAGTTCGAAGAAAGGTGATCGGCAAGAGAGCGATCACCAGGAAGGCGACAAGTCGGACGCCCAGCAGCTCGCGATGGAAGCGTCAGCGGCTGAATGTGTAACAAACATCCTCCAAGCAGAGCTCGAGGTTCTCACCGCAGACCATGCTGGCGATAACGAGGAAGCGCAGAAAACACTCGCTGCGGCGAATATGAATCTGCAGGCGGCTCGCGAGGCTGCGACCAAACCGACCGGTTCTTTCACGCCGCTCGGTGAGCAATATCCCAAGACCAGTACGGGCCGCCGCAGTGCCCTGGCGAACTGGATCGCCAGTCCAGCGAACCCGCGTACAGCCAGGGTGGCGGTAAACCATCTATGGGGGCGGCACTTTGGCCAGCCCCTGGTGGCAACGAGCGAGAATTTCGGACTCAACGGACGCTCGCCGACTCATCCGCAATTGCTCGACTGGCTGGCAGCGGAGTTGATTGCCAACAACTGGCGGATGAAACCGCTGCATCGCCAGATTGTGCTTTCGGCGACCTATCGCATGTCCACCCGACCTGGCGCTGATACGGACAAGATGGCCGACGCGGACAACAAGTATTTCTGGCGAATGAATTCACGGCGGATGGAAGCGGAGGTTGTCAGGGACAGCATTCTCTACCTGTCTGGCCAATTGGACTTAACTCGCGGTGGCCCGGAGATTCCGGAAACAGATGGCGAAACCGTGCTTCGGCGAAGCCTTTATTTTCGTAATACACCGAATGAAAAAATGGGCATGCTGGAAGTGTTCGATGTGGCAGATCCGAATTCATGTTACCGGCGTAAAGAGAGTGTGGTGCCCCACCAGTCACTGGCGATGATGAATAGTGGCTTAACAATGGATAATGCGCGGTTGATTGCCGAACAGTTATCGGCGTCTGACGGTGACTTCGTAACAGCTGCATTCGAGACGGTGTTGTCGCGACGTCCCACGGATGAGGAAGTTGTACGTTGCAAGACATTTCTCAAGCAGCATGCACAACTGTTGAATGAAGATGCGACCGAGAAATTCGTCGCTGGTGGAACAGCCAGGCGTGCTCCGGCAGCAGATCCTGACTTGCGCGCACGTGAGAATCTTGTCCATGTGCTTCTACTGCACAACGATTTTGTGACGGTGAGGTGAGAAACTGATATGAGTTGCGAATTCCCCTGTGGGCAACAACACCGAAGGCAATTTTTGGCTGACTGTGGATTGGGTTTCACGGGTTTGGCGCTGGGCGCCATGATGCAGCAGGAGGCCCAGGGTGCCGGGCCCCATGCACCCTCTCGATTGCCGCATTTCAGGCCGAAGGCGAAAAGTGTGATCTGGTTTTTTATGAACGGCGGAACCAGTCACCTTGAATCATTTGATCCCAAACCAGCACTCAATAAGTATGCCGGGATGACGATCGACGAGTCGCCCTACAAGTCGGCTGTTCTCGATTCACCGTTTTATCGAAAAAACGTACGAGATTTTGCGGGAACACCGCGGGCCCTGATGGCAACGGTCTATCCCATGCAAACGGGATATCGCAAACGAGGTGAAAGCGGGATTGAAGTGAGCGACTGGTGGCCCCATGTGGGCGACTGTATCGATGACATGGCTGTGGTTCGGTCCATGTGGACGACCGACAACGACCATGCGGCTCAATTGCAATTTCACACCGGACGTCACATCTTCGATGGATTTTATCCGTCCGTTGGCTCTTGGGTACACTACGGCCTGGGAACCTTGAACGAAAACCTGCCGCAGTTTGTTGTCATGGGGCCACCCCCTGGTGATTGTTGCGGAGGCGTTGGGGCGCATGATGGTAGCTACCTGGGCCCCGAGCATTCAGGGGTTCGCATGGCGGTGAATCCTCGAAACCCGTTGCCATTTGGCACGCCCGGCAACCAGGTTGGCTTCAAAGAACGCCGGCACCAGCTTGACTTGTTGCGG
>Ga0310342_100003134_pt1 | contig 10806 bp, 9 predicted proteins | sample S15DNA20500_MG_FD_206155 | JGI IMG/M metagenome (GOLD analysis project Ga0310342, IMG submission 206155) | Marine microbial communities from station ALOHA, North Pacific Subtropical Gyre - S1503-DNA-20-500_MG | ecosystem: Environmental > Aquatic > Marine > Oceanic | place: Pacific Ocean: North... | reverse complement strand
GACCGGCCGTCCTCGATCGCAGCGATCGAACAGCCGTTGCCCAGATGCACGGTCACTCCGGTGAACGCATCGGTCGAGCCGGGCAGCATCGCGGCTGCGCGTTCGCTGGCGTGGCGGTGCGAGCTTCCGTGAAAGCCGTAGCGACGGATCCGATCTTTCTCGTACAGCCGCTGGGGCAGCGCATAGCGATAGGCCGCCGGCGGCATCGACTGGTGAAAGGCAGTATCGAAGACGGCGACATGTGGGACCTCGGGGAAGAGATTTTGTGCTTCACGAATCCCCAACAGACACCGTCGATTGTGAACCGGAGCGAGCCGAACCTGCGCCTCGATGCCCTCGGTAACGTCGTGATCGATGCGGACGGCTTCGGTGAAGCGCTCGCCGCCGTGGACGACGCGGTGGCCGACCGCATCGGGCGCGAGGTTCGCGAGTGTGCTGCTCGCCTCCGCCCAAGCGGCCTGCAGGTCGCGCACGCGCTCGATCGCTCCGGCCGCGACTTCGACGTCTCCGTCGGTCTCGAATAGTCCCCAACGAAGCGAAGAGCTTCCGCCGTTGACTGCCAGAACTCTCACGGCGAAGCGGGAAGTTCCTTGCGGATCGCGCGCTCGACCGTCGTGGCCAGCAGATCCGACTCGTCTTCACTGAGCACCAGCGGTGGAGCGAGAATCAGCACGTTGCCGTGGCCCGAAGTCGTATTGGTGGTCTTGCCGATGATCACGCCGTCTCGCGCGCAGTGTCCGACGACCGACGCCACGCCCTCGGCATCAAGCGGCGTCTTTCCTGCCTTCTCCGCGACCAACTCGATGCCGAGAAGCAGTCCACGGCCGCGAACGTCGCCCACATGGGGGTGGTCTTTCAGGCCGCGCAGTCTTCCGAGCAACGCGTCGCCGGTCTTGGTGGCGCGATCGAAGAGCTCCTCGCGTTCCATGATCTCGATGTTTCGCAGCCCGACCGCTGTAGCGACCGGATGTCCGCCGTAGGTGTTGATATGGCGCAGATGGCGCAGCTCGCCGGGTTCGCCTTCGAAGGCCTCGAAGACATGCTGCTTGGCCACCATTGCGGCGAGGGGCTGGTAGCCACTCGCAAGGCCCTTGCCGAGGGTGAGGATGTCGGGCTCGGCGTCGTAGAGCTGGTGTGCGAACGGAGCACCGACGCGGCCAAAAGCAGTGACGACCTCGTCGAGGATCAACAGCACGCCGTGACGGTCGCAGATCTCGCGTACGCGCTTCAGGTAGTCGTCGGGCGGCATGAGAACTCCGCCGCCCGCGATGATCGGCTCCATGATGAACGCCGCGACGGTTTCTGCACCTTCCGTTTCGATCGTCTCTTCGAGACCGGCTGCCGCGTCACCATCGTTACGGTAGAGATCCGGTGCAGCGACATGAAGAAAACCGGGCACGAGCGGCCCGTAGCCTACCTTGCGCTCGGTCTGCCCGGTGGCCGAGAGGGCGCCCAGGGTGTTTCCGTGATAACCGCGGTGGCGCGCGATGATCTTGTAACGACCGGGCGATCCCGTCTGCGCCTGGTACTGACGCGCGACCTTGAACGCGGCCTCGTTAGCCTCCGAGCCGCTACTCGTGAAGTAGACCTTGCCCGCGTAACCGAGCATCTCGAGTAGTTTTCCGGCAAGCAGTGCTGCAGGTGCGTGAACGAAGGTGGCGGGCAGATAGGCGAGCTTCGTCATCTGGTCGCGCGCGACGTCTGCCAACTCTTCGCGGCCGTAGCCCACGTTGACGCACCACAACCCCGAGACTCCATCGAGCACACGCTGGCCCTGCGCGTCGGTGAGAAAGACACCTTCGCCGGACACGATCTCGCGAGGCATGCGCGCCTCGAGGCCGCGGTGCTGTGTGAGCGGATGCCAAAGGCTGTCGAGATCGAGCTTCGCGAGGTCGGATTGGGGAGGCATATCGAACTCCGGGGCTCTTCTCAGAATACACCATGTACTGCGCGCAGAGCCTATGCCGTCCAAGCACAAGCAGCACATCACTTGGGACGAGCGTGTGACCGAGGTCTTGCTAGGGGAGCGGGCCACCCTCCCGGACCCGAATGGTGAGCAGGGCGACGATGCTGACTGCGGACAGGAACATGAGATAGAAAGCCGGAGCTGCCATGTCGCCCGTCGACGAAATGAGCCAGGTGGCGACGAGCGGCGCCGTTCCGCCGAGCAAGCCAAGGGTGATGTTGTAACTGATGCCGAGTGCGCTGGCGCGGATCCGCGTGGGAAACATCTCGGCCATGTAGGCCGGCATCGGCCCCTGGATCGCAGCGACCAGCACCGCGAATCCCAGCTGTGCTGCCAGCGCGAAGGCAACCTGGCCGGTATCGACAGCCATGAAGAGCGGGTAGACGAGTAGTGCGTTGAGGCTCATTGCGGCCAACAGAACGCGTCGCCGACCGAAGCGGTCGGACAGGGCGCCGGCGACGGGCAGCAGGGCGAGCAGCAGCACCATCGACACGGTGTTGACCATGTACGCGTGCGGAATCGGTGGGTCGAGGATGTCGGTGTAATAGGTGGGCATCCAGACGAAGAGCATGTAGAAGCCCGTCCCATAGAGCGCCAGCAGGGCACTCAGGTGGGCGATGCGTCCGCCCGCCTCGGTAATTGCACGAACGACCGGGGATCGGTCCGAGTCATTTTCCTCCGAAGCCTTTTCGAAGGTTTCCGATTCGGGTAAACCGAGACGCAGCCAGATCCCGACTCCGGCGATAGCGACTCCAAACAGGAATGGAACCCGCCAGCCCCAGGCCGCGAGAGCCTCTGCGTCGAGTGCGCTTCGGAGCCACGTGATGGCGATCGATCCGACCAGGATGCCTCCAATTGCCGTGAACAGGGTCCAACTCCCGTACAGACCCCGCTTTCCGGGGGGCGCCGTCTCCACGATGTAGGACATAGAGCCGATCAACTCTCCCCCGACAGAAATTCCCTGTGCGAGACGCAGCACAATCAGCAGGAGTGCGGCACTGGTTCCGATCTGGTCGTGCGTCGGAAGGCACCCCACCAGGAATGTGGGCAAGGCCATCATCAGGATCGACAGCTCGAGCGCGCGTTTCCTGCCGAAGCGATCGCCGAGGTGGCCGAAGAGCATGCCTCCGATCGGTCGCATCAAGTAGCCGGCCGCAAAGACACCGTAGACCTTGATCAGCCCCGCGAAGTCATCGTCGGCGGGGAAGAACTGCGAACTGATGACCGGAGCCAGAAACCCGAAGACTGCGAAGTCGTACCATTCCAGAATATTGCCGAACGCACCGGCAACCACGTGAGATCTCGAACTCTTCAAGGCGTCTTCCCCTTCTTGTCGTCGTTGCATGCCGATCGCCCGGGACCTGCTTCATCGCCTCGCCGGCACACCTAGCAACACACGCCAGGCAACGGCTTCGGCGGGATTCTACACCGCATTCGTAATCGGATGGGGCGGATACCCGACCAAGACAGCGAGAGATCCCGACAATCCGTACAGGCATCCTGCTACACTTGGCGCCGTGAAGGTTGTGCTCGTGCGGGGCCAGGAAGCGACTGCCGTGGAATTCGCAGCCCCCCACCTGCCGAGGCTCTCACGCAAAGCTGAGCCAAGTCCGAAGATTCCCTACTCTCGCACGTAGCGGGTTCGAGGCTCGAAGTTCTCCTCCCTTCGAGCGAGGAGTCAGCATGAGTGCCACGGCGGAACAGGGCGCGATTGGAGCGGCGGCCCCGCTGTCCGTTCTCCGAGTTCTGCAGATCTGGTCGAGACACCTGACGGTGTTCGCGATTCCCCTGACGGCCGCCGCGTTTGTCTGGAGCGGACCGCATCCGTGGTACACCGCCCCCCTCTTCATCGTTCCACTGGCCATCTTCCATTGGTTGGATACGCGTCCTCGATTCGAGCGACGCCAGCCCCTCGAATCGATCCCCGCCTGGCCCTTCGATCAACTCGTGTACCTGTTGGCCGGCTTGCATCTCGTGATACTGGCCGGCTTGGTCCGACTCTTCAGCCACCAGGCGTTCTTTTCACTGGACATGCTGATGGTCGTTCTCGTGGTGGGAGGCGCTTCGGGTTTCTCCATCATCACGGCCCATGAACTGATCCACCGCCGGCAACCCGCAGCCCGACTGCTGGGGCGTCTGATGCTCGGCTCCGTACTCTATGAGCACTTCTACACGGAACATCTTCGAGGCCACCACGTGCGGGTGGGAACCCGGGAGGATCCGGCCACCGCCCATTATGGCGAGACCTTCCGTGAGTTCTGGCGGCGCACGGTGCCCGGTCAGTTCCGCAGTGCCTGGGCGTTGGAAGCGACTCGGCTCCGCGATGCCAACACCTCGTTCTCGATCCCCACCTTGCTGGAGAATCGCATCTTGCAGGGCCTGTTCGTGGGTTGGGGGGTCGCTTTCGGCATCCTCGCGCTCTTCGGTTGGACGGCCTTCATCGCCTACCTGTTGCAGGCCTTTCTGGCCGTGCGACTTCTCGAAGTGGTGAACTACTTCGAACACTGGGGGCTCGAGAGGTCCGGACACCGCATCCGGGCAGCCGACTCGTGGGACACGTATTCCTGGTTCACCTACTACGGCCTGGTCGGGCTATCGCGACATGCCGATCATCACATGGCCCCGGCCCGTCCCTACCAGCAACTCCGCGTCCGCGACGAGGCTCCAGTTCTCCCGGTGGGGTACGTGGCCCTGGTGGACATGGTCCTCGCTAACAACACGGAGTTCATCCGGCTGGCCAAGAACGAACTTCGTACCCGGCAGCTCGGGCCCTTTTCCTCGGAGGCCGGGCGCGAAGCTGCCCAGCGAGAGGATGATCGAGTGACTCGGAAGTCGGGGATGGCGACTTTCTTGGGGGATCTCTCTCCAGTCATTCGTCGAACGGTTCTGCCCGGTCTTCTGCTACTCGGCGTCTCCGTGGGTGCTTGGGTCGAGGCGAACTCGGCCCAGCCCTTCTTCGGCATCCTGCTCCGGAATCTCGTCATCGCGGGCGTCTTCGCGGGCCTCCTCGTCGGACGCGAGCGACTCGACCAGCGAGTCCAGAACGGCTGGATCTCGTGGGGGTGCGCGTTCCTGCTGTTGTGGGTGATCGGTGCTGGGCTCGAAGGGCTGATCGGCTGACATCCCGGCGGTCAGGCGTCCGCGCCCCACGGGCCGTGGCCTTTCACGCAGTACTGACGCAACTGAGCGCAACGGCGGCTCAATCGAAGCGGCGCTTGCGCCTCAGAAAGGGACTCTCGATCACGCGATAGGTGATGGCGCTCAATCCCAGACAGAGCAAGAGGCCGATCGCCACCCACAGGCAACCCAACGGGACCCAGCCGGGGCCGAGTGCAGGCCGGAGGAAGTCGATGTGGGTGGTAAGCCGAACCCAGGCGAACAGGACGGGCACGTGGAGGACATACACCGAGTAGGAGACAACCCCCACCCAGGCGAGCACGCGATTGGAGAAGAGGATCTTCGCCCGCAACGGTGCGATCAAGATCACCAGAACCAGCGCCGCCCAGAGCACGCCCTCTGGCAGATGCCACAGAAAATTCACCGGACCCTCGGCCCTGAAGAAGCCCGTGTAGACGCTCCACCGCAGCAAGGCCCCCTGCGCCAGGATGATGCACAAGAGGAGAAGATCTGCACCACCGTTTCGCCAGAGGGGACTGGCCGCCAGTCGTTCGCGGACGGACAGCCCGTAGTGCTGATACCACCAAGCAGCGAGGATCCCAAGCAGGAAGAAATTCGCGCGTCCGGGAACGCCCAATCGCAGGAAGTTGTGAAATATCGGCCACGTGTCGTAGAGAACACCGACGACGAACAGCAGCCAATAGGCAAGGGCGTAGAGCGCCAGGGCCGCCCAACCGAATCGCGCACGCCGGCCCATCAGCAGTGGCAAGAACGGCAGCAGCAGGTAGAACTGCAACTCGGTCGCCAGGCTCCACCACACGTCGCTGAACGGCTTGAGCGGTTCGACCCAGTTCGCCATGGGCTCGAGGAAGAAGAGGTAGGGAATCGCGATGAACCCGTCCGCCAAGGACTCTGCGTTCAGCGCGGTCGCGAGCAGAACCATCGCGTAGTAGAGGGGCAGGATTCGCAAGGCGCGTCTTCGGTAGAAGTTCGTGCGCGACACGCGGCGCCCACCCGCGATCTCCTTCAGAAAGGGCTGGGAGAGCAGAAAGGCGCTCAGCACGAAGAAGAGACTCACGCCCGAGTGTCCGCCATGGATGAACGCGAGAGGCGGCGACGACCAGGTACCACTGACCCCAGCCGTTCCTAACTGGAGCCAGCCGTCTGCATGGAATAAGAACACGAGAAGCGCGGCGACCCCTCGCAGCGACTCCAACTCGGCTAGATAGGTCGCAGACGCCCGGATCCCGACGGGGCGAGCGGAGCCTTCCGGGTCTTCACTCGGCAGCGGCATCTGACCTCGTCTCGAAGAGCGGATCCATGGCTGGACGAGGTGAAGATATCACGCCTGTAGGCACTCCTCCGACGACATCGCGCGGTTCGCCCTCGAGCCTTCGTCCGGACCCCGCCAGGGTGCAGCAAACCGGCTCTTCACCCGTAGCCCAGGGCCGCGGCGAGAGGGAGGGCTGCGTACGCAGCGACCAGCGAGATCAGCAACAACCCGCTCGATCCGATCAGAACGCGGCGCTGCCAGCGGAGTCGCCGCGCGTCGTCGATGCCGCAACTCTCGGCGTTGCGCAGGCGCGACCAGGCGTAGACCTGAACCGCTGCAGTCGCTGCAAACGTCCAGCCCTTGTACTTCGACAGAGCGATCAACCAGGGTGCGTTCGACGCCAGCGATGCCACAGCGCCTCCGGCACCGAGCGCGACCAGCGTGATTGGCAACGCGCAGCAGGTCGTGCCCAGCAGTGCGAGGCCGAGACTCGACCAGACACTCCCCGCACTTCCGCTTTCGGACGCCATCAGAATGCCACCCCGAGGCTCAGCCTGAGTTCGTCTCCTCGCGATACCTGTGTGCCCCACACCTTCTCGTAGGCGGGCCAGGCATACTCGGCACGCAGCATCCAGTTCTTCCAGTAGACGACCGCGACGGGGCCCGTCGAGATCCGCTTGCCGCCGGTCGTTCCGACCGTACTGGCGCCGCGGCCCTCGTAACGTGCCGACACATCCCACATCACGAACGCCCCCGAGTCGTTCGAGTTGTTGTGATACGGGTGCAGACCCAGGTTGATGTCCAGGCCGACATCGTCGCCGCGATTCATGCCGCGCCGGCCGCTTCCGTTGAGCCAGTAGAAGAGATCGGCGTACAAGTAGATCCGCGGGGTCTCGTATGAGTACGAGAGGCTCAATCCGAGGTCATAGCTCCCGTCTCCCACCGGGTAATCATCCGAGGTTCCGCCCGTAGGAAGGCGCAGGTGCGGCGTAAGGCCCCAGGAGCTGGTCTGGCCTTTGTCGTTCCGGTAACGCTTGAGGGGCACGGCCAGGATCAGGTCACCAAAACCCTCGCCCGTTTGTCGCGTCCCGGTGGACGTGACCCGTGTCTGATGGATCCATGGGAGCTTGACCGTGACGCGAACCTCGCGCTTAAAGGTGTACACGCCCTCGAACCAGGTCTCGCTCACGCGATTCATGCTGTCGAGTGGGTTCTGAGCCTCGGAGCTGCCCGTCAGAAGCTCGTCCGACGCGCGGTACTCCTGACGAACCTGGAGGCCCCAGCCGTCCGACCAGCGCGGCGCCATGTCCTGCACGGGTTGATGTGCGAAGGCAGAGAGCGGTAGCAGGACGACGAGGGCCGCGAACGACGCTCTCATTCCGGCTGCTCCCAGCTGTCCATCACAATTCGCAACTCCACGGGTTCGTAGCCAGCCTCCCGGATTGCCTTACGGATCTCGATGACCGGCACCGCCGTTCCCTCTAAGAAGGCCAGGGTGATCTGCTGGTTCTCGATATCGACGAATACACCATTGGTAAACTGGGAGTCGTCGAGGCCGTCGATCTTCGCCAGTCCCTTGCGGGCCCCCATCGCACAGAACGAGCAGACCAGGCCGTCAACGGTGATCAGTACCTGGTAGGGACCCGGGGCAGCGACGCCCTCGGAGATCTCGGGAGCCTGCGTGTCGGCATGATCGGCGTGATCGGCGAGTACAGGTGTCGCCAGGCCCAGCAAGGCGCAGAGCCCCAGTAAACGGATCGATCGCATCACTCTCCTCCGCACGCGAGAGGGAGTATAGACCCCGCGGCCGCGGCACACCGCCTGTCGCGGATCCCCGGCTGCGCCAAGCACGGAGCAGCGATCGCCAGACGACCGTCCGGAACCGAGCTTCGAGAAACGCAAACCGGGTTGGACTATCGGCGGCTCGACCGCTAGCTCGACCGCAGGCCCCCGGCCCGATTCGTGAGCGATGCCGCCGGCTCGAAATCGAGGTGCAGCTCGAGAGTGCCCAGCATGATCCCCGGCTGGTGAAGGAATTTGTTCCCGGGCGCATAAGCGAGACTCTCGATGCGGTCCAAGAGCCGATCCCACGCAATGGTCTGCTCGAGGCGCGAGATGCCCGCCCCTGGACAGATGCGCGGTCCTTGCGAGAACGTAAGATGCCCCCCGATCCGCTTGCGGTCGAGCTGGACCTGGTGGGGGCAGGCGTATTCGTCTTCGTCGACGTTACCTGCAGCAAAGCGCAGGTGCAGCAATGACCCCTTCGGCACCTGCACCCCCTGGAAGACTTCGTCCTGAGTGGTCATGCGCGTCGAGAGGCCCTGGGTGGGAGCCCGTACGCGCATCGCCTCTTCCGTGAAGGGGCGCAACTTCGAGCGATCCGCCCGCACTTCCTGAAAGAGCGCGGGATCGTCACACAGAAGTTGAGCCTGCTCTTCGAGCGCGTACTGGGTCGTTTCGAGACCGCCCAACACCATGGCGTACACGATGCCGACGATCTCGATATCACTCAGCTTTCGATCGAGCGCCCGGTAGGTCACCTGCGTGAGAAAAGTGATCATGTCGTCTTGCGGCTGCCGGCGTTTCTCGGCCACCTGGTCCTTCACGTATTGTCCGAAGCCCGCGAGCGCCTGTGATTGGCTGGCCAGCTGCTCGCTCGAGAGCTTGTTGCGGTGGCCCCTTCCGTGCACGAAGGGCATGACCTGAACGGTTCCCCAGTCGGCGAGTTGCGAAATGTCTTCGCGCGGAAAGCCGAGGATCGTGGCCAGCACGAGCTGGGGCAGCGGCCGGGCGAACTCGGAGATGAACTCGACGCGTCCGCGCTCGATCCAGCCGTCGATCAGCTCGTCCGCAAAACGTGTGATCATCGCTCTGTGTCGCGTTGCACCGGGGCCCACCCATGGATCCGTGAGTTCCTGCCGATGGGCCCGGTAGAGTTCCTGGGTGGGACGCAGCGTCGCCATCGAGACGATCATCGCATTGACGGCGGCCGGCAACTCGGGCTCGGTACCAGCCGCATGAGCCCGTTCGATTGCCGGACGGATGCCGTCGATGGCAACGTTGATCATGGTGCGGAAACGTGCCGGGTCCTTGACCACCCGAGCGATGTCCGAGTACTTGCTGAGGATGTACCCGTCGCTGTCCGGGCCGAGGCCTTCGCCCGGGATCGAGTGCACCGGCGCCTCGGCGTGAAGGATCTCGTACGCCTCGTACCAGTGTTCCTGCGCGCCCGGCCCGAAGAGGTCGACGTCCTCGAGCGTCACGGGGCACTTCATCTCGCTCAGTTCGTGATTGGGGGGCTTGTGCGTGTCGTCCTTGGCCATAGAGCTTGTGGAAGCATGCCACAGCTCGCCACCCAGATGGCGTTCCGAGCGAGACTGCAAAGTTCAGGCAGACTGACAGGGCATGGGGGATGCTCTCCCACACCCGCGCCAGAAAGAGGAGATCCATGGCCACTCTGCTCGCCCACATCCAGGTGAAGCCGGGCCACGAAGCCGACTTCGAAGCGATCGCGGCGGAACTCCACCGCGACACGCACCTCGAGGAGACCGGCTGCCTTCGCTACGAGTACTGGCGAGGTGCTGCGCCCGGCTTCTACTACTCGCTGCTCTCGTTCGAGGACTTTCACGCCTTCCTGCGCCACCAGGTGAGCGACCACCACGAGGCGGCCTCGCCGCGTATCGGAGACGTCTGCGAGAAGGTCAAGCTCGAGTGGGTGGATCCGCTGGACGACTCATCACCGCTACCGCCCACGCGGATGCAGGCTCTCCCGGAGGGGGCCGACGAGAAGACGACGCTCTACCACGAGGCCTTCGCTGCACTCACCCAGGAGTGGTGGGCGACCGCGACGAAGACGAAGGGGCGCGAATAAAGGCAGCTGCCGCGTTCGAACGCCTGCTCGCGCCGCGCAGCACCAGCACTGTGTTCTGACGGATCGTTGCTGGCGCGGGTTCAAGCACTGCGCCCGTTCAAGGGCAGCGCATCGAAACCTCGAATCACCGTCGAGTGGAGACGCTGGGACGGCGCCGCGCCGGGCTCGATCTGCTCGAAGCGATCGAGCAGGGCCTCGATGGCAATCCGCCCTTCCAGCCGGGCAAGCCCGGCGCCGAGGCAGAAGTGGCGACCCTGTCCGAAAGCCAGGTGGCGGTAATCCCCCCGGTCGAGGCGATAGACGTCAGGCGCCTCGAAGATCTCGGGATCCCGATTCGCCGCGCCAAAAGAGACGACCACTCGGCTTCCAGTCGGAATCGCGACCCCGCGAATCTCGACGTCTCGGGTCGTCTCCCGCCCGAGGTTCTGCACGGGCGCGTCGAAACGAAGCGTCTCCTCGAGAGCCAGCGGGACGAGGCTTCGGTCCTCGCGACACGCCTTCCACAGATCCGGTCGCCTGGCGAGGATGTTGAGCTGGTTGCTGATCCAGTTCGTCGTCGTCTCGTTGCCCGCGACGAGA
>Ga0310342_100003133_pt1 | contig 10806 bp, 7 predicted proteins | sample S15DNA20500_MG_FD_206155 | JGI IMG/M metagenome (GOLD analysis project Ga0310342, IMG submission 206155) | Marine microbial communities from station ALOHA, North Pacific Subtropical Gyre - S1503-DNA-20-500_MG | ecosystem: Environmental > Aquatic > Marine > Oceanic | place: Pacific Ocean: North... | reverse complement strand
AGTTCCTCATCCGGAAGAGAAGACCAGATAAAATAGCTTAGGCGGTTAGCTAGCTCCCAACCGGAAACCATAGCGGAGGCAGCTCGCTGCGGTGCCTTCTCAAGCCGATACAAAAACGGTGAGGCCACAAAAACACGAGCAAGCGTCAACCGAAACGCTTCCTCGTGTGGAAGTTCCCGTTCTCGTAATAGTTGATATAGTTCTCGCAACTCCTCAGCTTCGAGTGGGCTCAAGGGCCGTCTATAGACACGATCGGCAAAGTCAACCAGCGCCTCCAGCTGCTGCGGTTCCGCATCGACTACCTTCTCGCGGAAGGTAGCTGCGCGCTGCTTGAAAGGCTCGCGTAGAGGTTCCATGGCATCGTACTGTGAACGGTCTTCTAGCCCGTTACCAGCCATCACCTCCAAAAGCAACTCTAGAGCTGTGACTTGCTTCAATGGACTCTGGCTTACGAAGTGTAGTTCCTCCCAGAGTCGGTCAAGCTGCGTTCGTTGTTCATCGCCCAGCATCAGCCGGGCGAGATGATCATCCTCCCGATAAAAAAGCGTGAGCGTCAGGACTTCATCGACAGGCACTATCTGGGTAAAACAGAGTGCTGCTGGAAACAACCTACGATATTCATCCAATGCTTTCTCTATACGTCGGCGCGTAGTACTACTGTTCTTACCAATAAGAATAGGCCTCGAGAAAGATGTGTTGCGATGATCAGAGAACAGTTGTGTAACCCTTGAGAACATCACTTTGACTTCACTTGGAAGGAGACCGGATTTATAGGTCGGCCTACCGGCAATCACCTCAACCTGCACGCTGCCCTCGCTACCGGTTTCTTCTTCGAGGACAGCGGTCGTGACCAAGTCACGACCGGCGGCCAGATAGGCGGGTAGCCGAACTGTAATGACTGATGGGGCTCGCACGCACAAGGAAGCATCATCGATCGCCTCCCCATTTGGATGCTTACCAAACATTGTCGGTTCCAGCCCCCATCTTTCGACATTGGTCGAAGCCTTATCGAGCTTGGTCGACCTCCCTTCGAGACTAGCCTTTCGTATATCGCGCAGTAAAAGATCAGGGCGGCCAACCCTGACGAGTCGTGGCTGTTGCCACACCACGAAGTCATGATCATTGCCGTCCCCGACATCGGTTACGACTAGCGACAGTATGACCTCCTCCATTTCTTGACCAGTCACTAGCGTTGGAAGGGTCAAACAAAGCTGCTGTTCTGTCACTAGCGGATCAACGGGTTCCATCCATCGTGATGGGCCCCCTCTCCTTCCGATCAGGCCAACAGGACCGAATATCCAGAGCCCCTTTTGCCAGGTCTTAACATCAGCAACAAGTTGGGCAGCATCTCCAGGCTTGGCACTGCGCCATCGGGAACGGAGGGCATCCAAAAGAAGCGATGGGCTGGAGGCGGAGAGGCTTGACCAGAGCGTTCCAAGATACTTTTCATTCAGCCGGTGCTCTCGGGCCACACCTTTAAGAGTTTTGCTGCCCTCGGAGAGGGCATTCCGTTCAGTTAACATGGCAGCAAAATATTTTTCAAGTGGCAAGCGTCCCGCCAGACCAATTCGTGTGTCGCCATGGACATTGATGTTACCGACGACCGAACCAACACCAAGATCGCTTGAATCAACAAACCCCCGGTACATCTGGCGAATTTTCCCCAGAATTTCGTCAGTCCAGTCACGCTGGGTCGACTGCATTGAAAAACGAAATCCATCAGGCAGCAGCACCGCATGCTGAGCAATATCCTTACCTGCGTCCAGATACTTCCGTAACAGAGCAGGGGACATCATGAGCGCATCACCTACGTTGGTAAAACCCTCACCCGCTGCACTGTCCGTTGGGAACTCCCGGGCCGGATCCAAGTCAATTCCCGTCAAGTCGCGAATCGTGTACGTGTATTCAGCATTACTGAGGCGACGTAAAATAACCGACCCGGGATCACCAGCATTGGCCAGTGCCTCCGCATGAAGATACCGCTTCACCCATCCTTGTATTTCATTCCGCTGTTCGGTTGTTGGCTGTTCCGATTGTTCAGGGGGCATCTCGCCGCTGTTGAGCATTTCGGAGACCTTGAGCCACACCTTAGTCCCGCTGCGCACCTCTACCATTGTGCTAAACCGTTCAAGATCTAACCCACCAGCCTGCACCGCGTTTGCATGGCACCCTAGGCAGAACTGCTGCAGCAGTGGCCGAATGTTTCGATCGTACTGAGAACCAAGGATAGAGAACGATGCTAGTTCCTCACCAAGGAGAATGGCAGGGCCTAGGAAAACAATCATCACAAAACAAAACAGTTTCTTTGCCAACCGGACCATGGTATGCCATAAAACACTGACCTGAATCCCTACCCGACGGGATTGCAAGTAATCTTGCAGTCTATAAGAAACTCCAGTATTCATTTTGCTTTCTTGTTCATTCCAACGATCAGTCCCCGCCAAGGAGATAGTCGGAGTTCACAATCCTGGTTCTTCACCGATTCTTCCCCTAGCCGAGTCGAGACCTTGGGGATATTCTATTAACCTAATGATTTAGTATACACCAAATGAGGGGACCGAGGTGGATGCACCAGCCGCGTTAGAGATAGCTCCTTTTGAAGAAAAAAGACTTCCTTTATCTTCAGTCTGACAGACAGTGATTACGTCATGACTGCCCCCTGTGACGCCTGCGCAGTCACTCCGGGTGGAGCAGCGTTAGTAGTTCGCGATAACTACGTCTACCCTTTCGATCCTAGTTATAGAAACAGTAAGTATCGGTCGATTAGACAAATATTAATGAAGTTTTCAAATGCTGGAAAATTTGGGCGTGAAGTTGGTCACGAAAATCAAATCTGGCCAATCATTAAGGAGATCCTAAACATCTAACACTTGTTTTAGACCACCACCTCACCTCGGCATGTATAACTATTTCCAAGGATATTCTCTGTGACTGCATGCGTTCCAAAGGCTGTCGGAGTGGTTGGGAATTTATTTACTCCTTGATTGGTGTTATGGGCTAACTATAGGACACAACCTGAGGGGAAATGTTTAATTTACAGGCTCCTCTCTCCTTAGCCTCTTGGGGAAAGAGCTTTCAAATTGCAGAACGAGATCCCAGACCTGTAAATCCGGGTTGATTCATCCACACTATCAAACAAAGTAATACATCATGAAAACAGCAATCGAGCAGAGAATTCCAGCCCAGAATCGATCATCCTTAACCATCTTGAAAAAATCAACAACTCCCGTTTTGGCGCTGACAGACCTATTTAGACCTATCCCAAATAATATAAGTGTCCAGAGTGCCCCCAAAGTCGCTGAGAACATTGGGCTCAATATATCGCTTTGGAGTGCCCAACCCAGAATGATGAAAAAGGTTATGGAAAGCAGCAGGGCAAACGTGATTTTTTGAAGATCCTTGGATTTGTGATTCGTGAGATTGGTCCAGATGAGAGAATCTTTTCCCAAGTGTCTCCTGTCAGTCAGACTGACTACAACGTGAGTCATGACGCACAAGACGACAACCAAGACAACCCGATGAAAGAAGTTCAGCTCCTCACCAAAAAAGTTTGAAATCCCCCGCCAATAGATATGATATATATTGTAGACAACCTCCACCATCCACGAGAAAAAAACACCCCCCCCCAAATTGTTAGGAATCCAGCACGGGCGGTACTGCGATGCCAGAATATACCCATGAAAAATGCTACCAACAACCCTGGAGTCAGATAGCTCTGATAGTGGACAATCTGCAGAAAGAAGTTTCCTTCTGAGTTGGGATCCAGGACAAAGATGGCCAACACCGCGGCCATTGTCACGAAGAAGGTGATGCACAAGCGTCCCACCAGAATCATTCTTCGGTCGTCCGCATTGGGGTTGACGTGCCGCTTGTAGATGTCAACTGCAACCAGAGTAGCCGCAGAATTCATCATCGAGTCAATGGAGGAAAGAATAGCACCGATGACACCTGCCATAATCAATCCTACGATACCCGTACCAAACGGAATCACCAGTTTGATTAATTCTGTAAAGGCGGTATCTGGGGCGATCGTTCGGCTAGGAATCCGTGTCTGAAACAAATAAAAGGCAGCCACTCCTGTTCCAATTGCAAAAAAAGGGATTAAGAGTTTAAGAAATCCGGCGGCAATAATTCCGAACCTCGCCTCCGAGTCGCTTCGGGCACTTAACGCACGCTGAACGATAAACTGGTTCGTTCCCCAGTAGAAACAGTGCAACACCATGAGCCCCGTTAGCACTCCGGTCCAGGGCAAATCCGGATGATCGCTGGGCAAGTAGAGATGCATTTTGTTAGCACCTTACTGGTCAAATGCCATCATGGCCTCCCAACCGCCAACTTGGTGAAAAGTCAAAACAGCAAGAAAGATCCCGGAGCCCAGAAGTAAGAAAGACTGGATGACGTCAGTTCAGATCACGGCCTTCAAACCACCCCAGATCGTATAGCTGGCTGAAACGGTCGCCAGTCCAAGGACAAAGATGGCATAATAATGAGGGTTTACATTGATTTTGCTCCTTGCCTCACTGAACTCAGCTTGAGAATGACGGTCTGTTTTTTCTTTGATGTTGCTACCAGTAATAGGATGCTTGCTTCCGTCTAAATCTTCCATCACGATCACTCGGCTGACCGCCTCCCCACCGATAAGTATACAAACCGAACGAGAACCGATATAGAGCGCGGGGACCATTTGGATGACAACCATGATGAAGACCATGATCACAGAATAAGCTAGACGACTTCGCTCATCGTAGCGAGCTCCCAAGTACTGAGAGAGTGTGTAGACCTTCAAGCGGCGATAAACCGGAAGGAATCCGTAGCAGAGCAGCATCAAACCAACAATCGCCCCAAGTTCAAAATGGGCCTGAGCAAAACCTACACTGAAACCAATCCCCATCATCCCTACCATATGGTTGGCGCTAACGTTGCTGCCGAAGATTGAACCCGCTACGCCCCACCAAGGAGTCTTTCGACTCGCGAGAAAAAAACCCTCAGAAGTCTCCTCGCTACGGCTGGCCAGAAGACCAATAGCCATCACGGCCAGTAAAGACCCGAAAAAAACCAATGAGATCAGCTGTTGTCAGAAAGTTAGTTGACAATAGACTTCAATATTGAAAGGGAGAGGAATTACACTTGTGACTACAAGTCCCAGGACCATCTAAGGATTTCTTACACGACAGAATTATACCTCGAACGGATGTCGGTTGCAGCTGAGACCTGGATCGATCGTAACAAAGCGAGTGCTCGATGATGACAGAACTATCAACTAGAGCCTCGATCATCATTCGATGCCCAACTCAAGGAGAGATCATCCGAATCAGTCCACTAATGGGAGCTCGTAGGCAGCGGCTTCCTTGTAATTCCGCAGTAGAAGAACGTTTTTCTTAAGAGCCGGTGTATTCCAGGTTTTTCCTTCAATTGCAGGGAATCGGGCTACCTCCTCGAAACTCTGAGAATTAGTTTTCACCAGCGCCACATCGCCTTTCTCGGAGGCAATCAAAAGGAGATCCCCTACCAAGATAAGTTGGCCGTGGCCGTAACGGCCCATCTTCCATCGTCTCAGGCCTGTCTTTGGGTCCAGACACACCAGGATCCCGTCGTCGAGCCCGTATAACGACCCTTGATGTAGCACAGCGTTTGTGAACTTTGCCTTCATTCCCTTCGTCTCCCAAACGGTTTCAGATCTATAGGCGTCTTCCCCATTGACACTGATGCGGAACAGCTTGCTGCCGACTCCATAACCGCTCGAAATGAATACTAAATCGTCACCGATAGCAACTGGTTGTGAGCAATGGGGTTGTTGACTCAAAAAAGCTTGTTCCCATATTAACGATCCATCAAGCGGATCGTAAGCCGTAACACTCTGACTATTCACCATGACGATTTGGTGCCGACCGAGCAATTCCATTAGGGTCGGTGAGGCATAAGAGGCCGGAGCATCACCTGCCGTCCACTCAATGGCCCCGCTGGCCTGGTCGTAGGCGACAAGTGATCGGTTATTGGAACCTCCTGGATTAATGACCACCACATCATCCACGAGCAACGGAGAGGAACTTCGCCCCCATTGCAAACCATCTACACCATGCTCGAATTCAATGTTACGTTGCCACAGCTTCTTGCCGGTTTGGAAATCCAAGCAGTTAAGAAGTCCTCTTGATCCCATTGTATAAACTCTGCCTTCCTTAGAAATGCTGGGGGTTGCTCGGGGGCCATCTCCAGCGATTGCACTATTGTAGTGGGACTCGTCGGAGTGAACCCAAATAACCTTGCCCGTTCTGAGGTCGTAGGAAACAACCAGCTCCATAGAGCCCCGTTGCTCCTGGGTGATCGCTGACTGACCGACGATGGCATAGGACGACCATCCAGCTCCAATGGGCTGTTTCCAAAGAAGTTTAGGCGAATTATTTACCCAGTCGGTCGAAAGCAAGGGTCCAGTCAAGCGTGCGTCCCGATCCGGACCAAGAAATTGAGGATAGTCGCTTTCGGTAATTGTGAAATAAACTGAACCGCTGCTCGAATCAGACTTGATGATTGAATCTGACGAGCTCGTAGCCCATCGCCAGGCAAGAATTGGGAACAGATTTCCGTCAACACCTTCAAAGCGCAACGAGGCCAAAAGCACCACTCCCACCGAGGACAAAACAAATAATCCGAGGAATCTCTTTTTCCAACTTACTCCGGAAGCAAGCAACCACCAGAGTAGGAACAAAAAGAAAGTAATTCCAACTACAGGAGCTGTACGCATTGTCCGAATCTGATCGTAGCTGGCCTCGACTGTCCAGATCCATCCCAGCAACATCAGAGCAACGGTCAAGATGACCGCTGCCGGCCACCACCTGAGTTTCCGCCTGCTCTCCTTTACTACTGAGTATTGCTGTGTTTCTGGCATGGGTTACAGTTGTCTCCTTTCATCTATTACACAGGCTACCAATCGGGACGCAATCAAACTCCTATGAGTTAGCTCTTCAATCTTACGACTCCACCTAAGGTATTTCGTTACAAAAGGTGAAAATACAGGTAGCTTCTCTTTCACCGAAATAGGAAATACTACCCACTGCTCTCGCGGTTTTTGGCCATTCGCCGGTCAAGAGGATCCCAGGAACCTGTCCCGTGGATGATAGAATTGATTTTCCAAACCCTCAAGGAGGACATTATGGACAGAAGAGAATTTTTTAAAAGAGGAATTATCGGAACTGTTTCCCCATTCATCGGGGCTTACACACTATTCCCTCAAGAAGTGCAGGCGAAAATTCCAAGATCTCTTAAGGTGACCGCCCTCAAAGTCATTCCTATATGGAATGATTCTATGTCTATGAACTATATTTTTGTAAAGCTTTATACCAATGAAGGGATCACCGGTGTTGGAGAAGGTGGTATTCGAGGTAGAGGTGGAACCATGATTGCTGCAATCAAAGAGCATGAAAGATACATCGTCGGCAAGAATCCATTGGAAATTGAAAAACATTGGCAGGCGATGTATCGCTGGCCACGCTGGCGGGGTGGACCAATATTGAACAGCGCTGTCAGCGCTGTTGACATTGCGCTGTGGGATATTGCTGGCAAGGTTCTTGATGCTCCGATTTATCAATTACTCGGTGGTGCAGCAAAAGACAAAATGCGCTTGTATATTAGCGGTGGTTCTGCAGAGGCCGTCCACCGAGCAAAAGAACTCGGATTTAATGCATGTAAAACAGGGGGATTAAAGGCAAGAAATGGAACCATCCAACAACCCTGGGATATCAAGTCTGAAATTGCACGTATTAGGGAAATGCGGGAGGCTGGCGGAGATGAATTTGATATTCTTTACGATTGTCACACACAATTTAAGCCTGAAATGGCCCTCGAATTTTGCACACAAATTGAAGAATTGCGCCCATTCTTCATCGAAGAACCCATGCTTACATCAGATATTGGAAAGATGAAATGGTTGGCGGATCGTGTGAAGGTTCCTCTCTGCCAAGGTGAGAGTCAATTCATGAAGTTCGGATTCCAGGAGATGATTGACAATCATCTCATCAGCTATATTAATCCTGATGTCATTCATGCTGGGGGCATTTCTGAGTGCAAAAAAATTGCAGCTATGGCAGAAGCTCATTTTATTGATGTGGCTCTCCACAATGCTCAAAGCCCCGTGATGACCCTGGCAGGTCTCCACGTTAACGCGTGTACTACCAATTGTGTTATCCATGAGTTTAATCAAGCACGACGATATGAACCTTGGGAGGAAGAACTCTACGGGGGTGTGCACATCAAATACTCTGAAGGATATGCAGAACTCCCTCTGGGCCCAGGACTGGGCATAGACATTAACGAAGTAGAAGCAAAAAAACATCCTCCACGTCCGTTTACAGATACTCGAGGAATTTTGACGTGGTCGGATGGTTCCGTGGCGGATACGTAGGAGAACTGTGATTTTGTAAAACAAACATTCAACAGTTCCTTCTTTACTGAAAAAGCAATACCCGAGCAGTTGTTTTTGAACTCGCTCGGGATTCTGCTTTCCCCGTTAATGATCTCCTGCTCGTCAGCTGTTTGATAAGCAAGAAATGAGGTTGAAGGGAGAACTTATGACTTCTAGGCACCAGAGAAAACCTTTCTGGATAAGCTTCCCGCCCATCCGAACAGTGCCTTTCACCTGAGCTCATCAGCCTGAGCAGGGATAGAGCATCCTACACTCCAATAAAACCTCCGTTCTTCCTACTGATCAATCAATCAGAATTGAATCGAGATTCTTGAGATAGACTCAGGGCTTGACGATAGTTCCATCCCGTCGTCGCAAGTTGCCCCAATGTAGATCGAAACTAGGATCATCCTTGATTGGAAAGCGGGCCGCCAGCTTTTCGTCCAGGTCAACACCAAACCCAGGCTTCTCGTTGATATAGACGTAGCCACCTTTAGCTTGGGGGCTACCCGGAAAAACATCTTCCTCTGCCTGTACCAGACCGTGAAACTCTTGGATCCCAAAGTTGTTGCAGACCAGGTCTAAATGAATATTGGCGGCGTGCCCCACCGGAGAAGTGTCACCGGGGCCATGCCAGGCGGTGCGCACTCTAAAGAACTCGCACAAGTGGGCAAGCTTCCGTGCCATGGTAATACCACCTATCTGAGAGATGTGTACTCGAATAAAATCAATCAGCCGCTTGCTGATGATATCTAACCATTCATTGGGATTGTTGAACAGTTCTCCCATAGCGATTGGTGTACTGCTCTGTTGGCGTAGATGTTTGAAGTAACCAACATCTTCAGGAGAGAACGGATCTTCTAGGAAAAACAATCGCGATGCTTCTAGATCTTTGGCTAATTGGATACTTAGGATGGGCGGTAGGAGCTCATGAACATCCGTCAAAAGCTCAACCTGTTCGCCCACCCGAGCACGCAACTTTTCGAAAAATTGGGGGAGCATCCTAGCATAGGAGGCAGCTTCCCAGGGACCTGTTTTTGGGTAGTAGGCAGCGGGCTCACAGCGAATATGTCGGTAGCCCTCATCCATTAGTTGCTGTACCGATTCAGATATTTCCTCAAAAGTCTGACCTTGTGCGGATTTATAAGTATCCACAACCTGTCGGCTTTTGCCTCCCAATAACTGGTACACTGGTAATCCCGTCCACTTTCCCAAGATGTCCCACAAGGCCATATCCACCCCGCTCAGAGCATTGTTCAGCACGGGCCCATTACGCCAGTACGAGCTAAAGAACGAAGACTGCCAGATATCTTCTATGTCCCAAGGGCTTTTTCCTACCAAAAAAGGCTTCAGATAGACATCAACAGCCGTCTGAACAGTACGCGCGCGTTGAGTAAAAGTAGCACAACCTAGACCATATAAGCCTGGTTCGCTGGTTGACACTTTAACTACAACCAGTCGAATGCCGGCTGGAGCCGTCAAGATACTTTTTACATCAGTAATCTTTATTGACGGCAACCCTATGGGCTGCTGCGGAGCCTTCCAGGGTGAGGGTTTCACAGAAGATGGCCATAGCGAGCTCAGGCCAACTGCTGCGGTTCCCAAAACAGTGGATTGCATCATATGGCGACGGTTCATGATTGAATTCCTCCTTGAGACAGGGTCATTGAGATTATTTTAAAGGGGTAAGAGGTTTCTAAAAAGACTGCCCCTAAAATTCCATCCTACTATGCCATGATTCGACTGGAAATTTTCTCGAGGCGAAACCGCTGCGACCGTTGAGTAAGGAATAGACCTAATAGGGGGGAACTCCTGGTCTACTGAGGATATTAACAAACATATATCATCGGTCGCCATCCCACCGCCCCCTAGTTCTTTTTTAAGCTCCCAAAGGAAACCATAATCTGATAAAATTTACCACAAACAGATACAGTCAGGGGGGCCTTCCCGACACGGAAGATCAGGGGAGGGGAGACACTGAACTCCATTGCGAATTTTCGCTGCTGAAATCTGCTGGACCTTTAGGCATTTGATCGATCTTAATTAAGAAAGCTATGAAACGGGTTCATTCCCTTAATCGGGAGCCTACGCCATCTATTTCCCGTCGGGCCATATTGCGGGCAGCTGGATGCGGATTTGGCTACCTTGGCTTAGCAGGGTTGTTAGCTCAGGAATCCAGTTTTCTCGCCGGCAGCTCCGAAACTCCCTTGGCTCCACGACTCCCCTTGTGGAAGCCTCCCGCTAAGAGAGTCATCTTTCTTTTTATGCACGGAGGACCCTCTAGTATTGATATTCTTGATCCTAAAGAACGGTTAGTTCGAGATCATGGAAAGCCTCTCCCAATCAAGCGCCCCCTGGCATTTGACGAGGCCTTGCCCGGTCCCTTGATGAAGTCACCGTGGCAGTTCCGT
>Ga0310342_100003132_pt1 | contig 10810 bp, 11 predicted proteins | sample S15DNA20500_MG_FD_206155 | JGI IMG/M metagenome (GOLD analysis project Ga0310342, IMG submission 206155) | Marine microbial communities from station ALOHA, North Pacific Subtropical Gyre - S1503-DNA-20-500_MG | ecosystem: Environmental > Aquatic > Marine > Oceanic | place: Pacific Ocean: North... | reverse complement strand
CAAAGTGCGCTCCCTCCCGTTGGATGCTGAGGAAGCGATCAAGCGAAGCCTCGACACCCTTGGGATCCCCGAGCCGCGGTGGCGCGACTTCCTCGCCCGTGCCTTGGCTCAGCTTCCCGGCTGGACCGGCCTCGTTCGTTACCGGGAGAACAATCCCGACGAGCCATCGCAGCAAGAGAGCCCCATCGACGTCGTGCAATACCTGGCCGTGCGCCTGTTCTACGAGGTCGAATTGACCCAAGTGGCGACGTGTCTGGCTTGGGGTGTCGATGCTACGACCTCCGCCGTCGCCGGCTACTGGCTCGACAGGCGTGGCGAATACGCCGCCGCTATGGAACCCGAGCGCTCTGTCGACGGCAACACACGGCGGGTCTGCCAAGAGGTCTGGCGGCTCTTTCAGTTGGGTCAGTTTCTCGCGCCGCCTCCAGACGCGCTGACGAGGCTCACCCGGGTCCAAACCGACACGCTGCTTCAGTGGCTCGAAGCGTTCCCGGCAGAGCGACATGGCCCCGTGTGGCTGGAAGCCTACGAAGACAACTATCGCGAGCGGACCCTGGCTACTATCGCCTCTAACCGCGGGCGCCAGCGAATGCCCGAACGGCCACTAGCGCAGGCAAGTTTCTGCATTGATGTGCGCTCCGAGCCGTTTCGCCGCCACTTGGAGGCGGCAGGTTCTTATGAGACGTTCGGCTACGCGGGGTTTTTTGGCATCCCCATCAGCCACCGCGTCTTCGATACCGACGAATCGGTAGCGCTCTGCCCGGTTCTCCTGAAGCCGCAGCACGCGTCGTTCGAGGTCCCGCGTCGTGACCAAGCGGAGGCCCTGAGTCAATATGCTGCCGGTTCACGCTGGCAGAGGCTCGGTGAGCACCTGTTCCACGACTTGAAGCAGAACCCTATCGCCGCGTTCATGCTCGTCGACGTGCTTGGGCTTTTCTTCAGTCTGAAACTGCTGGGAAAGACCTTGGTTCGAAGGCCGTACGAGGCGCTCGTTCGGGCGGCGCGCCGCTGGTTCGTGCCGGCAGTCGCCACGGAGATACCCTTGGCCGCAGATGACGAAGCCGACCCCGCGTTCGTTACGAGCTTGATACGGGGGTTCACCATCGACGAGCATGCCACGTTCGTTGAGAACGGTCTCCGCACGATGGGTCTCACGAGCAATCTGGGACGGTTCATCGTGCTGTGCGGTCACGGGGGAAACTCCGACAACAACCCCTACTTCGCCGCACTCCATTGCGGCGCTTGCGGCGGTAGGCCCGGCGACCCCAACGCGCGCGCGTTCGCTGCCATGGGGAATCATCCCGAGGTGCGCCGGGTGCTTTCAGAGCGGGGCATTCGGGTTCCCGAGGATACCTGGTTTCTCGGGGCCAAGCACGACACCAATACCGATCGCGTTGCCCTTTATGATCTGGAGGACGTCCCGGAGAGCCACTTGGAAGACCTCAGAACCTTGAGGCGTGATCTTGAGCGGGCCGGCGCCATGCAGGCCCAGAACCGGTGTCGCGGCATCCCCGGTGCCCCACGAGGCATGAATCCGGAGCAGGCCTACGCTCATGTTGAAGCAAGAAGTTTCGATTGGGCTAACCCAAGGCCCGAGTGGGGGTTGGCAGGAAACGCCGGTTTCATCATCGGGCGGCGAGCGCTCACCGAAGGCCTCGACCTGGAAGGCCGGATCTTTCTGAATTCCTACGACCCCGCTCCAGACCCCGAAGGCGCGATTCTTGAGAAGATTATGACCGCTCCGCTCATCGTGGGTGAGTGGATTAGCATGGAGCACTATTTCTCCGCTGCTGATCCCTGGAGCTACGGCAGCGGCAGTAAGGTCATCCACAACGTAGTCTCTGGCGTTGGCCTCATGGCGGGAGGCCAGAGCGACCTGCAGACGGGCCTTCCACTTCAAACCGTGAACGACGGCGATATCCACCATCACGAGCCGATGCGGCTGCTCGCCATTATCGAGGCAAAGCCAGAAATCATCGGGGCGATCATCAAGCGGCACGATATCCTGCAGCAACTCTTTCACAACGAGTGGGTCAACCTCGTGGCACTTGAGCCGGAAACTTTCTCGTTCCACCGCTACCGGTCCGATGGGAGCTGGGAAGGTCTTGAGACCGACCCGAGCGAGTCGACGTTTACCGGTGGGAGGGCGGCATGAGCGGTTGGGTGGCTCGGGCACTGATGCTGTTCGTCGTCTGGATTGTCCTTTCCGGGTCTCACAACGTGGTTCACCTCCTGGGCGGCGCTCTCTTGGCCTTTTTGGTGTCCTGGATTAACCGCTCGCCTCAACAGACCGGGATTCGGTTGAGGCCGTGGACACGAGTCCCCGGGTACGGTCTTTGGTTGTTCGGGCGCATCCTGAGAAGCGGCGTGCATCTATCGCGGCTGATTCTCGCCCCCTCACTCCCTATTGCTCCCAAACTGATACGTTACCAGACCGAGCTCGAGAGCAAGAACGCGGTGGTTCTCTTGGGAAACTCCATCACCCTGACTCCCGGAACCATCACCGTCGAAATCCAACCGGGTGAGCTCGTCGTGCACGCCATCGACGACGTATCCGGGCGCGACCTTGGTCAAGGGATCCTGGAGGAGAAGGTCGGCCGCGTGTTCGACGATGAGGGAGTGAGATGATGGACGCGTTCTTATTGTTTACCCTCATCACACTCACCGCGCTTATTCTCGTCTACCTCTACCGGGTCGTTCGGGGGCCGAGCGTCTTCGACCGCGTGCTCGGACTGAACGGCATCTCGACGAAGGCCATCTTCCTGCTGCTGGTCATCGGCACTCTCTACGACCGGGTTGAGATGTTCGTCGACATTTCCACCGGCTACGCCCTTTTGAATCTCGTGGGTGCGCTCGCCATCGCCAAGTTTCTTGAGCAACGGGAGACGGAGGATTGAGATGACCTGGATCGCTGTCCCTCTCATCGTCGCGGGGCTCTTTTTTCTCGTCGTGGGGGCGATCGGCATGTTGCGGCTACCTGACGTCTTCGCCCGGGCGCATGCGCTGTCGCTGACCGACTCGCTCGGTGCCTTTCTAACGCTCCTAGGCCTCGGGCTCTATCAGGGATTGAGCACGAATCTCTTCAAGATTCTCATCGTTCTGGCGCTCATCTACATGCTCAACCCCGTCATCGGACATGCAACCGTCCGAGCCGCCCTCCGCTCCGGGGTCAAGCCGTGGGAGAAGACTCCATCATGACGCTTTCCTTCGAGATCCCGCTCCTGGTTCTATTGATCATGACTGCGGCGGGTGCGATCCTGGTCAAGGACCTTGTATCGGCAGTGTTCATTCTCGGCTCGTACAGTTTCTCCCTGGCGCTGGTATGGGCCTGGTTGGGAGCAGTGGATGTGGCGTTCGTCGAGGCCGTCGTGGGCGCTGGGCTGACGACGGTCTTCTTCCTGCTCACCTTGTTCAGCACCTCGCAGCAAGACACGCGTCGCCTACCAGCCCCTTGGACCGTGGTGGTAGGTCTGCCCTTTCTGGGCCTGCTACTGCTCTACGGTGCGCACGACTTGCCCCTGTTCGGTGACCCCGCCTCTCCCGCGAGCATGCACATCTCCTCCGAGTACCTGGAGCGGAGCCTAGGCGAGACTCGGACTCCCAATGTGGTCTCGTCGGTGCTGATGGATTATCGCTCGTTCGATACATTGATCGAGACGGTGGTGATCTTCACCGCGGGGATCGCCTGTGCGTTTCTCCTCAAGAGGCGAGACCCATGATTCAGGAACATGACAGCGTGATCGTCCAGACTCTTGGACGGGTGGTGATTCCCCTCGCCCAACTCTTCGGGCTCTATGTCCTCGTGTTCGGTCAACACGGTCCTGGCGGTGGATTCGTCGGTGGTGTCATCTTGGCGATGAGCATGATCCTCTCGATCTTGATCTTCGGCCAGGATGGCGCGGACAGCCGTCTCGCCAGAAAGGTACTGCATGGCGACGGATTGGGCCTCCTGATCTTCGCCGGGGTGGGAGGCTTGTGCCTCATCGGCGGGGGGCAGTTCATGAACTACGCATCGCTTGAGGTTCCCGGCCTCGACGAGCCGTCTCGCCGCTACCTTGGCATCCTTCTCACTCAGGTCGGCGTTGCGGTCGACGTCGGGGTGACCGGAGTTTCCATCGCGCTGAGCTTGTCGTCGAGCGAAAAGGAAGAAGTGTCCCATGTCTGATCTGCTTGAGGCACTCCTTTACCGGCCGAACTTCATTGCCTTCGTGATCCTGTTTCTCTGGGGCTTCTACATCATGGTGATTCATCCCAACCTGGTGAAGAAGCTCATCGGGCTGTACATCGTGCAGACGAGCGTGATCTTGTTTCTCGTCGCCTTTAGTGCCAAGACCGGTGCCACGGTGCCCATCGTGCCCGCGGAGGCCACGGTCGTCGAGGCTTCAAACTTCACGAACCCACTGCCCCACGTGCTGACTCTGACAGCTATCGTGGTCCAGGTTGCTACCTTAGGCGTTTCCCTTGCCCTTGTGCTAGCTATCTACCGCAAGTACGGAAGCTTGGACGAGGATGAGGTGCGGAAGAAGATCTGATGATCGCGAATTTTCCTATACTGTTGTTCCTTGTTCCCTTCGTGAGCGCTGTATCCCTGCCGATGCTCGGCGCGCGATACCCGTGGATCTGCCGACCGCTCGCTCTCGGGGCCGTGAGCGTGAGCATTGCTGTCGCGGTAGCGAACTTGGTCACGGTGTCGCATTTGGGGGCGATTCGCTACGCCTTCGGAGGGTGGGCGGCGCCCCTGGGCATTGAGTGGGTCGATGACGGACTCGCCGCGGTCGTGATCCTGACCGTTGGCGTAGTTACTTGGATCTCCCTCGTCTTCGGCGGCTCTGGGCCGCCGGAGGCGCGCGGCCGCGTTATTCCCTACTACACGTTGATCCTCCTGCTCGTCTCCGGGCTGACTGGCCTTGTGTTCGCGGCCGACCTTTTCAACGTGTTCGTTTTTCTCGAGGTTGCAGCGCTCACCGGCTACGCTCTCGTGGGTGCCTCTGGGGGACGGGCGCTTCTCTCCGCGTTTCGCTATCTTGTTCTTGGTTCGTTCGGGGCGTCCCTGTACCTGCTCGGAGTGAGTTACCTCTACGTCGCGACGGGAACGCTCAATATGGCCGACCTTGCCCAGCGCCTTCCCGAATTGATGTCGTCGACCGCCGTGGTCAGCGGCCTCATCTTCGTGTTCTTGGGCCTTGCGATCAAGATGGCACTGGTCCCACTTCATGGCTGGCTTCCGGACGCTTACGCGCACGCCTCCGAGTCCGTTTCACCGATCCTTGCTTCGACGGTCACGAAAGTGGCCCTGGTCGCCTGGGTGCGCATCTTCTACTCGGTCGTGGGGCCGGGCATAGATGTGGGTCACGTTCCGGTCCTCGTCCTGCTCGACGAGCTGGGGGTCGCCGCCGCCCTTATCGGGGGGACACTCGCGCTCAGGCAAACCGAGCTGAAGCGCATGTTCGCCTACGGAGGCATCTCGCATATCGGTCTGATCCTCCTCGGTGTGAGCCTTGGAAACGCAACCGGTTTTGCCGGAGGTGTCTTCTATCTGCTGAACGACGCGGTGATGCAGGCTGCGCTCTTCATCCTCGCGGGGGCCGCGGTTCGCCACTACGGTGCCCGCACCCTGCAGGATTTGAGTGCGATCCAGGGAAGGGCTCCCTGGATGACTGCGGGCCTGATGATCGCAGCGGTTTCAATGATTGGCCTACCGCCAACAGGTGGATTCTTCGGCAAGTGGAACATCATCTTGGGCGCGCTTCAAGCTGAGAACTATCTCGGCGTCTTCGCGGTCGTCGCTTCGACGCTGCTCACATTGGCGTACTTCGTCAAGATATTCGCCAGCTTTCTTGGCGACCGCCCTGCCGTCGACAGTCGGGGTCTCGAGATTCCCCTCTCGCTCAAGGTGAGTCTCGCCGCCGCTTCTGCGGCGATGATCGGTCTTGGTATTTGGAGTGATCCCATCGTGTCCTTCTTGTTCGAGGCTGCGCTTTTGAAGGGACTGTGACACTGCAACCTCTTGCTTATCCCATGTTTCTATACATCCTGATTCCGCTCATCCCCCTGGCTGCTTCGATCACGCTCGCGTTGAGCGGCCGTCGGCTTTCCGGTCAGGGACACCGAATCGTGATTCCTGCGGTGGCCGCCTCCTTCGTCCTCTCGGTGGCCGCCTTCTTCGATGTGGTGGGTGGAGGGGCGGTCCGTGTGCCGCTCTACCGGTTCCTCGAGTCCGGCGACCTCGTCGTTGATCTCGCGCTCTTTATCGACCAGCTCACCGTGCTACTGCTGCTGCTCGTCACCGGGGTCAGCGCCGTGGTGCAGGTGTACTCGGCTCGCTACATGATCGGCGACTCTCGGCACAGCCGGTTCTTTGCGCTGACCTCGCTCTTCACGTCGGCGATGATTCTGCTGGTCATGAGCAGCAACCTGCTGCTTACCTATATCTTCTGGGAAGTGATGGGCCTCTGCTCGTACTTGCTGATTTCTCACTACGCCCAGAGGCGGTCCGCATATCGTGCCGCCACCAAAGTTTTTCTGGTGAACGCCGTTGCCGATGTGGGTCTCGGCTTGGGTGTCATCCTTACGTTTCGCGCCTTCGGAACCCTGGACATTCCGCAGATTCTGGCGAACGTGGATCGCGTCGCAGGTGAAACGGTCCAGCTCGCACCTTGGCTTGGGATCGACGCCTCCGTTTCGCTCGTGACCCTCATCACGCTCTTCCTGTTTGTGGGCGCTATGGGTAAGTCAGCGCAGGTGCCACTCCACGTTTGGCTCCCTCTCGCGATGGAGGCCCCTACTCCAGTTTCGGCGTTGATCCATGCCGCAACCATGGTAAATGCTGGTCCGTTTCTGCTCGTGCGACTGAGTCCCCTCATCGCGCTCTCTCCTACGGCGATGACGGTGATTGCCTGCGTGGGCGGTTTGACCGCGGTCTTCGCGGCGCTTGTCGCGCTGCCCCAGTCGGACGTCAAGCGCACGCTCGCCTACTCCACGATTAGTCAGTTGGGCTTCATGACGCTCCTTTGTGGACTCGGCGCCTTCGCGGCAGCTATCTTTCATCTTCTCGCCCACGGTTTCTTCAAAGCGTTTCTGTTCTTGTCCACGGGTAACGTGTTGGCCGCGACCCATCCGCGACGTCACGAAGAGCACCAACCGACGGGCGGAGGCGCGATGAAAGCGCTCGGGATGGGCGCTCTGCTGCTGTCCGTGTTCCCGCCGATCGTGCTCTTCTCCGGACCCTACGAGGATCTCTGGCGTGGGCAGGGATTCACTGCCGCCGGGCTCGGGTTCTGGTTGGTCGGTCTCGGCACGGTGTTCTTTACCTCGATCTATCTGTTTCGAGCCGCCACCACGCTCTTTACCGAGGCTCCGCCGAGCGGCCGTGTGGGGCCGAGAACGGATGCCGGCCAGCCCAGACTGATCTCCGGGCGTCACGTTCTGGGAGTCGCTCTTGGCGCGGTCGTTGCGTCGACCGTGGTGCTGGCCGCTTGGCGCCTCGTCGGTGACTTCCTCTCGCCCGTTGTGGGACGCGCGACGCTGGCCGATCCGAGCGTTACGACGCCAACCGGATGGTCGGTGTGGATCGTGATACCTCTTGCGGTTGCTCTCGCGGGCTGGGCGACCGCGTCCTTCTTGCACCAGCGCGCAAGTGCGAATACGAGAGGAACCTCCCAGGCCATGCGCGGCCTCTATGTGTTCTTCCTGAATAAGGGCTACGTGGACGAGATTTACGACCGCCTCATCGTGCACCCGAGTCTTTCTCTCAGCCGCTGGCTGTGGCACCACGTGGACGTGGGCGGCATCGACCGGCTGGTGCTGAGCATTGGTTCCTTTACGGTGGGCTTTTCCCGATGGCTCTGGCAGCTTGTGGACGTTCGAGGAATCATGGGGGGCATGGAACGGCTCGCGGGGTTCGTCGGCGTTGGCGGACGTTTCTTTCAACGAATCGAGCCACGGACGGTGCAGCAGAACCTCATCAGCATCATGTTGTGGCTTACTGCTGCGCTCGTAGTCTTTTATGCGATTACCTGAGGCAATGATCCCGACTTCCCAAGGATCTTTACTCGAAATGGAGATTCCATGAGCGCAATCTTCGCCAATCACCTCCTGAGTTGGATGATCGCCGTGCCGTTCTTCGGTATCGTCGCGCTCGCCCTGGTCAAAGACCGCTCGACGGTGCGGTTCGTCGCGCTTGCCACGACGCTCGTCAATTTGGCTTTGGCTGCTGGGCTCTGGTCCGGTTTCGACTCTGCAACCGCGGACATGCAGTTCGTCGAGCGGGTCGAGTGGATGCCGACATTCGGCATTCAATACGCGGTTGGCGTGGACGGCATTAGCATTCTGCTCGTCCTTCTCACGACTCTCTTGACACCGCTCTGTGTGCTCTCGTCTTGGAACGCGATCACCACGAAGGTCAAAGCGTTCATGATGCTGATCCTCCTGGTGGAAGGCGCCATGCTTGTGGTGTTTACCGCCCTTGATTTGTTTCTCTTCTTCATGCTGTGGGAAATCACCATGATTCCCATGTACTTCATGATCGTGCTCTGGGGAGGACCTCAGCGCGTGGCCGCTGGCCTGAAGTTCGTTCTCTACAGCCTGACGGGCAGCCTGCTTCTGCTGGTGGGGATTCTGGGCCTGTTCGTCGAAGGTGGCCAAACCTTCGACATCCTTGCCCTAACCGATCAAAGCTTCGACCCTGAAGCGCAGTTCTGGATCTTCCTGGCGCTCTTCGTGGGCTTTGCGATCAAGCTCCCCATGCTGCCGTTCCACACGTGGCTTCCCGACGCGCACTCGGAGGCGCCCACCGCGGGAAGCGTGCTCCTCGCGGGAGTGCTCCTCAAGATGGGCGGTTACGGTCTGCTGCGCTTTTGTCTTCCCATCTTTCCCGAGGTTTCAGGTAGCTTCTCCGGCCCCATTCTTTGGCTGTCCATCGCTGCCATCCTTTACGGTGGCTGCATGGCCCTCGCGCAGTCGGATCTCAAGAAGCTCGTCGCCTACTCGTCGGTATCTCACATGGGCTTCGTGACGCTCGGCATTTTTTCGTTCACCAGCGAGGGAATTCAGGGCGCGATTCTCCAGATGTTTACCCACGGCATCACCACCGGCGCACTCTTCCTGATCGTGGGTCAGCTCTACGATCGAACCCACAGCCGTTCCATTGCCGATTACGGTGGACTGCACCGAGCCATGCCTCGGTTCGTCGCCTGCTTCAGCCTCTTCGCGGTGGCTTCGTTCGGTCTTCCAGGCACGAGTAACTTCATTGGAGAGTTCCTCGTTCTCGTGGGAACGTCCTACAGCAGCTTCCTGATGGTTCTGCTCGCGATGGGCGGAATCGTGCTTGCAGCCGCCTACATGCTGTGGATGCTCCAGCGGGTCGCGCTTGGAGAGCCGCGAACCGAGGCGGCTCGTCGTCTCACGGACCTCGGCGCTCGGGAGACGGCCACCATCGTTCCTTTGGCCGTTGTGGTCTTCTGGGTCGGCCTGTACCCGGCGCCGTTTCTCCGGGCTACGGATGAGAGTGTGAGCCGGCTCGTCAACCGCATTGCCCCGGCGATCGTCGCAAGGACGCTGGACCAATGAGGTGGGTTGCCGCCGCGGTCAGCACGGCCGTCGTCTTGGGAGCAAGCGCCTCGGCGCAGACCAACGAGCGGGAAACCGTATCGAACGGCCGCGCCTGGTATATGTACTTCGGCGACCATCCCTTGGGCGAGAGTCCCTGGGGATTCCACTTCGACGGGCAGCTCCGCATGGAGGGTGGGTTCGATCGTCGCAATCAGCTCTTGCTCCGGCCGGGTATCAACTATGACGTGAGCGACAACCTACAGTTCTCAGGCGGCTACGCGTTCATCAACACGAATGGGCTTGTTGGCTCACCGCCTAACTTTGATGTGCCGGAGAATCGTTTGTGGCAGCAGATTATCCTCAGGCAGCGGGTCGGTGAGGTCCGGCTCACCCATCGCTACCGCCTGGAGCAGCGCCTCATTGGAAAGGTAGCAACGAGCTCTCTGGGCGAAGGCGAGGTAGTGGGTCAGTCCTACGTTAACCGCTTTCGTTACTTCCTTAAGGGCACCATACCCCTCGCCAGAGACGACCGCTACTTCGCGTTTTACAACGAGCTCATGGTAGGTTTTGGCGAGAACGTTCAACGGAACATCTTCGACCAGAACCGGGCCTACGCTGCGATTGGCTTTCGAACCGGGCCTGCCACGAGCTTCGAGATTGGCTATCTGCTCCAGACCGTGCAGCGACCGATCGGCAACTTGGTCCTGTTTAACCACACCTTCCAGATCGGCTTCTTCTCGTCGCGACCCATCGGCTAGCCTCGCCGAACACTCATGTTGGCAGGGCAGCGATGGCGAGAGTCAGGCTTGGTGTTCACGTCGACTATCGGCACACCCGCCGACGAACGCAATGTGAGGAAATCCTGGAAGGCCCTCAGTGAGGTGGCTAACATCCCCTCCGTGCGTATTCATGATCTGAGGCACACCGCCGCGACATTGTTGCTGGAGCAGGGTGTACAACCGCGGGTGGTGATGGAGACACTCGGCCATAGCCAGATCAATTTGACGCTGGATACGTATAGCCATGTGCTGCCGGCGCTGCAACGCGAAGCGGCCGATCGGATGGATGCGGCACTGAGTGGGGGTTCTGGCCGTTAGGGTGTCAAATTGGGTGTCAAATGGACGATCAGTTGATCGCCAACAGCTCTGTAAGAGCGAATTTGCTAGGAAATAGTGGTGAGCCGCCGGGGACTCGAACCCCAAACCCGCAGATTAAGAGTCTGCTGCTCTGCCAGTTGAGCTAGCGGCCCACACGGAAGGTC
>Ga0310342_100003130_pt1 | contig 10812 bp, 1 predicted proteins | sample S15DNA20500_MG_FD_206155 | JGI IMG/M metagenome (GOLD analysis project Ga0310342, IMG submission 206155) | Marine microbial communities from station ALOHA, North Pacific Subtropical Gyre - S1503-DNA-20-500_MG | ecosystem: Environmental > Aquatic > Marine > Oceanic | place: Pacific Ocean: North... | reverse complement strand
GCTGGTACCTCGCCCTTTGATGGTGGACGTAGCGAGATTTGAACTCGCGGCCTCTTCGTTGCGAACGAAGCGATCTTCCAGGCTGATCTATACGCCCTCGGCCCGGTCCCCGGCCCTGCTGGCTTTAGCATTCACTTAGGCCATCGAGCCAATTAATACCATGACTCCCTTCACAGGATGTGGTTGCTTGGTAGGGGGAGTCAAAGCAATACTGAGTACAAGTGACTACGGCTGGAACCTCATATCCATCCAAGATTTGATGTCATCGAATCCTACGATTTCCCTGGACGAGTCGTTCACCCGTGTCCAGAGCATCTTCTCACCCCTTGTTTTCCGCTTCATGACAGGGCCCTTTGGGTCTAACCATGCAGGCAGTTCCCTGCACGGCTCTATTTCGAAAACCAGTATCTTCTTCTTTTCTATGGTTTTGAGATGTGTCCTTACGTAGTTCGTCGTGACAGCGGTTCCGAACCTCTGACAAAGCTGGTCCGAAACGAGCTGCTTGTATTTATCCAGCCCCCCTCTGCGTTTGATTTCTTTATCCAAACCACTCAGGTACCAGTTCCCATCCACCGTATACTGGGGGTCCTGGATTCCAACTACAACCAACCCCCCATCCGTATTCAACATCGAGGCCACCTCACTAAGAGTGATGTCCGCGGTGTCTTGGTATTCGAGGCCTCGATCCTTGGAAGATTTGTAGAACGAGGGTTTGAATTCAAGCTCGACTCCCTCGTCCTCGATTGAGTCGTTCTGTATATCCTCGATCAACCTATCGACTCTGTTGAGTACTACCGGCTCTTCCTCGACCACCGGCTCTTCCTCGACCACCGGCTCTTCCTCGACCACCGGCTCTTCCTCGACCACCGGCTCTTCCTCGACCACCGGCTCTTCCACCCCACCTCCAGCATCAGCACCAATATTTGTCGGGGAACCTCTCCAAATTCGCGGCTCGATGTTGTCCAAATCAAGCTCTATTGCGTTCTTGAATAGTGTGCGAGCCCCACCTGCCAGCGACTCATACTCAGTTTCATTGACTCGCATTACGTGTGCGATGGTCTCCCTGTTCCTCTCGCTTCCTGAATAAGTCAGGTTAGCCGAGCCGGACAGAGCCGCTATCGGTGTAATCAGGTCTTTCTTGTGCATGTTCCCCTCAAAGCTCCGAGGCATCGCCATGACCGAGAACCCCGGCCACGTGCCTATCGCCGTGAGGAAATCGTGAACCCCGGCTTCGGATGCTCTTCCGCGGTCAATGCACAGTTTGATTTTGAAACCCCTCTGCAGCATCCACCGAAGCACGTCGGACAGCTTCTCGATGTGGGATCCGTGTACTGCAAGCATAGAGTCGAGCATTCTGGGCGATAGTCCGACGTCATCGAAGGAGAGGTCCCTAGCATCGAAGTAGAGTAGCTGGAGTTTGCGGTCGTCCTCCTTGATCGCACCTATCGCATCCAGATGCCCTGTCATCAAGAGGTTGAACCAAAGCAGCCTACGGAATCCGTGCGACTCTATCCCGTGTGCGGTGCCCGATCCGCTTCCAATGCGCAACCCACTGACGTCAGTGTTCCGCATTACCAGTCGCGGGTCCAGATTCCCTTCGCGCTGGGTGACGAATCCCATGGTCCAAGGCAGGCAGATTGAGCGTAGGACTTCTTCTGGGGTGCCAGAAGAAGTCCTACGCACCAGGTGCATCCGATTCAGGCTACCCAGGTGCATGTCGGCCGTACCATGCCCGACGCTCTCGAAGTCGTGTATCCCGTAGTCATCAGATTCCGAGATTCCGCCTAGGAACCAACCATCGCTCACATACTTGTCAACGTAGTCGAGTCCTCTTACCCCTCCGAGGGTCCCTTTGATGCTATCCACACATTCTGGACAGCCGTTCCAGCATGACTTGCATGCACGGACTATGTCATCGGCCCAGATTTCTCCCTCTCCGTCATCGACTGTGTGCTGGTAGTGCGTTGCCAGCCTGAGGTGGAGAGGTAGGGTCCAAGCGTCCTCAACTCCTTCCACCCCCACTCTGGACCAAACAGCACCTCCGACAGAGAAAGCCTCACCAGCATGGTCCCTCAAGTCCGGCATTAGTCTGAGCACCTCGTCGTCTTCTGATCCGTGCAAGGCAAGGGCACCCATGTCCGACTGGTGCTGCATGCATTGGAGGAGCCTCTCTTCTAGTGTGGACAGGAAGTCTGTCGAGGGGAGCCTGGAGCCCTCAGCATTGCCCGAGTACCTGCAAACATGCGGGATGTGCATGTAGTCCCTTGCTGTGGCACAGCTACCGTTCCCGTATTGAGCTCTGTCGTACAGAGTGACCCGGTAGTCCTCCCCATCCCATGAATGCGGGTCAATCAGGTAGCCCATATCCTTCTCATCGCTTCCACTGAACTGCTGCAGGGCAGTGGTGGCAGCCGAACCCAGAGTGCTGAGAACCGTCCTATGCGCCCATAGCCCCAATCCTTCTCCAAACCCTCCAATTGAATTGCTGACTATCTCGAGGACGATCATCAAATCTGAGGCTCTGTTGGTGGCTATCTCGTCATCACCTTCCTCATCTTCTCCCTCCTCCTCCTCATCGTCAGATTGAACTCGCATCAGAGACAGCTTCCTTGTGTAGAAGTCGGTTGCGATTTGTCTCACCCGTGCTTCGTTCGAAACATCACTGGCCTCGGAGACGATTTCGCACCAACGCTCTCGTGATATCCCACCTCCATCCCACTCGGAGAATATCAGGAGGACCGAAACTAGATCCTCTAGGGCGTAGATTCCCAATCCAGCACCTCCGTGCTGCGTATCAGAGGAGATATGGGCCTTGAACGCCTTAATCAGACTCGGAGTTGCAGTCCCCTTCCCTTCTTCGAACTCGGTTGTTATCTTCCCGCAGATGGAATCAACAAAACCTCTCCTAAGTTTGAGGCTGAAACCCTCCGTATCGTACTTTTGACCGAAAGCAACAGACCTCCCATGCTCGTCCTCGTATCCAACCTCCATGTCTCCAGAACCTGAGTATTGCCTTGAGTTCGAGTAGGTGTACTCGACTACCTCCAGCCCCTCATGCCATTGGATGGAATCCATCATAGCGACTCTCAGGGGATGCAGCACCTCCTCATCGCTCATTTCCCTCTCATCATCGCCCTCCACCTCTTCCGTGTAACTGTGAAACCTGAGTTTGAACGCTCCAATCTCCTCACCGGTACCAGGCTCTGCCCAGCTCCATCTGTTCTGGAAGGACTTGGGGATTCTGATTTCTTTGCTGCTCCAGTCGGAAGAGTCCGGATCGGATCCCACCTCCCTGCCGCTTTGCTCGTCATGGTCCATTATCCGGGAGGAAGTCTTGTCGAGTAGCACGTACTTGCTCTTGGTGTCAACTAGGGCTATCTTTGTCGGTGCCCAAACACGGACATCGTTCGGCGAGCCAGGTGGGGCGGGGAGGCTGCTGTCGTGGACCATCCTGAATTCGTTGCCCGCTCGGGCCATGGAAGCTACACTGGCTACTAATCGACCCCCTTTGGGAACCAGTGGACCGGTCGCGCCCTTCAGCCTCCTATGGGGTATCCTGTGAGTCCACGTACCTGGCAAGAAGCCGAACAACGCTTCTCCAAGAGGGACTGTTTCAACACCACCATCATCTCTAATCTGGGGGGCGTAATCACCATCCTCAACCGACTTCACCACAAGTTCTACTTGAGGGGTGTATGGATTCTCGAATAGGGTATCAGGCCTTACGAACCACGTGTCCCTTCTGTAGTACGATACCATGGTAAGACCCTCGAGGGTCTGGGACAGGTAAGCAGCATCTGTGTAATGCAGATTCTTGTATTCCTCGAACATCGAGTCAACCTGTAGGTCGTAGCCGCTATCCTCGAACCGGCCCAGAATCTCGCAGAGCTGCCCCAGCCGCAGTTTCAGAATCACGAAAGCCGGGGTGTTCCGTAGATCTTCCTCGGAATCACCTAGGCGGCCTATTGATTCGAGGATATTATTGGCGTCTACCGCCCCGAGAGCCTTCCTCTTGAGCAGGTAAGAAAGCTCGTTGAACAGCTCGTATAACTCGGGGTTGGCCCCGATGAAACTCTCAATGCCAATTTCCCTGATATGATTCTGTATTTCTTTGGTGAATTCGGTGTGCTGGTCAACATCTGTCTCATTCACCCCATGCAGTCTTTTCTCGATTAACGGGGACCCCAGGGGCCCTTGGGATGATATCGATTTCTTGTGTAGCGAGAAGAGGTCAGCAACGGTGTACTCGAAACCCGGTTCGGGTGCCACGTCATAGGTGCCCTTCGCCGATTTAAGGAGCAAGCACAGCTCCTTCCTCACCTGTTCTATAGCCTCATTCACAGTTTTCTGACTGCCCAACAGGCTTTTCTTGGTAGCTGAGTGGACATGCTCTATTACTTCGCTCAGGCGCCCGTCCAACTCATCCTTGCAGTGTCTGAGCCTGGGTCCAATCCAACTCTCTCCACTTCCTTGAATCCACTCAGGCAGATTGGCCTCGAGGGCCAACCACTCCCAGACCGCGCCATAAGCGCTGCAGGCCTTCACTGCGTTGTTCCGGTCCATCAGTGGAACCGGTTCCAGCCTGCCCTCGGACACTAGCTTTCGTGGTTGCCTGTAGTAGTGGAGGTCGACAGCTGTGTCAGTCATCAGGCTGACGTTCACCACGTCCAGGTTGTTTTCACGCCCGACCCGACCGGCCTTCTGCCTGTAGGAGGCGATGTTCCGTACGGCCTTGTTCATCATGCTCTCAGTGAGCATTGGGATGTCGACGCCCACCTCTAGGCTAGGCGATGCCAGCACTATGTCGATCGGTATCCTCTTGTCTTTCGGGCCTTGTTCGTATACACGACGTATCGTTTCATTGTAGACCCTGGACGAAAGCGACTCTTCGCCGTCTACCCCGTCGCTGTTGGATTTTCCCGAGACCACGGTGGATCGCGCTGCAGAGGCGAACTCGAAGGACTCGTAGTTACCGGGTCGGAATTGTACTGTTTTCTCTGGGTCCGGCCGGGGGAACCAGGAGCACGCGCCCGCCCTCAGCATAGGACACATGTCATGGCTGCCGATTGTGACTGGTTCTGTGATGTGGAACACTTCTGACTTCAAGCGGAAGGCCTTGAACGCGTCGCTCTCCTTGTGTGGGTGCCTGTGTACCAGCTTGGATAGCTCGTCCATATGCCGAGGTGAGATCTCTCCTAGGACCGTCCTCTCCCCTGCCATGCACCGGTCACACACCGTCGAGGCGAGTCCTGAATCGAAAGCGCCGGAGAGGTCTTCCAAAGCGTCACCCGGATCCTTTCTGTCATTACCCCCTTTGCTGTTCAGACGCCTCTGAAGGGGCTTGTGGAATCGCAGTGCGTACGGCAGCTCTCTCTGTTTGACCCCCCATCCGTTGACATCGTCGCTGCTGGGATGCTTCCTCCCGTACTTTCCATATTCCGGAAGTGTCCTTTCGTTCTCCCTGAGATCATCGTTCCAACGCCCCAGCATCTCCAGATTATCCGCGAAACCTATCGCCTTGGCACGCTCCTCGTCATCGTCGTCCCTCAGTGAGAGGTCGTCCCTGCGGTGATGGAGCAGCTTGCTGGTTGAGTTGACCAGGACACCCAAGGTGCTCATTCCCTGTGTGGGTCGTATGAACAGGTGGTGGTTTATCCCGGCCTGCACCAGTTCTTCGGGTGATGGGTCGACGACCCCAATCTCGCCCACGTCGAGACCGAACAGCCTGGATGCATGCAGATCGGGCCTGGCGATGGTTGCCGAGGCCCCAATCCAGTAGATGGGCCGGCCTCTCCTCTTCGCCGAGGCGGTCAGCCTGGACAGTAGGTAGGCTGCCATACCTCCCCCCACCCCTGATGTGAGGTGGATCTCGTCTAGCACTATGGTGGAGACGTGCTTGGAGATTTTATCCATGAACTCGGGTCTGCGCATCCTGCGCTTCAGGGTCTCATAGGTGGTCACGATTACAGGCTTGGGACGAGCCCAGTAATTGTCGCCGCCGTATTCATCTACGACCCCTTGGGTAGCGGCCCTGCCAGAGTTTTCATACGTCTCATACAGTTCCAGCCAGGCGCTCATATTCGCATCGATTTCGCTTGCGTAGGAGGAGATCTCGTCGTATTGGTCCCTCGCTAGTTGGGTCCGGGGGTATACGAAGAGCGATATCGTCAGGTGGTCCTGGTTGCCACTCGAAGCGTCCTTCCACGATCTGTATGCCTCAATCAGGGCTGCGATGCTGAAACCGATGGTCTTCCCAGAACCGACGCCGGCAGTGAGGACCTGTGCCTTGTTCCCGCTGTTTGGCCCGTACCTCGCTTTCAGGATCCTGCGCGTGCTTTGCAGTTGGAACTTGGAGAAGTTGACCTCCCTCCAGTCGCCATCGAATCCCTTGGCAATCGACTTCGCTACCGCCTCACAGACCGACTTGGCGGCCGTTCTCAGGTTACTGCCTGGATTGCCAGGACTCAATTCCTCCAGCAGCCCTACCACGGAATCGCGGAATTCGGTAGCAGGTATGCTGCGCTCGGGTTGCATCTTGTCCTCTACCAGCCACCTCGTGGCCGTGACACCCGGCCTCCCTCTCCACCAGTACTCGTATGTGTGCCCCACGGAGCGAACCAACTCCCCGACCCTCGTGATGTAACGCTCAGGTCCCTCATCCCCTGCAGGGAAGGTCATTGCCTGGCGGCGTTCCAGTAGGAACCCCAAGAGTTCGTCGAATTCATCCGGGTCGCTCGCGGCAGAAGGAACGGCGCCTAGAACGTCGTCCTTGGACCATATCACCCCCTCGAGCGCACGGTGCTCGCTACCTGGGCCTGACACCCTGGTCGACTCGAACCAGTACAGGTCACGGAGCAGAGGGAGCCATGTGGTCGAATGCTCGTCGGGCAATCTCACGTGGCCAGGTATCGGAATCTCCAGTTCCTCATCAGGCACGACCCGGGATTCGCGAGAACTAATTCAAGGGTTCCCAGGAAGCCACCAGTCCCTTAACCGAGTTTGTGCAGTACGTACGCCTTGACCTTCTCCACAATCTTGTGCACGTGCTCGTCCTTCATCCTGCGGATTTCCCGGTTTTCTGACCACACGGCCCCGGTGTCATCCGAGTCTTCCCAAGGGACGTCTTCGCTCCCCCCTCTCCGCTCATACACGTCAGCGTAGATTCTGTCATCCGAGATGTTCGATAGCACCCCGCGGTCCTCCTTGGCCCTATCTACCAGCTCCTCCAGCTCTACCTCCTCGTCATCAACCAGGACGCTGAGATGAAGGCACTTTTTCGAGAGGGACCTGAAGTGTGTGGGGCAAAGGTATAGCCAGTTGCCGACATCCCCTCCCTGCTCTGTCGCGGAGTGCCAGATGTACTTCGTCTGTTTACTCTTGAAGATCTGGGCCCTTGTCTCCTCGTGGGCGGTGCTGCCCGGGCCGTCAGGAGTCAATTGACCGCAGAGCTGGCAACCCACGTCGTTGTACCAGGCCAGGATCCTCTCCCTCGCAGCCTGTACGTCTGGGTTCAGGATGAGGTCTGAGGAGAGTCGGGGGGGCGTATCATCCCAGATGCCTCCGAAGCCATCCACCTCCACCCAGTTCAGTGGGTTCGCATGAGGTAGCAGACCCGATACGATTGCGATGATGTCTGCGGAGTAGACCTCTCCTTCTCGACCGAGCGCCCTGGCCAGACTCTTCCGCTCCTTGCGCGCCCTCGAAGACTCATCACCTTCCTCCTCTTTCTTCCTTGGCGGCTTGTCGAGCCTCTGCCACAGGCCTTCCTGCAGCACCTGCCTGATCAGGGACTCCCGGCGCCGCTCGGGCGTGTCTGTGCGGTAGGTCACCTCCACCTGCGGCCATACAGGGGGGTCGGAGAATATCTGGTCAATCGTCCAGTGTCCACTGCCCCTAGTCACCTTCACCTCACCGATTTTCCACTGCTGTTCGAGCCTCTTAGGAGTCCTGTATCCCTTGGTCAGCTCACCCAGGAAACGAAGGGGGTTGTCTCCCTCTATCGGCGACACGAACCTGTGTTCGATGGCGGTTTGGAGATCACCTATGTAATCGCCCAATGGCGCGAACTCATCCCTGTCTGCAGGGCCGAGGCCCACATTCTCGGAATCCATATTCGCATCGAAACCGGGGAATGGGCCATCCTCTTCGGTCCGTCCCTCTATTCCATGTATGGATTTCTCGTCGTCTGGCCTTATGTGTAGCAACCAGAGCCCGTTCTCCCTGAAGTCCTCGATTTTATCGGAGTGATTGGAACCCGCCGGAGCGAAGTACACTCTATTCCCGTAGGCTTTGTCGACCACCAGGCTCCCCTCTCTCCAGTGGGGGAAGGGGACCCTCGTGCTCCACCCCTCCGCCGAGTACCATCCTTCTAGCTCTAGCATGGCGCCGCCCCAGGCGTACGCGTCTTCGTGGTCCACCTCACCCTTGGAAAGACCCAGTCTGTCCTTCAGTCTGGAGATTGCCGAGACAGTTCCCTCAGTGAACCACTCACCGGTCATCAAGTCATTCCAGTCAAGGGCCCCGTTTCGGCTGAGGGCCCCCTCCAGTTCAGAGCGGTGCAATCGCAAATCACCGTCCTCCTTCTGGGCCAGCTCGTCTGATGTGTGTACCCCGGACTGCTGCCCGACGAAATGGTGCAGACTGGAGTTTTGGGGGCTGATGGCCACGCTATCGACCGCGATTGCTTCTTGCCCCAGAGGGAACCGCACGCTCGCTTCTCTGTTTTTCCAGCATCTAACCGTCCCGACTCCTCCCTTGATTTCGTGGAATGTGTTCCAGAGGCCCTTGAGGAGTTCAACTCCCCCCCGCTTCTCCTTTGGCGACAGCCCCTCCCAACGCAATGAGATTCTGGAAATTGCCTCCGAAGAGCCAGCCGGCCCTTCCACCGTCTCGCATTGGAGCAAGCGATCCAGTACTTGCTCCGCCTTGGGGCTGAGTCCCTTGATGGGTATGCAGCTGCCCCCGATTAGTTCCGCCTGAGCAGAGGTTTCCACTAGAAGCGTGTTACAATCCACGCCTTCGTGCCAGACTCCACTTCGCGGGTTGAAGAACCGATGGACATTATCTCCTTGAGGCGGCCTCCAGTAGGTCTTAGGCACTTCATTGAGTTGACTCAACAGCCCATAGAGGCCTTCGGGGACCGACTCAGCCTCGGGGTTGTCGTCGGTGACCAGGACCAGGAACATCCTCTCTGCCGACGGCTCGGCCTTCATCCCCACCGTGGTGGCCCAGGAGGGGTCCTCCTCCATCCTGGTTCTCATCCAGCCCAGGTCCTCGTCCTCGAAGTACATGTGCGGTGAGACATGCTCCCCGTCGTGCGTGATGTGCGGGTTGTCCCGCTCCTTGCCCCAGACCGAATCGAAACCGGGGCCAGGGAGAGGGAACTCCGACCACATGCACAGCCTGTCCGACTCTTGTTCGAAACCGTCCTGGAGCCCTATTGGCAGCCATTCCAAGGAATCAAACCCCTCGCTTTGTTCCTCAAGCAGCTCCTCGTGCTTGAGCAGAAACGATGCGATCTTGGCCAGGTTTCTGCAATTGTCTTCCGGCTCTTCGACGAATCGGGTCAGGCTCTCGCCTAGGATGCCTCTAATCGCGCGCTCCAGATGCCTGAACTCCACGTTCTTCTTGGCACCCCCGAGCTCGGAGACGGCCATCCACTCGTTCTCAATCGGAGTAGGATCCAACAAATCCGGATGAGGAGTGCGGATGTTCTCTCCCGCCCCCCTGAGCATTCCCAGTGTGACGTCGTCGATGTTGAGGATGAATTCCTTGGCAGGAGCCCATACGTTCTGCTCATCAAACAGGACCGGGGAATCCGTGAAGAACCCCGCCATTTCGGTGTACTTGCCGGCCTTGATGTACTGCTTGATTTCCTCGAGGAACGTCAGCCTGCAGGCTAGCACGTCCTCCTCGTCGTGCTCAGCGCCATCCAGATTCAGCCAATCTTTCAGGGCCCCCTCTTCGAACAGCGAATTCTGGCATGCCACCTTCTTCCTCTTGGTGGCTCTGTAACCCAAGTAACGAATCAGGCCGACCTTTGTTTGCTCTACCAGCTTGTCCGAGAAATGCTCCCCCGAGCAGGCAGTGACGATCCTCTCCGCGACCACGTCGGGGATATCCTCCTGCTCGGGGCTGAAGATATGGTTGCGACTTCTGTTTTCGGCTCTTATGTCCCAAGCCACTCTCTTTTCGCGGTCGCCCCTTCGAAGCTCCAATGAGCATTCAGAATCAAGGCACGTCGCGCTGTCTTGTATCAAGGGGGGGTTGAGTTGGCCGCACTCGCACCTGACCAGGTGTTGGTCTCCGCGCAGGAAGGCCACCTCCCCAAACTTGCAGGGTATGAAATCATAACGAATCTTATGCTCGGTCGTGAGATCCCGGTCCGACAGTATCTGATCGGCCAACCGCGTCAGTTCGTCCAATAGAGACGGGTCGTCAACCAGGTTTCGCTTCTCCCATCTGGGATGCTGCTGCCTCCTCTCTAAATATTTCAGGGCGTCCTCAACGGTTGTTTCCCCAGGATTGAGGAGGCCCTCGATGTCCGGGTGCAGAACCGGCCGCTCCCCCTGAATTTCTTCCAGGACGCTGAGGCGTTTCGGGACAGCACGGAACTCGGCCGGTGTTCGCATGACCCCCTCCTCATCGGGAAAGGCCTCCCCGTCGAACTCCGAATCATGATGAAGCACCAGTCTGGCCAACGCGGTTTGGGGTCCTATTTCGAGCCCATCGAGATTTGATTCACGCACCTTTTCAAGCATATCAGAAACGGTATCATCGGGCAGACCGGGGTCGTACATCCTGCGCTTGCGT
>Ga0310342_100003129_pt1 | contig 10816 bp, 10 predicted proteins | sample S15DNA20500_MG_FD_206155 | JGI IMG/M metagenome (GOLD analysis project Ga0310342, IMG submission 206155) | Marine microbial communities from station ALOHA, North Pacific Subtropical Gyre - S1503-DNA-20-500_MG | ecosystem: Environmental > Aquatic > Marine > Oceanic | place: Pacific Ocean: North... | reverse complement strand
GGGTGAAATCAGGGCCGGACAAGGTGCTGGTCATCATAGGGTCCTTTATCACAATATGGTCTCTCGCTGCATGGCACGCATTCTAACAAGCTCCCGGGCGGGCAAGGGGCGGCGTCGGGACCATAAAAACCCTGTTAATCTGGGGGATTTCGTGGAACTTTTAGGGGTCCTCATGCGTCAAACGTCTACTGTTTGGTGGGTAATAAGAAAATCCAAGCGATTCATTTTTCTTCTATTTCAAGCAGTCCTGGGGCTTCCCTGGTATTTTTTCGCTTGTTTTTTCGACCCGTTCCCCACCAGTAACGCATTTCATGGTGTTTCATGGCAGGTGGAGGACAGGCTTATGACCACGGTCGAATATCACTTCGGTGTCGTTGATTCTCTCGCTCCTCCCTCTATGGACAGGCGCATCTCCCCTCCGGTTCAGCAGGAAATGGACGATTGTCCAGATTCCCCGACTCCGGAATCGGACCAGCCGCTGAACCGGCTTCAACAGGTTCGACGGCAACAGGAAATGTCGATGCGTAGCGTGGCCCGCCAGACAGGCGTCAGCGTGAAGATCCTGCGGAAGCAGGAGCAGGCCAATGCGGATCTGCGGATCAGCGATTTACGCAAGTGGCAGGACGCGCTCGATGTACCGATGGGTGAGTTGCTTGAAGCACCCGACACCCAGCTGTCGGCCCCCGTCATGGAACGGGCGAGATTCGTTCGGCTGATGAAAACGGCCTCGGCGATTGCCGAGCGAGCAGAATCCGAGGGTATCCAGCGGATGGCACAGATGATGGTCGACCAGCTGACCGAGCTGATGCCGGAACTGGAGGGTGTCACGCCATGGCATGCTTTTGGACAGCGTCGTGGACTGGACGAGCTGGGTCGTGCTGTCGACCGGCGACTTCGCGACGACGTGCTCTACCGTTCCTGTCGGAATGGCTAGCCGGCGGATCAACCATCGTTGAGCTCGAGGATGACTTCCACCTCGGTCGTGATGTTCCCAGGCAGGGAGCCCATGCCGACGGCGCTGCGGGCACCGACCCCGTTCTCCTCACCAAAGACCTCGGCAAAGAGGTCACTAAAGCCGTTGATCACGGCGGGCTGGTTGCCGAAGTCGGCACTGCAGTTGACCATCCCGAGTGTCTTGACAACGCGTTTGACCCGGTCCAGGCTTCCCAGGTTTGCTTTCAGTGTCGCCAGGATTGCCAGGCCGGTCTGGCGGGCTGCCTGGTAACCGGCCTCTTGATCGACCTCGGAACCGACACGGCCGGTGAGCATGGTGTCATCGCTGCAGAGTGGGCCGTGACCGGAGACGTAGGCCATGTTGCCGGTTACCACGATCGGCTTGTAGACACCTCCTGGCTTGGGGGCGGTTGGCAACTCAAGGTTCAGTTCAGCGAGTCGTTGTTCGGCACTCATGGCTTGGCAGGCTCCTCGGCGGAAGGGATTTTATGGATGGTATTGAGGGTTGGCGATAACTAGGAGAGCAGGCGGCCCTCGAGCTGTTTTTCGATTTCTGCAACGACGTTTTCACGAATCTCGTCCGCGTGCTCTCCGGTCATTGTTGCGTCCTGGGACCGCAGTGTCATGGAAAACAGGATACGCTTGGTGTCCGCTCCGTCCTTTTCACTATCCCGGTAGGTCTCCTGGTAATCGACCGCCTCCAGCTCGTTCCCGGCAACGGCCCGCACGAGCTGCTCAAGCTGGGACCAGCGAACGGCCTCGGCAAGGACGATGTTCAGATCCCGGGAAATCGATGGATAGGCACTCTGGTTCCGGTGCTGGGGGATAAGCTCTGCCAGCTCGGCAAGCAGGTCCAGGCTGAGTTCCAGCACGCTGGCCGGATTGCGGAGGGAGAACTGCTTGAGCCCCTGTGGGGCAACTTCTCCAACGAACCCCAGCCGTTGATCTCCCAGGGAAAGTTCCCCACTGCGACTGAGGGCCAGCAGGGGCAGGTCCACCTCATTCACCTGGAGTGGGAGGTCGATCTTGAGAGCTGCCAGCAGCCCCTCCACGATTCCCTTGAGCCGGAAATAATCGCCCCCGCTGGTGATTGCCAGCGTCCATTGCTGGGCCGGGAGCTGGCTCTCTGTGGGAAGGTAAATACTGGCAGTCTCGAAGATTTCAATGACAGGGTTGGCCAGGGACTCGTTGATTCGCCGGGCTTCCAGCAGGCTTGGCACCAGGCTGGTCCTGAGCCGGTCCGCTCCCTTGAGCATGGGGGTCCGGCTACTGATTGGTGGCTGGTCCGTCCAGGCAGTGAAGCACTCGGGCCAGCTCCCTGGAACCATGCTGGCAGTCATTGCCTCGTCCAGCCCGGTTGCCAGGAGTGTTTGCCGCACGGACGATTCGACGCGGTCCCTGTCGGTACGATGCGAGGGTGCCATCGGGACACCAACGTCCTCGGGGATCTTGTCGTAACCGTGGATACGGGCTATTTCCTCGACCAGGTCAATTTCCCTCGTCAGGTCCCGTCGCCAGCTGGGAGCCGTGACCTTCAGCTCTCCATCCCCACCCGCCGCCGTCTGGTTTCCCAGGGCGGTGAGAATTCTCGTTACCTCCCCCGGATCCACATCGATTCCCAGGATCCTCTTGAGCTGGGAAAGACGCAGTACGACAGGTGCGGGTTCAGAAACCGGCTCCCCGGCATCGATGATCCCCTCGGCCAGTTCGCCGCCGGCAATCTCGAGGATCAGCTCACAGCAGCGGCGGCTTGCCCATTCCACGCCGACCGGATCGACACCTCTTTCAAAACGGTGGGAGGAGGGGCTGTGCAGGTTCAGGGCGCGGGCGGTGTTTCGGGTCGTGAGGGGATCAAAACGGGCGGATTCGATCAGCAGGTTCTTCGTCGAGCCGGAGACTTCCGAGTCCGCCCCTCCCATCACGCCTCCCAGCGCGATCGCCTTCTCGCTGTCCGCGATTACGCAGATGCCAGGTCCGAGGGAATACTCCCGGTGGTCGATGGCAGTGAATGGTTCGTCCTTGTCTGCCTGGCGGACAAGGACCTGGCCGCCGCCGATCTTGTCCAGGTCAAAAGCATGCAGCGGCTGGCCGGATTCCATCAGCACGAAATTGGTGATGTCGACGACGTTGTTGACCGGTTGCCAGTCGGGGTTGAGAGGCTGGAAGATGGTGGTCAGGTGCTGGACCAGCCAGTCGGGACTTGGCCCGACAGAGACATCCCGTATGACCCGTGCCGTGTAGCGCGGGCAGAGTTCAGGGCACTGGAGGGTTACCGAAACCTGCTCGGCAGCAGCCGGTGAACTGGCGGGGGGCTGGGGATCGGGAAGCGTGAGCGGTTGTTCCCAGAGCACCGCGATCTCGCGGGCCACGCCAATATGTCCCAGGCAGTCAGGCCGGTTGCTGGTAACCTCCAGGTCAATCGCCAGGTCATCGGCGACCGGACGAGTTCCCTCGTGGTTCAAGCCCGACATGGAAAGCCGGTGCTCCAGCTCCGCCTGGGTCATTTCAAGCGGAACGTACTGTTTCAGCCAATTCCAGGAAACAAGCATTCTCTCATTCACCTCACCAGTTCGCCGCAGGCGGGAACGCCATTAGAACTGGTGCAGGAACCTCACGTCATTCTTGTAAAACTCACGGATGTCCGTCACGCCATGGCGCCGCATGCAGAGGCGTTCCACTCCCAGGCCGAAAGCGAAACCACTGAGCACCTCCGGATCATAGCCGACCGCCTTGAACACGTTGGGATCGACCATGCCGGCGCCACCAAACTCGATCCACTTGTCATTCCAACTGAAGTCTGCTTCCACGCTCGGTTCGGTAAAAGGAAAAAACGAGGGTCGAAAGCGGATGTGTACATCGTCCCCAAGGTAGCTTGTCGCGAACAAGCGAAGCACGCTTTTCAGATCCGCCATCGTCACCTGCTCGTCGATCAGCAACCCTTCCATCTGGTGGAACATGGGATAGTGCGTGGCATCGGCCGTGTCTGGCCGGTAGACCCGTCCCAGCGAGATAATCCGGATGGGGGGAGGGGTGCTCTCCATCACACGGATCTGGACATTGCTTGTCTGGCTTCGCAGCAGCAGTGGCGCCTCTCCCTCGGACGCGGAAGCCGCGCCGGCGGTGGCCAGGTAGAAATTGTCCAGGGGATCCCGTGCCGGATGTTCCGCGGGGATATTGAGAGCCTCGAAATTGTGCCACGCATCCTCGATTTCCGGGCCGTCGGCCACCGAGAAACCAAGCCGTCCCATGATGTCCTTGAGTTCCTCGATGGTCTGGGTGATGGGGTGCAGGTGTCCACCGCCGACCGCTTCCCCGGGAAGCGTGTTGTCAAAAGTGGGATCCGCAGCTCGTGACCCGCCACTTCCGCTGAGTCGCTGATGAGCCTCCTCAAAGCCCGCTTCGATCTCCTGCTTGGTGGCATTGAACTGCTTGCCTGCAACCGGCTTGTCCTCGCTTTCCACCTGGCCCATCAGTTTCTGGGCAGCCTTCAGGCGGCCCTGCCGGGCACCCAGGTACTCCACGCGGATCGCTTCCAGGGCATCGAGAGAATCCGCCTGCCCGAAAGCGGCGGTCGCTTCCGTGGCAAGCTGCTGGAGTTGCTCGAGGAATTCGTTAAGAGCCATCGTCGCCAGGAACCGTGGATGGAAGTGGGGTGTTCAAGCCGCCGTATCGTGTCCAATGGATCCGAAGGATGGCTGATCCTGGACTAGACCGCAAGAGCTTCTTTCACCTGTTCCACGATGGCGTCAAAAGCTGCCGGATCGTGGATTGCCATCTCGGAAAGCATCTTGCGGTTCAATTCAATGCCGGTTTTTCCAAGCCCGCACATGAATTCGCTATATCGCAATCCGCGCTGGCGAGTGGCCGCATTGATACGGGTGATCCAGAGTCGGCGGAAATCCCGTTTTCGTTGACGACGATCGCGGTACGCGTAGGCGTCCGCACGGAGGACCGTTTCCTTGGCCGTGCGAAGCAGGTTGTTTCGCCCACCACGATAGCCCTTGGTCCGTTTAAAGAGACGCCGTTTTGCCTTGGTGCGAGCCGCACCTTTCCTGGTTCTCATTGCAGTCTGCCTTTCATGGCCACATCAAGGCCCTTCCCGACAGGGGAAGCGTTGCCAGCCCGTATGGCGTTACGTGCTTACACGTTACCGTTCAATTACTATTGCCATTGAGTGCCGTCTGAATCGACTTCAAAACCGTCTTGTCGACGGTCTTGGTTCCTCGCAGGTTCCGCTTCCGCTTTTTTGACATGCTGCCAGCGAGGTGGCTCGTTCCCGCATGGCGATGCTTCGCCTTGCCGGATGCCGTCAGCCTGAATCGCTTCTTGGTTCCCTTGTGGGTTTTCTGCTTCGGCATCGTCTGGCGCCTTTTTCGGAGAAGAAAGAGGGTCGATAGCAAGCAGTTGATTCTAGGACGTCCGTGCCCAGCGTGAAAGGGGGAATCAGCAAGATGAAGGGCTGTCCGACCTGCGGCAGGACTATCGGGCAGGCAGGAAAAACACCCTGGCGGGCATATGGTAGGCTGAAGCGGATGTGCATCCTGGCGAGGAGCCGATGATCGTGGAAAATCACCTGGTACGCTGGTCCGTGAGGATTGCCATGCTGCTCTACGTGGCTGCCCTGGCAGGTGAGATCCAGGTGACTCGCAAGGGGGAGAGGGAGGCGACGATCCGCCGGTGGCAGCGGATCTGCTGGACGCTTGGATGCCTGGTCTTTCTTGTCCATGTCGCCACGGCCTTTCATTTCCAGCATGGCTGGAGTCACCGGCTGGCGACGGAGCATACTGCCGAGGTGGCAGAGCAGGTCGTTGGCTGGGCGTTCGGTGAGGGGATCTATTTCAGTTATGCTTTTACCCTGCTGTGGAGCCTGGACGTGGTCTGGATGTGGCTTGGCCCGGTGAGCCGAGAGCAGCGAGCTCGCTCCATGACGGTTGTTCTGCACGTTTTCATGCTGACGATTGTTGTTAATGGGGCTATCATCTTCGCCACGGGACCGACCCGTTGGGTGGGACTGCTGGTGCTGGGGGTGCTGGGCATCTTCTGGGTATCTACTGCTCGCCACCGGCGGCGGGTCTGGCAGCCACAAAGCCCCTGATCCGGATTTTTTCATGACATCTCTGCCCAAGAAAATCGCCTACCTGACATCGGGTGCTGCCAGCATGTACTGTGGCAGTTGCCTGCATGACAACACCCTGGCCCGTGCGATGTCCAGCCAGGGAGTCGATATCCAGCTGATCCCCACCTACACGCCGATCCGTACCGATGAGGAAGACCAGAGCGTGGACCAGGTTTTTTTCGGGGGGATTAACGTCTACCTGCAGCAGAAGATCTTCCTTTTCCGCTACCTGCCGCCACTGCTGGACCGGTTCCTGGATATGCCCTGGCTGATCCGCAAGGTGACCAGCGGGGTGTCCACGATTGACACAGACAAGCTCGGGGCACTGGCGGTTTCCATGCTCAAGGGCCAGCGTGGAAACCAGCGCAAGGAAGTTCGCAGGCTCTGCCGGTGGCTCTCCCGGCATCAGCAGCCCGAGATGGTGATGATGACCAACCTGTTGATCGGGGGCTGCATCCCGTCGATCAAGAAGGAGCTTGGCGTGCCGGTGGTGGTGACACTCCAGGGGGACGATATTTTCCTGGATGAATTGCGTTCCCCTTACCGGCAGCAGGCCATTGACTTGATGCGGGGCCTGGTGACCCACGTCGACGGCTTCCTCGTCAACAGCGAGTTCTACGCAGAGCGGATGGGTGAATTGCTGGAGATCCCCCGCGAGAAGATCCACCTTGTGCCCCTGGGTATCGATACCACGGACTTCCAGTCGCTCGCTCCCTCTTCTCCTGAGGAGGATCGCCCGCTGACGGTGGGGTACCTCGCCAGGCTGGCCCCGGAAAAGGGCCTGCACCTGCTGGTCGATGCTTTCCTGGAGCTTCACGAGATGCCTGGCATGGACCAGGTGCAGCTACGGATTGCCGGGTGGCTGGGAGAGCACCGCAGGGATTATGTGGAGCAGCAGTTTGACAAGCTGCGGTCGGCGGGACTTGGAGGCCAGTTCCAGTATGACGGAGCGGTTGATCGGCAGGGAAAGCTCGACTTCCTCGATTCGATCGACCTGCTTTCTGTTCCCACGGTTTACGAGGAACCGAAAGGGCTGTTCGTGCTGGAGAGCCTGGCGGCCGGGGTTCCCGTGGTCCAGCCCCGGCACGGTGCTTTCCCGGAACTGCTCTCCCGGACCGGTGGCGGCCTGCTGGTCGATCCCGGTGATACCAGCGGACTGGCAACATGCATGGCAGGGTTGCTTTCGGATCCGGCTGGCCGGAAGGCCCTTGGGGACGCTGGGCAGAAGAGGGTCCACGAGAGTTTCAATGCCGAGCGGATGGGGGCCGAGACACTCGCCGTGCTGGCACGAATTGCCGCCGCGCGATAGGGGCTTACTTGGGGACGATCAGGCAGGTCATCCGTCGTCCCATGCGTGATGGTTCCTGCTCGATCTTGCCGATCTCGGCGAGCTGTTCAATCACCCTGTCCATCACCTTGCGGCCTTCTTCAATGTGAGCCATCTCGCGGCCGCGAAAGATCACTGAGACCTGGACCTTGTCCTTGTTTTCAAGGAAGTCCTTGGCCTTGCGGACCTTGAAATCAATATCGTGCTGTCCCGTCTTGGGACGCAGACGGATTTCCTTGGTCTTGGTGGTGTGCGTGTGCTGCGTGTTCTTTTTCTTGCGGTCGTACTTGTACTTGCCGTAATCCATGATCCGGCAGACCGGGGGACGTTCGGTAGGGGCGATCTCGACCAGGTCAAGCCCGTCTTCTTCTGCCTTGCTGAGAGCATCCGCGGTTTCGACAATGCCGCATTGTTCGCCTTCGGCATCAATGAGACGGATAGGAGTGAGACGGATCTGGTCGTTAATCCTCGGTTGATTGCGGTCGATCTGGAGAACCCTTTCCTGCACAACAGTGTTTACTTGAACGTCACACGTTTCATGCATGAGTATGAACCGCAGGGCGCAGGATCGTCAACTCTTGGTAGTTAATTTTTAGTGATCTTTACGATGGCCTTTCCGGGGTGCTCCGGGCGCGCCGGCTGGGGTCGCCGCGATCGCCGCTCGCCCGTATACTTGAGCCCCGCACGGCACTGGAAGTTGGTACGGGTCGTCCTTTGTATCGATGGCTGCTTCCGGAGCTGCCCTTCACTGAAAAAGCTTCTCCCATGCTCACGGTAGGACTCCCCGACGGTTCGGAAAAAAAGTTTGATCAGGTGGTCACGGCAGGCGACGTGGCTGCGGATATCGGCCCAGGCCTGGCAAAGGCCGCCCTGGCTGCGGAGATTGACGGCACGATTGTCGGCCTCGATATACCGCTTCCCGAGGAAGGCCAGGTTGCCCTGCGGATTCTGACCGCCCGCGATAGCGAAGCGCTGGGCGTGATGCGCCATTCCTGTGCCCACATCATGGCCCGGGCCGTGATGCGGCTGTTCGAGGGGGTCAAGCTGGCCTTCGGCCCCACTATCGACAGCGGTTTTTATTACGACTTTGAACTGGAACATCCCCTCAGTGAGGATGACTTCGCTGCGATTGAAAAGGAGATGGCGGCGATCATCAAGCAGGATGAGCCGTTTGAGCGGATCGAGCGGGGACGTGACGATTCGCTGCAGGTCTGCCGGGAACTGGACCAGTTGTTCAAGGTGGAGCACATCGAGGATGGACTGGCAGATCACGAGACCCTGTCGTTTTACCAGCAGGGAGAATTTCTCGATCTCTGCCGCGGCCCCCATGTCCCCGCCGCGGGCGCGATCGGTGCTTTCAAGCTGCTGAGCGTGGCAGGTGCCTACTGGAAAGGGGACCAGTCGCGACAGCAGTTGCAGCGGCTCTACGGAACCGCCTTCTTCTCGAAAGCGGACCTGGATCAACACCTGGAGGCGATCGAGGAAGCCAAGAAGCGTGATCACCGGGTGCTGGGCAAGCAGCTGGAACTTTTCTCGGTCAACCCGCTCGTCGGTTCCGGCCTCGTGCTCTGGCAACCGAAAGGGGCGATTATCCGCGAGGTGCTGGAGAGTTTCGTGCGGGATGAACTCCGGCGACGTGGGTACCTTCCGGTCTATACCCCCAATATCGGCAAGGTGGAACTTTTTGAGACATCGGGCCATTACCCGTATTACAAGGACAGCATGTTCGCTCCGATCATCATGGAGCAGGATGAGCAGTACCTGCTCAAACCGATGAACTGCCCCCATCACGTGATGATTTACAAGAGCAAGCCGCGCAGTTACCGGGAGCTTCCCCTGCGGCTGGCGGAGTTCGGCACGGTCTATCGTTACGAGCAGTCAGGTGAGCTGTCCGGTATGACCCGCGTGCGGGGTTTTACCCAGGACGACGCCCATATTTTTTGCACGCCCGAGCAGGTGGCGGACGAGTTTCACGCCTGCCTGGAAATGACCCAGTTTGTCCTGGAGAGCCTGGGCCTGGACAACTACCGCGTGCGACTGGGGTTCCGGGATCCGGACAGTGACAAGTACGTGGGTGACGATCTTCGCTGGCAGGAAGCCCAGACGGCACTGGTCGAGGTCTGCCAGGGACTGGGAGTGGAACCCGCCGTGGAGATTGGAGAAGCTGCCTTCTATGGCCCCAAGGCAGACTTTGTACTGACTGATTGCATTGGACGGGAATGGCAACTGGGGACGGTCCAGCTGGACTACAACCTGCCCAGCAGCGAGCGGTTCGACCTGGAGTACATCGGTTCCGATAATGCCCCTCACAAGCCGGTGATGATCCACCGGGCGCCGCTGGGGTCGATGGAGCGATTTATCGGGATGCTGATCGAACATTATGCCGGCGCCTTTCCACTCTGGCTGGCACCCGAGCAGGCCCGCGTGCTGGTAGTCAGCCAGAAGTTTGAGGAGTATGGCCAGCAGGTGGAGCAGCAACTGCGGGATGCGGGGATGCGGGTCAGCGGGGATTACCGGCCAGAGAAGATCGGGGCCAAGATCCGGGATGCCCAGATTGAATTGATTCCCTACATGCTGGTGGTGGGTGGCCGGGAGATGGAAAACGGCGAGGTCAGTGTGCGGGATCGCATCGAGGGGGACCTGGGTGCGATGCCGATTGCCGAGGCACTTGGCAAGTTCCAGCAGGAGATTACCGAGCGGACGGTGCGGCAGACCTATACTGGCAGTGCGGGTCTGGCCGAACGGGGTTCGGAGAACGAGTATTAAGGAAGGCGGCGGGCATCTTGACTCCCGCTGGGGGAACGGTCAGATTGTCAGCATTCGCATGGGCGTTTAGCTCAGTTGGCTAGAGCGCTTCCGTGACATGGAAGAGGTCAGAGGTTCAAGTCCTCTAACGCCCACTTACCCTCCGTTGCCAGCAGGCAGCGGAGGGTTTTTTTGTGTGCGAGATAACAGGGGCTCGTTGAGCCCTGGTTAGTCTTCCTCGCCGGCCGTGAGCGGTGGCACACGCCACAGTTTCAGCGTGCCGTCTAGGCTGCCGCTGACGATCCGTGTGCCGTCCGGGTTAAACGCCACGTCCCAGACAGAATCTAAGTGTCCCTTGAGTGTGAGTAGTTCCTGTCCGGTTTCGGCATCCCAGATCTTGAGTGTTTTGTCCATGCTGCCGCTCACGAACCGCTTCCCGTCCGGGCTAAACGCCACGCTCAATACCCCACCAGTGTGTCCTTCGAGAGTAAGTAACTCCTGTCCTGTTTCGGCATCCCAAACCTTCAGCGTTTTGTCACCACTGCCGCTCACGATCCGTTTCCCGTCGGAGCTGAAACTCACGCTGGTGACAAAACTTGAGTGTCCCTTGAGTGTGAGCGTCTCCTGGCCTTCAACGGATTTCTTCGCGGCGGCTTTCTGCTCGGGCGAGGAAC
>Ga0310342_100003127_pt1 | contig 10819 bp, 6 predicted proteins | sample S15DNA20500_MG_FD_206155 | JGI IMG/M metagenome (GOLD analysis project Ga0310342, IMG submission 206155) | Marine microbial communities from station ALOHA, North Pacific Subtropical Gyre - S1503-DNA-20-500_MG | ecosystem: Environmental > Aquatic > Marine > Oceanic | place: Pacific Ocean: North... | reverse complement strand
ATAGGCAACCTGTCAAGCTTTCGCGTAACTGCGGGTCAGCGAAGATGAGACACTTTTCTGCAGGCTTGGTTGTCTGTGCCGACGGGGGACTCGTTTGCCAGGTAGGGATCCAAAACCAGTCGTCAACATTGGAATTCTTTTCATGACATGGCTCGGTCGGAGTCGTAGCGGGCTTGTGCTCCGCAAGCTCGACAAAGTGTCTGGTGCGCTCAAACGGATAAGTCGGCAGCGACACGCGGCCCCGCTTGTGAACGTGCGTTTTCACCCAATCGATTTCGACACCTTGGAGCCACAAGCTAGCTAAAGCGCGGGTGAAACATTCGTCTTCCGATTGCTGATCGACTTCACCGGGGAGCGAAGCGATGGTAGTCGCCTCGTCCAATTGACTTTGCACGAGTCGACAGAGGGTACGACCAGGGCCAACTTCGAGAAAAAGTGGGTTGTCTAGTTTGCCGAGCACACGCACACCGTCTGCAAAGAGTACCGTTTGTCGGAGATGCCGCACCCAATAGTCAGGATTGATTGCATCTTCCGCTGTTAGCCAGGTGCCTGTACGGTTCGAGATGACATCCAACTGCGGAGGTTGCCTAGCGATTTCTGACAGGCACTGGCGAAACGGCTCTAGAGCGGGCTCCATCATTGATGAATGAAATGCGTGAGAAGTTGCCAGCAATTGGCAGGTGATTTCACGCTGCTGAAGCTGGGTTTGCAGTTGTGCAATATCGTCTTTAGGCCCCGAGACCACAATTTGCGAACGGCTGTTCCTAGCAGCAATTTCAAGCTGAGGGCCTAAGAATGGGTTGAGCGTCGACTCCTCGCATAACACTGCCAGCATGCTACCGGGCTGGCACTGCTGCATCAGCTCACCACGCAGGCGAACGATCCGCACGGCATCTTCAAGTGTGAAAACTCCGGCAAGGCAAGCGGCAACATATTCTCCCAGGCTGTGGCCAATCATGGCAGCGGGACGAATGCCCCAGCTGATCAAGAGATTTGCCAGAGCGTATTCAATGGCAAACAAGGCTGGCTGTGCGCTAGCGGTGTTGGTGATTACTGATCGAGAGGGCTGACCGTACAGAACTTCTAGCAAATCGAATTCGGGCGCGAGAATCTCGGCACATCGCTCGATTTGCTGCCGAAATTGCGGGTATTGATCGTACAGCTGGCGTGCCATATCAGCGTATTGACTGCCTTGCCCCGAAAATAGGAAGACCACCGGCGGTGAAGTGTTGGTAATCGCCGTCGACTGCGTGTTGTCTTCAAAGAGCTCGGCGACTTCACCCGCATGCTGGCAGACTACGGCTCGGCGATGGGGCATCGCACGGCGTCCGACTTGCAGCGTGTAGGCGATGTCGGTAAGGTTCGTCTTTTGCTCTGTCTGCTGCTGAGACAAAAATCTGGCGAGCTGCTGCTGCTTGAATTCGAGTGCTGAAGAGGTCTTTGCTGAAAGCGGAAGAATATTCCATTCTCCATCGGCGGCGCTGCCAGCCAAATCGACAGTGGGGGCTTCTTCAAGGATTACATGCGCGTTGGTGCCGCCCATGCCAAAGGAACTGACACCCGCCCGGCGAGGATGCTGCTGAGCCTTCCAGGAAGTGAGCCGGTCGTTAACAAAGAAGGGACGCGCGGCGAGGTCGAGTTGAGGATTCGCAGCGCTAAAATCGAGGCTGGGTGGCAGCTCGCGGTGCTGCAAGGCCAAGACGACTTTTATGAGTCCAGCGATTCCCGCCGCTGCATCGAGATGACCCAAGTTGGACTTTACCGAGCCCACCGCGCAGCGGGCCGAAGCCTGTTTTAAGGCTGCTCCCATCGCTTGGTCGAGCGCTGCAAGCTCAACCGGATCGCCCAATTCTGTCGCCGTGCCGTGGGCTTCGACATAGCTGATTGTCGCCGGATCGATTTGCGCTCGCTTGATAGCACTCGCAATCACTGCCGCTTGTCCGCTGACGCTCGGCGCTAACAAACCGACCTTATCAGAGCCATCGTTATTGATCGCCGACCCTAAAATGACCGCGTGAATATTATCCCCGTCGTCGATGGCTTGCTGTAAGCGTTTGAGTACGACGATACCAACGCCATTGCCAAAGATGGTTCCTTGTCCCTCGGCATCGAAAGCACGACAACGGCCGTCCGGCGAAGCGATGCTCCCTTCTTCGTACTGATAGCCGGTAGGATTGGGCTGGCCAATCGTGACTCCGCCGGCCAATGCCATGTCGCAATCTCCATCCAGCAGGCTACGACAGGCAGTATGCACTGCCACCAGCGAAGTAGAGCAGCCCGTCTGAATGCCGCAACTTGGCCCTTGCAAATCGAGATGATAGGAAACCCGTGTCGGCATCAAGCCTAAGACATTACTCACGACTGCCTGCACCTGGTTGACCGACTCTCGAATCGAGTGGTCGCTATGCAAATTGACAAGATAGCTATTCAGAGCGGCACCAGCATAAACACCCACCAGGCCTGCGTATTGCCGAGAATCGTAGCCTGCGTCCTCCCAAGCCGTCCATGCGCACTCAAGGAAGACGCGATGCTGAGGATCCAGCAAATCCGCTTCCCGAGGCGAATAACCAAAGAAATTAGCATCAAAGTCTGTGGGAGACTCGAAACTGGCATAACGACGTACATAGTCGCTCGGCGCTAACTGCTTACCGACGGCGCGAATCAACTCCTCGTCGGTGAGCTCTCGAACTCCCGATTTTCCCTGCCGCAAAAGGTCCCAAAATTCCTCGACCGACTCGGCTCCTGGCAGACGCGCGGCCATCCCCACGATCGCTACCCGCTGATCCATGGGACGCCTAAGCCGCTCAATCTCTTCACGCGCTTTGCTCAGGCTTTCGAGAACGCGTTGCGATAGGGGGGAGTCAGTCATGGAATGAATCTTTTGCATTTAGGGACTTGAAAATGCTAAAAAATCTTGGCAAAATATCTCTATTGAGAATGAGTTTCAACAAGTCCGAAGGGTATAGCCTAGCTAGCATCAGCCGGGTTCTCAAGCCGTCAGACAAGAAAAAAATTTTTTTTTCGTCGTGCGATTGGACTGCAGGCAAAGGAGTCCTAGTAGTTGCCTGACAACATGCGATTGGCACTATCCCTATGGACAACTCATTGCATTCACGTACCGAGTCCCCAGGACTGCTACCCAATTACTACTTAGTTAAGCGTTTTCATCACAGCACCGTACACTTTCTGCCTCGAAGCCCGCATGCCACCAGACTACTCGCTACTAACAAAACTGCTCAGCGAACTTCGCCAAGCCGGTGGCCGCTTATGGCTGGAAAATGGGCAGCTTCGCTGTGATGCCCCCAAAAACGCGCTGTCGCAGACACTGAAGCAGCAACTTCGAGATCACAAACCGGCAATCGAAGCACTGCTCAGATCCAGCCGTTTGTCCGACTCAGGTTCCTGGCAAGCCGATGCCGCCCTGCCACCCACGATCAAACCGCAAGGCAAACGCCAAGCCCCGGTGAACACACCCAAAAATGTCTTACTAACGGGTGCGACAGGTTTTCTTGGTAGCTATCTGCTTACGGAGTTACTCAAGCAGACCGAGGCAAAAGTCTATTGCTTGGTTCGCTCTGTCTCTGAATCGAGGGGCTCTGAATCGAGGGGCTCTGAATCGAGGGGCTCTGAATCGAAGCTTCGTCAGGCAATGACCTCCCAAGGCCAAATGGGGTTTGAAGATCGAGTGATCTTGATCCAAGGAGATTTGAGCCAGCCAGGATTAGGCATTGCCCCACAAGCGTTTGAGCAGCTTGCCGAAGGCATCGACACCATCTTTCATAATGGAGCGCAGGTCCATCATGGTTTGCCTTATGACAAGCTGAAATCGGCCAATGTCCAAGGAACCCAAGAAATCGCCAATTTGGCCTGCCTGGCGGATGCGAACCTGCACTTTATCTCTTCCCTCAGCGTTTTACCTGCTGCTCCGTTGGCTGGTCGCCAGCGTTTTTATGAAACCGATCTTCTCAGCGATTATCCCGCCCCCAGTGGTGGCTACAATCTTTCGAAGTGGGTGGCTGAGCATCTGGTCACCGAGGCAGCTGGTCGCGGCTTGCCAGTGACGATCTATCGCCTGGGCCCCATTTCAGGAGACAGCCAAACGGGCCAATCCAACAGCAACGACTTTTTATATCGGCTGATGCTTGGTTATATCAAGTCGGGGCTAGCACCTGATGGTAATTTATTACTAGACGTGTTGCCGGTCGATTACGTCGCCAAATCGATTGTTTGGCTGGCAATCACTGGACAGGCCACGCAAGCGGCGAGTGAGCACCGGCAGGCTCCCCAGCGTTACCACCTCTTTCATCCAAGTCCCGCATCGTCTGAGCTGCTGTTCACCTCTTGCCGTGACGCAGGCATCAGCATCTCGCGAGTTCCCTACGGACAGTGGTTCGAGCACTTGGCTGAAATCGCAGGCAGCGGGCAAACCGACCATCCACTCTACGCCTTGACTCCGCTCTTTTCGTCGCGAAAGTTTGGGGACAGCACCGAAAGAAAAAATAGTGAACTGCCTTTCGACTGCTCGCTCGCCCTGCAAGCTCTACAAGCAGCTCCTTTTCAGCTTCCCGCGCTGGATGCCCAGCTCTTCAAGACCTATTTGCAAGCGATGTTGCAATCCGAGAATATTTCGCAAACATCTCAACCAGCTGCTTCCACCTCTACCAGGAATATTCTCTTGGCCGATGAGGTGACTCCATGACAAAACATGCTTACGACCGTTGGGCGCAACTTTATAACGACACGATGGGGCCTGATTATGGCCGACAGCAGCTCGCTTTGCTGGAGCAAGTGCTGCTCGCCGACTTGCCTGAGCGAGCAGAAATACTTGATCTTTGCTGTGGTACAGGGCAAATGATTCAGCCACTGCTAGAAGCTGGCTACCGCGTAACAGGGCTCGACGCCTCGGCAGAAATGCTAACTTGCGCTCGCCAGAATGCGCCTGCCGCAACCTTTGTTCAAGAAGACGCTAGGAAGTATCGCGAGAATAATCGTTTCGATGCTGCCTTCTCGACCAGTGCCTCGCTAAATCACATACCGACTCTTGATGATTTAACGCAGGTGTTTGGGAATGTAAGTGATTCTCTAAAAGAGGCTGGCAACTTCGTTTTTGATTTGAATCATCCAGAGCAATTGGCCAAATGGTGGCGTGGTCGGCCCACGGAAGGGGACCTCACTGATCGGTGTGTTTGGATGGTAACGCCCAGCTACGATGAGTCACGTCAACAAGGCGCCTTTCGCGTGACAATTTTTACGCCGCCAGCGCGATCATCCGCGTTTAAAAAATTGTTTACCGCTCTGAAGCGTCCTTTGTATCGCTTATTGCGTCTGCCTCGTTTTATTGGTCTGCGTCTGAAGCTAATCAATAACTTTCAGCGATGGGAACCCAGCTGGCAACGGCAAGAAATGGATTTTCCGATCGCAGGGCACGATTTAGACGCAGTACGTACAGCCTTAACAGCGACTGGATTCGCGCAGGTTGAGATCGTCACGATCGACGGCAAATCAACCGTCGATGCTGATTATTCGGCCCACTTCGTCTGCAGGAAGGTAGCCGAATGAACTTCAGCAGCACTCTTCCTAGCCCCAACACACCGTCAAGCGATTTCACGACGCTCGATACGTTTATCGAGGCTTATCGAAAACGAACAGCCGGTTCTCAGCGTTTTGCTGACGAGCACCGCGCCACTCATGTCGACAAAAGTTCGATCGGCTTAGGAGGCAGCGGACAAACCAGCACCCTGGCCTACCCGATTGTCATTGATCGAGCTGAAGGAGCCAGGCTGTGGGACATCGATGGCAACCAATACGTCGACATCTTGCAAGGTTTGGGAGCCAATCTGTTCGGTCACAATCCCGACTTTGTTCGCCAAGCGATTGCTGAGCGCTTGCAGACAGGGTTTCCAATTGGTGTCCAGACGAAGCTGGTTGGCGAGGTTGCTCAGCAGCTAGTGCGATTGACCGGAATGCCCCGAATTCTCTTTAGTAACACCGGCACGGAAGCGATCATGACAGCCATTCGCGTAGCACGTGCGAAAACACGTCGCGCGAAGATCGCCGTATTTACCGACTCGTATCACGGCCACACCGACACGGTCCTAATGCGGGCACCGATCGCCGAATACGCTCGTAAGAAGTTAGTACGCAGCCTATCTAATCGCCGCTGGTGGTCGCCGCTGGCTTCTCTTTTCCAAGGCAAACTCATCGCCGGTTCGGCTCCAGCTTCGGCAGGGATCCCTCGCTCGGTAGCTCGCGACGTGATCGTACTCGAATATGGCAACTCGAAGTCATTGGAGATTATCAAGTCTAACCAGGCACAGCTGGCAGCGGTGTTGGTGGAACCCGTGCAAAGTCGAAAACCTGAGTTACAGCCTCGCGACTTTTTGCAACAGTTGCGCGAGGTAACTCGCCAGTACGGCATTGGGCTCATCTTCGATGAAATGGTCACCGGCTTTCGCATTCATCCAGGTGGTGCTCAGGCTCATTTCCAAGTCGATGCCGACTTGGCGACCTACGGAAAAATCGTCGGTGGTGGCTTGCCACTTTCGGTGCTTGCAGGCAGGGAGGAGTTCATGGATGCACTACAACCTCGAAAAAAGGAGCCTCGCGAAAAAAACGCTCGCCGAGACAAAACTGCCTTCTTTGCGGGCACGTATTGCAAACACCCGCTTTCACTGGTTGCAGCACGAGCCACACTTTCTCAAATTATTTCCGCCGGCCCTTCGCTGCAAGTACAATTGAACCAGCGCGTCGAAACACTGGCAAATCGATTAAACGCCTTCACCGCCGAAAAGCAAATCCCCATCCAGTTTACTCATTTCGGCTCAGGCTTTGGCATCGCCCTGAGTCAGAGCAAGACGACTCCCGACGAGATACATTTACTGTCGCATTACTTCATCCATCAAGGAATATTCCTGCGTGCCGGAGATCGCGGCGGCTTCTTGACGACAGCACATTCGGAAGAAGATATCGAGCAAATCTACCGGGCGTTCTGCTCCGGCATGCAATTACTGAAGAGAACAAAAGAAAAATAGAAAGGACAAATCGTGACCGAAGCAAATTCAGACACCATCTATTTAGTGGTAGTTAGCGAAGAAGGACGTTATTCCATTTGGCCCGAATACAAAGAAATCCCTTGGGGCTGGAAAGCAGAAGGAAAGCAAGGGTCCAAACAAGAATGCCTGGACCACATCGAGGAGGTTTGGACCGACATGAGACCACTTAGCTTGCAGCGTCACATGGACGGCGAAACAGCCGAATAGCAACTACAATATTTTTTAACATCAGGAATCAGAGGTAAAGGAGAAGGCGTAGATGCGTGGCCTCTTTTTTCTGCTTCCTCCTGTTCCAATCGCTAACACAACGAAAAAGTGATGACCAACACCTTACAATTACTTGCGCCGTGGGATTTGCCGCTCTCGCAGCCACTTACTGACGATGAATTAGATAGGGTCGAACTTGCGCTGGCCAGTCTCACTCGTGCGTTCGAAATAGAGAACCGGCAAGAAGCACTCGCCAGCGTGTCGCAGTTATTAGCCGATGTGCCAGTTCCTGAAACAACTCCTTGCATCGAAGCAGGCAGCAAAGTTTCGCTGCGTCCCAAAGAGGTCGAAGCGTACGACGAATATTTTCGTATTGAGCATATCCAGTCGGCTGCCCCAGCAATGACTTTAGTGCGTAGTTTAATTGCCTGTTACAAGAATTTCCTTGAGCTTTGTGCTACACATTCGCATCTCAACCCCGAGCATGTTGAGCAACAAGAGCAAGGTTTTCGCAGTCAAGCGAGATTACTTCAGCGCGTATTTTGGCTGGAGGAATCTTCGTGAGTACTCTTAATGATGCGACTAGTATTTGGCAACAGTTTCACTGGTCCTTTTTTATCAACACCCAAGGCCTAATCCTTGCCGTTGGTAGATTTAAAAATTCACTAGAACGCGGTGATATTCCCAGTGCACGCACAGAGCTGACAACAGCCGCAGAACTCTTGCGTTCTTCCGGTGCAGCCATGCAACTGGCGGCAAGTTTCAAGCGGGGCGAGTACGAACAGGAAGTCCGCCCTTCCATGCTTTATCCTGAAGTTGACGTCGACAACTTCAGTGGCCTGATGTCCTGGGATCATGCCGTGTTGATCCAACTTTGGAAGCAATTGCGCTCGACATTAAAAGATTTGCCGACAGAGCTTCAGGCAGAACACCAGCAGTTCGTTGCCGCTTACGACGAGCTCGCTACGTCGCATCGCGGCGTCTGCAAAAAGTTTGGCGGTGGCGAAAGTGGCAGCATTCGTTACCAAAGTGATGTAGCCACCGACGCCCTCGATCGTTTTCGACGGAACCGCATTGGTCTCTTGGATCCTAACCAAACAAGTGGTTGCCCTTTCCATCGCAAATAATCTAACTAGCAATAACCTCAACTCAAGTGAAAACCGTAGCAGCTCCAGATTCGATTCAGGATATTTATCCGCTTTCACCAGCTCAGCAAGGCATGTTGTTTCATAGCCTGCTCGAGCGAGAGTCGGGCGTCTACGTTGTGCAAGTCAGCTTTCGCTTGGCAGGACTGCTTGACGAAGACGCTTTTGAGCAAGCTTGGAATCACTTGATTCGCCGCCACGATGTGTTGCGCACGGCGTTTGTCTGGGAACACCTCGAGACTCCACTGCAAGTTGTTGGCCGGCAAGCCGCACTGCCGTTTGAGCGACTGGATTTATCTTCTGCCAGCGGCTCTTGGTCAAACGGCGATCTTAGTGATTTCCTGACATCCGACCGACAGCGTGGTTTTGATCCTGCCATGGCTCCTTTAATGCGAGTGACACTTCTACGCGAAGACAACACACTACATCGGGTGGTGTGGACTTATCATCACTTGATACTGGACGGTTGGTCATTGCCGATTTTGATGAGCGAGTGGGTCGCCGCCTACCAGACTGCCATCGGTAGCACTTTGCCTGAGCAGCCCACAACATCACTCAAGTACAAGGATTATCTTGCGTGGCTGAAGAGCCAAGACAAACGCGCCTCGCTCGAATACTGGCAAAACTATCTGCGTGGATTCCGGGGACCTACTCCTTTAGGAGTCGACCAAAAACCTGACCTTCCTCAGTCGCAGGGCCAGACATTAACGGCTCCGGTCGCTCACTTGTGCAAACATCTTTCAACCGAGACAACTGAGCGGCTCAAGGAAATGGCCAAGCAAGAGCGGCTGACACTCAGCACACTCGTTCAAGGAGCCTGGGCCATTGTGCTATCACGATATAGCGACACCGACGATGTCGTATTTGGGGTAGCCCGTTCGGGTCGCCCACCTGCGTTGCCGCTGTTCGACCAGCGTGTGGGCATGTTTATCAACACGCTACCCATCCGTGCTAAACTAGACGATAACCAGAGCGTGACTGCCTGGCTGCAATCTCTACAGGCAATGCAGCAAGAGCAGCAATCTTTCGAGCACGCTTCGCTAACTGATGTTCATGAAGCCAGTGAAGTGCCACGCAATCTGCCTCTGATGGAAAGTGTGGTTGTCTTTGAAAACTACCCGCTCGGCTCGATGAGCCCTCAAGCAGAGCAGTCGCTGGCGATCAAAGACATAGAAGTTCAGGAACAAACCAATTTTCCACTTAGTATCTTTGCGGTTGCTCGTGAGCAGTTGGAACTGCGACTGCTCTACGCGACCAGTCGGTTTCATGAGAAAACGATCGCCCAACTTTCGACGCATCTGGTGGAAGTGCTAGAGCGAATTGCGCCACGACAATCAGAACTGGGTGAAGCGGATCAAGATATTCTGCTGAGACATTTATTTCCTCCGCAGCAGACCCACTCGGCGCATACGGGAGAATCGTACTGCCTCGATGATTTGACATGCACACCTCAACAGATCGCCGAACAGGCCCGCCAGCACCCTGCCAAAATTGCCGCCATCTTCGGCGAGCAGCAAATCGATTACCAAACGCTGGAGACTCAAGCAAACGTTTTTTCTGAAATGCTCTATGAACAGGGAGCCAAGCCAGGTCAGGCGATTGGTACTCTTTTAAACCGATCCTTAGACATACTCATTTCGATATTGGGCATTTGGAAAGCAGGATGCCACTATGTGCCGCTTGATCCGACTCACCCTCAAGCGAAACTGAGTCAAGTAATCGAAGATGCTGGGTTGGAAATGCTCATAGTTCAACAACAAACTTCAGAACTAGTTGACAGCGGCTTAGCAGTACAACTGATCCCTGTGTCAGGGATTAAAAGGACTGAACAGGAGAAAACAGAGGCAACAGAGAATGGCTTAATTTCCTCCTCCGTTTCTTCTGTTTCCTCCTGTTCAAAAAAAACTGCGTATCAAAAGGCAGACACTGCCTATCTGATCTACACCAGTGGTACGACGGGCCAACCCAAGGGAGTACCCATCTCACACGGTAATCTTGCCAATCTCATCCACTCTATGGCTGAGCGTACTAATTTTGGCTCCCAGCGCCGCTTGTTGGCCGTCACCACCCTGGCGTTTGACATCGCTGCACTCGAGTTGCTGATGCCGCTTTGCTGTGGCGGGACCGTTGTCATCGCCGAGGAGGAAACAGCTCGCGATGGTGAGCAGCTTCTTACTGCTCTATCGCGTTTTCAGATTGACACCATACAAGCGACTCCAGCAACGTGGCATATGTGCTGCAGTGCTGGCTTGAAAGACTATTTGCTAGAACGTGAGGCTAGCCAAGAGAGCCCCTTCACAATCCTTTGTGGCGGCGAAGCAATCGAGATGAATTTGGCAAAGGAGCTCGTCGAGACGGGTGCCGAAGTGTGGAATGTTTATGGCCCGACCGAAACGACCATTTGGTCGGGTGCCT
>Ga0310342_100003126_pt1 | contig 10820 bp, 10 predicted proteins | sample S15DNA20500_MG_FD_206155 | JGI IMG/M metagenome (GOLD analysis project Ga0310342, IMG submission 206155) | Marine microbial communities from station ALOHA, North Pacific Subtropical Gyre - S1503-DNA-20-500_MG | ecosystem: Environmental > Aquatic > Marine > Oceanic | place: Pacific Ocean: North... | reverse complement strand
TGTCGGTATCGGTATCGGTGTCGGTGTCGGTATCGGTATCGGTATCGGTATCGGTGTCGGTGTCGGTGTCGGTGTCCGTGTCCGTGTCCGTGTCCGTGTCGGTGTCGGTGTCCGTGTCGGTGTCCGTGTCCGTGTCCGTGTCCGTGTCCGTGTCCGTGTCGGTGTCGGTATCGGTGTCGGTATCGGTGTCCGTGTCGGTGTCCGTGTCGGCATCCGCTGCGCTGCCGGTGTCATCCGGCCCCTTGGTTCCGATGGGCGCATCGCACGCAGAGACGGCTCCGAGGAGCAGGATGATGGGGAGTATGCGGAACATGTAGCCTCCAGGACCTGCATCAAGCCTAAGGCGAGTAGGCGGCATCGTCACTCTGTACCCTGGAGCACGGTCAGCCGTTCGCGCCAGAGATCCGGTGTGGTCAAGCGGAGTCGGACCACACCGCGAATCGCGGACGTGGGTATCGGGCCCCACCAACGAGAGTCCAGTGCATCGTCACGGTCATCGGCCAGGAGATACCAGTGGTCGGCAGGGATCTCGAGGGGGTCGGCCTTCCAGTGGACACCTGGGTCTCGCCGACGACGGATCAGCCAATCGGTGGCCTTGGCCGGCGGCTTGGACCAGAGGGTCTCTTTGTAGACCGCGTACCCATGGAGCTTTCCCATGTCCTCCTGGCGGAGGCGTTTGGCGTCGACCCGAACGCCGGCATCACTGAACCGGACTGTGGTGCCGCCAGGTGCGATGGCGCGGCGTAGCACCTCTCGTGAGGGGTCCAGTGGATCCTGGAGGACGACGACGTCCCCTCGGCGCACCGCTTGACCTGGAAGAATCCAGACGGTGTCGCCCGCCTGGATGCTTGGCGACATCTCATCGCCCGCCACACTTCTCATTGGCAGGATGATGGCCAGCACCCCGGTTCCGAGGATGCCGAGCAGGATCTGGGTCCGAAGTTTCATCGTGAGGGATTCTATCCAACCGAGTCCTCGACCTACAATGCTTTGTATGCGCGTGGCTGCTGTACAGTACCGACCCCCCAAGGGTGAACCCGGCGCAGCACGCCTTGCGTTGATCGATGCCGTCGCGCAGGCCGGGCGAGATGGTGCCCGGATCATCGTCTGCCCGGAGATGGCCACCACCGGCTACATCTGGACCGATGCGGCGACGCTTCTTCCCCACGCCGAGCCCGCCGATGGCCCCACCGCGGTGATGCTCGGAGAGGCTGCAGCTCGGGTCGGAGCGTGGGTGTTCTGCGGCTTCGCGGAGCAGGACGGAGATCAGCTGTACAACGCCATGGTCATCCTGGACCCGACCGGCCGACGGGTGGCGACGTATCGCAAGGTCTTGCTGTACCAGGCGGACGAAACGTGGGCGGCACAGGGTGAACAGCGGTGGATGATCCAGACCACGTACGGCGATGTCGCCCCAGGGATCTGTATGGATCTCAATGATGACGGCTTCATCGAGGTACTCACTGCCCACTCGCCTCGCTTCTGCGCATTCTCGACCAGCTGGGTGGATGAGGGTGAAGATCCGCTGGATTACTGGCGCTTCAGGCTGAGGGCGTGGTCGGGCTGGTTTATTGCGGGAAACACCTGGGGGGAGGATGAGGGAATCACCTTTGCGGGACGCTCCACGATTCTCGGCCCCGATGGGCGAGCCCACGCTCGAGCACCCTTCACAGGAGACACCGTGATCATGGCGGAGGTGGACTGAGCACGTCGCTGCCCGGGTCGGCAGATCTACCGGTTGAAGATGCCCCGCTGTTGGAGCCGTTTGATCTCCTTTCGGAGGTTCTCGAGATCATGCTCGAGTCGGCGCCGCAGGTCGTCCATCGCCGCGAGCTCGGCCGATTTCTTCTCTACGTCTGCGCGCAAGAGGGAGATCTCCTGGTGGGCCTCCTGCAGGGACTGCGTGGCGCTCTCAGACTGGTTGCCCAGCAGGGTGATGGCCTCTCGCTTGAACCCTGCGACTTCATCGACGGCTCGGCTCAGGCGATCCACCACCCGGGTCAGGGACTGGACTTGACCGACCATCTCCTCCACCTCGACCCGCTTTCGGCCGACCTCTGCTTCTGCACGGGCCTGGGCCTGTGCGGCGCTGGCCTGTGCGGTTCGGGCCTGCGCGGCGTCTGCCGCAAGCTGGGCATGCTCCAGCAGGTCTGTCGGTGTTCGGCGATGTCGGTGCCCGGACTCTACCCACGCCACCACGGGTGCGGTGGCGACATCCAGGGAGAGGTGTGCCTTGGCGATGGCCTTGGCCGCCTGGCCTCGGCGCTTGACCTGTGCGGGGTCGTCCAGCACGGTGTCGAGCACCCCCTCGATGTCTTTAGATGCCCAGCCGGCCTCTCCCAGGAGATCGGAGAGTGCCGTGTCTGGATGCGTGAGGATGGGAAGACCGCAGCCCAGGTAGTCGGCGTGACGGAATGAAAATGCCAGGGCTCTCTCGGGATTGGAACCCATCCAGTCGAAGGCAGCCGTGGCGCCTGCATAGGCCTTGAGCAGGGTGTCTCTGTCGACCCAGCCCGGGGTCTCCAGGCGTGGGTGATCGGGGAGACTCCAGCTGGTGTCATCTTCCCTCCGCACGCCGCCGTACCAGACAATCTTGCCGGTGCCTCGTGCATCGAGGTGCTGGAGCGCACGCTCGAGTGCAGGGCGTGGGTCGTGCCAGGGCCAGTTGGCGCCGCCTGCCACCAGCACGGGAGACTTCGGGACACGCCGCCGGGGCCCTGGGGGTGCCACGAGCGGTACGAGCAGCGTGGGGTCTGTCTGGACATCGATACCGGCCAGCGAGAGCACTCCCAGCCAGAACCAACGCTGGCGTGCATTGGAGACCAGAAAGGCGTCTCCGGATGCCAGCGCTCGGAGCGTTTCCACCCCGGTCCAGCGCAAGGTGCCCTCGAAGGGTGCCTCGAGCAGCCGGGGAGCGTACAGGTCTACGGCCAGTGGCACGCCGACTGCCGCGAGCACAGGGGCATCCTCCAGCTGTACGGCCACGATACGGTCGGGTCCCAGGGCGCGAGCGCGAGCGTAGAGGTCCTCGGGACTGGCGTAGCCATCCGGACCGTCCTGGTCTCGATGGAGCCAGAGCACCTCATGGCCCGCGGCCAGAAGGCCTTCTCCCAGATGATGGGCGCGCAGGGCGCCGCCACTCACCGGTTGTCCCGGAGAGGGTCTGGAGCCGTGATGGACGATGAGCACCCGCATGGCCCGCAACTTACCAAACAAAGCGGGCGAGTGGGCCAGCCGGCCGCACTCGCCCTGCTTGGAGAGGAGGTTCTACAGGCCGGATACGGCCGCGAGATCCTTGCCAAGAATGAGGCTGCCAGTCTCCTGGTCGTAGTGCTCTTCCTTCACGAGACCGAGGTCTTCCACCCAGTAGTAGTCTGCCGTACCCGGGTAATCCCGGCTGAACGGAAGGGAGGTGGTGAGCGACATGTCGTACTCACTGGAGATGTGCCATGCGTCAAAGGTGCCGGCGTCCGTGGTCACGGTCTCCATGCCTTCATCCCGGTAGCTGCCGGTGACGGGGACGCTGACGCTCATGCCGGTGCCAGAGGTGTCCGTGTACATCAGGGTGTAGCTGAAGGACCAGGAACCGCCGGTGCCGATCATGTCGGTGTTGGGCAGGTAGTTTCGAGGGCTGGACAGGTTCATGAGCACGGCGCCTGGAGAGATCGGCGCGCCGTCGAGGTCGACCTCGTAGGCGATGTTCATGTTCCATTCCGCCACGCTCAGTCCATCGTCCTCATCGCAGGTGATGTAGATGGTGCCTTCCCAGGCAGAGGTGCCGTCGACGGTCATGGTGTCCCAGATCTTGTAGGCCGCCGCACCGGTGCTCGTGTAGCCGCTTCCCAGGGGACGCTCCGTCGCCGTGGCGGTGCGCTCACCGTGCTCGGGCTCGATGAAGGTGGCCACGTAGGTCTTCTCCCAACCAGAGGCGTGCACCGGGTGGAAGTCGTGGTGGCAGACGCCAGGATCAGTGTCGGCATCGGCATCGGCATCGGCATCGGCATCGGCATCGGCATCAGCATCCGCATCGGTATCCGCATCGGCGTCCGCATCGGCGTCGGCGTCGGCGTCGGCATCAGCGTCGGCGTCCGTGTCGGCGTCGGCGTCCTGATCCATGTCCGGGGTGTTGTTGTTGTCGGCGGTGTCCTCTTCGTAGTCGTACTTGCCCATGCCACAAGCAGTGGCCGCAAGCGCGGCGAAGGTGAGGGTCCGGAGCTGCATATTGACCTCTGAAAACAGATTGAAAACGATGTGTAGCATCCAAAACGCCGATCCGCTCGCTCCATCTGTGTGACGAGTACGCTACAGAGTGTCTATGCGGAGCGGTGACCAGCTTGCCCGGAATGCCCGGATGTACCTGTCTCGGCGCCTGAACCGATCCCTGGCACCGCCGGATCGCGTGAGCCTGAATCTCACGCTGAGATGCAACCTCACGTGCACCATGTGTACCACCTGCTACGACGCGCCTGAGTTGGGCCTGGCGGAGATCAAGAACATCATCGACCAGACAGCGGCATGGGGCGTCGAGATCTTCAACCCGCTGGGTGGAGAGCCGTTCATGCGGGGGGATGTGGAGGAGATTCTCGCATACGCCGTTCGACGGGGCTTCTACGTCACAGTCACCACCAACGGCACCTTGATCACGGAGAAGCGGGCCCAGGCCATCGCAGCGATTCCCTCCGATCGTCTTCACTTCAACATCTCGCTCGACGGAAGGGAAGGCCCACATGATGCCATCCGGTCCGAGGGCATGTGGAAGCGGGCCATCGAGGGCTATGAGCGCATTCGCAGCGCCGATGCTGCCGCGGGCAATGCCCGGCGGAAGATTCTGACCAACACAATTCTGCACGCCAGGAATCTCGAGGACATCCACGCCACCCTGGACGAGCAGGAGGCGCTGGGCTTTGACGGGGTGCAGATTCTGAACCTCTTTCGACAAGGGGAGGATGTGCCTGCAGAGGCGGCCAACCTCTGGTTCCTGGATGTGCACATGTCCACGCTGCGAGAGGTGTCGGAGTCTCTGGCGCAGCGTGTGGAAGCTCAGGGGCCTGTGGGCTACCGGATCCAGAACACGCCTGCGCAGCTCCGGAGGATTCCGGCCTATTACGAGGAATCCCTGGTACCGCTCGAGGCGCCATGCTGGGCGGGGTGGAAGGAGCTCTACATCAATGCAGATGGCCAGGCCATCATGTGTGATGGGAAGCTCGATTTCGTCAACGGTGGCTTTGGCAATGTCCGAGAGCAGTCGCTGCAGAAGCTCTGGCAGTCCCCGGTGCTGAGAGAGCGTCGAGCGGTGGTCAAGCAGTGCTCCACACCGTGTGTCCAGAGCTGCTATCTGCGCCAAGAGAGCGACACCGCCACCGGCCTGGTCCGGGAGGCGGGTCGGGTCATCGGGCGCAAGGTGGTCGATCGGGCACAGCGGCTGAGGCGGAGCTCTTCCCACCATCCCGACGCCGTGCTGCGCCTGGAGCTGAGCGATGTCTGCCCCTGTGACTGGGACGGGTGTTCCACCCCCCCCACCCGCTGGGATCGGCTCGTCGGTGACTGCGACGCGACGCCCACTGCGAAGAACTGGACGACGCTTCGAGATCGCAACCAGGTGGATTTCGGGCGCGGCTTCCTGGGGTTTGAGGTTCTGCGGGAGCTGGTGGCCGATCTGAGTGCGGCCCGGCTTCACTTTGGCACCCTGGCGTTGCGCTGGCGGGGTGAGCCATTGATCCACCCGGAGGCGGAGCGGATGATTCGCTTTCTGCTGGACACGATCCGAGACGGCCGTGTGGCAGAACGGCTACGAATCGAGACCGACGGTCGCTTCCTCAGCACGAGTCTGGCGGAGTTGGCGGGTCACGATGCCCCTCAGACCTGGGTGCTGGATCTCGATCGGGGCGGGCAGCACGCGGAAGCCGCCCTCTCGATGCTGCAGGCCCATCGGGGCCCGCAGACCCACCTGGTGGTCGCCCACACGGTCGTAGCGGAGACCGATGCCGCAGCACTGTCTGCCGCATACCCGACGCTCAAGGCCGTCACAGGACGCTTTCCCAGCGCGACGGACGCCTTGTGGCTCCGGCGGTCAGATCACCACCAGTTCCAGGCCAATGCCGAAGCTCGGGCACATCTCTCCCAGGCGGCGGAGGTGCTGGGTATCGAGGCAGAGCTGGGGCTGGAGGATCAGCCTCGACGCTGTCGGGCGCCGAACTTGAGCCCCACCATCAGCTGGGATGGCAAGGTGGCATTGTGCACCCAGGATGTGCAGCTTCGTCAGATCGTGGGAGATGTGATCGAGGAGCGGTTCTCCGAGACCTGGAGTGGGCCCCGAATGGCCACGGCTCGGCGCGCATGCGAGAGCCGGGGAACCCCTGATCTCGAGCTGTGCAGGGACTGCCCGATGCCCTGGAGTCCGAATCACCCCTGAGTGTCAGGAGACCGTTTAGGGGCGATGGAGCCCGGGGGCCTGATCCTTGAGCCAGGTAGCCCAGCGCAGCGCGCCGATGGCAAAGACATCTCGCCGGGTCGCGATGTGGGTGAGCTCGATTCGCTCTCCGGGCCCTGCCAGCCACACGGTGTGCTCACCGATGGTGTCGCCAGCGCGAATGCTGTGGGTGGGGGGGGTGTCTGCGCCGGCTTCAATCACTGCCCGGACCAGGCGCTTGGCTGTCCCGCTGGGGGCGTCCTTCTTCTGGTCATGGTGTGCTTCGGTGATCTCGACCCGCCACTCGGGAGGCATCTTGGCGATGGCTTCTCGAACCAGGTCGATGAGCAGGGGCACGCCTGCGGAGAAGTTGGGCACGATGGCGACTGGCGCCCGCTGGGCATGGGCCTCAAGCGCAGCCAAGGGCAGGTCGCCGGTGGTGCCGATCAGTACGGGAGTGTCTCCCAGGCGGGACAAGAGCGAGGCCAGTCCCTCAGGGCTGGTGACGTCGATCACCACATCGCACGGAGGGATCTCTCCCTGCCGGGGCACCGGGCCCGCATAGGCATCACCGGCCGCCTGCACGATCAACTGTCCCAGACGGCCGTCTGCGCCGTGGACTGCTACGCGGGTGGTCGTCACTGCAGACCCTCGATCAGTACTGGGGGTGGAGCGAGACCAGGGCTGAGGGGCAGGCGGAGTTCGTTGGAACACAGACCGAGCTCTGCCATTGCGGCCTTACAGGGGGCGGGATTGGTGTCGCTGAACAGGAAGTCCACCACCGGTTGGAGCCGTCGGTTGGACTGATCCATCGTGGTCCGATCCCCGTCGGCTGCGGCGCGGGCCAGCTGGATGGTCATTCGCGGCGCGAGGTTGGAGATCACCGAGATCACGCCGGCTGCACCGATGGACATGAGCGCGGGAAAGCTGGCGTCATCTCCCGAGAGGACCTGTATGCCCGCGTGAATCAGGCGCTGACCGTACGCGACATCGCCGGTCGCTTCCTTCACTGCGATGACGCCAGGCACCTCGCAGAGCTCCGCCAGCTGGGTCTCGCTCAGTCGCTGACCGGTTCGGCCAGGCACGTGGTAGAGCACCACTGGCAGGCCCAGCCGGCAGCATGCCTCCACATGGGCCCTGTGCCCTATGGGGTTGGGCTTGTTGTAGTAGGGAAAGACCACCAGTGCTGCATCTGCCCCGAGGGCCTTGGCCTCTCCGATGTTGGCGACGGTCTGTGCGGTGCTGTTGGTTCCACAGCCTGCAATCACGGGCACGCGGCCATCGGAGACGCGAACGGCGGTGCGGATGAGGCTGGACCACTCCCCTCCGTCCAATGTAGGGGTCTCACCGGTGGTGCCGCAGGGGACCAGGCCGTTGATCCCCGCCTCAATCTGTCGGGAGCACAGGGCCTCAAAGGTGTCCAGATCAATGGCACCGTCAGCAAACGGCGTCACAAGCGCAGTGTGGACTCCCTGGAGTACCATCCCAGACCTCAGAACTCGATCGTGCCAAGCAGGCGCGACCCAAACACCGTCTGATCGAAGTCGCTGCCAAACTCGTCGTGACTGTAGTCCGAGAGGTAGCGTCCGGGCATGAACAGGCCAGAGGTCGACGTGATGGAGAAGTGCTCAAAGGGTGTGTACTCGATCGTTACGTCCACCTCGGCTCCGTAGCCGCGGACCTCCTTGAGCTCCTCGGGGAGCTTGGTGGCCTGGGCAGCGATGAGGGAGGCGTCCACCGTCAGATCTTCCCGCAGGCGGTAGCCGATGCTGGGCCGGAGGTACATCGCATTCTCGATACCCTCGTTCATCCGGACGGCGCCGTACTCGCGGCCCCCGTTGTTGAATGCGTGGGGGTTGTCGTGGGCAAGAACCGGCATGGGCTCCTCGAACATGAGGAGCGCGATGTCGTAGTCGGGATGGAAGCGAAAGGCGCGATATTCGTTGTCGAACGGGTTGGCGTCGCCTGAGCTGATGCCCAGTCCGATACCGGCTCTCAGCTTGGCCCCATGAATGCGTGCGTTGAGCACGCTGCCCAGTCCGGTGATGCGAACATCGTTGATGCTCTCCGAGAGGTCACCGCCGCCGAGCTGGAAGCCGAGCTCCCACTCCAACTCTGCCTGGCCGAGCGTGGCCTTGGCCCAGATGTCTCCGGTAAAGAGCCGGAACTTGCTGTTGTCCTCTCGGGACTGCCAGCGGTAGGTGTTGTAGCTGCCGATGCTGGCCGTCTCACCGAGGTAGGCCACGCCCACGGTGCCCTGCTTGACGTCATCGGTGTCGTTGACGAAGCCTTCATAGGGGACCTCATAGGCGCCAATCAAGTAGACCGGTCCTACGGGTGCAGTGAACTGGACTCTGTCGGCGGTGTTGCCGTACTCGTCCAGGGGGTCATTACCGGCATTCCAGATCATTCCAGCGCCCCACTCGACAGGCATCCGTCCGATGCGTGCCTGGCCGAGTCCGGTGTCGATCTGGCCCCAGACCCGGCGGACCTGAAGGTTGCTCAGGCCTGCGGAGCCGTCCTCAGCGGAGGGACTCTGTACCGTGGTCGAGGTCACGATGGGCGCGGAGGTCCCGCTGGCGAGGTCGGTGGTGACGACGCTCTCGTCGCCCCAGGTCACAAAGGGCAGGAGGTCCAGCTCGGTGTGCAGGCGTACCTTGTCGGAGAGGATGAAGGTGGGCTGCAGGCGGAGGCGATGGTCGGTCCACATGCTGGACTCTTCCGTCAGCTCATTGTCGGCGGATACGCTCAGGGAGTCGAAGTAGCGCACCTGGGTTCGATAGTGTCCATCCCAGACCACTTCTGCGGCCTGAGCCGGGTTCATGGCGCTGAGGGTCAGAATGAGTGCGTACACAGGGGCTCTAGCCTCCACCCGTTGAGGGGCGGTTGACTAACACGACACCCGGCCTCGGCCACCGCTTCCGGGTTGACGCCGTGGGCCTGGCAGGTCACGGTGGGACGGGAGCCCTGCACGATGATCCTTGCCCTGATGAAGACAATCTGGCGACGATGGAAGAAGATCGCCCACGGGATCATCCGTGCGCAGAACTGGCTGCTGATGGCCATTGTGTATGTGGTGGCGGTCGCTCCGGTAGCGATTGTGATGCGCCTGATGTTCAGCGATATGACCGATCGTGGCCTCGGAGAAGCCGACCTGGAGACCTACTGGCTGGAGCCCGGAATGGCGCCAGAGGACATCCACCGGGCCCAGCGGCCCTGGTGATCAGATCACGGTGTAGATGAACGGCAGGACCGGGGAGCTCTCGGTGAACAGGATGAGTGCCACCATGATTCCGAGGACGATAATGATGGGCGTCATCCACCACAGCTTGTTGTGGATGATGAAGTCGGCGAACTCGCGAGCGATGCCGCGACGCTCGACCGGAATGATCGTCTCTTGCTCGTTTGGGTCGGTCATGCGCTCAACGTAGCACGCTGTGGCGGATCCAGAATCCACCGTGGAGTGCCGGGACATCAATCCGCTGGCCTGGTCCCTGGGTCCAGTCGATGACCACCTCCGCGGCCCCGGAATCTTCGGTGGTGACCACGGCCTCATGACCGCTTCGAGTGAGGAAGGGGCGCAGGTGACGGACCCAGGTGTAGGTGGACTGCAGGCTGCAGGGGATCTCTGGACTACCAATGACGGCCACGGTGGTGGCGGTGCCGGGTCTGGCGGCGGGCATCGCTGCGGCTGCAGCGCCCAGCCCGAGGTCATCGGATACGGCGGGTCGGATCCAGGCCTGGGGGCATCCCGGGTCGATGCCAGCTGGGGCTATCTGAAGCGGCATCTGGATGGTGGAGGCCAGCGCCAACCAGGCGGCTGCGAGGCCCCCGGTCAGGGACATCCAGATGGCAGGCCGCTGCACGCGGACCAGGGCTGCGGAGCACCACACCGCGATCGCAGGAAGCAGAGGGGCCATGAGGCGCGGGTATTTCTTGGGAAGGAGCGTGAGGATGATGATGCCGCCCACCAGCCAGAGCAGGCCCATCCACAAGGCGCGCTTCTCTCCTTTGCGGATGAGGATGACCAAGGAGGCGATGGCGGCCAGGGTGAGCACCGGGCCGAGACCGAGCCAGCTCAGGGACCAGGGGTAGTAGGTCAGGTGGCTGAGCCAGCCTGCATCGCCGTGTCCTTGCATGGATTGGGAGAGGTACGCGGTCTGGTCGCTGAGGTGGGTGAACATCCAGGGTCCGGCGCTAGCGGCGATACCCAGCAGGACCATCCCGAGTTGGCGCCAGTGGGCTCGGCCCAGAGAGAGTAGGCAGGCTGTCAGGGGGACGGCGGCGACGAGCACGAAGGTCTGCTTGACCAGGAGACCACCGCCGATGGCCATGCCCAGCAACAGGACCCGGCCCCAGCTGGGACGCTCGATGGCCCGAACGGCAGCCAGCAGTGCCAATGCCAGCGCCC
>Ga0310342_100003124_pt1 | contig 10822 bp, 7 predicted proteins | sample S15DNA20500_MG_FD_206155 | JGI IMG/M metagenome (GOLD analysis project Ga0310342, IMG submission 206155) | Marine microbial communities from station ALOHA, North Pacific Subtropical Gyre - S1503-DNA-20-500_MG | ecosystem: Environmental > Aquatic > Marine > Oceanic | place: Pacific Ocean: North... | reverse complement strand
ACTACTACCGGGAGGCACATCCCTACTATGGGATGGACGTTGCTGTAATCGGTGGAAAAAATTCAGCAGCCGTGGCATCTCTAGACCTCTATCGGGCTGGAGCCAGGGTTACCCTCATACACCGCGGAAGCGAACTAAGTCAAAGTATCAAATACTGGATTAAGCCTGATATCGAAAATCGCATCAAGGCCAAAGAAATTACGGCTCTCTTCGACACTACTGTGGTAAAGGTTGCTCCACGGACTATCCTCTTGAGTCATCGCTCTGGTAAGACTTGGTCGCTCGATAACGATTTTGTTTTTGCCATGACCGGATACAGACCTGACCTGGAGTTCTTCAAGTCCATCGGGGTTCAATTAAGTAAATTGGATCAAAGGCCTTTGATCGACAAGGACACTTATGAAAGTAACGTTCCCGGTGTCTACTTGGCAGGAGTGGTCGTAGCTGGAATGATGACCAACGAAGTCTTCATCGAAAACGGAAGATTTCATGGGAAGGTTGTAATTCACCATATTCGGGATAGACTGAAGGAATGGGTAAGTTCTTAAAGGTAGGAACGCCACTTTCTCTGGCTACGAATTATTAAATGTTATCGATTGTTAATTAAAGACAACCAAAACGCAATGAAGTCCGTGCCTGCTTGATCTGACCTGAATAGTACAAACCTGAATCGTAGATCGAGCTAACCTTACCCGATGAATAGGTCTCTGACTTTCACTGAGATCCAGGAAGTAGAGGTACTAAGCTAGTTAATCAACGAAAAAGGGCATGCTAGTGAGATCTGCAAGATTAATGTTGGGGCCTAGAATACGATTGGTGAGGATACTCAGACCATGCATGATAAGATCTCGGTCAAAAGGGGAGTACAAGAAAGAACCGATTCGGCTGTCGAAACCATAGATACAGCTAGAAAGACTTAGTAAGCTCCTATGGTTGTGTGGCTTCAGTTAGAGACCAATGGAAGGCTATTTAAACTTCAGATTTGATTTACAAAGTTCCGATTTAAACTTTGGAGTTTAGCTTCGGGGGTGCCAAGGTATCATCTAGGTGCCAAGTCCCAGAACTTTGCCAACTGTTACCGCAAGCTCTTGTGCATAGTGAAGCACTACCTACCTTACACCGACATACTTCAAGTCGAATCTCTTTTCTAAATAGAGTTGGTACCTACGTAGCTATTCTGGTAGCAACCCTATCCACTGTACACTTAGTATTTGCCCATGATTTTGCTATCACTGAAGTTACCATCCTCCTGAAAAATCAAGGATCCTATCAGATCGATATGCGCACTGACGTGGATGCACTGGCTCTAGGTGTTTCTCCTACATCTGATTCTGCTCAGGTCGTTGCTAAATTGAAGGCAATGTCCGCTGACGATTTGAGAAAAACAATAGAGCAGGTACAGCAAACCCTACAGCGACGCGTGAGACTGCGGTTCGATGGTATCAAACAAACGTCGACAATCACCTTCCCAGAATATGAATCACGACTAGCAGTAGAAAATGCGATACCCACCATCTTCGGCTTGACGGCCCGCTTTTCAGGAATGATTCCTGTTGGATCGAAGGAGATGTCTTTTGGAGCTTCGCGGGCCTTTAAGGTTGTTCACCTTACAATCTTGGATGAACTAGCCGGGAAAGCGGTTCAAAGTCCATTGGGTGTGGGGGAAGATAGCGCACCGTACAACCTCAGGGATAATGTTTCCTCTACCGTGGGTCAAAGGGTAGTAGCTTACCGTTACTTACTGCTAGGGTTTGAGCACATCCTGCCAGAAGGCCTGGACCATATTCTGTTTGTGTTGGGCTTGTTCTTGTTGAGTAACAGTTTTCATGTGCTAATTTGGCAAGTGACAGCCTTTACCCTGGCTCACTCTATAGCGTTAGCTCTCTCTAGTTATAATCTCGTTTTGCTTTCTTCAGGTCCAGTGGAATCTCTGATCGCGCTTTCGATTACTTATGTAGCTGTGGAGAATATTCTGACAACTGAGTTGAAACCGTGGCGACCGGCAGTGGTCTTTTGCTTTGGTTTGTTGCATGGCTTAGGTTTCGCTCAAGTCCTGGGCCAACTAGGTCTACCACGAGAATATTCCCTCACAGCGTTGATGACCTTCAATATCGGGGTGGAGTTGGGTCAGATTAGTGTGCTGATGCTAGCGTTCTTGGCCGTAGGGTGGTTCCGTGACAAAAACTGGTACCGTTGGGCGGTGGTACTACCCAGTTCGGTGATGATCTGTTTAACCGGGCTCTACTGGGCTATTGAAAGGACTTTCTTTTGAGGTAGCGTGGAATGAACTGTAGCCTGAATCATAAGAATTCGGGTCGGTGTAGGATTACTACGGCTAAAGATACAACTTCTTATCCAGAAGGCATGGAAAATATTTTCAAAGGAGCTCTTAAACTACAATCCATTTGTTCCAGGTGTTCCCTCACCAAACAAGAGTAACTAAAGTTATAGTCGTCGCTAACTAGGTCTCTCTCATGAAAGAGATAAGTACTGAATCCTTCTTCAGAGTAATTTGCCTATTGAATAAAGTACCGATCAAAATTCTAAATCTCAAGAATTTTGGGAAATCGGGTGAGATTACGATAGCCCTTAGGTGTGATAAGGACAAGATCCTCTATCCGTACGCCGCCAACTTTTGAGTAGTAAAGACCCGGCTCTATGGTTATCACTTGACCGTGTCGTAGGATGGAATCTGTTCTGGAGCCTATATGTGGAGGTTCATGAATTTCTAAACCCACCCCATGACCCGTACCGTGGAAGAACCCCTGCATCCGGCCATGTTGTAGACCTGTGGAGAAACCTTCCTGTTCGAAGTAGGTGGATATAGATTGGTGTATTCCCCCCCCACTGGCCCCAGGCCTCAGCTGGTTCAGCGCCTGCAGGTGGGCTTTCACCACTGAGTCATATATGGTTTTGACCTTGTCGGCGGCCCGACCTCGCACTATTGTTCGAGTGATATCGCCCCAGTAGCCGGACTTTTGCGACCGAGGGAAAATATCTAAAATGATGGGTTCGTGGGCCGGGAGCGGACCGTGACCTTCATTATGAGGGTCACAACCCTGGAGGCCACCGGCGACGATCGTGTGAGTCGCTAGATAACCGTGGCTCAATAGAACTGTGTTAATTCTATATTTCACCCTTTCAGAGGTAAGTTTGACGCCATTATGGAGCAACTGTCCGTTGGAAGTGATTTGAGTCTCTCGAATGAGATCAATAGCAGCCTGTAAACCTTTTTCAGCGGCTTGCTGCGCTCTTTCGATTTCCTTGATCTCGTTCCTTTGTTTGATTTCCCGCTCGTCGAGAAAGGTGCCTGGCTTAATCTGTATATGGTATCCCCGTCGACGCAGTTCCCATGCTAGCCCTGCAGGAAATAGGTAGGGAACAAGCACCGTGTGAATGTTTTTCTGTGTAAATAACTTATCAAGTACTGCGGACGTGTCGAAAACTCGGACGCCATCCTGTCGGAGTTGCTTCTGTATTTGAGATAAAGAAAGAACCTGATCAACTCGTGCTTGGAGGCGGGCACGATCAATCTCTAGGTCATTCATAACCATATGGGATTGTCCACGATATTGGAAATAGATGAATGGATCTGGAGCGAAGAACTGAGTAGCATAAAGTATATCAGCGTCCCGGTCACTAGCAGCAAACATCAGACGGATATCCACTTCAGAAAGGTGAGGCTTTTTCTTGGAACAAGCACGAGCCATAAGCCAAAATAAGCTATCCCGACTCAGTGATCGGCTTGAGCCGGGTCTACTACCGACAGATCATTTCCAGGGAGTTCTGTCATTAGGGTACATATGGCGTCGACGGTCTGTCTCACTCGTCGAGGTCTTGATGCATAGTTGTTGAGCATGATTGAAAAAGCTAGTCTGCCATGGTGGAGGCTCATCACATACCCGGAGAGAGAAGAAACGAATCGAAGACTTCCCGTTTTTGCAAGCACCCTTCCTTCGGCTACGGTGCCTTTCATGCGTTGTCTTAGGGTTCCATCTTTTCCGGCCACAGACAGGCTTTCCCTGAAGAGCTGACCCTGAGGGTGGTGGTCCATGTACTGCAATAAGCGAACCACCGACTCAGGTGTTAGCAAGTTAGTGCGTGATAGTCCCGAGGCATCACTAAAGTTGAGCTGCGCTTCGGAGATTCCAGCCTTAGCCAGAAATTCCTTAACAGCGGCAATACCTGTTGACAGGGAGCCCACACCGGAAAACTCTGCTCCCAAGGCACGCAGCAGCATCTCTGCATAAAGGTTTCGGCTGGTTTTCATTAGGATTTTTAGAGTTTCACTGAGTGGTAAAGAATGCCAGTTGGAAAGCTGTTGGTGATCTGGGTAGTTAAATTGTCTTTGTTGAACTTTGTTTGTGGAGAGCTTACCTTCTTGTAGGACTTCGAGTGGATTCAGAATTCTCGTAGTGGGGTGACCGCTGACAAAAACTCCACGCTTTTCCAGGGAGGACTTAAGAAGTTGGGCAGCATAAAGGGCCGGATCAGGAACGGAAAGGGCATAGGTCAAGGTAGGGTGTTGTCTGGGGACTTTACCCAAAACTGTCAACCTTGTGCCGGCGGCATTTCGTCCGATCTTGATCATTACCTTTTGTCCCCGGGGTATAGTCTTGACTCCATTGATCACGATGAGGCCCTCTTGCCTAGGCGTGATTTCAATTAAGGCGGATTCCCCGCTAGCTTCACCGGGCGATAGGAGCGCATAATATAGGTTTTCATAGACCGCCAGTGCACTGCTCGCTGCACCATATGCCCAGAGCAAATCTTCATGATCCCAGTTGCGGCCGTAGGGTTCATGCAAGAATAAGGTGGTATCTGCGATGATGTCTCCCTCGACCCGCTGAATTCCCTGCTGAATCAGCTGGTCAGCTATCTCCTCGATGAATAGAGATGAACTAGTAACGGGCAAATCTTCTGAACCTGGCTGGTAGACTCGCCGTTCTAAGTTGGGATCCCCTCGACCTGCCAACACCAGATTTCCTAGCACACGTCCCTGCCTGTCGAGAAAACCTTCAAGGAAGACAGGTGTCTGGAACCGATGATCTGCTGCCCAGTGGTCCAAAGCTGCCGCCGTGATAAATAATTTCATCCCTGAAGCAGGCAGGAAACGTTTCTGTTCGTTGTGAGTAAATAAAATTTCATTGTTTTCGAGGGAGACGATTTGGATGCCCCAAAAGGCCGACTTAAACTGAGGTTGATTAATCAGAGATGAAATGCGGGCCTGGAAGGAAGAAAAGGTATTCTGTTCAGCTGCAGGCAATAAATTATTGGAGCAGGCCAGAGAACCTAATATGAAGAGTAAGGCCAAACGGACAGGTTGATAGGACAAACCTATTGGCCAGGTTGTTATCAATGGTCGGATAGTCTTCAGAGTAGGGAGGCTGTAATCTTTCATCGAAGCAACTCTTCCAAAGCTGTTGCTGTATCAGTGTCCATGTCTCGATACTTTACAATGGTAGGACAAGCTACTTGAATCCCATGCTTAGAGGCGAAATCGCCTCGGGCCCGGCGACTCCCAGGTACGACAACGGCATTCTCAGGAATAATGAGAGGAGTTTCCCCGGATTTCCGGTAAATGCGGTTGGTCACCAAATCAAAGACCGGTGTCGAACCCGTCAGAATGGTACCAGCACCTAGTACTGCTCGGGTTTGGACAATAGTACCATCGTAAATACCGCAGTTTCCGCCTACCAGCACGTCATCTTCAATGATGACGGGAAGAGCTCCTACAGGTTCTAAAACCCCTCCCACTTGGCTACCAGCGCTCAAATGGACACGTTCGCCAATCTGAGCACAAGAGCCAACCAATGCGTGGGAATCGACCATGGTTTCGTCGCCAACATAGGCCCCGACGTTGACATACATGGGGGGCATGAGAGTGACCCTCAGACCCAAATAGGCTCCTCTTCGGACGGCAGAGCCTCCAGGCACCAAGCGGATACTAGAGGTAAAAGACCTCAAGTCTTTGAGCGGATAAGTGTGTTTATCGCAGAATTGGAATTGTTCGTTCAACGAAAAGTCGGTTACCGAGCCAAGCCTAAATCCCAGAAGAATTCCCTGTTTAACCCAATCATTAACATGCCAATCGCCGTCTTGTTTTTCAGCTGCTCTTATCTTACCCGAGTCCAACTTGTCAATGAAGGCCTCGAATATGGAGTGAGAGTCATCATCCAAGTTCTCAGCCGTTCTGGCAAAGTGAAGTGGAATGAGTTTTTGTAGTTTAGCTGGGGTCATCTTTCAGTAAGACACAAGAAGGATTTGAAGAAATGGACTTCGAACATAAAAGCTAAATCAATCCTAAATTTTGGAGGGTGCTCTGTAGTTTTTGCCGGTTGCTTGACTGCATGGGGACCATAGGTAAACGGTAGACCTCTTCGATCAAGTGCATCATTGACATCGCCGCCTTCACCGGGACGGGGTTGGTTTCCAGAAAATTGGCGCGCATCAGTTCATAAAGTCGGTAGTGAATTTCCCGAGCTTGTTGCCATTTACCCTCCATGGCGTCATGAATCATCCGAGTGAACTCGCCTGGAACCTCATTTGCGATCACCGAAATACCCCCGTCACCTCCAAGTGCTATCAGAGCGAGAGCGAAGGAGTCGTCACCAGCTAGAACACTGAAATCAGGTGGCCTATCCCTCAGAATTCCCATGATTTGATCGAGATCTCCAGACGCCTCTTTGATTCCCACTATGTTGGGAATCTCGGATATTCGCAGGAGAGTTTCGAGTTGAATGTTCACTCCCGTTCGTGCGGGAATATTGTAGATAATGATAGGAACATCAGATGACTCGGCGATCTCCTTGAAGTGATGGTAGTGTCCTTCTTGGGAGGGCTTGTTGTAATAAGGGGCAACCGAAAGCACCCCATCAGCCTCAATCTTATTGGCGAAGCGGGTGAGCTCTATAGCACGTTGGGTATTGTTGCTACCACCTCCAATGATGACTTTAGTCCTGTTGTTGACGTATTCTACCGTTAGCTCACAGACTCGGAAATGCTCTGCATAGTCCAAGGTAGAAGCCTCGCCGGTAGTTCCACAAGGAATAATGGCATCAACCCCTGCTTCAACTTGAAGCTCAATTAGCTTCTTCAAGTGGCCTTCGTGAACCTTACCTAACCGATCGAAGGGTGTCACCAGGGCCGTCATGGCCCCCTGAAATTTAGGGACGCTGCTCATTCAATTTTCCTCCTATTCGAAAGGTAATCTGGCTAGCGATTTTCACTACACTTGCCGATTCTATCATTGTTCTTAAAGGCCTCAACTTTACGTCGTGAACTCAGTTATGCAGAATGTCATCCAGAACCTGATTGAAGGTATAAATTCCTTTTCGCGACTGGATCCATCTGGCAGCCAATAACGCACCTTGGGCAAAGTCGGCACGAGAACGAGCTCGGTGAACCAGTTCCACGCTGTCAGCGACAGAGTCAAAAATAATCGAATGAGTGCCTGGAAAATAACCAGCACGAGCTGACAACAGATGGAGTTCATCTGATGTAATCGGTCGATTCAAACATTCACTGATTACCCGGCGCTTCCGGGGAAAATGGTTTAAGATGATATTTCCAATTTCGTTAGCTGTTCCACTTGGACTATCTAATTTGTGGCGGTGATGAGTCTCCATGGCGAAGACATCGTAACCTTCAAAAGGATGAAAAAGCTGGGCTGCCTTTTCGATGAGTTGGAGAAAAAGATTAAGACCCAGAGAAAAGTTTGGAGCATACACGCAGGCAGTCCCGTTTTTTTCTATCGCCTTCTTTACTAGGGAGAGATGCTGATACCAGCCTGTGGTCCCTACGATTACAGGTTTTCCTAGTTGAGCTATGCGTAGAATATTGGACGGTGTGGCTGGGGGTTTGCTAAATTCAATGCAGACATCTGCCTCATCCAGCAAATTCTCAGTGATCACGGGAGAAACGAGTCTCCCTCCGCCGGGGCTCACACGAGCGATAATGTGATGGCCTTGGGCTAGGGCAGCCTGCTCGACTTCCTTTCCCATCTTACCATAGCCAATGATCGCGATCTTCATCGTAGCCTCAGGTGTTAGATCATGATTGTCCTAGCAGATGAAGTAAATCAATCCACACGGGAAGGATATACTAACGAACTATATCATCTAAACTGGTAGCCGATCGAATGCGTCTAGTGCTTGCATTGTTCTTGACCACGGATTCTGAAGGGCTATCCCTCTCACTCTTATGAAGAGATCACGGTGTTTCATTCCAAGGAGTTCCGAGACTTACCAGGTTAGTAAAGAGGCGGATTGCTCCAGAGACACCTGCCGGTAGCTGGCGGAACCAAGAGTATGAAGTCAGTATATAGTGGCCTTTCCCATAGTTTGCTACCAGCAATCCTCCATCGAGCCATGGTTCTCCGGGGTCATGGGAGGCTAGCAGAGCGCTGAAACGTTCATCCCTTTCTTGAATAAAGTAAAGCCCGCGTTCTTGAACCCAGCCGGAAAAGTCCTCTTGTGTAATTCTGTTGGGATATTGGAATACTCGGTGTTGAGGTTCGAGCATAGTTATAGGTGCAGTCTCGTCGGTGACTCGATGGTTTCGGTCCACTATCCTGGTGGAGAAGGGGGCGTATTGGCCGAGATTCCAGGTATTGGGGGTGTTGTATTGAACTAGGAAGACCCCGCCATTCTTAACGTAATCAAGAAGGCGAGCATTATATTCCACCAAGTCAGTTCGTACATGGTAAGCTCGAATACCCGCTACGATACAATCGTAGTCTGCCAACTGACCTGAAGCTAGGTCCTGGGATCTCAAGGTCTTGACCGATATACCCAGCTGTGTGAGAGTGGCAGATACGCGATCCCCGGGACCCATGATGTAACCAATCTTCAATTTCTCCGGTATTTGAAGGTCCAAAGCCTCCACCTCAGAGTGAGCCGAGGTGGCAAGGAGGCTATTCCATCGATTAAAGACTGAAATCATTCGGAATTGCTCAGTAAACTGTGTATCGTCAAAGTGAGCAATCGCTTGGAATTTTAATCTTCCGAACCTGACTGGAGCGGAAGAAGCCGATACCTGAAACTGAAAGTCAGCTGTTTGATTCGGTTGAGGAATAGAAAAAGAGAACTCTTCCGGTGACACCTTCCAGCCGTTTGGGGGGTGCAGCTTTAGTTTTCCCTGCACCTTTTTAGGGGAATTATTGCGGACTTTGACTTGAATTGTGCGAGGCCTCGAGGCCGTAGTAAGGGGCACCAAGTAGAGTTCAGGGCCCACCTCTAGGTTGATTATTGGCACAAGATGAATCGGAATCCTCCGTGTACCCTTGAGACGGTCAATTTGTAAGTACTCGAGGGGCTTTTCCATGCGGAGGGGTACTCCTTGGTAGCTGTAGTCAAGCCAAATTTTCATCAAGTGGGGTGATAGGGGAGCATTGATCAGACGAACATCATCGATCGTATAGACATCATCTTTCCTAGTTCGACGTTTCCAGTGAGTCCGGGTTGGTAGTGCCGAGGGGATGACTTTCCCGTGGAGGTTGAGTTTCATCTCTTGACCCGCTTGTAGTAACGGGAAGGGCCCCACGAGAGATTCTGTTCGGAGCACCTCACTTTCCCCACCGATTCCCTTAAGTTGGAGGGCCTTCCTCGATCGATTGACCACCTTAATCTTGATACGGAAAGACTGTCCGGGAGTAAGTGAGGGGTCATCGATATTGGCCTCGAAGGACAGTCCAGTAGCCCGATTTAGAGTGTCGAGAAAATCTTGTTCTTTGTCAGCAAGAAAAAATTGGATAGGTGCTGAGTTTAGGGATGAAACCCTGGTGTCCCTGCATTGTTTTTGAATATCGCGAAGCTTTTGTAGGCCCTTAATCAGTGCCGGTAAGCACAAGGAAAAATCGAATGCAGAAAAACTAGTGAGAGCTTGGTCGACATGCTGTTCTACCGCAGTCAGTTGAGTCCTAAGCCGACGATATTCGGATGAGCCGGATGGGAGAACATCACAGAGAGAGGTGAGTCGTAGGTTCAGGGCCTGTTGAAATGAGGGTTCTTGGCTGACAATGTCACCTGTTGGAATCGATAGCTCAGCGAGTTGAAGTTGGACCGGATAGTTGCCAGGGGAAGCGTGGCTATGCCCCATTCCTTGAGACCGGTGATGGCGGTAACCTTGGGCACCTAGTTGCTGAAAGGAGGCTCCTAACAAGGAAGCGTGTTCTCCAGCATTGATGGAAAAAACCTCTGGATTCCTCTCGCCTACGTTGCCCAAATATAACCTTTGGGGCTGCCAAGCCATGAGTCCCTGTAGGAGCTGTTTTGGAAATCGGTTGGAGTTTCCCGAGATCTGATAAGCCTCACGAGCTAGAATCCCGGCAGCCTGATGATGTCCGTGGCCATCACCTGTTGTTCCATTGAAGACAGAGATGATGACTTGAGGACGGAAGGACCGAATGGCTCGGACCATGTCCCCTAGGATCATCTCGTGACCCCACTTGCTAAGAGTCTCTTCCGCGCTTTTGGAAAAGCCAAAATCAAAAGCCCGGGTGAAATACTGCTGAGCCCCATAGTATTCGTTGGCCGCCATCATCTCGCCGGTTCTGACGAGCCCCAGGGCATCAAAAAGATCTGCACCGACTAGGTTTTGACCTCCTGCGCCGCGGGTTAGTGTAAGAATGGCCGTTTTCGCGTGCAAGCCCCGACTCACATAAGTAACCAAGCCTGCGGGTTCATCATCGGGGTGTGCCGTGATGAATAGAACTCGAGAGATGAGAGGTAAACGCGCAAGTGACTGGGCTAGTCCCACTGCTCCTTGGTCCAAAAAGAGTTCGTGACTTTGGCTATAAATCACCGACAGGGAGGAGAAGCCA
>Ga0310342_100003123_pt1 | contig 10824 bp, 7 predicted proteins | sample S15DNA20500_MG_FD_206155 | JGI IMG/M metagenome (GOLD analysis project Ga0310342, IMG submission 206155) | Marine microbial communities from station ALOHA, North Pacific Subtropical Gyre - S1503-DNA-20-500_MG | ecosystem: Environmental > Aquatic > Marine > Oceanic | place: Pacific Ocean: North... | reverse complement strand
ATAGGCCCGCGCCAGCACATCGACCGCTTCGGGTTCGAGCAACTCCGGGCCCGGCACGAGGGCCCCGATGTGACCGAGTTCGCGCGCCAACTGCATACCAGCCCGAAGGGCGGCACCTTCGCCCTGGGCAGCCGGAAGACGCAAGACACGCACCCCGCCCTGCTCCAGGTGGCTGACCGTATGGTCGGTGCTTCCCTGGTCCACCACAATCACCGCGCCGCAGCGATGCAGCAGCGCCTGCGCCTGCTCGAGCACCACCTCTCCATCGTTCCTGCTCACCAGCAGGCCCACCAGTTCCTCGATCCTGCCGTCGAGCGTCTGGACCTTGCTCTTCTGCTCAGGAACCGGTGTGTCGGGCAGACGGACTCGCGTCATGACGAACTCTCTCTCAGCAAGGTCACAGCGTGCATGCCGCCGCGTCCCACAGATACGATCAGCGCGACGGGACCGCAGCGGAGATCCCCCCCAGCATTGACCGGCAGAGTCGAGTCCGCCAGCAGGAGCGCCGAAAGAGCGACCCTGAACGAGCCGTCTGCAGGGTGGACCCCCACCCGAAGGTGGTGGTCAGCAGCAGGCAGTTCGCGCCCTGCTACGCGACGCAGGGCCTCGTTCAAGACGACATCCCCAGGGCTCGACGACATGACAACGCCGAGCTCCGACGGCTCGACATCCGATTCCAACAAAGCGCGGCTCAGCAAGCGGCTCACAGCCTCCTCGCTGGTGGCCATCGCAAACGGGGACCGGACAGGGGCACAGCCGGTCCAGGTACCCAGGTACTCCGCCAGCACGGAAGCGCCGCGCGCAGCGGCCCGCTCGGGTGCCTCCAGCAGGACCATCGCTGCCCCCTCTCCTGCACTTCCCAGCGGCGGCAAACAGTTGGCCGCCTGCATCGCCTGCAGGCGTACCACGCCCAGCTCCTCGGCACCCCCGGCAAGAGCCCCGGAAAAGCGGCCTGCACGGATCCCATCGGCAGCCCAGCCGACAGCCTCCTCACCACAGATCTCGTGTTGACAGAAGGTCTGCGAGGGACCCTTCATTCCGAACAGGATGCCGACGTAGCCCGCCCCTGCGTTGGGCACCAGGTTGGGAAAGCTCATCGGATTCGCCAGCGCAGGGCCCTTGTCACGCAGCCGAGACAGGAAGCGCCAGGTCTCATCGAGAGTTCCCAGGTCCGTGCCGACGCCCAGAGCCAGGTCGTCAGTAGCATCGTCACCGTCGAGTCCCGCGTCCTCGCACGCCAGGGCGGTCGCGACGCAGATCATTCGTGACAGGCGATCCATCCGCCGCAGCATGGAGCCCGCCCCGGGCAGGAAGTCCCTCGCCTTGAAGGCAGCGAGGGTCGCCGCCGGGTCGCCGTCGTCGCGGGCCGCGACAGCCGAGTGACCAGCACGCCAGTTGCCGACGAAGGCTCGCCTGCCCACACCGAGCGGGCTGAGCAGACCGACGGAGGTAACAAGCGGTCGGCTCACAGCTTCTCCAGGCACAGCGACGCATCGTTGCCACCAAAAGCAAACGAGTTGGACAGCAACACATCGACCTGCTGATCGCGTGCGGCTCCGGCGACGAAGTCCTCGAGAGCGATCTCGGGATCAGCCTCTTCCCACCCCGAGGTCGGCGGCAGGAAGCCATGCTGCAGAGCCAGGGTGCAGGCCGCCAACTCCAGGGCTCCCGAGGCACCGAGCAGGTGCCCTACCTGCGACTTCGTAGACGAGACCGGCAGCGCACGCGCTCGGGGCCCGAACACCTGCTCCACGGCCCTTGCTTCCGCTTTGTCGTTGTGGGGAGTCGCGGTGCCGTGGGCATTGATGTAGCCAACCCGCTGCGCCGGGATCCCGGCATCGTCGAGGGCGAGTCGCATTGCCTGCGCGGCACCCGCGCCGTCTCCTCTCGGCTGTACCAGGTGGTGCGCCTCGCTCACGGCTCCGAATCCGGCCAGGCGGGCGAGAGCCGTCGCGCCGCGAGCCGCGGCGCTGTGCTCGTCTTCCAGGACAAAGAACGCTGCGCCTTCCCCGATGCACATGCCGTCACGGCGGCCGTCAAAGGGCAAGGGGCGCTCCGCTGCGACCAGCGAGAGGCTGTTGAAGCCGGCATGAGTCAAGCGGCACAGGGCATCCGAACCACCGGCAATCACCCGGCTGCAGCGCCCGGCACGCAGCCAGTGCAGCGCGGTTCCGATCGCGTTGCTCGCCGAGCTGCAGGCAGTGCTGATGGTGGATACCGGACCGCGAAGAGCCAGGCTGTGGGCAAGAATGGCGGCAGTGCTGCCCACCGGGCTCACCAGGAACCGGCTCGGTTCGGCCGCCTGCCAGTAGTCTCCCCCCTCGTCCAGGAGCAACAGCGGCTCCTCGGCCTCGAGGGTACCGGCCGTGGAGCCGCCGAAGGCGAGCCCCAGGCCCGGGTCACTGCAATCACTGCCGTGCAGGCCGGCCACCGCCAGGGCCTCGGCAACCGCGGCCAGGCCGTACAGGGCGGCGCGTCCGTAGCCTGAGGTCAGCCGCAAGCCCACCGCCCGTGCGGCCATCGACAGGCTGTCCGGGTTCGGCTCGGGCACCTCGGCTGCTGCTGCCGATCGATAGTCCGACGCGTCGAAACGCGTGATGGGAGCCACCCGACACTCGCCCGAACGCAGCAACGCCTCCAGCGCAGCGACGCCGTAGCCTGCCGGACTCACCACCCCCATGCCGGTGATTACGATGCGTTCGGAAGGACTCACGCCGACTCCGGGATCCCCCGGCGCACCACGATTTCAGCCTGACTGATCATGCGGTGGTGCACCCATACCTCGCCGTCCAACATCACCAACTCCCCGAAAACTCTCTTGCGCCGGATCTTGATGGTCAGTCGATCTCCAGGGCGGGCCTGGCCGCTGAAGCGCACCCGATCCACTGAGGCCAGCAGGCCCTGCTCGGTCTGCTCACTGCCGTCACTGAGACCGTGGAAAGCCGCAGCCGCCTGGGCCATGGCCTCGACGGTCAGCAGCTCGGGGAACATGCGCAGGGAGAAGCTGTCTCCCTGACGGGGAAACTCGTAGCTGAACAGCGCAGCCTCAGGGCCGCTCTCTTCAAGCCGGGTCAGGAACAGAAAAGGGGGCTGGTGGGGAATGGGCAGCACGGCCCCTACCGGAGGAGACGGCATCAAGTCTGGTGAGCGTTGATGTGCTGAGCAATCGTCTGTACAGAACGAAAAACGGTGGGGCCGTCGTCCTTGTTCACGGTGACCTGGTAGTGCTCCTCGAGGGCCACGGCAAGTTGCAGGGCATCGAGGCTGTCGAGACCCAGCCCGTCGTCGCCGAACAGTTGGCCGTCCAGGGGGACTTCGGAGGGTTCGTACTGCTCGCCTAGATTCAGGGCTTCGAGCAGCAGTTCCCGGACCTCTTCGGGGCTTACCTCGGCCATTCCTGCGCGCTCCTGGGAAGCCGCTCGGCGGCGGACCGAGCGAACTCGCTGGGTATACCCGAAATGGCGCGCCCTGGAAAGGCGACCGAGCGGGCCTAGGGGTCCGGCGCATCGGTACCTGGAACCCACTTTGCCAGCAGCGCCGGTAACAAGACGACCGAGGCCAGAAATGCCAACAGCAGCGCGAGTCCTGCGGCCCTTCCGAACTCAGCCAGGGCGTCGAAGCGTGAGAACGACAGGACGCCGAAAGCCGCCAGGGAGGTGACCGTAGTCACAAAGATCGCGCGGCCGGCACCTGAGATTGCATTCGACAGGCTGCCGGGCCTGCCATCCTCAAGGTAGCGGGCCAACATAAACAGGTGGTCATCAATTCCGACCCCGATGAGCAGCAGGATCCCAGCCATGGTGAACGGCGTGATGGCGGTGCCGGTGGCTCGGTGCACGGCGACGAACACCAACAGCGAGACCGACAGCGGCAGGAAGGCTGACAGGACCAGCTTCGGACGCCGATAGATGAGCCCCAGGACCCCGAGCAGGCCCAGGGTCACCATGAGCAGCATCCTCGGCAGCCGATGCTCGAGCAGCGCGGCAGAGTCCGACTCGACCAGGGCAATCCCTGTCACATACGACGTCACTCCCGCAGCCGCCTCCGGTGCCGACTCGCGAAGTAGTGCCGCTGTCTCGGCCACAGCGCCGGACGGATACACGCGAGTCAGCACGCGCAGCTCCCCTCCGGCCCGGTGCAGGTAGCGCTGGTCGAGCCAGCTCAGCCACCGGGCATCGAGAGAGGACCCCTCGCTGGGCCCGGAAAGTGAGGAGAGCGCCGGCTCGAATGCTCCGGCCTTGAAGCCCTGTTCGGAGAGTGCCGTTCGCATTGCAAGCACCGCAGCCTCGAGGTCGACCCGTTGCCGCAGACGCTCGCGCCGCGTTGCCGCCGTCGCGGCCGCCGGGCGCAGAGTAGCCAGGCTGTCGAATCCCGAGATCCGGTTCTGGTTCTGTAGCTCCGCGAGGACCTCATACCAGCGATCATTGGCCGCAAGCACGGCCTCGCTGTCGCTGCCACGCGCCAGCACGAACAGTTCGCCGCCGTCTTCGTCAAAGTGAGCTTCGAGCGCGCGCTGCACCCGGACCGCGGGCAACTCTTCGGGCTGAAAGCCGCGTAAGGTCGCCTCGTAGCGGCCCTGACCCGCAAGCGCGCAGAGCCCCAGCACGGCCACGGTGACGAGCGCCAACAGCAGACCCGAACGCCGATACAGGGACGCCGCGAGGGAGGCTGCAGCAGCCACCCCGACACCGGGATCAGGGCGGATGCGCTCGCCGAGCAGAGCCCACAGTGCCGGCAGGACCGTCAGCATCACCAGTCCATTGATCAACACTGCGCAGCCCGCCAACAAGCCGATCTGTCCCTGCACCGGGTCCAGTAGCGGCAGCAGCAGCAGGGCACCTGAGGTGCTGAGAGTTGCCATCAAGACCGCCGGCCCGACCTCGCGCAGAGCCGCGAGCGCCGCTTCGTCCGGGGGCAGCCCGGTCCGTTCCGAACGGTAGGCACTGATCATGTGGATCGCGGGGTCGATTCCCAAGCCGAAGACGATGGCAACAAAGCCGATCGCCAGGGGGTTCAGAGGTCCCATGAGGTAGCCGGCACAGCCCAGGGTGATGAGCACCGAGACGGGCAGGAGCATCAGCACGATCGCAAGGCTCCTGAGCGACCGATAAAAGCCCAGGTACAGCAGCAGGATCACGACCAGAGAAGCCAGGGACAGCTTGCCGGCTTCGGCACGGGTCGCCTGAGAGATCTGCCAGGACTGCACCTGCGCGCCTGTCAGACCAAAGCGAAAGGCGAAGGCCCCGTCCGCCGCTGCCATCACCCGCTCGTGGATCGCCTCCAGCTCGGCGTTCAGTCCTGCATGCAGGAGATCGCCGGACTGAGCGACCGGCTTGATGAGCAGAACCAGAGCATTTCCATCGGCGGAGATGAAGCCCTCCCCTGTTCCGCCGAGGCGAGGCATACCGCGCGACATATGTTCGCCGAGAAGTTCGAGCAGACCGAAGGGATCCGCTCGCAGCAGCCCGCGCATTTCCGGGTCCATCGGTCCCGAGAGAGACTGGCGCAGCACCCCCGCCCGGCGCGCTGCTGCCTCGGGTGACAGCGCTGCAGCGACGGCATCCAGTTCGGACTCATTGATGAGTCCGAACAGCGCGCGCGGATCACGGCTGGGCAGGCCCTGCGCGGGACGCCACCGGCTCTCCTCTACCCAGGGAGACGCCGCAAAGGCGTCCGCCAGCAGCGAGCCCAGTGCTTCGAGCCGCTCGGGATCCGCGGCCGTACCGGGTGCCGCCTCGAGCAGGCCGTACACGGCATCGGATCGGGACAGCCCCTGCAGCACCAGGCCCAGGCCTTCGGAGGCCTCGCTGTGAGCCGGGACCAGGGCACCGAGATCGGTGGCAACCTGCAGGCGCAACAAGCCGGGTACGCTGAGCGCGAGGAGCAGCAGGGCGCAGCACAGCACTGCAGCCGGCCGGCGAATCCCCAGCTCCCCGAGCCGCACGGCGAGACGACTCATCAAGGAGCGACCTTCTCTCCCGGCTTACGGAACAACTCCTCAGCGAGGGGCTCGTTGAGCTCGACATCAGTGAAGACAATGGTGGTTGTGTCTCCACCGGCCTCCTCCATGACGACCTCCTGAAGGGCCAGGGGCTGCCCCCCGACCCGCAGGCGCACGGACTTGAAGGGAACGGCACGAGCGGGACTGCGCGGGCGCAGCCGGAACCAGCCCTCACCCAGATCAGCCGCAACAAAGTGCTTCTCCAGTCGCCCCAGACGAAGGAAGAACAACGCCTCCATCAGCTCGGCCATGCGCGATGCGGCCGGCGGAAGCCGGCGCGCACGGGTCCGTCCCGGGGTCATGCCGGACAAAGAGAACAAGCGACCGTCGGCGAGCAGAAGTCGCGCGCCCTCGTCATAAGTCCAGAGCAGGCGACGACCCTCGCTGCGCAGCTGGAGGAGCCCGGTGCGCACCACCTCATCGACAAACAGGTCCGAGCTCTTGCTCTGCCGAAAACGGGACTGGACGGTGCGGTGTCCGGCAAGGGTCGCCGCAACGGCGACAAAGCTGGCCGGGAAGCCGTCGCTGAGAACCGGCGCAGGCGGGCGCTCGGGCTCGACAGCCAGGGCGCTGGCAGTCGCCGCCAGGACGATGACGGCAAGGGTGGCGGCCACGGCGCGTGCGAGGGCCGGCCGGCTGGGAGTCCTTGCGGCAGCGGGATGGGACGATGGCTCCTCCCGATACGCCGGTTCATCGAGCAGTTCGGCCACTGTGACCGGCTCGAGGCCCCGCTCGGCGAGCCCCGCCAGTACATCCGGCAGCGCCGCCACGGCGGGCGGTGCCTCATCGCGATGCCGATCCGGACCCGCGTCGTGCATCAAGACGATGTCTCCGGGCTCCACCGACGACAGGATCCGGTCTCGCACACGTTCGGGAGCCACAGAGCGTCCGTCGAAACTGCGCAGGGACCAGGCAATGGGCACCAGCCCAGCCTCCTGAGCGGCAGCCAGTAACTCGGGACTGACCAGGCCGATGGGCGGACGAAAGAAGCGGGGCCACAGACCGGTCGCGGACGCAATGGCGAGGCTGCCGGCATGGAGGTCGAGCGCCGAGCGCCGGGGCGAGAGCATGACGCGCCAGTTGTGGCGATCCCCGTGGTGGCCGACCTGGTGACCGCGCTCGACGACCTCTCGAGCCACGTCCGGCGACTCGCCGACCCGTGCCCCCACCATGAAGAACGTCCCCCGGGCGCCGACCTCATCGAGCAGGTCCAGGATGCGCCGCGTGTGCACCGGGTGCGGCCCGTCATCAAAGGTCAGCGCCACCTGCTTGCGCTGCCCATTGCCACGCAATGCTACCGCTCCGAACCACTGCCAGCCGGGGTTCAGCGCACCGAGCACCAGCAGCAGCACGAGCGCCGTCAGCAGAACGAACAGGAGCGGCCAGAGGTCCGGTGCCAGCCACCAGACGGCAGCGGCACCGAGGCCCGACGCAGCGAGAACCACAGGTAAGAACAGTCGCTTCATCGCAGAGCGAGTCTACTGGCTCAGGTCCCGGGTGTGTCAGGACTCGTCGCCGCCGAAATCCCGCCAGTCCATCTGAGCGATCTTGGCGACAGCCTCTTCTCCCCCTGTGGAGAAGGCCCCTGCCATGGCCTTTTGCCAGGCTGCCTTGCGGCGCGCCTCCTCCTCAGGACCGATGTCGCCGGCAGCGGGCTCTGCAGCCGTATCGGCCTGCACGTCTGAGGTCTCGGCATCTGCGTCCTCCTGTGCCGCCATCGGTACTGTGGCCATCTCGTCGGTGGCCGCGAACGCATCCACCACGTCGGCACCATCCTGGCCTTCGGCGTCTTCCCTCGTCTCGTCGGCATCCGGCGCCTGGGCACGCTGCTTCTGACCACGCGCCTCCAGAGCCTCCATGTCCAATGCAGTGCCCGAAACCGGTTGACTCAGATCACCACCCGTGGTGGCAGCAACCGGGTCCTCACCGCGAAGAATCGCCTCGTTCCAGGCAGCCAGTCGTCGCTCCTCGGCGCTCTCTCCGGGCGTCGCGGCCTCCTCGTCCTCGTCCTCTGCCTCTGCCTCCTCCCGCGCCTCTTGAGTTTCCTTGAGGTCGCCGAACAGCACCGCGTGCGGAGTGATCCCCTCGTCATAAGGATCGAGGATCTCGACAACCCTGCGCTTGAGAACGCTCGACTCGAACAGATCGACTTCTCGCGCCTCGCTGACCGTGCCGTCCGCATTGCGAACAATCATGACCAGCGGAGAAGCGAAGGCCTCAGGATCCCGGCCACCGGAAGTGACCACACCGACCTCGCCGGTGTTGAGCGCGACCAGAGAACCGTATGGATAGCGACCCACCACGTGCACCAGCGCCTTGACGACCACGGGGTCGAAGTGGGTACCGGCCGCGGCCGCGATGCGCTCGAGGGCCTTGACCGGCAGCAGCCCGGGCTGGTCCTCGACCGGCGTGACCAGGGCGTCATAGTGATCGGCCACCTGCAGAATGCGCGTGTACACCGACAGGCTCTTCTTGCCGAGATTGGGGAAGCCTCCCGGGCGCTTGTAGTGCATGTGGTGCTCGAGGTTGACCAGCAGGCGACGCATGAGAGCCGGTCCGTACTCGGCCTGCCGCAGCAGGGACTTGAAGCCGTAGATGCTGTGCAGCCGATGGCGCTCTTCGGCACTGAGTTCCTCGCCGCGCTTGAGGCTCTCCTGCTCGACCACCGCATAGCCGACGTCATGGAACATCGCCGATGCACCAAGCTCGGAGAGCTCGACCCGGTTCAGCCCGAGGTACCTGCCTACCGCGACCGCCAGGGAAGCCACGTTGACACAGTGGTTGTAGTAGTTGTCCTCGACGCCGTGGATCGTGTGCAGCCGCAGGAAGTCATCGCCTTCGGCATCAGCCACGTCGACCAGGTCGTGGACGATCTTGCGGATCCGCAGCGGATTCGCCGCCTCAGACGCCTCTACGGCACGGAAGTAGTCCTTTACCGCCAGCACGCCTTTGGCATAAGCGAGAGCAGCCTCTTCCTGCTCGGTGGCGCCTTCGCCCTCCTCCAGGTCGCTCTCGCCGGCCTTGTAGAAATACGGCTGGTCGAAGCCGACGCCGCTGATCTCGATTTCCTCGAGCGCCTGGCGAATGCCGGCAAGGTTGCCACCCTGCTCCTCGCTGAGTTCCGCCGGCGCCTTGTACTTGAGAAGCAACTGCAACAACTGCTGCAGTTCGTCCTCGCTGGGCGACCGATCAAAGCTGATGCCGCCGATTCCATGGCGGTCGAAGATGTTGACCAGGTACTTGACGTTCTCGAACGCCGCCGACTCCATGCGAATGCGCAGATCGTTGAGATAGACCTGCCCTTCGACTGCAATGAAGTGAACGCTGTGCACCAGGTTCGACAGGTCGTCGAGCGTGCTCGCGAGGCGCTCGAGGGGCAGACGCACCGCCTCGTTCTTTGCGCTGTGCATCGACAGCGTACGCAGCGACATGAAGGTGTAGTTGACCAGGTCCACCCCGAGCTGGCGCATCTGCACCAACTCGCTGTCCATCGGGTCGATGATCGGCTGGTCATCGCCTCCACCCGTGAAGCTGAGCAGCCCGCTCGTTTCTTCGCTCTCGCTCACTGTGCCTGCTCCCGCCGTTTCTCGGCCAACAGCCTACCGACCAGTTGCTTGAAGTCGTCTCCACCACGAGACCTTGCGAGACGCAGCTGGCTAATGGCCTCCTCGGTGCCCACGGCAGCGAGCCCCTCGGCAGCCAGTGTCTTCCACTCAGCCGCGCCGCCGCGGCCCAGACCCGCCAGTCTGCCCAGGGATGCATCCAGCTTGCCGGCCAGGTAGGCGGTCGCATGATTGGCATTGAGATCAGCAATCAACAGCACGACCCGGCGGCGTGCCTCCGAGTCGATAGACTTGAAGCCGCCCTCTTCCAGCCACCTTGACAGCACCTGGGCAAAGCGCTCGTCGCCCTGGTGGTCCATGGCGCCGATTGCCTCCTGGCAGACCTCGAAGTCGTCATCGCGAAGCAAGCGGGAAAAGACGCGCACTGCTCCGCCAGTTACCGGCACCCGGCCCAGGATGCGCACGGACGCGCGCCGGATCGCAGGGTCGAGACTCTCGGTGGCCTGCTCCACCAGAGCCGCAGCCTCGGGAGTGCGCAGCACGTCCAGGCAGCGTAGCGACGCGAAGATAAGGGCCACATCCGCACCCCCGATTGCCTCTTCGTAGAGACTCAGGTCACGCCTCGTCCGCCGCACGAGGGTGCCGGCAAGAATGGTCGCCATCTGCGCACTCATGCTGTGTCCGAGCAGCTGAAGCAGGTCGATGGTCTCCAGGTCGGGAAGCAGTTGCTGCAGCACGTCCCAGACGATGGCCTCGCCCTCCTTGTTGCCTGAGGCCGCCGCAACCAGGGCGGTCAATGCCTCGGCGCTGCTGCACTCCTTCACCATCTGAGCCGCGCCCTCCGTCAGGTTCGGCGGATACACGCCCCCCTCGGCGATGCCACGCAGGTAGCGCAGCAGGCGACGGTAGGTGTCGAGCTCGCGATGCCGCACCAGGTGGCGCCGGATGGGTGTAAGCAGCGGCATGAAGTCGTCGCGAGAGAAGTACTTGGGCTCAAGAAGGCACAACTGAAAGCAGTAATCGAGGAGGTGCAGAAGGCCGACCTCTGCCTCGTGGTCGAGCTCCTCGCGAATGCCTCGGATCTCCTCTTCAGTAATGTGCTCGAACTCCAGCTCGGCGAGGCCGCCACGCATTGGCAGCGGATAGTCCGGGGAGCCCGGCCAGAGACCCGAGAGAAAGGCCATGGCAGCGCCTCCGGCGGTACCGTCGGCGAATGCGCCATCGTCTTCGTCGCCGCCGAACTGCTCCTCGAGCAGATCG
>Ga0310342_100003122_pt1 | contig 10824 bp, 7 predicted proteins | sample S15DNA20500_MG_FD_206155 | JGI IMG/M metagenome (GOLD analysis project Ga0310342, IMG submission 206155) | Marine microbial communities from station ALOHA, North Pacific Subtropical Gyre - S1503-DNA-20-500_MG | ecosystem: Environmental > Aquatic > Marine > Oceanic | place: Pacific Ocean: North... | reverse complement strand
CGCGTCGACGATGGCCGAGCATGGCGCCAGGAAGGTGGAACTGGACGAACTGCTGTCCGCCAGCGATTTCGCAACGATTCACACACCGCTTACAAATTCGACTCACCATCTGATCGGTGAAACTCAGTTAAAGCGGATGCAACCGCATGCGGTGCTGGTGAACGTCGCGCGTGGACCGGTCGTGGACGAAGCGGCGTTGGTCCGGGCACTCACGAACGGTTGGATCGGCGGTGCTGCGATGGACGTTTTGGAGATTGAGCCTGCGCTGCCCAACAATGCGCTTTTTACGCTCCCAAACGTCGTCCTGACACCGCATATCGCTTCCTATAGCGATCAATTCGCCGATCAGTTCTGGTCGCATTCGGTGCGCACGCTGATTGAGATTGCCCACGGCGACATGCCGCTGTGGGTGGCCAACCCGGATGTGACGCCGCGGCAGGTACCGAATAAAATCGATTCCGATTGAACGTGAATATTGAGAGTTCGAGTGCTTCAATGTTCCGACGATGACGGATCGCGGCGTCCGTTGCGTTCCCTCTCACGGCACCTGCATATGCCGGGCGCCAAGTGACCGGTACGTTAAACTACTCGCGCGCGCCGAGCACAACGGGCGGTGAACATGGCGCGCGGTATCGCCGGGCAAAAGTTGTGCCGCCATCATCCGCCGGTCGGCATGCCAATCCGCCAACACCTTGTAACCACATTGCAGGACCTGGAAGCGAATCGCACTGTCATCATGCCCACAAAACTGGAACAACTCGTGATCAACGGCGGCCCCAGCGCCTTCGAGCGCAGTTTCCCCCCGCGGCATTTGTTTGGTCTGGAAGAGAAGCAGGCCGTCGTTGCGCTGTTTGACCGGGCGATCGAGACCGGCCAGGCTATTGGTTACAACGGCGAGGAAGAGGAAACATACTGCGCGCAGTTCGCCCAGTTCATGGGTGGTGGCTATTGCGATGCGGTCAACTCGGGCACCAGCGCGGTTTATGTTGCGCTGCGTGCACTGGAGATCGAACCGTTCACCGAGGTCATTGTCCCGCCGGTCACCGACGCCGGCGGCGTGATGCCGGTGGCGCTGACGAATTGCATCCCCGTCGTCGCGGACACGAACACACATTCATACAACACCGGGCCCGAACAGATTGAATCGCGTATCACGGAGCACACCAGCGCGATCATCATTGCCCACATCGCCGGCATCCCGGTGGATATTGACCCGATCATGGAGATCGCGCGATCGCGTGGCATCAAAGTAATCGAAGACTGTGCGCAAGCTCATGGATCACGTTACAAGGGTCGACTCGTCGGCACGATCGGCGACATTGCCGCATTTTCGACGATGAGCGGTAAGCACCACGCCACGGCGGCGCAGGGCGGTGTTGTCTTCACGCGTGACGAACAGACCGGCAGACGGTGCCGGCGCATGTCCGACCGGGGCAAACCCATCGGCCTTGAAGGTGTGGAAACCACCGTCCAGGGTTACGCCAGCAACGCACCGGTGACCAACGTCGTGGCGTCACATAACCTTAACTCCAACGACCTGGCCGCGGCAGTGGGAATCGTTCAACTGCGAAAGCTGCCCGGTATCATCCAGCGCCGGCGCCGCATCGCTGACACGATCGGAACTGCCATCGCCAAATGTTGCAAGGCCATTCGACTCGTGACCGACCCGCCGCAGTGTCAGAGCGTGTTCTGGTTCCTGGTCTTTGACGTGGACCCGGGCAGGATCTCGGTGAGTAAGGAGCAGTTCAGCGACGCACTTGCGGCCGAGGGCCTGCCATTTCATGCATCATACGTGCGCCCGCAAACCCAGTGGACGTGGTTCAAGCAGCGCGCCGTATTCGGCAACAGCGGCTACCCGTGGTCGTCGCCGCACTACAAGGGCAATCCCGACCAGCCGATGCCATTGCCGCACTTTGACGCGATGGATAAGCGTCTGTGCCGAATGGACTTTCATGAGAACCTGTCGGATCAGGACGTCGCGGCCATCGTCGCAGCATTCGAAAAGGTGGACCACGCGTACGCCAGGTAAACAGACAGGCCCACGAATCAACGTCCATGGGTATTACGTGTCATCGCTGCCCGCTCGTCAACAGTTTGCTCATAAGGGTCAACCTTGCCGGTTTTTAAATCTGACACATTACAGCGGATCGGTTGTGAGCTGTTTGAAGCGGCAGGTTGCACATCGGACGATGCACGCGTCGTAGCCGAACATCTGATTGAGTCCAACCTCTTCGGACACGATTCACACGGCGCGATCCGATTCTGGGATTACGCGCAGGGTCTGCGGACCGGTCTGTATCAGCGCAAGGCCGCGCCTCGCGTTGTGAAAGATCATGGCAGTGCCGGCGTGGTCGACGGCAAGGGCGCCCTTGGTCCGATCGGCGCGACGTTTGCGACGCGGCTGGCGATGGCGAAGGCGCGCGACCTCGGTCTGGCCGCCGTGACGCTGCGCAACACAAGCCACATCGGGCGCGTTGGCGCTTATCCGCTGATCGCCGCGCGTGAAGGCCTGATCGCGCAGATCTTTGTGAACGCCGGCCACCATGGCGTTCATGTTGCGCCCTTTGGTGGGATTGACGGTCGGCTAAGCAGCAATCCGCTCGCATTCGCTGCGCCGCGCCGCGCTGCGGATCCGATCATGCTCGACATGACCACGTCCATGGCGGCGGTCGGCAAGATTTGGGTCGCCGCGAATCGCGGCCAGCCATTGCCCGATGGCTGGATCATCGACAGTACGGGCACGCCATCAACCGACCCCAACGCCCTGTTGGGCGACCCGCCCGGCGCGTTGCTGCCGCTGGGTGGCAGCGTTGGCTACAAAGGCTACGGCCTGAGTTTGCTCGTCGAAATTCTTGGCGGCGCGCTCAGCGGGCAAGGCTGCGCTGCCGGCGAAAAACACGTCGACAGCAACGGAGTTCTGATTGTCGTGTTTCGGATTGATTTGTTCACTGATGAACAGCAATATTACGATGACGTCGAATCGCTGATCGGCCATGTCATGTCAAGCCGTGTTGCGCCAGGTATTGAGAAGATTCTCGTGCCGGGTGAACTTGAGTTCGCCACCGCCCGATTGAGGGAGAAAGATGGCATCGACATCGACCAAACGACATGGTCAAAGATCTGTGGCGAAGCGCGCCATCTGGGAATCGATACGGATGGCTGGACGCGATTGGCGCAATGATACGACATGCAATGCTGCACCGGCGCCGTGTGTCGAACGGGCCCGTATCAGCGGCCGGATGTTGTGGTTTTGAATGCCAGCACCGTCGGCGTGCCGTCGTCAGCGTGAAGAAACACGACCTCCATCGGCATACCAATCACAATCGTTTCGGGCCGTTTTGCGTCAACACCTTCGATCCGCGCCACGGCACGTGGGCCTTCTTCGAGTTCAACAACGCCCGAGCAATAGGGGTGGTCGCGGTCAAACCCCTGCGCCACCATGGCGGGCGGCCCGATCGCAATGCAGGTGAACGCCGCCAGTGTTCCACGTCCGTTCATCGGCGCCCATTCCAGGGACGTGCGATGGCAGTTCACACACAGGGCGCGCGGCGGCACGAACAGCGCCCCGCAATCCGTGCAACGCGAACCCATCAGCTTCTCTTCCTGAAGAAACTGCGCAAACGCGTGATCGTTCAAAGGCCGATCGCTATTCAATGCGATCATCTCCGTTCGAGGATGGTGAACGTGCATGTTCCGCCCGTGCCGCCGAGATTGTGCGCCGCACCGACGCGCAGATTATTGCCGGGAACCTGCCTGGCGCCAGCCGTGCCGCGAAGCTGCTCCCACACTTCGATCAATTGCGCCGTTCCCGTCGCGCCCACCGGGTGGCCCTTGCACTTGAGGCCGCCGGATGTGTTGATCGGTTTGGGCCCGTCCAGACGCGTCGCGCCCTCGGCCACCGCTTTGCAGCCGGCGCCCGCATCGAAAAAACCCAGGTCTTCGATGTGAAGCAACTCGGCAATCGAGAAGCAGTCGTGCACCTCGGCGAACTGAATGTCGTCAGGCCCGAGGCCCGCCATGTCGTACGCCTCTTTGGCGGCATAGCGTGTGGCTTCGAAACTGGTCAGGTCCGCGGCAGCGTGCAAACCGCGCCCACTGGCCTGGCCAAGGCCCGCCACATACACCGGCTCGTCCGTAAAGTCGCCGGCGATTTCTTCGGCGACTAACAACAGGCAGGCCGCACCATCGCTGATTGGACTGCAATCGAACAAATGCAGCGGCCACGCGATCATCGGGTTGGCCCTGGGGTCCGCAAGAAACTGCTTTTCGTCGTCCCAATTCGGCACCGGCGCGCCCTTGGCCTTGGCGCGCTCAGATTTTGACGCCATGACGCCCTTGATCGACGACTGAAACTGCGCCTTGGGATTCAACGGTGCATTGTTGTGGCTCTTGATGGTCACGTTCATCAGGTCGTCACGCGTGGCGCCGTAGCGATGGAAATATGCCGTCGCGAGCGCGCCGAAGACGCCGGGGAACGTAAACCCCGCGTGGCGCTCGTACGCACTGGCCGCGAGCGCCAACCCCTCGGCCACCTTTTCCGTCGACTGCTTGGACATGTCCTCCACGCCGCCTACCAGGACGACGTCATAGAACCCGGCCGCAATCGCGATCACCCCTTCGCGAAAGGCCAGTGCGCTTGACGCGCACGCGCCTTCGACCCGCGTCGCCGGTTTGGGCGCCAGCCCAATTGCATCCGACAGCACCGCGCCCCAATGCGACTGCTGCACGAATACGTCGTTCGTAAAGTTGCCCAGGTACAGCGCGTTGATGTCGCGTGGGTCAGCGCCCTTGTCGACGGACGCGAGCATTTCGTTGAACGCCTGCGTGAACAGGTCCTTCGAATCGCGATCGGGGAAAATCCCAAACGGCGACATTCCCGCGCCGACCATTGCGACGCCCCGACTAAGTTTGTGTTTCTTGCTCATGGAATGCCTGCCCGGTGATCAGCAGGGTGCGGGCGCATACTGCGGTAACGAAAGATTCCAATCATTGGCGTACTGGGAAAAGGCGGCGCCGACCTGGTGCAGGTTCGTGCCGCACATCGCAGTACGCGCTGCTTCATGCCCACCCGGAAATGCCGGCAAGAGACGCGTTAACAGGACGGTCAGGATCGTGATGGCCCCCAATAGTTCAAAGATTGTGACCTTAACCAGGCTGTTTCCCCGTCTTGCCATGACTCTTTGATTGTACGCCGCGTCGACGACCCAAGACAACCTGCGACCGCGGTCCCGGCGGTGCCGGCGTGCAGCGTCGACAAGCCAGTTTCGGCGACCGGCGACCGATCGTTACGTGTCGGTGGCGGCGCGCTGGCAGGGACCATGCGCAGCACGGCCTGGGCGGCGCGTACACGGACATGTGCGTCCGCGTCGTCCAGCAGCGGGACGATGCGATCGAGCGCCTTGTAGTAACGCACCTGGCCAAGCGTTAGCGCCGCGGACTTTCGCTTGCCCGCGCTCGATGAACGCAGGTCAAAGACAAGCTGTGACAACAGTGACCGATCACCCTGCCGAACGAGTGCGTACATTGCGTCATCTCCAGCCGCACCGTTGTGCGCGTGCAACAGACGCAACTTGTTTCTCGTGTCGTCCGTCAGGCCGGTCGTGGCGGCAAAACCCCATGCCGCCCACGTTCGGACAGACGGATCCTCACCGTCGAGTGCTTTTTGCAACCGGGCCAGTGCGCCGGCGTCACCGACGCGCGCGAGTGCCGCGGTGGCGACCACCGAAAGAATCGGATCCTCAGACTGCTGTACGCGCTCGAGCTGCGCCCGTGCGCCTGAGTAGCGAAGCTTGGCAAGGGTTCCAGCTGCGTGGATTCTTCCATTCACATCGTTACCATCGAGTATTTCGAGGATCACGCTGACCGCATCGCGTTCGCCGGCTCGGTACAGCACGCGAGCACAGCCCACGCGGTAAGCCGGGTCCGTTGCCTGCGCCAACTCGATCCGGTATGCCGGCATCACCTCGTCCGCGCGCCCGTGCGCGATCATCGCCTCGGCTGCGTGCACCTTCACCCAACCCGACTCACGCGCCAGTGCCATGCGTAGAACCATCATGGCCTGATGCCGCAATGTCGACGCGTCATTGTTAACCAGTGCCCGGCGACGTGGCGGATCACCTGCCAACCACGAACAGCCGGTCATTGCGACCATCGACACGGCAACCGTCGTCAACACAACGGACGCGGACATGCGGTTGTCTGTCGGTTTACTCATCGTGATTACCCAACCCGAATTACGCGCCGTAAACGGCGGCAGCGCGATCGGCGCTGATTAACCCTTCACGAACATCCTGGTCGATGGCTTCGCGCTCGCGTTCGCGCGGGTTACCCCACCCACCACCACCGGGCGTCTCCACGCACAACACGTCACCCTTCTCAAGAACCGCCACAACCTTTGTTGGTAACTCGCGAACCTGCCCATTCGGCGATGTGACGTGGCAATGAGCGCCGCGTGCGCGATGATCCGTCTCGATGCCCCACGGCGTGAAACGGCGCCGGTCAGAACTTATCGTAACCGTTACGCGGTCACCCAGACATCGCAGTTGCCGCAGCATGCCGCACCCGCCGCGGAACTTGCCCGCACCTTCGCTGTCCGGTATGAGTCCGTACCGCAGCACCTCGAGCGGATACGTCCGCTCGATGACTTCCACCGGCGCGTTACGTGTGTTCGTCAGATGCGTGTGGATACCGTCCTGTCCATCACGGTCATGCATCGCGCCCTGACCGCCACCATATGTTTCAACATAGTTGTAGTACTCTCCGCTGCGGGGGTCGATGCCGCCGATGTTGACGAGATTCATTTCGCCACTGCACGCAGCACATACGCGATCCGGTACAGCCTGATAGAACGCGCCCAGCATCGCGTCAACCACGCGCTGGTCGGTAATGATGTTCGCATTGCCAATGGCGGCGGGGTAGGTTGCCTGCAACAGCGAGCCCTCAGACGCGCGCACATCAATTGGCCGGTATGCCCCGGCGCAGGTCGGCAGGTTCGGATCGATCACCGCCTTGCACACGTAGTATGTCGCCGAACGCGCTGCGCTGATCCGTGCATTAAGCGGGCCGAGCACCTGGTCACTGGTCCCCGCGAAGTCGGCGACCAGTTCATCGCCGGTGATCGTCACGGTCACGGCGATCTTCACCGGCTCATTCACCACACCGTCGTCGTCGAGCCAGTCTTCATACGCGTACGTTCCGTCCGGCAGCGACGCAATGCCCGCTCGCATGCACTGCTCCGCATGATCGAGCACCGCTTGCGAATAGAACCGTACCTCATTCCGCGAGGTTCGATCAACGATGTCAATCACCCGTCGCTGGGCGATGTTCGCGGCGGCGAACTGCGCCATCAGATCACCGCGTACTTCGCCATGCGTACGCACATTTTGATTGATGATGTTCAGGATGGCCTGGTCAATCACACCGCGGTGAAAAATGCGCGTCGGCGGAATTTGCAGTCCTTCCTGATATATCTCGGTGACGCCAAAAGGCATGCTGCCGGGTGCGTACCCGCCCATGTCCACGTGATGTGCGGTGCTCGCGGCCAGCGCAATCGGCTGCCCTTCATGATAAATCGCCGAGACCATCGACAAATCAGGCAAATGTCCGGGCCCTTCCGGGTACGGCAGGTTGGTGATGTACATGTCCCCCGGCTCCATCGACTCCGCAGGAAACTCGGCAAGAACGGCGCGAATCACGCCGGGCATAATGCCCAGGTGCAACGGCGTACCCACCTCCGCTTGTGCTATGACCTGGCCGTCTGGTGTGGCGATAGCGGCTGAACAGTCACGCCGATCCTTGATGTTCGTTGAATAACTGGCGCGCACCAACGCAGCGCATGCTTCCTCAGCCGCGCTTTGAAAGCGGCTGCGCATGATCTCAAGCGTGATGGGATCAACCGTACTGTTCATCGTCATCGTTTCAAGTCATCCACGCGTCGTTACCGCCCCGAGTACGATCTGACCGTGCTCATCAACACGCAGCATCTGGTTTGGCAGAACGACTGTCGTCGCGTCAAGTTGTTCAACAATTGCCGGTCCGCGCAGCGCGGCGCCGGCGCCGAATGAATCGCGATCAAATACCGGGGTTTCATATGAGTTGCCACCGAACACGACGGCGCGATGATCGCGCGGCTCGGGCTCGGTCGATCGCGCTGCAGAGCGTGGCAACCGTACCACCTGAAGATCAACCTCAACGGATACCCATGCGGTCGTCAATTCAACCGGCTCGTCAGGGCGGTGGTAACCGTACATGCGCTCGTGCACTGCGTGAAAGTCCGAAATGATCTGATCGTAATCGGACGACTCATTTAAAAACGTGACAGGCAACTCGTAGCGTTGCCCGGCATAGCGCATACCGAGTACGCAACGAACACTGTGTTGCTGCGATTCGAACCGCAAGCGCTGCCTCGCCTGGTCGACCAACTCACGAAACAGCGACTCAAGCTCCGCGAATACGTGCTCGTCGAGCAATCGAACATGCGTGCGCACGCGATCTTCGCGCAGATTCGACATGAGCAGTCCGACGGCGGACGTGACCCCGGGCGCCAGCGGGACGAGCGTCTGATCGATTCCCATTTCCACGGCAATATCGGCGCCATGCAACGGTCCGGCGCCACCAAAGGGACAAAGCGTAAAGTCGCGTAGATCAAGGCCCCGCGCGATCGTCAACTTGCGAATGGCGCCGGTCATGGTGGCGTTTACGACACGAATGACGCCCTGAGCCGCCTGCTCGACGGAAAGGCTCAATGGCCTGGCAAGGTGGTCGTGAATCGAGCGCCGCGCCGCGTCCAGATCGATGCGCATGTCACCACCAAGCAGCGACGTTGCGGCCAGCCGTCCAAGAACAAGGTTGGCGTCGGTGACGGTCGGCTCGGTACCACCGCGCAGATAGCACGCCGGCCCGGGCGCGGCACCGGCGGACCGGGGACCGACGCGCAGCGCGTTGCCCGCGTCGACCCACGCGATGCTGCCGCCGCCCGCGCCGGCGGTGTGAATGTCGAGCATCGGCACGCCGATCGGCAAGCCGCTCATTTCGCTGTTGCGCGCGTACGACGCGGTACCGTCGTGAATAACCGCCACATCGAAGCTGGTGCCGCCCATGTCTGCGGCGATCAGGTTCGACCGCGTGTGCAGCCGCGCCATCGCCTGTCCCGCCATCACACCGCCCACCGGCCCGGAAAGAATCGTTTCCACGCAATGCTGTCCCCCCGCGGTCGCCGACATCACACCTCCGTTAGATTTCATCACGAACAATGGTGCGTCAATCTCTATTGACTCAAGCTGCTGTCGAAGCCGCGTCAGATACCGCTGCATCACCGGCTGAACGTACGCGTTCATCACGCACGTACTGAATCGTTCATATTCGCCGTGCTCACCAACCGTCTCATGCGATTGACAGACCGTTACCTCAGGCAGCGACTCGGCAAGCACCTGCCCTACCAGGTCCTCATCCGACGGGTTGGCGTAACTGTGCAGGAACCCGATGGCAACCGCCTCGACACCATGATCCCGTAGTTCGATGATGACGCGATCAAGCTCACCGCGATCGACCGGCGTGCGCTGCGTTCCGTCGAACAACGTGCGCTGCGTCAGCTCATAACGCAGATCGCGTGGCACGAGGGGCTCTGCGCGGCGTGTGCGCAGATCGTACATCGCCGGTCTGTCCTGGCGCTGAATATGAAGTGCGTCACGGAAGCCGGCGGTGGTAATCAGCGCGACCTTCGCGCCGGCGCGCTGAAGCACCGTGTTCGTCGCGACGGTTGTTCCGTGCACCAGCAGTTCGATGTCCCTGCTCGCGTAACCGCAACGATCAATCAGTTGCACAATCCCGTCGACAATAGCGCGTGCCGGATCGTCCGGCGTGCTGGGGACCTTGTGAAATATGAGCCGATCATCCGGCTCGTCATAAACAACCAGGTCGGTAAACGTCCCGCCCGTATCGATGCCGATGCGAAGTGACATGAGCTGATTCTACATGGTAGTTGCCCTGCGAATCGCACACACGAACAAAGACAGATCCAATCATCATCTTGAACATGAACAACAAAAGGACACGACTGGTCCCGTCCGTGGACTTGCAATCAGCTCCGCGAACGCTGGTAACATTGGTGCATCCACCGCCGACGCGAACAAGGCACGTGCAGCACGCAAGGAACATCACATGATCGTCAAGCAGGCAAGCGAACTAGAGGATTTCATCCGTGCCGTGTTGACAGCAGCGGGTTTCGACGAATTCAACACCGACGCAGTGGCCGACCATCTGGTCGCGTCGAATCTGGCCGGCATTGACACGCACGGCATATGGCACATTCCTGACTACATCCATCAGAAAAAAGACGGCGTCATTTGTCCGACTGCGCGCCCGCGGATTGTTGATGGCCCGCCGCAAACCGCAATGAGCACGCGGATCCGCGGCGAGTACGGGCTGGGCCATCCCATCGCGCGATTCGGCATGCAAACGGCGATCGATCAGGCCAGACAAAGCGGCATGGCCATCGTCAGCCTGGTCGAACTCGACCACATCGGCCGACTCGGGCACTACTGCGAAATGGCGGGTTACGCGCAACTTGCTTCCATCGTGCTCAGCAGTGGTTTCAGTCTGGTCACGCCGCGCTGCGCACCGTTCGGAGGCAAAGACCGCGTGCTGGACACGAACCCGCTGGCGATCGGCATCCCGCTAAGTGCAACCGGTAACGACGGGCGTTGTGAGATGTTTCTGATGGACTTTGCGACCACAGCGCTCTCGGGCGTCAAGGTTGTCAACGCGCGCAACCGTGGCGAGCAGTTACCGCCGGGGTCAATCATTGACAAGGCCGGCCGGCCGACG